>Ga0214919_10005160_pt1 | contig 18678 bp, 17 predicted proteins | sample LL1503_MetaG_FD_177994 | JGI IMG/M metagenome (GOLD analysis project Ga0214919, IMG submission 177994) | Freshwater microbial communities from Lake Lanier, Atlanta, Georgia, United States - LL-1503 | ecosystem: Environmental > Aquatic > Freshwater > Lake | place: USA: Georgia | collected...
CGCGCACTGGCCAGCATCACCACCGGTCTTTTCAAGCCTTGCCGCCAAGAGCGGCCCAAAGCCAACATGGGGGGGGCGGGTTGGGCATCGAACTTGAGGTTGCCCAGCGCCCCCAAGACGGGCGCGCCCACCTCACGCAGCCGCTTTGCATCAGCTTCACTTTGCGCCCAGACCGCACGCAATGCCGCATAGGCGGGCCTGGCCAAGCCCGACCAGCGCAAGGCCAAGCGGTGCGACCGATCATTCAGCCTGGCATTGACCAACAACAAGGGCACGCCGGCCTTGGCGCAGGCAGCCGTTAAATTGGGCCAAACTTCGGTTTCCATCAAGACACCGGCTTTGGGTTGAAAGTGGTGCAAAAAAGCATCCACGCCCGCGGGGGTGTCCCAGGGCAACCATGCCTGTGTGTCACCGGGTTGAAGCAAGCCCTGCCCTTGTGCACGACCAGTGGCCGTGCTGTGGGTGAGCAACAAGCGCAAGCGCGGGTGTTGGGCGCGCAAGGCGTCAATGAGCACAGCTGCCACCCGGGTTTCGCCCAGCGAGACGGCATGCACCCACAGAGCACCAGGCGTGGCAACGCCTTCATATCGGCCAAAGCGCTCCTCTACCCATTGGCCATACAAGGGCTCGCTGCGGGCACGTTGTGCCAGTTTGCGCCGCACCAGCGGCACCATGGCGCGCACCAACAAACTGTAGAGAAATCGCATCATGGGGGCTGTGAGCCCTTGGCCTGAGCAACTGCAGCTGCCTGCCCATGCGCCATTTGGCCCAGCATGTTGCGTTGAATGTCAGACACACCCCGCCACGCTGCCCACACTTCATCGGCGCTGGGCACGTGGTCGCCGCCGACAGCTGTTTGGTGGTCGCAGCCCACTGGGCCAGCACGCGCCACCCGTGGTTGGCTAAAGATGATGACCGTGGGCAAGTCCAAGGCCACGGCCAAATGACCCAAGCCCGAATCCACCCCAATGACCCCGCTGCATTGGGCCATGCGCCAGCGCAAATCGGCCAAACCCATGCGCGGCCAGATCTGGCAATCCGGGCCCAGGGCAGCTTGCAATTGGGCCGCCCATTGGGCCTCGCTGTCATTGGCTTGGGGCACAGCAAGCGTCCAGCCCAAGGCCAGCAAGCGCTGGGCCAAGGCCTGCCAATGCGCCATCGGCCAGGCGTTGTCCGCGCGGGTGGTGCCGTGCGCCAACACCATGCAAAGGGGTTGCGCTGGGGCCTGCGCAGGCCAGGGGTATAGCGGGGCTTGCGCCAATACGGTGGCAGGATCTAGACCCCAGGCACGGGCAGCCAAGCTGCGATAACGGGCCACGGCGTGGATGGTTTTTTCCATCGGCACACTGCGCCCGAGCATCCAGCGCACAGGCCACTCGTAAGCGCACCAATCGCTGGCGTTGGCGTAGGTCACGCTGTAGCCACCCGGGGACAAACGCGCTCCGCGTGCCACGCGCGCTGACTTGATCAGGCCCTGGAAATCGATCACCACGTCGTAGGCCTGCGCCTGCAGTTGGGCCCAAAAGTCTTTCCAGCCCCGTCGCGCTTGAGCCGACCATGGTGCGCGGCGCCACCGCCGCTGGGCAATCGGGATGACCCGCGTGATGCCAGGCACCGAACGCAACAGGTCTGCAAAGGCCTCTTCCACCACCCAATCAATCTGCGCCTGTGGGTGCATGGCTTGGATGTCATGCAACACAGGCAGGGTTTGGATCACATCGCCCAGCGAAGACAGCTTGACGACCAACACCCTCAATGCGCAGACTCCGTCACCGCGGCATCGGGCTTGACCGACTTGAGCAAGGCCATCATGTCGCCCTCGATGCGCGACAGCGCCTCAGGCGTTTGGCCTTCAAAGCGCAGCACCAGCACCGGGGTGGTGTTGGAGGCGCGAATCAGGCCAAAACCATCGCTCCAATCGACCCGCACGCCATCGATGCCCGAAACGCTGGGGGTCTGGGCACCTGGGTGCACGGGCAACTGACCCGACTGCACCGCTTCGAGCAGCGACTGGGCCACGCGGTGGGGCTCGCCTTCGGCGCATGGGACATTCAACTCAGGGGTCGAATGGCTGGTGGGCAAAGCCAGCAGCACTGCATTGGCATCGGGCGAGCGGCTCAAAATTTCGAGCAACCGGCAACCCGCGTAGGTGCCGTCGTCAAAACCAAACCAACGCTCTTTGAAAAAGATGTGTCCACTCATCTCGCCGCCCAAGGGCGAGTCGATTTCCTTCATCTTGGCTTTGATCAGCGAGTGCCCGGTGCGGTACATCAACGGCTCCCCTCCGGCAGCGCGAATGGCTGGGGCCAAACGTTGGGAACATTTCACGTCGTAGACGATGGTGCCGCCAGGCACGCGCGAGAGCACGTCTTGCGCAAACAACTGCATTTGCCGATCGGGGTATATGTTTTGTCCATCGCGTGTGACGATGCCCAAACGGTCACCATCGCCATCAAAGGCCAAACCCAATTCAGCCCCGGTTTGCGCCAATGCAGCGATCAAATCTTTCAGATTTTCGGGCTTGCTGGGGTCGGGGTGGTGATTGGGAAACTGCCCATCGACCTCGCTGTACAACTCGATCACCTCGCAGCCCAAGGCCCGAAAAATGCCAGGGGCCGATGCACCAGCCACGCCGTTGCCGCTGTCGATCACGATTTTCATGGGCCGCGTCAAGCGCACGTCCCCGATGATGCGGTCGCTGTAAGGCTTGAGCATGTTCATCAAGCGCACCCGGCCACCGGGCTGGAGCGTCCAGCTCTCGTCGGTCATGGTGCGGCGCAAGGCCAAAATGTCCTCGCCATAAATGGCGCGCCCGGCCAACACCATTTTGAAACCGTTGTAATCCTTGGGGTTGTGGCTGCCAGTGACTTGAATGCCGCTGCGGCACACCGTGTGGGCGGCAAAGTACAGCATGGGGGTGGTGACCATGCCCACGTCGATCACGTCCAGGCCCACGTCGACCAAGCCTTGCACCAAGGCCGCGCTCAGGCTGGGCGAACTCCAGCGGCCGTCACAACCCACGGCCACAGAAGTTTCCCCACAAGCCAAGGCTTGGTGGCCAAAGGCCCGCCCCAAAGCACGGGCAAATTCGGGGTTCAAGGCGGTGGGGACCAGGCCCCGAATGTCATAGGCTTTGAAAGCGTGGGCGTCTGTTTTCATGCCGCCAATTGTAGGATGCAAGGTACCAGCGCCATTTGCCGTCACAGCGGTAAGCCAAGGCGCTGAAACACCGCTGGCGAGCGTCACTGATGCAGGCCCATGGTGCAGGCCAAGCCACTATGATGGATGCAGACTTGCCACAGGCCTGCATCAAGGCCCACGGTGCAACAAGCCTGCCCTGCCGCACGCAAGCGACACCCATTTAAGGACCCCATTGAACCCCACCCCTTTGCGCACTTGGCTGCCCGACTTTGTGATTTTGTCCATGCTGTGGGGGTCCTCCTATGTTTTCATGCGCTGGGGTGCCGTGCACTTTGGGGCTCTGCCCACGGCTTGGCTGCGGGTGTGTGTGGCCATGCTGGTGCTGCTGCCTTGGGTGCACCACAAAGGGTTGATGCCGCATGTGCGCACCCATTGGCGGGCCACCTTCATCATGGGGAGTGTCAATTCGGCTGTGCCGTTTGCCTTGCTCGCCTATGCAGTCAATGAAATGACCACCGGTTTGGCGTCCATCCTCAATGCCACCACCCCCTTGTTTGGCGCATTGGTGGCGTGGATGTGGCTCAAAGACCGGCCTACCGGTGCGCGAATGCTGGGCTTGGCCATCGGATTTTTGGGCGTGACCCTGTTGACCCTGGGACGCAACCCCGATGCAGCCATGAACGAGCAAGCTTCCAATGGCGGCATCTTGGCCTGCTTGGCTGCCACCTTTTTTTACGGCACAGCGGGATGCTTTGCACAGCGCCACCTGAGAAGCATTCCCCCCCTTGCCACAGCGTTTGGCAGCATGATCGGCGCCAGCCTCTTGTTGGCCGTGCCTGCTTGGTGGTATTGGCCAACGCAGACGCCGCCTTGGCAGTCCTGGGCTGCCATTGCCGCCTTGGGCGCCTTGTGCACGGCCTGCGCCTATGCTTTGTACTTCAAACTCAATGCACGCATCGGCGCCACCAAAGCCATGACCGTGACTTACCTCATCCCGCTGTTTGCCAGTTTGCTGGGCGTGGTGTTGTTCGATGAACACCTCAGCGTGGTCAGTTTGCTCAGTGGCTTGACCATCATGGCGGGCACGGCCTTGGCCAGTGGTGTGGTGGTTTGGCCCAGGCCAAAGCAGGTCAACAACAGCTGACGCAGACTGTCAAGACAAGTAAGCCTTGGTTGTTTTCTCGTCTTGCGCAATATCAGTTGCGCTGCCACTCGCAACAATTTGCCCACTCTCCATAACGTAGGCTCTGTGGGCCACTTTGAGTGCTGCGCTGGCATTTTGTTCAACCAGCAGAATGGTTGTGCCTGCAAGATTCAGCGCTCTAATGATTTCAAAAACTTGCTTCACGATAATCGGGGCCAGTCCCATGCTCGGCTCATCCAAAAGCATCAACTCTGGACGAGCCAATAATGCACGAGCCAAAGCAAGCATTTGCTGCTCCCCCCCGCTTAATGTTTGTGCCATTTGACCCTTACGCGACTCCAACACAGAAAATTGCTGATAAATCGCATCAAGATCGCTGCGCCATCCGGATTTACGGGTATAGGCTCCCATTTCAAGATTTTCCGCAACCGTGAGTGTGCCTATCGTGCCGCGACCCTCGGGCACCAAAATCATTCCTGAACGGACAATAGAATTGGCTGATGCGCCATTAATATTCTTACCTTTTAAATTAATGTCTCCAGTAGACTTAATTAAACCAGCAAGCGCCAGTAAAGTGCTTGATTTACCCGCCCCATTTGATCCTATTAATGCAACCACCTCACCTTTGTCAATGTGCAACTGAATGCCTTGAACAGCCTGGATCATTCCATATGACACATGCAAATTATCGACATCAAGCATGCGCATCATCTACCCCCAAATATGCCTCAATGACCCTTGGATGATTGCGAACATCCTCGGGCTGACCATTGGCTATAACTGTTCCGAAATTTAAGACGATAACTTGATCAGAAATATTCATGATGAACCCAGCCTTGTGTTCAATCACCACAATGGTTAAATCTGAACCACGGAAAGACTGAACCAACTCCATCACTTCATTCGTTTCACGCGGTGTCATGCCTGCAGTCGGCTCATCCAACAGCAGAAGTCGTGGCGAACTCACAAGTGCACGGGCAATTTCCACACGACGTTGAATACCATACGACAGTTGATCCGCTTGCCTATTGCAATATTGCTCAAGACCAAGAGATACCAGAGTCTCCATTGCCAATTTTCTGGCATTGCGCTCTTCATCACTTTCTTTGCTAAGTCGAAAAACAGTAGAAAATATCCCACTATTTAGTTTTGCATGCAGGCCAGTCAAGACATTTTCTAAAACAGTCATGCCTTGAAACATTCGAATATTTTGAAATGTCCTACTGATACCACCTACCGCCGCAATTTGGTGCGCAGGCCAATCAGTGATGTTTACACCATCCAGCCAAACTTCCCCAGAGTCGGGTTTGGATAAGCCGCTAACGGTATTTAATAACGTGGTCTTTCCGGCGCCATTGGGTCCAATTAATCCTAAGACAGCCCCTCGCGAAAGTTTAAATGAAACATTATTTAAAGCTGTTAAGCCACTGAAACTTTTGGCGATTGCCTTTAACTCAAGACCATTTACCTTTGTGTCCATGTGGGTCTTTATGTCTTGAACATATATTGGTTTGGTGATTTCGTGGTCACTCATTCCCCGAACTCCGGGGTTTCGTTTCAATCTTACGAAAAACCTTTGTCCAAATTAACCGGAAATTGGAAAAGGAAGTAACCAAACCATTGGGCAAATAAATAACAATGGCAACCAATAAAAAGCCAATGATCATCTCTCGAAATTGTTCAAACTTATCAAGCCATTCTGGCATCGTGCTCACCAAGACAGCGCCAATCACCGGGCCTACGGGATGCGATATCCCACCCAGCAAAGTGTTTACAAGGACGAAAGTAAGCTGCGGAAATCCAAATTCAAATGGAACAATAACCCGATTAACATGGGCCCAAAGCCCACCACCCAATGCAGCAATTGCTGTACTGATCAGAAAAGAGACCAGTCTGTAATGTTCAACATTTATACCCACAGCCCGCGCTGCAGATAAATCGGTTCTAATCGCATCCCAAGCACGACCTGTTCTTGACGAAGTCAAAATCCAAGCCAAATATACAAGCATTGCCACAATGATACTCAGATGCCACACTTCTACTGTCACAGGCACGCCAATTAAACCAGCGGGGCCATTTGTTAACCCGTCCAAATTCAAAGCTAACGCTTGAACAATTCCACCAAAGCTTAAGGTTGCAATCGCCAAATAATGCCCTCTAAGCCTTAATATTGGATAAACCAAAATTGATCCAATAATTAATGAAATTATTACACCGACACCAATGCCAACCACTGAAGGTGTTCCTAATCTAATAGCAAATATACCTGATGTATAAGCACCTAAAGCCATGAAACCAACAGCAGACAGATTAAAAATTCCAGCCCTGAGTGAAAAATATAAACTTAAGGCCATCACTGAGTTGATTAATGCTGTTGCCAATGCATGGTTATATATTTGAAACCAGCTTGAAATATCAAGCATTGTCATGGACGAACCTCCTCATCTCGTCCAAATAGGCCATTGGGTCTTAACAAGAGGAATAAAAAAAGCATTCCGAATGTGACCACATCTTTAAACTTCCCGATCCCCATAACAGTGCTAAAAACCTCTGCAAGGCCAATCATCATACTGGCCACAATGACTCCAGTCACGCTACCAAACCCTCCGATGACGATGGCTGCAAATCCCTTTAATACATAAGGTTCACCCATCAAAAAATAAACCGAGTTATACATAATCCCTAACAGAACTCCGGCCAATCCACCGAGAGCACCTGAAACAAAAAATGTCCATCTAGCAATAGATATTGTCGGTATGCCAAGCATAAGCCCGATGCGCTCACTAAATGCGATAGTCCGTATTGCTTTACCAAGACGTGTTTTATTTAACATGACATAAGTTCCAGCCATGGTTAAAACAGTTACCGAAAGAACCAAAACTTGCGTAAATGAAATTCGAATGTCAAAATTATTCCACTGGATATCCGGAATAGTTCCAAATGGGAATCGCTCTACTTGAGCACCAGAAATCAATTGCGCGATTGATATAAGTATCATTGACGCACCAATGCTTGCAACGAGTGTTGACATTGACGTTCCACCTCGAGTTCTGAGCGGCCTAAAAATCAGAACTTCGAGTGCAACGTTAATTAATCCACCAACCAACACCGCCACAAGAAATGCAAAAGGAAAAGCAAGATGATAAACACTGATGAGATAATAAGCAACGAATGCACTCAGTGTAAAAATGGCTCCTTGTGCTACGTTAAGGATATTCAGTGCACCTAAAACCAAATTAAAACCAAGCGCAAACAAAGCATAAACAGAGCCAGTCAAGATACCATTTATTAGTTGCTGAAGTAGCACAACTTTTACCTTTAATCAAAACAATATCGGTAGGCTAATTCAGCAAAAAAGTTGGGAATGCCGCATTACCTTGTAAAGGCGGAAACAACTTTTCCATCTTTCACCGTAAAGAAAAAGGGCGTCAAAGTCACTTGTCTATCTTTGAAACTGGTCTTTCCGGCAGAGCCAAATATGGTATCCATTTCACCAATAGACTCCATCGCCGCGCGAATTGCCTCGCGCTCACCGCTGCCAGCCTTTTTGATAATTTGAGCCATCATCCAAACTGCGTTATAACCATTGGCACTGAATGTGTCTGGATCTCTATTAAACCGGGCTTGATACTCTTTGACATATTTAATATTACCGGGAATTGTTGATGCCGCAAACCAATGCGAGGGGAATATCGAACCTTCTGCATTAGGACCAGCCACACGCCGAACCTCAACGGAGTCAAAGTTTTGTTCGCCAAGAAAGATCGTATCTTTCATTCCAGTTTGACGCGCCTGAATCATGGCAGGCCCTACTTGCCCACCAATTAAAAGAATTGCAAGAACTTCCGGCTTTCCGCTGGCGATACTTGTGAGCTGGGCCGAAAAATCAGAATCACCACCAGAGGTGACTGGCTCACTGGCAACAATCTTGACACCATTCTTCTCAAAGGCTTTTGTCACAACAGCCTGTAGGTTTACAAATACAGGGTTATCCCGTTGAAATATGATTCCAGCCGTTTTTATTTTTCGCTCAGCAACAAGCTTATCAATTGCCATTTCCACAAATGCGTCTGATGGGCGTACAGCACTGTAAACATAGTTACCAATCTTATTCAAGCCAGGCACAACACAATCCGCCTGAAGCGCAGGTGTCTTTAATTCTTGAGCAACAGGCAATGATGCTTGGCAAATATTACTGGCTGTATAACCCACAATCGCAGACACCCTGTCTCGCAGAATCAACTGTTGCGTGACACTGATACCTTGAGGCTGGTTCGATCTGTCATCAGCAAAAATAGGTATTAATTTATTTGACCCCAAGTATCCACTTTTATTGACCTCATCAAATGCAAGTTCCATTGCATCCTTCATCTTCGTACCCGCAAAGGCGATCGGCCCAGTCAGAGAGAGTGGTACCCCAATTTTGATGTCTTCAGCAATAGCTGTCGACCAATTTGGGAGACCAGTTAGCGACGCACTTACCAACGCGCTGGTAAAAAACAACTTTAGTGCACGATAAACGGGCGATATTGAACCAGTCATTTCATTTTCCAATCATGTTATGTGTGGAGATTAAAGCAATGTGCTTTTAAACATTTAATTTCATTCATTATTGAAATTATTTCGCAAGCAACTCATGTATCGGGATGCCTTTGGGATAGCGCTCTGTTCTTTCAGCAGATACTTTGAAGTTCAAAGTCGCTCCTTCAACTTTCGCAATGGCAATTGTGAAATGTGATTGAGCATGAAGAGAGCGCACAATACAACCCTCAATCAGATGCCCCATAAATGTTTCACCTGCGACAGTAATGGTCAAGTGGATATGCAAATTTGGGTCGCCTTCTTTATAAAGAATACCTGACGTACCTTCCGAATCGTAAGTTTCCAAAGTTTGGCCAATCATGCCAACGCCACTACACTCCATCAAACCCTCAAACTCGCGCACACCTGGAGGGGCTTCAGTAGCAGTTGCTTCTATTGGCATACTTAGCCTTGCCTTACACAACCCACCCACAAGACTTAAAATATAACCAGTCTTTATATTTTCACGACGACAGATCTCCATAATTTCGTTATAAAGATCTCCATCTTTTGATAACTGCGCAAAAATAACATCTGCCACTTTCGCATGTACGACTTTGTCAACCATGAGCTATTCCCTTCGTTTGAAAAAATTAAAGATTACTAGCGCTTTTTTTATCAGCCAATGCAGTCCTAAAAGCTTTTGCTGCATTGCGTGTTATTTCAGCCATCATTGCGGTGTCAGCAGAGTAAAAGAAAAAACCGCACCCCTTGTCTACCCACTTACCAGCTTCTGACGGAGCATAGAGCCCAATTCCAGAAGGAATAGATCTTTTATGTTCACGAGCTGCCTTGATGACCTCATCTGTTGCTTTTAAAACCATTGGATCTTCTACTTGTCCCGGCTTACCCAAAGAAGACGCCAGGTCAGAACGTCCAACGATCAATGCGTCAATGCCGGGATCACAATTTAGGATTTCTTGAATGTTTTCAACGCCTAGCCGATCTTCAATTTGAGCAATCAAAACCACTTTATCGTTTTGAACTTGACTGTGGTCAATGAATGATGACCGGAGACTGCCATAACGCGCAGCCCTGGTCAAAGTACATGTACCCCTCATACCGAGGGGGGGATAGTTCGATGACCTGGCCGCCCGAATAACGTCGTTCGCACTCTGTACAAAAGGCAGTACGACGCCAGTTGCTCCAAGCTCTAATGCTTCAAGAATCGCTTTTTCAGTGTTTTCGCGTACTCTGATTAGAGTAGCCATCCCATAAAGTTCAGCCGCACGAATCATATTTGCGACAGAACTCCAATCTTTAGGACTGTGCTCCAAATCAATAATCACGTAATCAAAGCCTGCCATACCCATAATTTCCACGATGTCTGGGCAAGCTAGAAATGCAAAGGACCCAAAAACCGCTTCACCAGAGGCCAATCTTTGCTTAAATGTTTGATTCATATGATTTTTAAAATTAGAAATAGGCCGACCAATCTTATGATCCTATATTTCCAATTCATCCTACACAAGAACCCGCAAGCATGTTCAGGGAAAAACCCTTACGTTCACCCGAGGCTTGCTCCCAGTTAATTATCAGTCTGAAATTTAATGCAACTCATCCAATTTAAACAATGAAAATTTTCAAGAAAAATTTTCAGACCATCGTCAAATCACCATCCATACATGACTCAATGCAATGAAGAGATGAAGAGACGAAGAGTCTTTCGCAATGGACATTAACTTTCGCTGATGTAACTTTTTATCTGTATGTGTAAGCAACAACCATCGGTTAAGGCCATATGTCAGGTTGTAGGTTTTTAAGGAATTCACATAAGACAAATGAAAAATGCGCCCGAAGGCGCATTTTTACTGACTTACTGGCGGAGTGGACGGGACTCGAACCCGCGACCCCCGGCGTGACAGGCCGGTATTCTAACCAACTGAACTACCACTCCCGGTAGGTGCTTCTTGCGTTGCGCTGTTGCACGCAACCAAGTGAAGACAACTTGGCGACCCTACGGGGATTCGAACCCCGGTACTCACCGTGAAAGGGTGATGTCCTAGGCCTCTAGACGATAGGGTCAAAACCTGGACGCATTCGAAACCTTGGTGGAGGTAAGCGGGATCGAACCGCTGACCTCTTGCATGCCATGCAAGCGCTCTCCCAGCTGAGCTATACCCCCCGTGGTGGTATCGAAAGGCGAAATTATAGCCCGAAATTGTGAATGTGATGCAGCCTTTGCAAAACACGTTCGCGGGTGAACAAAGCGATCACCGCATCGAGCGATGGTGTTTGCGCTTGGCCACACAACAATACCCGCACCGGCATGGCCAGTTGGGGCATTTTGATGCCCGCTTGTGCCAGCACTTGTTTGATGACGGCAGCCACATTGGCCTGTGTCCACTCACCACTGGACAAAGCTTGGTGCAAAGCCAAAATGGCCTGCTGCACAGCTGGGCTGAGCATGGGTTTTAATATTTCGGCGTCGATGGACACCTCGGCATAAAACACAGCGGCCCAATCGGTCAAGGCCACGGTGGTATCGCAGCGGTCTTTGAACAAGGCACAAATCCCAGCGAGTTGTTCGTCAGGCGTTATATCTCGCTGGGCCAAACGCGGACGCACCCATTGGGCGAGCTGCTCTGGGGCCATGGCCTTTAAATGTTGTGCATTGACCCACCGCAGTTTGGCTTCATCAAACTGCGCTGCACTCTTGCCCAAGTGGTCTAGGCTGAACCAATCTAAAAACTGCTCGCGACTGAAAATTTCGTCATCACCGTGGCTCCATCCCAAGCGCGCAAGGTAATTGACCATGGCGTCTGGCAAGTAGCCTTCATCGCGGTATTGCGTGACGGGTTTGGCACCGTTGCGCTTGCTCATTTTTTCGCCGGCCTCATTGAGCACCGTTGGTAAATGGGCATACACCGGCGGCTCCTTGCCCAGCGCGCGAAAAATGTTGATTTGGCGCGGCGTGTTGTTGACATGGTCATCGCCACGGATGACATGCGTGATGGCCATGTCGATGTCGTCTACCACCACGCAAAAGTTATAGGTGGGCGTGCCATCAGGTCGAGCAATCACCAAATCGTCGAGTTCCGCATTGCTGATTTCAATGCGCCCTTTGACCTTGTCGTCCCAGGCCACCACGCCCTGCGTGGGGTTGCGAAAGCGCAGAACCGGTTGCACCCCCTCAGGGATGGCGGGCAAGGATTTGCCGGGCTCTGGACGCCAAGTGCCGTCATAGCGCGGCTTAAGTTTTTGCGCCATTTGTCGCTCGCGCAAAGCGTCCAATTCGGCCACGCTGGTGTAGCAGGGGTAAACATGCCCATCGGCTTGCATTTGCGCCAACACCACACGGTAGCGGTCCATGCGTTGCATTTGGTAGAACGGCCCTTCATCATGGTCCAGGCCCAACCAGGCCATTCCCTCCAAGATGACATCGACAGCCGCTTGCGAAGAGCGATCCAAATCGGTGTCTTCAATGCGCAAGATAAAGTCGCCGCCTTGCGGGTGGTGCTTGGACCGGGCAAAGGCCCAGGGGTAAAGCGCCGAACGGATATTGCCCAGGTGAATAAAGCCCGTGGGCGAAGGCGCAAAACGGGTTCGGATGCGGCTCATGTCATTGTGTCCAAGCCACGTGCCAGATCGGCCTGAATATCTGCCAAGTGCTCCAAGCCAACGGCCACGCGCACCAGGCCTTGACCAATGCCAGCAGACTGTCGCTGTGCTTCTGACAAGCGGCCATGCGAGGTGCTGGCCGGGTGCGCCACCAAGGTTTTGACGTCGCCCAAATTGGTCGACAAAGACAGCATTTGCATGCTGTCCATCACGTGAAAAGCCCTTGCGCGGGCTTGCACTGGATCTGACGCTTTCACCACAAAGGACAACACGGCCCCACCAACACCCGATTGTTGGGCCATGGCCAGGGCATGCTGGGGATGGCTGGCCAGCCCGGGGTAGAGCACGCGTTCAATCGCAGCATGGCCCTCGAGCCATTGGGCCAATTGCAAGGCTTGGTCGGATTGGGCTTGCATGCGAATATTGAGGGTTTCCATGCCCTTCAAAATGACCCAGGCGTTGAATGGGGCCAAGGTCATGCCAGCACTGCGCATGATCGGTCCAAACACATCGTTGACCATCGCCTTGGTGCCGCACAAAGCACCGGCCATGACGCGGCCTTGCCCGTCCAGGTACTTGGTGCCCGAATGAACAATCAGGTCGGCACCCATTTCCACCGGGCGTTGAAACACCGGTGTGGCAAAGCAGTTGTCCACCGCCAGCAAGGCCCCGGCGCGGTGCGCCACATCGGCCAAAGCCGCGATGTCACACACCTCGGTCAAGGGGTTGGTGGGGGTTTCGGCAAACAACAAACGGGTATTGGGTTTCACCGCGGCTTGCCATTCGTTGACATTGGTTTGAGACACGAAGGTGGACTGAACACCAAATTTTGCGAACTCGCCGCCGATGAGTTTGATGGTCGAACCAAACATCGAGTGCGAACAAATCACATGGTCGCCACTTTTGAGCAAGCCCATGCACATCAGCAATATGGCGCCCATGCCTGACGCCGTGCCAATGCAAGCCTCGGTACCCTCCAATGCCGCCAAGCGTTGCTCCATGCTGGTGACCGTGGGGTTGCCCAACCGGGCGTAGGTATAGCCCTCCTCTTCACCGGCAAATCGGCGTGCGGCGGTGTCTGCGTCGGGCTGAACGTAGCCGCTGGTGAGGTACAGGGCCTCTGAGTTTTCACCATATTGGCTGCGCGCGACGGCGGCGCGCACCGATTGGGTGTCGCGGTGCAAATTTTGAGGGGCTTTGGGGTCTGACATTCGGGCTAAACAGTGGCGGGGTTGGGCAAGGTCAGGCGTGACCCATCGGTGTCGTTTTCATCTTGTGCGCTGCGCTGAGCGCCCATCCGTGCAATATCAGCAGGGGTGATGTCACCTGTGACGTAAATACCATCGAAACACGAGGCATCAAAACCTTGAATGAGTGACGGATCCGCGGCCGCTTGGCGCACGGCGGCTTTCATGCTTTCAATATCTTGGTAAATCAGGGCATCGCATCCAATCATGACACGCACCTCTTCCACCGACCGGTTGTAGGCCACCAATTCATCACTGGTGGGCATGTCGATGCCATAGACGTTGGGAAAACGTACCGGAGGTGCGGCACTGGCCATGTAGACCTTGCGAGCACCTGCGTCACGCGCCATTTGAACGATTTCTCGGCTGGTGGTGCCACGCACAATGGAGTCATCGACCAGCAACACATTGCGTCCCTTGAACTCGCTGACGATGGCATTGAGCTTTTGGCGCACCGAGCGCTTGCGCACGGCTTGTCCGGGCATGATGAAGGTGCGGCCCACATAACGGTTTTTCACAAAACCTTCGCGGTAGGGCAAACCCAGCAAATGGGCCAACTGCGTGGCGCTGGGTCGACTCGACTCTGGGATCGGAATGACCACGTCGATCTCATTGGGCGGCACAGTGGAGATGACCCGTTTGGCCAAGGTCTCCCCCAAGTTCAGTCGGGCCTGGTAAACCGAAATGCCATCGAGCACCGAGTCAGGGCGCGCCAAGTACACAAACTCGAAGATACAAGGGCTGAGCACGGATGTTTCAGCACAGACCTGGGCATGCACCTGCACTTGCATGTCGATGAAGACCGCTTCACCCGGCGCAATATTGCGCTCAAATTGATGACCGGTTCCCTCCAGGGCAACCGATTCACTGGCCAGCATGATGGTGCCGTCGGCGCTGCGCCCCATGCACAAGGGGCGAATGCCATGCGGATCGCGAAACGCCAGCAAACCGTGCCCGGCGATCATGGCAATCACCGCATAAGAGCCACGGATGCGCTTTTGCAAACCGCGCACCGCCTCAAAAACCTGTGGCGGGGTCAACGGAAATCCGCGTGAGGTGCGTTCGAGCTCGTGCGCCAACACATTGAGCAAGACCTCCGAATCGCTCTCGGTGTTGATGTGGCGGTGGTCGGTGTTGAACAACTCAGATTTAAGCGCCTGCGCATTGGTCAGGTTGCCGTTGTGCACCAACACCAAGCCAAACGGGGCGTTGACGTAAAAGGGTTGCGCCTCTTCCTCGCTGTAAGCGTTGCCCGCTGTGGGGTAACGCACCTGCCCCAGGCCGATCGGTCCGGGCAGCGCGCGCATGTTTCGGGTGCGAAACACATCGCGCACCATGCCTTTGGCCTTGTGCATGAAAAATTTGCGCTCCAATTGGGTGACGATGCCCGCGGCATCTTGACCGCGGTGTTGCAACAGCAACAAGGCGTCATAAATCAACTGGTTGACAGGTGCGTTGCTCGCAACGCCGACGATTCCACACATCAGGGCAGGTACTTTCCAAATTCAGGCGGCATGATGGGTTTCACCCAAGCCAAGAAATGAGACAGCATGGGCCCGCTGTGCGAGTCTTGCCACCAAGCCCCATTTTGCATGGGTGTCAAAGCCAAGGCAGCTGTGGCCGCCGTCAACAACACAGTGGCGCGCAAAAAACCAAACAAACCGCCCAAGATCCGGTCCAACCATCCCAAACCCACCACCGTGATCAAGGCCTTGGCCATCCACAGCACCACTGCCACGCCCACCAAAACAAGCAACATGATCAGCACAAACGCCACAGCCATGCGCAAACCATCTGCTTCAATGGGCAACCATGGGCTCACACGGGCCGCTTGCGACTGGGCCAAGTAAAAGGCCAGCACCCAGCCCAGCAAAGACAACACTTCACGGGTCAGGCCGCGCCACAGGCCCAAGCCCAAAGAGAGTGCCACCACGGCACCCACGGCAATATCCAAAAATTGAATGCCGTCCCAGTTCACAGGCTCAAAACCGCCGGTGTGAACTCGAGTTGTTTGGCTTTATCGGCCGCTTTGTCAGCCTCTTCGCGGCTGGCAAATGGGCCCAAACGCACCCGGGTGCGTTTGCCTTCCTTGGTGTCGGCGACATGGGTGTAGGTTTTCAAACCGGCTTTTTCCAATTTGCGCCGCACTTCGCGCGCCTTGTCGGCATCGGCATAAGCGCCGACTTGAACCACGAAGCGTGCCGCACCATCCTTGGCGTCTGTAGCGGGGGGCTTGGCCGGTTCTGCTTTGGGGGCGTCTGCTTTGGCCACCTCCGTTTTGGCCACATCCGTTTTGGCGACTTCGGCTTTGGGCACCTCAGGCTTGGCGACAGGCGCGCTCGCAACGGCAGCGACCGTTGATGCTGCTGTGGCTTTGGCAGCGTTGCCCGCTGGGGCAACCACTTCTTCTTTGGGGCCCAGCCCCTGATCGGTGGCCAATTTGGGTGCCGTGGCTTCCGTTTGAATGGGGGCCGCTGCGGGGGGCGCCTGCTCCGGGCTTGGACTGGCTCGACCCTTGTTTTTATCGGGAATTTCGACTGCGATGTCCACCGACACCGTGCGGGGCTGGGTGTCGAATAAAAGTGGAAAACCAATCACGGCCAAGGTGACCAAAACGGCCGCGCCCAGCAGGCGATGGCGTGCGCGTTGGCGCAACACCTCGGCACTCTCGGCCGCTGCGTTTTCGGCGGCCGCCGCAGCTTGGGTGGCAGAGGCCTGGCCGGGCATGCGGAATTTAAAAAATGCCATGGGGTGATGGGTTCAGTTGCTCAAATGCGGTGCGTTCAGGTTGGGCAAGCCGTTTTCTATCACGCCACCCACCGTCAAAAACGACCCGAACACCACAATTCTATCAGTGGGGTCTGCATTTTCTCGAGCGACAGCCAGCGCTTGAGCCGGGCTGTCATGGGTGAAGACCTGTTGCGCCGCCACGCCTGCCTTGGATTTCAAGATGGAGGCCAAATCATGGGCTCGCGCAGCACGGGGGCTGGGCAGATCGCACACATGCCAATGGGTGACCAAGGGGATCATGCGCGTCAACATCGCGTCCAGGTCTTTGTCGGCCATGGCACCAAACACCGCATGGGTTTGAGGGCAAAAGCCCATGGCGTCCAAATTTTGAAACAAGGCTGCCACCGAATGGGGGTTGTGCGCCACATCCAACACCAAAGTCGGTTGACCGGCCAGGGTTTGAAAGCGCCCAGGCAACTCCACCAAGGCCAGTCCATTTCGCACCGATTGCGCGGTGACGGGCAAACGCTGGCGCAGGGCCTCAAAAAGCGCCAACACGCCACTGGCATTGAGCAGTTGATTGGCTCCGCGCAATGCCGGGTAGGCCAAGCCGTGATAGCGCCGCTCGCGGCCAATCCAGTGCCACTGGTGCCGCTCGCCACTGAAATGAAAATCACGCCCATGGACCCACAGGTCTGCGCCAATGGCATTGGCATGGGCCAACACACTGGCCGGTGGCACGGGGTCGCTCACGATCAGGGGACGCCCAGCCCGCGCGATACCGACTTTTTCTCGCCCGATGGATTCGCGATCCGGGCCCAACCACTCGGTATGGTCCACATCAATGCATGTGACCACCGCCGCGTCGGCATCCACCACATTGACCGCATCCAATCGACCGCCCAAACCGACTTCCAACACCACCACATCGAGTTCAGATTGGCACAACAAATCCAAGATCGCCAAGGTGGTGAACTCAAAATACGTCAAATTCTCGCCTTGACGGGCCCGCTCCACACGTTCGAAATGGGGCACCAGGGTTTGCGCCGCCACAGACTGCCCCTGAATGCGGCAACGCTCTTCAAAATGCACCAAGTGGGGCGAGGTGTAAACCCCGGTTCGGTAACCAGACTGGCGACAAACCGCCTCGATCATGGCGCAAGTTGAGCCCTTGCCATTGGTGCCTGCGACCGTGATCACCGGACAAGACCAGTTCCAATGCAGACGCTGCGCCACTTTTTGCACCCGTTCCAAGCCCATGTCAATGTTATGGGGGTGCAGTCTTTCGCAATGGTCCAGCCAGTCTTCGAGGTTCATGGCGACCGATTGTGACCCAGCCCGAAAAATGCGGCATCATTGTGGCCATGCCTGCACAAAACATCACCCTTTACGGCATCCCCAATTGCGGCAGCGTGAAAAAAGCGCGCCAATGGATGACCGAACACCAAGTGGCGCACCACTTCCACGACTTCAAGAAACAAGGTTTGGATGCACCCACCTTGACCCATTGGTTGACAAAAGTGGACTGGACGGTGCTGCTCAACCGCAAAGGCACCACGTGGCGCGGCCTGGGCGCGGCCACACAGGCCCAGGTCAGCGATGCCACCTCTGCGCAGCAACTCATGCTGCTCCACCCCAGTTTGGTCAAGCGCCCCGTGGTTGTCAGTGGCCAAAATGTGGTGGTAGGTGTCAACCCCCAAGGCTGGGAAAGCGTTATCAAGCCATAGTCCGTTTTAATATAAACATCACCCGCCGGAAAGCCAGATATGAAACCTTTGAACTACCTACCCCTTGCTGCTGTCTTGGCATGCGTTGTGGGCAACGCCCAGGCACAAGAAGTGGGTCGCGTCATCTCGTCGACCCCCATCATTCAACAGGTGGCCGTGCCTCGGCAGGTGTGCACCCAAAGCCAAGTGGTCACACCAGGCCAAAAATCTGGCGCAGGTGCGGCCATGGGGGCCATTGCTGGTGGTGCCATTGGCAACAGCATGGGCCAAGGTTTTGGCAAAGATGCCGCCACCATGCTTGGCCTGATCGGTGGCGCCTTGCTCGGTGACAAGGTTGAGGGCACCCCTGCACCTGAGGTGCGCAACGTGCAAAACTGCAGCAATCAAGTTTTTTATGAGAACCGCACCACCGCCTACAACGTGGTGTATGAATTTGCAGGCAAGCAGTACAGCGTGCAAATGCCGCAAGACCCCGGCCCTTCCGTGCGCTTGCAAATCACCCCCATGGCCCCCCCCCCATCTCCCCGCACCATGTCTGCGCCACCCC
>Ga0214919_10005161_pt1 | contig 18677 bp, 15 predicted proteins | sample LL1503_MetaG_FD_177994 | JGI IMG/M metagenome (GOLD analysis project Ga0214919, IMG submission 177994) | Freshwater microbial communities from Lake Lanier, Atlanta, Georgia, United States - LL-1503 | ecosystem: Environmental > Aquatic > Freshwater > Lake | place: USA: Georgia | collected...
TGGTTTTCCCGACCCGAACTTCATACCGAGGTTTTGCAGTGAGGAAAAATTACCGTATCCGAGCATGGTCAGGCCAAGCAGAGCCATCACGGCGGCAAAAAATAGATTGAACTTTGCGTTGGCAAGGATGCTGCCGAACAGGCCGCCGCTCAGTCCGGCTACGACACCGGCAATGGTGTAGGTCACCAGAATTCCAGCGGCATAGAGGCTCGCATTGCGCAGACCGTGGCCTCCGCGCCCACTCAGAACCCGAATCGTTATCGGAATCATTGGGGCAACGCATGGAGTGAGGTTGGTCAGGAGCCCGCCAATAAAGACGACCAGTAATAGCGCCCACCTGGAGAGCTCCCCGGACTCGAGTTTCCGGGCCAATCCGGATTCAAAATCAACTTGCTCTTCTGGTGTGGCTGCTTTGCTCTGAGTTGAGGCTGCGGGCGCAAGTGCCGGGACGTCGACCGCTGGTTGGATATCAAGTCGGGCATCGACCAATGCGACGCTAAGTTTCTCGGTGTAGGGAAACAGGCAAACGCCTTCGGCGCAGGCGGTGTAAGTCACCGAAACCGGGATGTTACCCCCCAAAGTGGCAACGGGGCCTGAGAACCGGATGATGAATTCTCCGCCGTCGATGAGTTGGGTTGGTTGCCCTGAAATCGGGTCGGGCTTGAGTGTGCCCGCCGGTGCGGATTTTGCGCTTTCGCTGAAGCCAAAGGGGGGCGCGAATTTAATTCGATCTTCGTACAGGGCGAAGCCTCTGTCTGTAGACAGGCGTAAAGAGACTTCAACGGTGTTCCGGTCAACGGTGGTGGCGCCGGCCGAAGTCCAATGGACCACTTCGTGGGGGGCTACGGTTAAAGCGGCTGGGCCTGATGCAATTGCAGGGGTCCCAATAAGGGTATAAAGGGGGACCATGCTCGAGAGGGCGATCAGCAGGGATTTCATCCGATCCATTCTCCAAAGAAAATAGCGAGTTGGAGAGACCCTAGCAGATTCCGCGAACTGCCGTCACGAAGTAATGAACGTGCTTGACGCAGGGATGTCTTTCGCATAAATACCCGGTTCCATTTATGAACGTACCGGAAGTTTAACCATGACCGATTTGACCAAACACGAAGTGAAGTGCCGCCTGAAGAAGGGCGACGAAGTTGTAGTCCTTTCGGGGCGTTGCGCCGGCCAAAAGGGCAAAATTGACCGCATCGACCGGAAACACGACAAGGTTTTCGTTGCGGGCGTCAACTTAGTGAAGCGCCACACCAAGCCGTCTGTATCAGACCAAGAAGGCGGGATCGTGGACAAGGCTTCTCCGCTGCATGTCAGCAAGGTTGCCTTGGTTGACCCAAAGACCAAAAAAGCCACGCGCATCGGTTACAAAATTGAAGACGGCAAGAAAGTCCGTTTTGCCAAAGCATCTGGCACCATCCTCGCGTAAGTTTTAGCTCTGTCGGACCCCGGCAGATACAAAGCCAGCGATTCCTTAATTGGGATCGCTGGCTTTTTTATCTTTTCGTTGTCTGGTGCTGGGAAGCCTCATTGCCCCTCAAGATCAACACAGAATGGGGCCCGTTGATCGCCTGCGGATAACTCACACTTCCTAGCATCGCCCGGCCAAAGAAACCGTGTCCGTGCGCGCCAAGGATCAGCAGATCGGCATTGTGCTCACGCATGGTGTTGGCAATGGCCTTGTGCACCGGCTCATGGGTCACAATCGAATCGGTGACCACTGGGCCCAGATCTGCGATTTTTCGCATCAGCGATTCATTTTTTTCAATCAATTGCTGTTCAACCCAGGGTCTGATGTTGACCGCCATATCGGGCATTAGCTGCCCGAGGGTGCTGGCCAGCCTGTGTGGAAAGGCTGACAAGATCGTAAGGCTGCCTATCCCTGCGGGGTGCCAGCTAATAAATCGTTGAATGCATTCGTTCATGTATGGGGAATGATCTGTTGCCAGCACACAACTTACTGGCCTGTCTTCATGTGAATGCTTGGCCAGGAGAATGCTTTGCTTCGCATGGACGACGACGCTTCTTGCCACGCTTCCCGCAAGAAGTCCCTCGACCGGACCGTGTTTTTCCCAGCCGAGCGCAATCAAATCAGCCTTGACCGAGTCGGAGTAGGTGCAAATGGCAGAGCCAGGAAATCCTCCCAAGACTTCCCTGCGGAGCGCTCGCATTCCCAGGTTTTCCAGTCGCGCTGCGGCGTCGCGCAATTCAGTTTCAGCCCCTTCTTGCTCCATGGCTTCAATCCGCGCCGCGACATCGCCTGATCCGGGAGGCAGGCCAAAATATTCCGGGCCAGTCAGCCGGTCGATGGCATGGACTGCGTGGATTTCCGATTTTGGAAATCGAAGGGCAGCCAAGAGTTGCATGGCATGCACGTGATTTTCTGGCGAGCTGACCCCAAGGACAATGCGCATGATGATCTCCTTCTGGCCGTCTGGGCCCGATAAGCCAGAAAGCAAGAAGTGTGAAAAAGGGCTCGAAGCTATTGCCCGCTGAGATCGCGCGCGGGCGAGGTGAGTGATTCAAGGAAGGCCTTTAGGGTGGCTTTTTCTTCAGCAGACAAATCAAGTGGACGCAGGCTTTCTTCGCGATGTCCGATGACGGGCTCGGCCTTCAGCTGGTCATAATGCTGCAGAACTTCGTCTATGGTCGCAGCGCGGCCATCGTGAAAATACGGCGCGGTCATGGCGACATTGCGCAGGGGCGGCGTTTTAAAGGCTCCGACACTTTCAAAACTTTCCAGAGCAAGAAATTCCTGCTCGCGGCAGGACTCGGATTGTCTTGTGGCATTGAGGTCGCCGGCGTTCTGCCAGACGCGACTTTGGCAGTTGAACTCGGATTGACCGACATCAAACTGACCCTTGGCCCGCCCGGCGACGTCCTCCAGCCATGACTGGATTGGCAAATCCCTCTGGCGCGGGGCCTCTCCCAACCCGATATTATGAAACTGTTGGTCTGAAAGCAGGGCGCCCCGATGGCATAGGCTGCAGTTGCCCCTGCCCGTAAAAATCCGCAGGCCTGCCAAGGCCATGACGGTGAAGTCGCCTTCGTTGGTCAGGGATTGGAGCGAGCTTTTGGGATTTTCGGTGACCCTTTTTAGGTACCCGTCGAACGCCGATTGATTAGCGATCTGTAGTCGCTCCCATGTTGCCAAGGCAGTTCCAACATTGGCGGCGACTTCAGTTGCCCTGGCATCTGAGTCTACTTGCTGGCCTCGAAACAAAAATTCTGCAATCAATGACGAAGGTTGCAGGCCTTTGTCGCTCGCAAGCTTAAGAACGCCAGTCAGTCGCTGATAAGGCCCAATGGAAGCCAGAGTATACGCCGCAAGTTTCTTCGGACTTGCATTCGTTGGCCCGGTCTCGACCTGCGCCTGTGTTGGATGAATCTTTTTCAGATTTCCAAACAATTGAACGTATTCATCCCGATAATGCAGCTCAATGAGTGCCGCAAGGGAACTTCTGGTAAGGCCGTGTTCGCTTTGATTTTCGAGAGGCCCGACAGCCTGTGCGGCCAAGGAATCGGCGCGTCCATCCCAAAAAAACCAGTGCGCCATGCCGCTATTCAAAATCGTGGGGGTGTTCCGGGTGGTGGTTCCCGTGCCGCGTGCGGTGGGGAGGCTATCGGTAAAAAATTTATCCGGCTGATGACAGGTTGCGCAGGCGACCTTGCCGTTCGACGACAGCCGCGTATCAAAAAATAATTTTTTTCCTAAGGATGCGAGCCGCTCTTCTCGGGATCCGGGCTTGGGGGCGACGGGGTTTGTTAGAGCCATCGTTATGATGGTTTCCCTGAGTTCGCTGTCTCCCAACGCTTTGCGCGTGGATGGCTTGGGATCCAAAACTCCCTGGCGAGTGATGAAAAAAGCAGCAACGATTCCTGCAGCGAGAATGAGTCTCAACATCGTGCCAGTCAAAGACCCATTCTTAGAATCGACCTTGGACTTCTCCTTAGGCCTCTTCTTAGACCTCTCCTTAGACTCCTCCTTAGACTTTTTCTTGCGAAAAGACTTCTGGGAGTTTATCTCATTCATGGTACTCTTATCAGGCGTTTCCACGGCTTAGCTGAATTTCCTTTTGTCGTTTCTTGCGGAGACTTCAGTCGTTGAGAAAGCTTCTAACACTTCTATCTGTCCTAGTTGCATCTAGCGCGATCGGATTCGCTGCGCAAGTGCTCCCGAGCCATCCAGTGGCGGGCACTCCTGTTTTTTTGACCTACACGATCGAGGGTGCAGATTCCTTCAATCCAGACCGGGTCCAGAAACTTTCCGTGAAATTGATCGACAAGGATGGCAAAGCCGCTCCCGCAGAATTCGAACTCAATGGGTTCGAGGCCATCATGCCGGAACACAATCACGGCATGCTTACCAAAGCAGTCATTCAAAAAAAATCAGGTGCTGAGTTTACCGTTGATGGGGTGAAATTACACATGCCCGGCAAGTGGATCCTTGAATTCAAGGTTTTAGACAAGGCACCAAAAGTTTACGGCGCGGTTCAAGTTATCGTTCCAGTCAAGGTTCCAGTAGAGATTAAATGAGTGACGAGCGTTCAAGCAACCGTTTCAGGGAAGTGAACATGAGAAGAAAAACCGGAATCGCACTTTCGCCGTTGATGAGCCTGCTGGTCATGATGCGCATGTGGGGCATTGGTGCCGCTTCGTGGCTTGCATCAGGCGCAGCTTGGGCTCAAAAGTCTTTCGACAACATGCCGTACAAGTTGGATGGTGGTTTTGACAATGCCATGACAACGATTTCAGGCATCACCGAGTTGTCACGCGATATCAATCACCTTTACTTGACCACGACCATCATTGTGATCGGCGTCTTTTTTGCTGTCGCAGTCCCGTTGATTTACACCCTCTATCGCTTCCGGGCAAAAGAGGGTGATGATACCCCACCCAAGCAGTTTCATGGCAACGCCATCCTCGAATTCATGTGGACGGTAATCCCAGTTATTTTGTTGATTTTCATTGCGATACCAACCTGGAAGACGATTTTCAAACACGATGGTTTGGCTGCGCGTCCCAATGCGATCAAGGTCCACGTGATCGGTCATCAGTGGTGGTGGGAATTTCAGTACCCGGATTACGGAATCAAGACGGCCTTTGAACTTCATTTACCGGAAAACACGCCAGTCGATCTTTCGATCACATCTGCGGACGTGTCACATGCTTTCTGGATTCCAAAATTCGGCGGTAAAACGTCGGCTATCAACGGCAATATCAATCGCCTTTCTTGGGTTACCCCCCTTGCGAAAATGCCGGAAGTGGCTGGTGGCGATTACTATCAGGGCCAGTGTGCAGAACTCTGCGGGTCTTCCCATGCTCTGATGCGTCACGTCGGGGTCGTCCACACAAAAGAAGGTTTCGAGCGGTGGGTCAAGGCCCACAATCAGGCGCCAAAGGTTGAAACCGCTTCCCAGCGTGAGGGTGAGCAGCTTTTCGGGCGCTGTATTGCGTGCCATGCCATTGAAGGCACGCCGAGCGCAGCGATCCCCGGAGATAAGATTGGTCCAAACCTTTCCAGCTTTGGATCCCGTTCTCACCTTGCAGCCGGGACTCGCAAGAACAATGAAGAAAATTTGGCGATCTGGTTGCGCAACCCGGCTGACTTGAAGCCTGGCGCGCTGATGCCGAACCTTGGTTTGACGGAACCGGAAATCAAGTCCCTGACGTCATACTTGCGCCAATCGACTTACAAGAATTACTAAGCTTCGCGAAGGAAGATGAATCATGTCAGCAACCACACATAGCGCGGGCTATTCAAAAACCGGAATCTGGAGCTGGATCACCACCGTGGACCACAAACGAATCGGCATCCTTTATGCTGTTTCTGCCTTGCTGTTCATGGTCATCGCGGGAATCGACGCCCTCCTGATGCGGACCCAGTTGGCAATGCCAAACAATGACATCATCTCTGCCGAGACTTATAACGGCCTGGTGACCATGCACGGCACGTCGATGATCTTTTTGTTCATCATGCCCCTGAGCGCTGCGTTCTTTAACTACTTCACGCCGCTTCTGATCGGTGCCCCGGACGTGGCTTTTCCGCGCCTCAACGCCCTGAGCTTCTGGATTTTCCTGTTCGGCGGACTTTTGCTGAATTCCTCCTACTTGGTCGGCCAAGTCCCGGCGGTGGGCTGGTTTGCTTACGCCAACCTGACGCTGAAGCAGTACAACCCGACTCACTCCGTGGATTTCTGGGTGTGGGGAATTCAGATCCTCGGACTGGCCTCGCTGATTGCTGCGATTAACTTTTTTACAACGATTTTGAACATGCGCGCCCCTGGCATGACCCTGCTCAAGATGCCGATCTTCGTTTGGACCACCCTCGTGACTCAAGTTTTGCTGATTCTGGCGCTGCCAGTGATCACCGTGGCCTGCGTCATGCTTTCGTTTGACCGCGCGTTTGGAACCGGATTTTTCGATCCAGGTGCTGGCGGTTACGTTTTGATGTGGGAGCACTTGTTCTGGGTTTTCGGCCATCCCGAAGTTTACATCTTGATCCTTCCCGCCATGGGCATCGTATCTGAAATTCTAGCGACAGCGAGCCGCAAGCCGCTGTTCGGATATACTGTGATGGTTTATTCCAGCTGTGCCATCGGCTTCCTTGGCTTTGCAGTTTGGGCTCACCACATGTTCACGGTGGGGATGGGGCCTTGGGCAAATGCCCTGTTTTCTGCTGCAACGATGCTTATTGCAGTTCCAACTGGCGTTAAAATCTTTAACTGGATCTCGACCCTGTGGGGCGGCAAAATCCGCTTTACCACGGCGGCCCTGTACGCCATCAGCTTTGTTGCCATGTTTACGTTTGGTGGTCTGTCCGGAATCATGCACTCCTCCCCACCTATTGATACCCAGCATCATGACAGCTACTTTGTCGTGGCCCACTTTCACTACGTCCTTTACGGCGGTGCGGTGATGGCCCTCTTTGGTGGCATTTATTACTGGTTCCCTAAAGTTACCGGCAGGATGATGAACGAGACTTTGGGCAAGATTCAGTTCTGGCTCTACATGATCGGTTTCAACGTGACCTTTTTCCCGATGCACTTTCTCGGGGTCCAAGGCATGCCACGCCGGATTTACACGTACGCTCCCGACCAGGGTTGGAATCTTTGGAACCTGGTTTGCACGGCAGGTGCTTACTTGACGGCATTGGGTGCGTTTCTGTTCGCGATCAATTTTTTCTGGAGCCTTTGGAAGGGCAAGATTGCGGGTAACGACCCGTGGGATGGCCGTACTCTGGAATGGTCACTGCCATCTCCTCCGCTCGAGCATAATTTTGATGTAATTCCGACCGTGACGCACTTGGATGAATGGTGGCACCGGAAATACAGCGAAGACGGCAAGCGAAAGATCATGCCTCCGGCGCCGAAGTTTGATCCGTCGACGATCCATCTGCCGAATCCGTCGTTCTGGCCAATCGTGTTGGCTTTTGGAATCTTGATGATTGGAACGGGATTCTTTTTACCCGATTTTGGCAACGCAATAGCCATTGGTACGAGCGTGACCGGTGCGTTGATCGTTCTTGGATCGGGTTTTGCCTGGGCGTACGAAAAGCCCTGATAATGCTTACATGTTATTGCCTTCTTGCTATTGGCTAACGGTCCCCTCGAAGGAGATTGAATTGTGATGCTCGATACACACCACACAGGCTCAGCCGGAGCGGCGCATGCGGAAGCCCCTGAAGCTCACGAAGCTCACGCCCACCCGACCAATACCGGCGTCGACAATCGCAAGTTTGCGATGTGGACCCTGATTGCTTCTGAGTGCTTTCTTTTCGGAACGCTCATCGGAAATTACCTGATCCACAAAAACCGTGGAATCGATGGGCCAAAACCCCACGAGGTCTACCAGATTGACATCACAACCCTCAGTACCTTTGACCTGCTGATGAGTTCAGTGGCAATGGTGCTGGCGTTGTATTACTGCAACGCGCGTCGCCTACGCCTGTTTCAGTTCTGGACCGCCGTTGTTGCGGTTGGTGGATTGATTTTTCTGGGATTCCAGTACTTTGAATTCAGCCACTTCGTGCTGAAGGAAGACCTTGGTCTGTCTCGCAACATCTTTGCATCCAGTTTCTATTTGCTCACCGGTTGCCATGGTGCTCACGTGACCGTCGGTGTGATCTGGATGCTAGCGATTTTGACGACATCGTTGATCAAGGGAGAAAAATGGTTCAACTCCACGATGGTTGAAGTTGCGGGCCTCTACTGGCACTTCGTTGACGTGGTTTGGATTATTATTTTCACAGTTGTCTACCTGTTCGTTTACGTTTGAGGAGAGGAAGATCATGAGCAACCATAACGCTGCCGCCGCTCATTCTCATGGCCACGATGAGAAGGCCCACGGAACCGTGACGCTTTATATGATTTTTGCAGTGATCCTTTGTGTGATCACTTACTTCGAATGGTGGATATTCAAGCACCGGGCATCCATTGGGATTTCTCAGCGGTTGATGGTCATCACTCTGCTGACCCTGTCTTTGGTGAAGTTTGTCATGGTATGCGGCTGGTACATGCACTTGCGTTACGATCACAAGTCACTGGCGAAGCTGCTGATTGGCGGAATGTTCTTGGCGTCTGGTACCTTTTTGGCCCTTGGGATTATTGTTCACCCGAAGGAGTGCGATGCGCGCAAAGGTGAATGCTTTAAGATCCAGGAACCAGCTCCGGCCCCGGATACAGCCGCTCCGGCAGATACAAATCCAGCAGAGGCAGCGCCGACGGCGCCGTAAATTCGATGTTCTTTAGCAGTACAGCCTATGCCCACGACCTTTACGACCGTCTCCCTGCGGGGTCGTTTGTGGTGAAGTGGGCTTGGGATCCCGCTCTTATCTTGTTTTTGATTTTGGGGGTACTTTACTGGCGGGGCCTTAAAGCCTTCCGGGGTCCCTTGCCAGTCAAAAAATGGCAGATCGCCAGTTTTTACTTTGGGATCACAGCTCTTGTGGTCTCAATGCTGCCGCCGATTGACCCTTTGTCAGACCAGCTTTTTTTCGTTCATATGATTCAGCATCTAATGATCACCAACATCGGTGTGCCTTTTATGATGCTGGGTGTGCCGTTCTTTATCATTATTCGTGGAATCTCGCCTTGGAGCCGCCGGCATTTTTACTTTCCCCTGGTTCGTCAAAAGGGGCTTCACAAGGTATTTCAGTTCATCAGCCGGCCATTGCCAGCATTGATGTTGTTTCAGGCCAACTTTTTCTTCTGGCATGTGCCCTACTGGTACAACCTGGCCCTGCTCAATGATTACTACCACCTGCTCCAGCACGGGACTTTTTCCCTCAGCTCGATTTTATTGTGGCGTAATATCATTGACCCGCACCCGATGAAGGCCCCGTTGCCCCTGCCGGCCCGCATCTTATTTTTGGTCTCGATCATGGCGACCAGCATCGGCCTGTCCGTGGCCCTGACCTTTGCCGACCGGGTCTGGTACGCCTACGAAGGCCGCCCCATCCCAGGGTGGTGGACTTGGGGCCATCACATCGATCAGCATCTCGGAGGCCTGATCATGTGGGTCCCGGCGGAGTTTATGGATCTTATTGCTATGACTGCTGTTTTCTTTGTTTGGGTCCATCGGGAACAGGTCAAAGAAAAGCTTCAGCAAAAGTTAATGGAAAAGAAGAACGCTCCGGCAATTACTAATTGACAGTCAGGACCTTGGGCCTTTATATCTTTCCGAACGTGGGGGCGTAGTTAAGTTGGTTATAACGCCGGCCTGTCACGCCGGAGGCCGCGGGTTCAAGTCCCGTCGCTCCCGCCACTTTTAGTTCAAGAAACCCGGTGCCGTACGGCACCGGGTTTTTTGTTGTTTCAAGCTAGTTTCGCATCCAAGGTGATTTTCGCCTTGAACAGCTTCGATATCGGACAGCCCTCTTTTGCCTGCTTGGCTAGTTCCTGAAATTTGTCGTTGCTGATATTTGGCACCCTGCCAATCAAGGCCAATTTAATTTCGGTCACCGTCCAATGAACGCCTTCTTGTTCCATGATGACCATTGCCTTTGTGTTCAATTCTTGCGGGGGAAATCCTGCCCCGGTCAACATGAAAGACAGCGCCATGTCGAAGCATCCCGCGTGTGCCGCAGCGATGAGTTCTTCTGGATTAGTCCCTTTGCCATCTTCAAACCGTGTGTGAAACGAATACTGCGTTTCTTTCAGTGTGCCGCTCTGGGTCGTCAGAACACCTTTGCCTTCTTTGCCGGTACCGTTCCAGATGGCGTGCGCTTCGCGTTGTAGCATGGGGTCGCTCCTTTGATGGATGTGGTTCTGAAAGTTTATCAATTGTAGAGGCTGAATTGGAGCAGGCCTCCGTCCCAAGGTCGTAACCCCCTTTTCCTGTAAGGGAAATCCCAGACAAGGTGGTCAATATCCCAATTATTGACTGCAGGTTTTGTGGGTGCGACTCAAGCTGGAGAAGTTGTTCAGATGCGGCCGATGATTCAGGCGGTGGGGCTAAAGATCAGAAGCGGGTCGCAGATCTTATTGTAATATACTGGATTTACTAACAAATTTTCAGGTGACTAGAAGTCGCTATTGACTACCATCATCAATTATCCGTTACGACATGCGATGCTGATACGTACACAAAAATTTCCTGACACGAATAGCATGAGCCTGCTGCTTGTCTTTTCTTGGTCTATTTCCAATTTGGCATGGTTTTCGGCAGTGTCTCATATCGCGCTGTTTGAAGGATGCGGTTTTTTACTGCTCACCTTTATCCTTCATCTATTCGTCGCGAGGGTGGTGCGCTCGATCCACGAAGGGAATGACCGACTTACTCGACTCTTGTACCTGACATTAAGCGACCGTCATGAGGTGGATAAATTACGGGACATTCCAAGAGATATTTTGAGCGAAGCGTTTGGAAGATGGTCAGGGAGGCGGATAGCATACCTTTTAGCCGGGAGAGTTATCGCGGATCTGCCGATTGTAATTTACATAGGTGCCGTCATAGTTCCCTATTTGCCTAGTCCGAAAACCGGATATCTAATTCTGTTCATTCAGACGACGTCCTATCTTTTTATTAAGACTTTTTTATGCCAGACGGAGCAGATAAACCTGAACAATCGGCTGCGGCGTGTGATTTCATTGGACCTAGGTTGGAATGAATTCGCGAAAGGCAAAGTCGCACAGTCAATGATCTCGGCATTTTATTTTTCAAAATCTTCACTGATCGCTTTCTGCATGGCGATGATTATAAGTATGCATTTGCTTCTATGGAGCAAGGTGACGTCGGACTCGTTTTTACCGCTGATTTATAGCTGGGGATTTTTGTTCATGTGCTTTTTGTGGCAAATGGAAAAGACTCATTCCCGAGTGATCGTTGGGAGGCTGCAGGATTACGAGATGGAATTGAAGAAAGATCTGCGACGTGATGCTGAAGTGCACCGGATGAGTTCCCTGGGTCATCATACGGGGCTTGTCATTCACGACCTGGCAGAACAGATGGCCTGTCTTAAGCTTTCGCTGGAATCGTTTGGTGGTGTGCGTGTTAAATCGGATGTCCAGGATGTCCAGGATGTCCAGGATGTCCAGGATGTCCAGGATGTCCAGGAAACCGATTTTGCCGCAGCGATCTTGGTCAGTAAGCACATGGAAGTCCTACTCGAGAGCCTTCGGGCAAAATTAAAAAATCCAGGGTCCCCACCCATTGGGCAGTGTCGAATGGGGGATGCTGCGGATTACGCCCTTGCGCTGCTACGGATCTCTGAAGGGGTAGCAGCCGCTAATAATTGGCAGGTTCAGGTAAGTTACGAGGCACGGCATCTGATGATCGCTCTGCCGCAGTCGGATCTCATTCAGATTGTGATGAATCTTGGCTCAAACGCACTTCGGGCAATGCGAGGCCAGAGTGAAATTCAATTTACAGTAGGAGTCTCATCTCGCGACGAAAAATTTGTGACCCTTATGCTGACTGATAATGGAAGCGGATTGACCCGGGAGCGGTTTGATGACCTTACCGCGATTGCAAATTTGCGTGGAGAGGCTTCAAAAGTGAGGGAGGGCTTGGGTTTGCGTCTCGTGTGTCGTATGGTTGAACACGCTGGGGGATCAGTCACTGTGGACGAGAACCCCGACGCATCTGGCACCATCATGTACGTGAAGTTGCCCTTGGCCTGAATGCATTGCCTCTTCCTGGATTTAAAATCGTGCTGACACCTCCTGTTCAATTTGGCCTTGCCCCAATGGAAGGGGTCACTGATTTTCCGGCTCGTATCTGGTTTAGCCAGACGGCACGACCTGATTTTTTGTGGACACCTTTTTTGCGTGTCACGGATACTTTTCCTGGAAGGTCCATTCCCCCGCTTTACTGCCCTGAGATCAAAGGGGGTAGTCCCGTTCGCGTCATTCCGCAGTTGATGGCCACCAATGCTGCTGATTTCGTGCGGGCTGCCGAACTGATTTTCAATGTACATGATGCGAGAGCATCAAAATTAAGTCCTTTCTGGGTTGATTTGAATTGCGGGTGTCCTTCGCCCGTCGTTGTCGGAGGGCGTGCTGGGAGCGCGCTCTTGCAGGATCCCGATGCCCTGGGCGCCATGCTTGATGATGTGATAACGCGCCTTGGCACCGGACGGATCAGCGTTAAAATCCGGACGGGATTTGTTTCCGCAGATGAATTTCCTGGGATTCTTGGGATCTTGCACGGCCAAAAATTGGCACAGGTGGCCGTCCACGGAAGAACCCGCCCCGATCGCTATCTTGGGCGCGCGCGCCACGAATTGATCCAATTGGCTGCAGAAACTTTAGCCGGGATTCTGGTGGTCGGTTCAGGCGACATTTGTGACATGGCGACGGCTCGAGGTGCCTTGGCTGCCGCCCCCGGAGCCGGTTCGTGGATCGTCGGTCGCGGGGCCTTGCGCAACCCATGGATCTTCAGCGAATTGCGCACCGGAATGGCTGTCACGATTCCTGTGCAGGCGATCACGGCTGCGGTGCAAACTTTTGCCTGGTTGCACGAAATTTATTGGAACGATGCATCCCGGTTGCTGCGCCTGTGGAACGACGGGGTGTTTGAAGGTTCTGCTGGCATCGATCCTGACCAATGGCACAGGCTGTTGGATCGTATTTCCGTGAGGGGAACGGTCCCCGGCCGACGGGCCTGTGCCCGGACGAAGATGATTTGGAACTACTTCAGAAGCTCTCTGCCGCAAGGGATGCGGGATGGGCAGGTCTTGCGGGCAACGAAGCTGGAAGATCTTGTGGGCGCCGTGGAGGGCCTTGCACATTCTTTGCAACAGACTGAATTCAAAGCCGTTTATGACCCAAGTTGGGATTGGGTATACAATGGTGGCGGCAGGCCTGGCGCGGATTCAGCCTTGAACCGAAGTGGGTCAACTTAAGCTGCCGTTATCCGATGGGATTATGAACCTCAGTCGATGTCCAATGACGAAGGCGAGATTACCCAGGAGGATTCCATGACCCAGCATCCGTCCCTCAAATCCCGCGATTTGAGCATGACCGTCCTGATGACACCCGACATGGTTAATTTTTCAGGCAACGTCCACGGCGGCGCGATGCTCAAACTTTTGGACCAGGTCGCTTATGCCTGTGCAGTTCGTTACTCTGGCCGTTACGCGGTGACGCTTGCGGTCGAAAAAGTTCTTTTTAAACAGCCCGTCCACGTTGGCGAACTGGCAACGTTTCTTGCGCGCATCAATCATGTTGGCAGAACTTCGATGGAAGTGGGAATTAAAGTGGTGACGGAAAACCCGCGCGATGGTGAGTGCCGTCACGTGATGTCCTGTTTTTTTTACATGATTTCTGTGGATGAAAACCGCAAACCGGTTGAACTCGAACCGTTCACTCCTGAAACCGAAGGCGACAAGGAACGTTGGGCTGCGGCTTTAAAGCGGAAGGAAAACTTATCGGCATGACCCAAATGGATTTTGACATCGAGGGGATGACCTGCGGCAGCTGCGCCGCAAGGATCAATCATGCGCTCGAGGCGACTGCCGGGGTGGACTCTGTCAGCATCAATTTTGCCATGCGCACGGGTCGGGTGTTGGGGAAAATCAGTGCGGAAAAAATAGCGCAGGTTGTCGCAGATGCTGGCTATAAGGCGATTTTTGGGAAAGGTATTTCTGCGTCGCTCCCGATAAACACAAGCCAGTACATAGCAAAACGGGACATGAAGATTGCTGTGGGAATCGGATTTTTGGTGGTTCTCCTCGAGAATATTCCGATGCTTCTGCCGGTTCCACCGTTTGAATTCATGAGTTGGTTGCAAGCCATCCTGGCTACGATTTTGATTGCTGGTCCGGCACGGGGATTTTTTACGAGGTCGTTCAAACTGTTGCGCCACGGTGGGGTCAACATGGACACCCTCGTGGCTATGGGCGTCGGTGCGGCATGGATTTTTTCTTTGCGGCAGATGGCCAGCAGCGGTCAGCATTTATATTTCGAATCGGCGGTGATGATCGCAGCCTTTGTCCTGGTCGGCAGATGGCTCGAGGAACGTGCTCGGAATTCGGCGCTGGATGCCATTGCTGGACTTGCCGCAATGCAACCGGCGACCGCAATTGTACGACGCCATGTGCCCAACGATCCTGGGATGAAAACAATTGATGTCGAGGTGCCCCTTGCGGATGTCGCCGTCGGCGATCTGATGGTGGTGCCATCCGGACAATCCTGTCCAACCGACGGCATTGTCGAAGCCGGATCAACTGAAATAGACGAGTCGCTGGTATCCGGAGAGTCAGTTCCTGTTCTCAAGGTCGTTGGGAGTGCCGTCATTGGCGGAACGATCAACTGCGGTTCGCAACTGATACTGGTCCGTGCGGTTAAAGTTGGAAAAGACACGATGCTGGCGCGCATCATGGGATTGGTTCAGGATGCCCAAGCATCTAAGCCTGAAATTCAAAAGATGGTTGATGCCATATCAGCCAGGTTTGTACCCGGCGTCATTGTAGTGGCAGCCGGGACGCTCCTTTTTCATATGAACAAGGGGCAAGATTTTGGGGATGCGCTGCAGGCATGTTTGGCCGTTCTTGTTATCGCTTGTCCTTGCGCCCTTGGACTTGCGACCCCAACGGCGATCCTTGCCGGAACCGGGCGGGCCGCACGCATGGGGATCTTGATTCGAGACCCGGATGCATTGCAAATGATGCGCAAGGCGACAGCCCTCGTGATCGACAAGACCGGTACGGTCACCACTGGCACTTTTGAAGTACCCGACGTGTGGTGGGTCCCGCAGGTGGCGTCAGAACTTGGAACGCTCCTGCCGGCGATCATTTATGGAACCCAGAAATCATCTCGTCATCCATTGGCACAAGCAGTCGCCAAGCATTTTGCGAGAGACATGTTTAAAGAAAAAGAATCGCCTTCGATTGTGGGTGGGATTCACGTGGATGAATCGCGTGAGATTCCTGGGCGTGGTGTGATCGCCAGGTTGGCCGCCGATGGCAAGGTGTTCGTGGTGGCGTCGGGAAATGAATCGTTGATGCGCGATCAGAGAATCGATTTATCGTCGGCTCCAAAAATTCCTTTGAATGCACAAGACGGAACAGAGATCGCCGGAGGAACTATCGTCTGGTTTGGCATCAACGGAAAATTGGCAGGCCGTGCGATTTTGACCTCGACGATTCGGGAGCGTGCGGCTCAAGCCGTTCACCGGTTGATGCTGGAGGGAATGGAGGTTGTCATGGCCAGTGGAGACCGCGAGGCGGCTGTGGCAGCAGTGGCACGAGCCGCTGGAATTGGAAGCTATCATACGGCACTGATGCCAGAGCAAAAAGTCCAATTGATCAAGTCGCTGCAGGCGTCTGGTAAAATAGTGGTCATGGCCGGGGATGGAATCAATGATGCGCCGGCTTTGGCTCAAGCCGATGTTGGGATCGCTGTTGGGCGCGGCACTGATATTGCGATCGGAACGGCTGGACTTATTATTCCGTCCGGCGACCTGACGCGGATCGCCGATGCGGTGGTGTTGTCGCGGGCAACGGCCCGTATCATCCATCAGAATCTTTTCTGGGCCTTCTTTTACAATACGGTGGCAATTCCGGTGGCTGCCCTTGGTTTTCTGTCTCCGATGTTGGCCGCAGCGGCAATGGGTCTTTCATCTGTGAGTGTCGTGACAAATTCCTTGCGCCTGACGCGCGTCAGGTCTGGGGGCCGGCCATGAGTCAGATTGATTTCGATTTTGTGATCATTGGGTCCGGTTTTGGCGGGAGCGTATCCGCGTTGAGATTGGCAGAAAAAGGCTACCGCGTTTGCGTCCTTGAACAGGGTAAACGGTTTCGTGATCAGGATTTCCCAAAAACAAATCGCGAGGTCCGAAAGTACCTTTGGGCGCCGTTTCTGAAATGCTTTGGCATCCAGAACATGACTTTTTTTCGGAACATTCTGGTTTTGAGCGGGACGGGTGTTGGCGGCGGGAGTCTAGTTTATGCCAACACGCTACTGGAACCAGGTGATAAATTCTATCAAACGGGCACTTGGGTTGGGCTTCGTAATTGGAAGGCGGAACTTGCGCCGCACTATGCCAATGCCAAGAAAATGCTTGGTGTTACCGTCAATCCGCGTCTTGGCGAGCAGGATCACGTCCTGAAAAATATAGCTCGGGAAATGGGCAAGGAAGAAACGTTTAGGCCAGCCCATGTCGGAGTTTATTTTGCGCCAGAGGGCGAGGAAGGCCGCGAGGTGGCTGATCCTTACTTTGGCGGTGCAGGTCCGGCGCGTCGGGGCTGTATTTATTGCGGTGGCTGCATGGTTGGGTGTCGCCATGGCGCGAAGAATACACTGGTGAAAAACTACCTTTGGTTTGCGGAAAAAAAAGGTGTGAAGATTTTTGCCGAGCGAAAAGTAACAGATGTGCGTCCCATGCGCGATGCGTCGGGCCATCCTGATGGTCGCTCTGGATATGAAATCCATGCCGAGTGTTCAACCTCCTGGTTTAAAAAGGATCGCAAGATCATCCGTGCAAAAAAAGTTGTTTTCGCTGGGGGCGTGTTAGGGACGATGGCCCTTTTGCTGCGTTGCAAATTTGTGACGAAATCTTTGCCAAATATTTCGGATCAGTTGGGTTGGAATGTGCGGACTAACAGCGAGGCGCTGGTTGGTGTATCTGCGGGCGTTGCGCAGGACAAGGAGGTCTACAGTCCTGGTGTTGCAATCACTTCCATTTTCCATCCAGATGAAGACACTCACATTGAACCGGTTGTGTATAACAAGGGATCAGATTTCATGCGGATCCTGGCAGTGCCAATGGTGGACGGGGGTTCCCCGGTGGTTCGCGCCGTCAAGTTAATGCTGACGATCCTGCGCAGCCCCATGCAGATGGTCCGGTTATGGATTTCCAAAACTTGGGCTGAAAATTCGCTGATTTTGCTCGTGATGCAGACTCTGGACAACCGGATGCGCCTCAAATTGACGCGCCGGCCTTGGAGCTTTTTCCAACCAGTCATGACAACGGGTCGTCAACCTGGCGTCAAGGATGTTCCTGCCTACATTCCAATCGCCAATCAAGTTGCGAGGATGTTTGCGAAGCAGATTGGCGGAGTCCCCCAGAGTTCGATTAACGAAGTTTTGCTCAACATTCCGACAACGGCGCACATCCTTGGTGGTTGCAGCATTGCGGCTGACGTAAATCATGGTGTCGTTGATGCGCAGCAGATGATCTTTGGATACGAGGGCTTGTACGTATGTGATGGATCGGTGATTCCTGCCAACCTTGGGGTGAACCCAAGTCTGACGATCACTGCAATGACGGAACGTGCCATGTCCCTTGTGCCTCCGTCATCCTTGTCATCGGTCCGTCATCCTGAGCCGCATCCCGTCATCCTGAGCCGCATCCCGTCATCCTGAGCGCCAGCGAAGGATCCTTTCTTAATCCGTCATCCTGAGCCTCACCCCGTCATCCTGAGCGCTAGCGAAGGATCCTTTCTTCATCCGTCATCCTGAGCTGCACCCCGTCATCCTGAGCGCTAGCGAAGGATCCTTTCTTCCGCGTTGAGGAAAGGATTCTTCGGCCTTCGGCCTCAGAATGACGTTTCTTGGGAAAGGATTCTTCGGCCTTCGGCCTCAGAATGACGTTTCTTGGGAAAGGATTCTTCGGCCTTCGGCCTCAGAATGACGTTTCTTGGGAAAGGATTCTTCGGCCTTCGGCCTCAGAATGACGGGGTGCGGCTCAGGAGGACGGGGTAGGGCTCAGGAGGACTTCGCGGAAATCCAATCCATCAAAGCATTAAAGACCGCATTCTTGCAGGGTTCATGGTGAAGTTCGTGAAATGCGCCTGGCCAAGTATGAAACCGTGCCTTCAGGGTTTCTGCCAGATCCCGCGCCGCCGACGGGGAGGTGGCGCGGTCTGCCTCGCCATGCATCATTAAAACCGGGACTTGGATTTGGCTGGCGTGGGTGCGAACAGCTTCAATCGTCCTAAGCCAGTCGTTATACCAACGAACCGAAATCCGGTCGTGCACCAAGGGATCCGCGCGGTAAGCCACAACTACGTTCGGATCAGACGACAACCAGTTCGGATCCAGTTCGTTACCGAGGGCAAGCCCAGGCACGATTGAATCCAGCAATTCTGCAAGCTTGATTTTCCAAGCCGGAGGTTCAAATCCAGGCCTTACCGCGGTGCCTGTGGCAATGACGGAAGCAAGCTTCAGGCCTACTGCGTCGGCTGCCCGGAGTGTGACAAAGCCAAGGGCCAAGGCCCCGCCCATGCTGTGCCCGCA
>Ga0214919_10005162_pt1 | contig 18674 bp, 14 predicted proteins | sample LL1503_MetaG_FD_177994 | JGI IMG/M metagenome (GOLD analysis project Ga0214919, IMG submission 177994) | Freshwater microbial communities from Lake Lanier, Atlanta, Georgia, United States - LL-1503 | ecosystem: Environmental > Aquatic > Freshwater > Lake | place: USA: Georgia | collected...
ATCCAAACGAGGCAGCCCAGCGTGCCTGAGAGGTTCAAAGATATGAAACTGTCCGACGGCTGGGTGCTTGTCGGCGCCGGCATGCTGATGACCTGTATCGGCATTGGCGCCATGATGTCACTCGCGACGCTTGCCGGCTGGCTGCTGGTCCAGCATGACTGGCGCGCCAGCACGTTGATCATTGGCGTCGCGGCCATCTTTCTCGTGCTGCCTGCGGCCTGGTTGGTCCGTGATCCGCCCGGGCATTCGAAGGTCGCTGTACTGCTGCTCCAGGCGATGGCGATCGGCGCTTACGTCTCCGTCGACACGCTGCCGGCCTTTTATGTCGCGGCGATCGTCTTCGGCCTGGCCTATGGCGGGGTCATGCCCTTGTACGCCGTGCTGGTGCGCGACGCCTTCGGCCCGCGCATCATGGGCGCTGTGTTCGGCGCCGTCACCTTGTTTTCGAGCCTGGGCATGGCGCTGGCCTCCGGCGCCGGTGGTTTCGTGTTCGATACCTGGGGCAAGGACTCCCGCCTGTCCATCGGCGCTTTCGTGATCGGGCTTTGTGCGGCCGTGATCGCGCTGACATTCCGTCCGGTACGCGAGGCCGTATCCTTGCAGCCCCACCAGATGCAGCCCGCCTGAGGCCTCATCGCGCGGTGGTGCTGCCGATGTCGATGGACGCCAGGCCAACACCAGTCGATCTACCGTACATCGGTTTTTTGCAAGCTCAGCCGTGGTGACACATCGGCTCGTTGACAGACATTGACTTCAAGGACAGTTCATGATCATCGAAATCGCCCAACTGCAAGTACGACCAGGACGCGCTCAAGAATTCGAGCTTGCGTTTCACTTGGCTCAAAAAATCATTTCGTCGATGCCGGGCTATATTGGACATGAGTTGCAAAGATGTATCGAGCAAGATCACCACTACATGCTCTTGGTTCGCTGGGAAACCGTAGAGCATCATGAGATTGGTTTTCGCAAGTCCGCGGGTTATCAAGAGTGGCGCCAGTTGCTACACCACTTCTATGATCCTTTCCCGACGGTCCTGCACTATTCAAAAGTTGCTGGCTAAACGTTTTTTTAAGCGGTTCAAGCCCAAAAGAGTTGAGTCTGTCTTGGCCTGGCTGAGAATTTCAGGCCCAGTACGGATACCGCTGTTGGCTGCTCGAGAGCTTTGCGGACAGCGAGAACTTCATCGACACTTGCTACAAGGCAGCAAACTGGCTGGCCATCGGACAGCGTCAGGGCCGAGGCCGCCGGGACCGCCAACATCTGTGCGCCAAGGGCCTAGCGCACTGGCGTGCGGCACATGCTTGACCCGCCACTCAAGGCCACCGACATGCCAGACAGCACAGACACCCCCTTCTCTTCGATGCACAGCTTGCGCGAGGGCTATTCGGCCTTGGTGCTGGGCGCCAGCGGCGCCATCGGCCAGGCCTTTGTGACAAGACTGCAGTCCGATCCGCGCTGCGCCGGCGTGACTGCGCTGTCGCGCCAGAGCGAGCCTGCCTTCGACCTCATGGACCCGTTCAGCATAGAGCGTCTGGCGCTGGTCATGGCCGCGCAACACCCGTTCCAGCTGGTGCTCGACGCCACCGGCGCGCTGACCCTCCACGGGCGCAGCCCGGAAAAACGCTTGGGCGACCTGAACGCCCAAGCGTTGCTCGACGCCATGGCTGTCAACGCGATCGGACCTTTGCTGCTGCTCAAACAGTTGCTGCCCCGGCTCGCCAGCGGCGAGCGCGTGATTTGGGCCAAGCTGTCGGCGAGGGTCGGCAGCATCGAGGACAACCGCAAGGGCGGCTGGTACGGCTACCGCGCGTCCAAGGCTGCGCTCAACATGCTGCTGCAGACCGCCGCGATCGAGATCGCACGCCGGCGCCCGCTGGCTGTGATTGCGGCGCTGCAGCCCGGCACGGTGCGCTCCGCGTTGAGCCAACCCTTCGTCGGCGAGCAGGCGCTTGAGCCCTTCGATTCAGCCGGCCGGCTGCTGCGCGTGCTCGATGCACTGGAGCCGAGCGGACGGGCGCAGTTCGTCGACCACGTCGGGCAAGCCATCCCTTGGTGAATGACGGGGCAGGTCCCTAGAAATCGACAGAGCAGGCTTTGGCGGCGCTCTGCCGTTTCTTGTGGAATTTGACTTCCCAGAGGGTGCGTGGTGACGCCTGCGGCCAAGCGCGCAATGCGGGGCTACTGCGTGATGCCGACCTGCTGCATCATCCAGGCCATCTCGAACGCCTTGTCTTTCAAGGCGTCGTAGCGCCCAGACGCGCCCCCATGCCCGGCGGGATCCATCTTGCACTTGAGCAACAGCGCGTTGCGGTCGGTCTTGAGCGTTCGCAGTTTGGCGACGTACTTGGTGGGCTCCCAATACATCACCTGGCTGTCGTTGTAGCTCGTGGTCACCAGGATGGCCGGGTAGGCTTGCTTGCGCAGGTTGTCGTAGGGGCTGTACGCGCGCATGTAGTCGAAGGCCGGTTTCTCGTTGGGGTTGCCCCACTCGAGGTACTCGCCCACTGTCAAGGGCAGGCTGGCGTCCATCATCGTGTTCATCACATCCACGAACGGCACCGCCGCGTGAACAGCCTTGAAGAGCTCGGGGCGCAGGTTGGTGACGACACCCATCAGCAGACCCCCCGCGCTGCCACCCTCGATCACCAGACCGGCCGCTGACGTCCAGTTCGACCGGATCAGGTGGTCTGCCGTGTCGATGAAATCGGTGAAGGTATTCATTTTTTTCATCAGCTTGCCGTCGTCATGCCAAGCTTCGCCCATCTCATCGCCGCCACGGACATGAGCGATGGCGAAAGCAAAGCCGCGGTCCAGCAGGCTCAGGCGCCAACTGCCGAAACTGGCCTGTGAGCCGTAGCCGTAAGCGCCGTAGCCAGACAGCCAGAGTGGCGCCTGGCCGTCACGCGCGCGGTCCTTGCGGTAGGCGATGGACACCGGCACCTTCACGCCGTCTCTGGCCGTGATCCACAAACGTTCGGAGCTGTACTTCGACGCGTCGTAGCCGCCCAGAACCGCTTGCTGTTTGAGCAAGCTGGACTTGCCGCTGCTCATGTCGAAGTCGAACACCGACGACGGCGTGACCAAGCTCTGGAAAGCGTAGCGAAACGCCGAGCTGTTGTATTCCGGCGTGTTCATCGGGGACGCGGCGTACGTGGTTTCGTTGAACGGCAATTCGAGCCAGCGGCCCTGGCGGAAGTCGTGGATCCGGAAACGTGACAAGCCAGCCTGCTTTTCCGCGACGACCAGATAGTCCTGGAACATCTCGACGCCTTGAATCAGCACGCCGTGACGGTGCGCGACGAACGGGGTCCACCTCGAGGGCTGGTCCATCGGCGCGGTGACGATACGAAAGTCCTTGGCCTCGCGGTTGGTTCGGATGTAGAGCAGCCCGTCGCGGTGTTCGACCTCGTACTTGTGACCTTTCTCGCGTGGCAGGACCCGCTTGAAACTGCCATCGGGCTTGCTGGCGTCCAACATGCTTGATTCCCAGGTATCGGCGGAGGCGACTTCCAGCACCAGGTACTTGAGATCCTTGCTGCGCCCGAGATCGACCCGGAACAACTCGTCTTTCTCCTCGTGAATCAACTCTGGCTTGGCGCCGGACTTGAGCCGCCACAAGCTGTCCGACCGTTTGGAGATCGGATGCTCGGTCGTGAAGAAGACCGTCGCGTTGTCGGTCGCCCATTGCGCACGGGTCACACGCTCGGCCAATGGTCCTTCGACTTTGCCGCTGGCCAGTGACTTGCGGTAGAGCTTGTACTGTCGGTAGCCGGTCTCGTCGATGGCGTAGACAAGCCAGGCGCCGTCGTCGGACACTTGCATGAAGCCCAGGCTTATGAAAGCCCGGCCCTGGGCCATCTCGTTGAGGTCCAGCAACACCTGCTCTGGCGCCCGCTCGTCATAGCTCATGGCTGTCGAGGCTGGGCGGCGGCAGCGGATCGGGTACTGCTGCCCCTCGACCGTCCGGCTGTAATAGAACCATGCCCCGCGTCGCACCGGCACATCCATATCGGTCTGCTGGTATCGGCCCAGCATTTCCTGGTAGAGCGTGTCGGTGAAAGGCGCCAGGCCCTCGGTCATGGATCGGGTGTAGGCGTTCTCGGCCTGAAGGTAGTCCAGCACGGGCGGACTGTCCTTGTCACGCAACCAGTACCAAGGGTCCTGCACAGGCTCGCCGTGCCAGGCAAAGGCATGCTCGTGCTGGGGCGCCGTCGGAGCTTGGGGATCTTGGTGCATTGATTGGGCCAGACTGATGTTGCACAGGATGAACATGGCGATGTAGCCAGTCAGAACAGATTTCATCGGTTTTCATCGGACAAATTCGTTCGGTAGCATGCCACAATCGATGTGGGAGCGGACAGCCCAGCGCAGGTTCCCTGGGGAGTCGTCCCTGGCGCCACCGCGAAGCGCCCGCCGCGCCTGATCGCCGTCGCTCAACCAAGCCGATCCGTCACTCGGAGCGCCTTGGTAGTTCTTGTGCCCGGCTTGCCAGCCTCTTTGCCAGCCTTTTTGCCAGCCTGTTTGCAAGCCTCTTTGCCTGCTCCTCGCCGCGATCGCCGCTGTACGTCGTCCCCCTCCACCGCAGCCGCAGGTCGGATTTGAAGTGGGTCAGGATCGCCCCAAAATTGCCGATTGAACCCGCTGCTGTCATCGCGATACCATGTGCAGGCTTGGCGCAGCAACGCCTTGCCTGCGCCCGAGGCTGAGGTTCAGCCATCCATCAAACACAGGAGACCGAAATGCGATTGACCATTACCGAAGGCCATTTCACGACCAAGGAGCAAGCCCTGGCGGAGATCACCAAGCTCGGATGGCATGCGATCGAAAAGACCTTCTCAGCAGAGAATGATTTGCATTGGCATGACTTCGATGCCGTGGCCTATGTGCTCGAGGGAACTGCCAGCGCGGAGCTCGAAGACGGCACGGTAGAGCATGCGGCCGTGGGTTGTCGCGTCGCTGCGCCCGCGGGTCTCGTGCATCGCAATGTCGGCCCGGACTGGCACGGGATCGTCGCCTTCAGCGTGCACCCCTCTCTGTTCACCCAGCCGCTGAACAAACCATTGGCCAACCGGCTTTCGGTGCACCGCTGATAGTGGCCGGTGCGCAGCAAGCCGATGGCATCGCTGCACAAGACCAGGCGCCAGGCTCTAGATCAGGTCATCGCCTGGGTGCGTGTTGCTGCTGGTTTAGCTTGCGCGCGCCCAACTGACAGCGAAAATTCGCGGCTGGCATTCTGGATGCTACGCGGCGATATCGAGGGCTGGCGCTGGTTTACATAGGCCTAAATCAATGGGTGAGCGTACTTACGCAGTATCTTGATGTCAGGCTGACGGGTCGTCATCATGACGCCCTTGAGAAGCCCGCCGGACCTGCTTCGCCGGCCAGTGGGCCTGAAGTTGCCGGCGCCGAGCGGGCCGATGCCTATCAATCGGCCGCCACCTGAGTCGGAACTTTTTTCGAATTCGCAGCCAGAGTCAAGCTTCCCTGACAGCCTGTCTGAGCCATTGGGGCCGTCAGTAGCCGGGCGACACGCTTTTGTTGCCAGCAGCTTTGTAGCGGGCAATCGCTTTCTTGAGGTTGGTGTACTCGCTGCAAGGTAAGGCGCAGATCTTGTCGAGCGCGGCCAGGCGCTTTTCGGCCATCGCCAAGTCTCCCTTCATCAAGTACAACTCACCCGAGTACTCGAGCGTTCCACGGTGGCGAGGGTCGATACGCAATGCGTCGTCGTAAAACTTCTCCGATGCGTCGAGGTCTGGGGTCTTGGCCTTGCGCAGGCTGTAGCCCATCAGGTTGTTCCATTCGGCGCTGCCGGTGTCATTGACACGTTTGAGCTCTTCGATCGCACGGTCCCACTGTTTGGCTTCGATTTGGGCGCGTACTGCATCCAGCTTGTCTTGCGGTTCGGGCGTAGACGGAGCCGCGAAGGCGCTGGTCATGCAAAGGGCTAAAAGGCTGGTACGAAGGATGCGACTCAGGTCGTGGTTCATGGTGCTTGCTTTCTGCTGGTGCGGACTTCAGAAATTCTGACGCGAGGTGGCGTTCTTGCAGATGATGTCGAGCACTTCCTCGTCAATCTTCTTCTTGACAGTGACACCGTTGAAGCTGTCGCTCGGGCGCCTGCCCTGGGCAGGCGATGACGGAATCACTGGGTTCACGGCTGCACAACCCAGTGCTAGGGTGAAGTCCGCCTGCCTATCGCTGCTCCACCACGCGGTCGCGCAGCAGCGCCCCGAGCTCCTTTTCTGCAAACCCGGCGTCGCGAAGCACAGCCTCAGTGTGCTCGCCAATGCGCGGCGACGCTGCCACCGGCCGGCGCATCGCATGCACTGGGATGCCGGCGAATGCCACGGCGCCGACACCCGGCTGCTCTAGCGTCTGGAACGTGCCGAGGTGGCGCGCCTGGGGATGGTCGATGCACTGCGAGTAGCTGCGCACCGGCGCATGCAGCAGGTCGTGCGCCTTGAACTTCACGACCCAGTGCGCCACCGGCATCCGGCGAATGACATCGGCCACCATCCCGTTGATCAGGTGCCTGTGATCGAGTCGGCTTGCCGCGTCAGCGAAGCGTGGATCCTGCGCCCAGGCGGGCTCGCCCAAGGCCAGGCAGATGCGGCCGAACTGCTCGTTGTTCAGTGTGACCAAGTTCACCGCTCCGTCGGCCGCCTCGTAGGTGCCGTTGGGGGCTGACGGCGGGACCACGGGCTTGCGCTCGTTGTCCGGTGCCATCGAGTATTCGACGAAGTTGCACACCAGCGTGGCCGCGCAGGTCTCCATCAGATTGACCTCGATGTGCTCGCCCTGGCCGTCCGTGGCGCGGCGGTAGAGCGCTGCGGCCACTGCCTGTGCCGCGTAGAGGCCAGAATTCATGTCGGCCAGGTACAGCCCGATCTTGCGCGGCGCCTCGCCGCCCCGGTTGGCGAACATCAGGCCGGCGTCGGCCTGCACCACCGAATCCGTGGCGGGCGCACCCGCATACGGCCCGTGGTCGCCGTATCCGGAGATCGATACAAAAACGAGTTCGGGCCGGGTCCTGCGCATCGCGACCGGGTCCAGGCCCAACCGCGCAGCCACGCCTGGGCGAAAATTTTCGACGATCACATCGGCCTGCGCTGCCAGCTTTGCGAGCACCGCGCGGCCTTCGGGTCGGCTGGCATCGACGCAGATGTCGCGCTTGCCGCCATTGAAGGCCACCGACAGCGAACTGGCGCCCTCGCGCAGCACACCCATGCCGCGCGCCCAGTCGCCTGCGGGCGGCTCTACCTTGATGACATCCGCACCCTGCTGCCACAGCACGTGCGCGCAGTAAGGGCCGGAGATCCCCTGGCTCACGTCCAGCACGCGCAGGCCAGCGAAGGGAAGGGCGCGGACCGGCGCGCCGGCGGATGAGGGACTGGGTTGCATGGCGCTCTCGTCGACAAGTGGAATGGCGACGTGGGTAACGCAGCCGAGGCCCGAAGTGTACGGTTACCATTGCTGACGAAACAGAATCATGATCGGCGCTCTAAATTGCGCCGCAGACGATTTTCATTCGCGCTCGGATGCTCTTGCGCCCGAATACCCGCGGCAGTTGTGAATCACCCCGAAGAGTCGAGACCGCACATGAGCGACAAGATACTGGTCGAAAAAAACGGTCCAGTCACCACGTTGATCATCAACCGCCCGCAAGCGCGTAACGCGCTGGACCGTGAGGCGTCGCTGCTGCTGGCTGATGCCATCCGCGCCTTCGAGGCCGACCCGCTGGCCCGGGTGGCGGTGCTCACCGGCGCGCAGGGAAACTTCTGCGCCGGCGCCGACCTCAAGGAACTGGCGTCGGGCGTCGACTACGTGCCCTGGGCGGGCAGCGCGCAGGGCCCATTGCACCGTGCCGCAAGCAAACCGGTGATCGCAGCGGTGGCAGGTCATGCCTGCGCGGGCGGTCTGGGTGTGGCCTTGTGGTGTGACCTGCGGGTGGCCGAAAAGAGCGCGTCGTTCGCGGTGCTCTCGCGCCGCTGGGGCGTGCCAATGAGCGACGGGACCACGGTGAGGCTGCCGCGCATCATCGGCCAGGGCCGGGCGCTTGACATGCTGCTGACAGCGCGCAGCATCGGCGGCGAGGAAGCCGAGCGCATCGGCCTGGCCAATCTCGTGGTGGCTGATGGCACGGCACTCGCCGAGGCGCAGGCGCTGGCGCTGCGGATCGCGCAGTTCCCGGAGCTTGCGATGCGCACCGACCGGCAGTCGGCCTACGAGCAGGCCGACCTGCCGATCGGCGAGGCGATCGCGCGCGAACTGGAACTGGCCACCGAGGCGCGCCAGGCTCAGGCCGTGTCGGGCGCCGCGCGCTTTGCCTCCGGCGCCGGCCGTCACGGCAAGGTGGGCTGATGCGCGCGGGCACCTGCCGCGAGTTCGGCTGATGCGCGCGGTGGTCTGCCGAGAGTTCGGCGATCCGGCTTCGGTACGGGTCGAGAATCTTCCCGAACCGGTCGCCGATGGTGAGCGCGTGCGCATCGCGGTCTGCGCCAGCGGGCTGAGCTTCGCCAATCTGCTGGCACTGCAAGGCCGACACCAGAACCGCGCCGAACTCCCTTTTACGCCGGGCACTGACGTGAGCGGTGTGGTCGTCGAGTGCGGCCCTGACGTCACGCGATTTCGCCCCGGTGACCGTGTGGCGGCGGCCCTGCGCCGGGACGGCTTCGCCGAGCAGGTGGTCGTCCCGCAGCGCACCGTATGGGTATTGCCCGACACGATAGACCACGACGCTGCGGTCCAGTTCCCGGTGATGTACGGCACGGCCTACGCGGCGCTCGCCTGGCGGGCGCGTGTGCAGCCGGGCGAAACCGTTCTGGTGCACGGCGCGGCGGGCGGCAGTGGCATGGCTGCGGTTCAGGTGGCCCGGTGCCTGGGTGCGCGCGTGGTGGCCATCGTCGGCTCAGCGGACAAAGCACAGGCCTGCTCGAAGCTTGGCGCCGATCTCGTGGTCAACCACCGCGAGACATCATTTCGCGACGCTGTGCTGGCGTTCACCGACGGGCGCGGCGCAGACGTGGTGTTCGACCCCGTGGGCGGCGACACGTTCATGGAGTCCACCCGTTGCATTGCGCCGGATGGGCGTCTGGTGGTGGTGGGCTTCGCCGGCGGAACCATCGCGCAGTTGGCGACCAACATCGCGCTGGTCAAGAATTTCGACGTGATCGGTCTCTACTGGGGCCAATACCTGAACTGGGGCCGGGTCCCTTCGCATCCGCACGACGAGACGCGAGTACGTGAAGCGATGAACACGATGTTCGGATGGCATGCGCAGGGACGGCTACAGCCGTGGCTTCATGCTCGCCACCGGCTGGATGACTTCGCCGCGGCGCTGGCAGCGCTGGCCGCGCGTGAGGCCGTCGGTCGCGTGGTGCTCAACCCCTTCACCGAGGCCAACATCCGGCGACATTGGAATCTTCTGTGACACGGTGGTGCGCGATCCACACGGACGCAACAAATTAGGGGGCGCGATGAAGACGCAAGACGCAGTGAACGCAGGAAACGCAGAAAACGCGGGAAACGCGATAAACAGGACAAACGCGACAAACGCGACCGGCGCGCCAAGCGGCATGAATTCAGCGGTTGGGACGGGGGCGAGAATTCAAAGACGGCGCGTCACGTTCGCGCTGGCCGGCACGGCACTGGCCGGCATCCTCGGTCCTGGCAGTGCCCGGGCCGAGTACCCCGAACAGGCGATCAAGCTGGTGATTCCGTATCCGCCGGGCACCGGCACCGACGTGCTGGCGCGATTCATCGGCCGGAAGCTGGAAGAGCGTCTGGGCAAACCGGTGGTACCCGAGCAGCGCGTGGGCAGCAGCGGCATGATCGCGGCGCAGGCTGTGATCGGTGCGCCAGCCGACGGCCATACGCTGTTCTTCGTGGCCAACGCGCCGGTGGCCACCAACGTGGCGCTGTTCCAGAAGCTTGCGTACGACCCGGTGAAGGATCTGGCCCCAGTGGCTCGTCTGGCGCTGGGCTCATTCGGTCTGCTGGTGCCCGCAGCGTCGAAGTACAGGACCGCGCAGGAACTGATGGCAGCCGCCGCAGCCAACCCGGGCAAACTGAGTTACGGCGCCGGCAGCGCGACCTACCAGATCGCCACCGAGTGGCTGCTGTCGCTGGCGTCGGCACGCGCCAACCACGTGCCGTACAAGGGCGCTGCACCGGTGCTCACGGACCTGGCCGGGGGGCATATCGACTTCGCGCTGGCCGAGTACGGCGGCGCGCAAGCCTTCATCCGCGCGGGCAAGCTGCGGCTGCTCGCCGTCACGGCCGACCGCAGGCTGGCCGCCGAGCCGAACGTGCCGACGATGATCGAGAGCGGATACCCGGATTACGCGCCGGTGGCCTGGTGGGCGGTTTTCGTCGCGGCGCGTGTGCCCCAGCCCGTCATCGACAGGCTCGAGCGCACGCTGCTCGACATCATGGCCACCGACGAAGCGCAGCAGTTCCTCGCGCGCAACAATCTGGTCGCGTTTCCGGCCGACGCGAAGACCTTGCGCCGTTATCAACTGGACGACATCGAGCGCGAAACCCGGGTGATCGAGGCGGCCAAGATACCAAGGCAGTAATCAATTGTCGGCGGCGAATCCGCAGGCCTTCACGACCGGTCCGCTGCGCTGGAGATGGTCACGCAGCCTGGCTTCAAACTTCTAGGAGGTGGTCGTCAACGGGCGCATCGAGTAGCCGGCCGTTCTATGGCGCTTGAAATTCCTATTTCCCGGGCGGTGAGGGTCTCAAGCCAGGCGCTCGCGTTTGAACACGATGCCGGCAGTCTCGCGATCCCAGGTGTCGGGCGTGACACCCTCGGACCGAAGCAGGTGCTTCTGCACCTTCTCGGTCGGCGTGCGTGGCAGGTCGGGGATGCTGCGGAAGTAGCGCGGCACCATGAAGTGGGCGAGTCGAGGTCTCAGGAACTCGACCAGCGCCGGCAGGTCTATGGTTTGACCCGCGACCGGACTGAGGATCGCCATCACCTCGTCCTCACCGAATTCGCTGGGCACTGCCACCACGGCGGCGTCTCGCACGCTGTCGAAGGCGACAATTTCTTTCTCGACCTCGAATGACGAGATGTTCTCGCCACGCCTGCGTATCGCGTCCTTGATCCGATCGACGAAAAAGAAGTTGCCATCAGCATCGCGTCGGAACGCATCGCCGGTATGGAACCAGCCGTTGCGCCAGGCCTTGGCGGTGGCTTCGGCGTTCTTGTGATAACCGTGGTTCAGTGCGTAGGGCATGTCGCTTCGAATCATCAGTTCGCCGACGACGTCTGGCGCCACCTCGCAGTCGTTGTCGTCGACGATCCTGACCTGCACGCCGTCTCGCGGCCGCCCGCAGGTGCCGCGTATCGCCGGGTTGGGTCCGATGAACAGCGGCGATGAGGTCTCGGTCATGTTGAAGCTGGTGAAGACCTCGACACCGAATCGTTCCGAGAACTCCCTGCTCTGGTCGCTCAGCGGGATCATCGACACCCGCTGGAGCGGATGCTGGCGATCCTGATCCGATGGCGGTTCCTTGAGCAAGAAAGGCGTCATCGCGCCCAGCAAGATCGTGTGGCTGACCTCGAAACGGCGAATCGTGTTCCAGAATTCTCCAGTGCGAAAAGATTCGATCAGCGCGAATGACCCTGCGCGCATCAGCGTCGCCCAGATCGGACCGGCGCCGCCGACATGGAACATCGGCAGCGTGACGAGCGTGCGGTCTTCGTGACGCATCGTCTGATTGGGAATGAAGGTCGAGTACATCTGCAGCGCCGAGATCAACACGCCCTTGGACGGTCCGGTGGTGCCCGAGGTGTAGATGATCGACAGCGTGTCCCAGGGTTCGATCTGGCGCGCTGGCGACTTCAGCCGGCTGCCTTCGCCGGCCAGCGCGTTGGCGGCGACCATCGACAAGCCCGAGACGGGCTGCGACGTCTCGGCGCCCAGCACGACGACCTCGCGCAAGGCTGAATGGGCGATGCCTTCGAGTCGTTCGACCAGAGGCGCTTGCGCGACCATGAGCCGCGCGCCCGAGTTGTCGATCACATGCTCGAGCAGGCCGCCGCGGTAGCCGGTGTTGATCGGCACATAGACCGCACCCAGGTAGTTCAGCGCCAGCATCACCCGCAGGCAAGCCTCGCCGTTGGGCAGCCAGACCAATACCGGGTCGCCTTGCGCGACCCCCAGCGCCTGCAAGCCCTGCGCGCAGTCGCGAACCTGGTCGCGCAGCTGCCGGTATGTCCATGCCGAGCCATCGGAGAAGACCGCGAACGCAGCGCCGGCGTGGTGCTGGGCATGCCGGTCGATCAACTCGCCGATCACGCATTGCTCGCGCGGTGGCATCCGTTTGTCCTGCATCTTCCCCCCCAATGGCTGGCCTGTTGATTCTGGAACCGCTATTTACCGTTGGCGGCCATCTGCTCGAAGCGTGGCCGGCCAAGCAAGTTGGGTTCGAAGCCGGTGAACCTCTTGTTCATCGCAATCACACTGACGTCGAACAGCAAAGGCACGAACACCGCTTCTTCGATTGCAATTCGCTGCACCTTGGACAGCGCGAGCTTGCGCTCTGCCTGTGTCGTGCCGCTGCGTGAGGCGGTCAGTGCGGCCTCCATCCCGGCGATCTCCAGGTGGCCGCCGTTGTACGGCGAGGTCTTGCCGAACAGCGTGCCTGGCACCATCGACGGATCGGGCCTGGGCGTGATCGCTGCCAGGAACACATCGACCTGGCGTTGGAAGAAAAACGCGTCTGACGCCGCAGCCACTGCGCCCGACCGCATCTTGGCCGTGAATCCCACCTTGCGCCACATTTCGAGCAACACCTCGACTCGCTGGGTGGCCGCCTGGTCGGCATAGGCAATGCCGGTGAAGCTGATCTCGGGCGTGCCGGCTTGCTTGAGCAGTGCGCGGGCCTTGTCGGGGTCGTAGGCCAGAATCCCGGTCAGCGACGGGTCGTGTGGCCAATAGCTCTTCGGATAGAGCGTGGTGGCCGGCTCGCCCAGTCCGGCCATCGTTGCCTTGTTGTAGGCCACCCGGTCGATCGCCAGATTGAACGCGCGCCGCACCCGTACATCGTTGAACGGTGGCCTGGAGTAGTCCAGGTAGATCATGTGCAGGTAGAGCGAAGGGGTGGCGAAGACCTTAATCTTGCCGCTGCGTTCGAGCGATAATTTTTGCACTGGCGGCACCGCCACGACCAGGTCGTTCTCGCCGGCCAGTACTGAGCGAACGCCCGAACTGGTGTCGGTGATCACGCGCATTTCAAGCCGATCGGTCTTTGGCAGGCCTTTGTTCCAGTGATTGGCAAAAGCCTCATAGCCGACAATAGAGCCGTCTTCCCATTTGATGAACTTCCAAGGTCCCGCGCCCACTGGCGCGCGGTCTATGCTGCCGCCGCCCGCCTTGATCGCGGTGGGCGATGCCATCATGCCGGCGCGGTCGGAGAAGATCTGCGGCAGCGAACGGTCTGGCGTCTTGAGCTTGATCGTCACGGTCAGCGCGCCGCTGGCCTCGACAGACTCCAGTGTCGACAGGTCGACCTTGATGTTGGACTTCGGATCCAGCCGTGCCCGGTCAAGGTTGAATTTGACCGCCTCGGCGTCGCAGGGCGTGCCGTCGTGGAAGATCACGCTCGGCCGCAGCACCAGCACCAGCGTGTTGTCGTCTTTGTAGGTCCACGACAGCGCCAGACCGGGTTGGGGCTCTAGCGTCCTGGGGTTCCACTGCACCAGGGTGTCGTACAGCGGGTAGAGAAACTGGTGATCGCCGCCGCTGCGCCCGGTGATCGGGTCGAGCGTCGACGGGTTCAGATTGATCGCCACTCGCAGCACGCCAGGCTGCTGCGCTTGAGCCTGGCCAGATGCGGCCAGGTCGAACACCAGGCTGCCCACGCCGGCCAGGCTTGCACCCATCAGTTGGCGACGTCGGTACGAAGGTCTTGCTGTGTCGGCCAGGCTGGCGGCCGCTTCATCGCCATGGGTCATCTAGGGGCTCCTTCGGCAGGTTGGTCTGTCATTGGATCAAAGCTGAAGTTTGCGCACAACAGGGGTGAACCCGATTGCCACGCCCAGACAGCTGGGGTGCTGAGATGCCGGTCCGGCGGCACGACCGCCGGCCAGCTGAGCCGTGGCGGCCATTGAAGACAGCTTGCGCCGCGGGCCACTGCCAATCGTCAAGCGTGACAAGCGCGCCGCCGTGGTGTTGTCAGCAGACGAATGCGTCCGTCTTGTCAATGGCCACCAATAGGCGAGCCGGGACAACTCACAGGGATTCGAGCTTGATTCCGACTGAGTTTGAGTTGTGCCACAAACGTCAGGACAGGCTGGCTGCAGCAGCGATGCCGATGGATCAATCGAGCTGCTGTCCAAGCTTACGACCTGAGCATGAATGAAAAATGGAACCGTGACGACCGCTGCCGGTCTTGGACTTTTCGGGCCGCGGAGATGCCGACTGCATTGCGCCCATCACTCGGCCCGTATGTTTGCAGCTTTGATAATTTCTCGATAGTTCTTTCGATTTTCCTCCATGGTCCTCGTGAGCCCTGCAGCATCCTGAAAAGCCGGCACCATGCCGTTGTCAAGGAGCTTCTTGCTCACGGCCGGATCTTCGACGGCCGCCTTGACGGCCTCCTCCCAGCGCTTGATGACGGCAGGCCGCATTCCTTTTGGCCCGCACAAGCCAAACCATGCGTAGGTCTCGAAACCGGGGACTGTCTCTGAGATCATCGGCGCTTCAGGAAAAAATTGCCGTCCCAGCGGATCACCTAGCGCAATCAAGCGCAACTGCCCTTGGCGGACATGGTTGATCACATCGCCGAGATTGGTGAGCGAAAATCCCGTCCGACCGGAGACGAGATCGGGTAGCGCCGCTTGAGAGCCGCGATAGGGCACGTGGATCATTTTGAGACCAGCCTTCTGGCTCAATAGCTCGCTCGAAAGATGCTGAACAGAGCCGACGCCTGGGCTGGCGTAGCTGATTTTTCCAGGGTTTGCGCGCGCGTCATTGATCAGATCCTGGGTCGTGCGCCATGGACTGTTTTTGCTGACAACCAGGCCAAACGTCGAACGCAGAAGTTGGCTCAAGGCAATCAACTCTGTGGCCGGATTCACTGGGAGCTGCGTGCCGGGCAATTCGGTGATGATCGTCATGTTGCCAGTAGTACAGAACAGCACGTTGTGTCCATCGGCTGGGCTGTGGGCAATCGACTCCGCCGCAATCATGCCGTTGGCTCCGGTTCGATTCTCGACGACCACTTGCTGGCCAAGCACCTTTGTTGCCACATCGGCAAGAAGTCGCGCTGCGATATCACCCGAGCCGCCAGCGGCGAAGCCGTAACCCATCCGAATGGGACGGTCCGGGAACGCGGGCTGTTGCGCTTGGGCTCGTTGGACTGCGAAGCATCCGAGTGCAAGGCTCACGACAATCGTTGCCAACGACAGGGATCTCGTTTTCATGGTGTTTGCTTTCTTGCGATTTTTGGTTGGCGGTGTGGGCGAGACCTGGGATCCTTGCCAGCATCGTCATTTGCCGAGCAATTCTCATGGTCTCAGTCTGACTTCCTCTTTGTCATCTTGGACAGACAAGTCGAACAAGCACCAAGCCAAGCCGCGTGCCGCCATACATGCCAGTGGACCACAATTTCAAGGTCATGTTGCCACTTTGCTTGCCACATCGACACAGGATAAACCCAGGTATTTTTAGACCAGCGTCCCATGTTGTGCGACCGACGGGCCATCGGGACGCCAATTTCACCAGCAGGCCCGTCTCGTCTTCCGCCGTGAAAACGCAGCAGATGGTGGCAGCCGTTCAGCAACTTGATTGCTTGGCCCCGGCGCCAGCCCGGGGCATTTTCCCGCGTCTTCCGGCGAGACATTGACAGAACGAGTTGAGACGCCGCTACCCGTGCGCATCGTCTGGACATCGCCTCAAACATTCTTCGGGCCACGCGCGGCATTCGGATCCCCGTGATGCGGTGCTTGGTCTCGTCACCAGGCTGTAGCAGAAGCGATGCCCGAGCCTTGCGCGGCGCACCGCGGAAAGCACCCGTCTGGGTTCGAACACATGTTAGACTAAATTTGAACACACATTCAAATTTTGGTGCTGACACGCCGGCACAGCCAAGGGGTCGAGACATGCCTAAGAGTTGGCACGACGAGCGAGTGGTCGCGCCGGAAGACTGCGTGCTGCGCCCGATGCTCGAGAAATTCGCCGCGTCGCAGCCCGACAAAGTGTTTGCGCGTTTCGCTGACTGCAGTGAGTGGACATATGCCCAGACTTTGCAGATCGTTCGGCGCACAGCGGCCGGTTTGCAAGCGCTGGGTGTGCAGCAAGGTGAGACCGTGCACACCTGGCTACCAAATGGTCCGGACGCGATCCGCACTTGGCTCGCGCTGAATTATCTTGGTGCAGTTTATGTGCCGTTGAATGTCTCGTATCGCGGTCGAATTCTCGAACATGCGATCAGCCTGAGCGGTGCAAGGCTGATCATTGCGCATGCGGCGTTGACTGATCGGCTTGTTGGCATCGCTCGTTCTAAGCTGACGGACATCATCGTGATCGACGGGGAGGGTGTGCCAGTGCCGGGGCTTGCCAGGCATGCGGCAAATGTGCTCGACCCGGAGGCGTTCGAGCTGCGGCCGCTTGAGCGCGAGATCATGCCCTGGGACCTGCAATCTGTCATCTACACCTCCGGCACCACCGGGCCGTCCAAAGGGGTGATGTCTTCGTATCTACAACTGTATTCGGGTGGCAATGCGGCAAACTTGACCGATTCCAACGACCGCCAACTGATCAACCTGCCGCTGTTTCACATGGGCGGCACGGGCGGGGTCTACACGATGCTGTGCCGCGGTGCATCAGTGGTGATCGTCGACGCGTTCCAGATTGGTCAGTTCTGGGGCGTCGTGGATGCTCACGCAGTCACCTATGTTGTATTGCTGGGCGGCATGGCAACCTTGCTGGTCAAGAAGCCAACAGCAGAATCCGACAGTCAACATTCCTTGCGTAAAGTGCTGATGGTGCCGCTACTGGAAGATGCGCCCGCGTTCTCGAAGCGGTTCAAGGTCGATGTGTACACGACTTTCAACATGACCGAAACCTCGTGGCCTATTGTCTCCGGCCTCAATCCAACGCCGCTGGGAACCTGCGGCAAGGTGCGCGCGGGCATCGAAGCCCGTGTTGTTGACGAGAACGACTGCGAGCTAGCGCCAGGCGAAATCGGTGAGTTGATGATTCGCGCCGATCGACCATGGGCCATGAATAGCGGCTACTTTGGCAACCCAGAAGCGACCGCGCGGGCGTGGCGTAACGGATGGTTTCACACGGGCGACGCGTTCCGCCGAGATGGCGATGGGAATTTCTTCTTTGTCGATCGAATGAAGGACGCTATTCGCCGCCGCGGCGAGAACATCTCGTCCTTCGAAGTCGAAGCCGAAGTCGGTTCGCATCCATCGGTGCAGGAATGCGCGGTGGTGGCGGTACCGAGCGAACTGGGCGAGGATGAGGTGCTGGTCGCGCTGGTCACACAGCCGGGTGTCGAGATCGATCCCAAGCAGTTGATCGAGTACTTGATTCCCCGGATGGCCCATTTCATGGTGCCGCGCTACGTACGAATCGTTTTGCAGCTTCCAAAGACACCAACGCAGAAAGTGCAAAAGCATCTGATCCGTGGCGAGGGCGTGACTGCTGACACCTGGGATCGCGAGAAGGCCGGCATCGTGATTCGTCGGCAGAAAATCTGAATGAGCCGCGTGGCAGTGACCCGCCGTTGGTCTGACGACGAGCAGCGGGCCGAGGTGCGTGATGTCCGTCGGCGACAAATCTTGCGCGAGGCAGGAACCTTGTTTAGCGAGGTTGGGTTCCACAATGCGTCTATGGGGCAGATTGCCGCGCGCCTTGGACTGACCAAGACAGCCTTGTATTACTACTTCTCAGACAAAGGCGAGATACTGATGTGCTGCTTCGCATTGGGGCGCCAGGTCGCCGATGATGCGCTGGCGAAGGCACTCGCTCTGGACGCAAGCGGTCTTGATCGAATCGCTAAGTTTGTCCAGTTTTATGTGGTGGGCATCACATCAGAGTTGGGGGCCTGCGCGACAACCTTGGAGTTGCGCTCCGCGCCGCCCGCAGAGATGACCGCGCTGCTGAGTAGGATGCGCAAGATGGACCGCCAACTGCGTGAATTGGTGGCCGCTGGCGTGAATGACGGGAGTTGTGCGCATGTCGAATTGTCCTTGGCTGTCAACTGGATCATGGGCGCGATGACTTTGCTGCCAAGATGGTACCGTCCAGGAAGTCGACTCAGCGCCGATGCGATCGCACAGGAGTACTCGCAGTACGTGCGCCGCATGTTTACCCCAGAGTCAAAGCGGTGATTTTTTTTGAGACAAACAAGACATGGTCAGCATGCTGAAAATTGCAAGCCGGTCCGCGATTTTTTTCCATTGCGCACTTCTAATTTGACTCTGACATCAAAAGTTTTTTAATGAATCGGGTCGAACTTGAAAGTTCGCTTCGACTTCGTATTTTTCAGGCGTCATTCGAAAAATATCTGGTCTGGGCGATGTCGCCAAGTACAGTGGCAGCAGCTTCGTACCGGCTGTTCATAGCGCGGGGTTCAATGTATTAGTCAGGGCGACACCGATCGAGGATTTAACTCAAGCAGATTCAGTAGCAACAGGAGAAAACACCATG
>Ga0214919_10005164_pt1 | contig 18664 bp, 4 predicted proteins | sample LL1503_MetaG_FD_177994 | JGI IMG/M metagenome (GOLD analysis project Ga0214919, IMG submission 177994) | Freshwater microbial communities from Lake Lanier, Atlanta, Georgia, United States - LL-1503 | ecosystem: Environmental > Aquatic > Freshwater > Lake | place: USA: Georgia | collected 2015-03-15
AAAAGCGCCGCGTTATTTTTAAGAAAATCCATGAGTGGTCCTGCGCGAGGAGACATATCCGACGTTGTGCGAGAAAACAAGAGTGCTCTTGGTCCTTCTTCCTCAGTGCCAATTCACCCAGTGCGCACTGAAGCAGCGGTAGCAGCAAACGTGCATCGCGCAGAAGTAGGAATAGGAGAAGTTACAAAGGTTGCGGGAGATTCTTCTGGCGGTCCATTGACTGTGCAAGGAAAGACGTACAACGCGCATGGACATTCAGCATCGGAACAAGGAGGTACTCCGGGACCATCATTGGCTACAGGATTAATCATTCCTCCAGTTTTTGAAAGAGAAATGGTGCATCAACCTAATCCTGAAGCGCAACACTCTGAGGCTACACACGCTCGAATAATGGGCAAAGTTTTGCCGCCTCCAACGCCCGTCAACACGTATGAACATGATGACATAAAAGAACGTATTGATAATACTGCAACTCCTGATCAAAAAACAATACCATTGCCAAGAAGGGTGATTGATTCAGAACGTTCTATGTCTTTGCGTCCAAAAAATAGTGCTTTTGCGTCTCTTACTGCTCGTGTTCCTATTTTTTCATTGCTTGCATGGAACACAATGAAAGATCATTTTCAAAGTTTGGGAAGTGAATTATTGCCACATCAGAAACAAGTGGATGAAGCAATAAGAGTCTCGGGCGATAAAGGGTATGTAGACCCTGCAAGCATAGTTACCGCAGGAATTCGTCCCATTTTTGCAGGAGGCGTACCGCTGCTGCATCACATACTTAGTGGAACAAGCGCATCAAAAACATCTTTGTCGTCTGCGTCAGTCGAAAACGCATACTTGATACAGCAGGATGCGTCAACGGCATTGACAAGGTGGTTAGGAAATACATCAAACAGTGTTGACCCTAGAATACAGGCATTCATTCCTTCTTTTCGATCAGCTTTGTCAGATGAAACAAAAGATAGAATCAAAAATGAGGACATTAGAAAACACGTAGAAACAGTAAGAAACTCTACCAATCTTAGTGCCGAGAAAAAAACAGAATTTATCACTGCTGCTGAGCAATACATGAAAGCTACAAGAGATATCATGGTTGCCAGAAATTCGGATGATACAGATGTGGGAAAAGCCCATGTATCTTTGCCAATTGGATATCCAGCAGATGGATTACCTGATTTTCATGAAATTCCATTAAGTGATTTACCCTTTGGATTGTACAATCAATTTTCAGGTGGAAAAACACTAAATCAATTGGATCCTAGAAATGGTCCATCCCATTTTTTGCATTCTGCTTTTTGGTTTGCTCATTCAAACATGCTTAATTGGATCAAAAATGCAAAGAGAGCATTATATACGGGATCAAATCAAAATTTTGAGGAAAAACCAGATACTCAAGAACGATCAGGGCAATATAATTTTCAACAAATTCTTGCTTCCACAAGGAAAATGCTTTCATTTCCCGGAGCAGTTATTCCTGCTGAGTTCTCTTCGCAAGGAGAATATGTTCCATTGCAATTGATTGATCAAGATGAAAATGGACAAGAAATAATACTAAATCCTGATGAATCCATACCGCATTTGCCGATTGTTCATTCAAGATCAACAGCCATGCATGGTCTGGAAACAAACAAGGCTGAATTAACTGGAGAAACAATGAAAACTCCAGTTTCCGTATCGTTATCTGCAGTTCGTCAATCACAAAAAGCCAAAAGAGTAAGAAAAACATCCGCAAGCGATCTTTTGAAAACAGGGTTGCGTTTCATTGTTGATGTAATGGATCCATATCCCACAACAGCTTTAAAATCATCAGAAACTGCAAAACAAGCTGATGCATCGTTAATTAATCAAAAAGCAATGCACGGACAGTTCTCAACTGTTGTGAATTTTTCTGATGATTTTTCACAAATGGCAGTCGCTGTTGTGCACGAATATTTTGATCGTCAAACAAAATCTTCTACGCAAACGACACTTTCTCGTTTGAGATTCGCTGTTCCTGCAGAAGTTACGGCAGGACTTGCCAATAGAGATTACACAAAAAAAGATACAAGTGGAAGATTGATTGATCCTAGCGATGATAGGTACCAACAAGCACTCCAGATTTGCGCAACATCAATCAATCCAAAAGAAATACAAGAGGCAAATCATGTCATTGCAAGATGGGAAAACAACAAGGAAAACGGAGGAGATCCAGCAAAATATCTTATTATTCAAAGATTAGGTCCTGCTGAAAAAGCTCATTATTTTGATTTTATGCTGCAATATGAAAAACAATATCACATAAAAAACAGAGAAGGAAAAGTTGATCCATCAACAAGCACAAGATTTAGCATTGGAGAATTATCCAGAAGAGTAACGAGAGCAATCAAAGCATTGGCTTTTGGTGCATCAAAAGATACCATTGGAAAAATAGAAGATGAATTTGCAAACCAAACAGAAATTACCAATAATGTTCCTGTGCCAACAAAAACAGGACAGGAAAAATACGCAGAAAGTCAGGCAAATCCCGTAACAAAACGCCAATATCTTCAGTCGTTGTATTCTTTTGCTTGGGCTACATCAAGAGACATGTTGGCAGAAACTGCCGCACATGAACATGAAAGAATTGCCTTGCATCTTGCTCGGTCTACCATGTCCCCTACGCAAGATTTGCTTATTGGAAGCACAAGCAAGCCTCTTGCTTTTGGAAGGATTGCAGAAATTCCTAACGGATGGTCTCCAACGGTTTTGCCGGATGGAGTTCCTCATGCGTATGCTGGATATTTTCGAGCGACGCGACTTAAAGATCCAGTATTTTTGCCAAATCAAAATACTCCAGAAATTTTGCCTCCTGAGTCTCCGTATGGTTTTGACCTTATGGCAACAATGCCAAATGCCAGTCAAATGAATCAATCAGGTTTGATTGTCAATACAGTAGACAGTACTCAAAGAACTAGATTTGGAAGAAAACTTGACCTTCATCACAGCTGGAGATTTGCTCCCTTTGCGGTTGATGATTCAACGGGTTTTCTCAATCAATTTAATATTAATGCGGCAGATAAAAATTTGCCGGTAATAGAAAATGCCAATGATCTTCTCACTCATATTCAGCAAGGAATAGGAAACTTTGACGGAGCAATTATTGCTGCGCAACAACCCGAAAATGAAGAACGCAGAGATCAAGGACAACCTACCCCGTTGCAAGCATTCGGCAACGGAGGAGCAATTGTTACAAAAATAAATGATGATTGCACTGTTCAATTTGACAATCCCAGAAAACCCAAAAGAATCATTATAAAAGGAATAAAAGTAGGATTATTTTCGGATACAACAAGCGTTTCTGGAGTTCCCGGAAAATCTTTGACAGGAATTTCAGACAAAAATGAACTTTCACTTGAAATAAAAACAAAAAAAGACAAACAAGGAAGAACTATATATTATCTTGATATGTCTCCATTAAGAAAAGAGGCAAAAATACTCTCCCATATGGGAGCATCACAAACTCAGAGTTTAGGCGTTGTTGATCCTCGGCTTGAGGGAACCACTAAACTTCAAGTTCAACATGTGCCCTCCGACACAGAAACTGCCAATGAAGTCATATCTGGATCGTCAATATCAGGAGATACAGTTTCAGAAAAATCTCTTAGCCGTTTTGAACAAAGAACAGGGTTTTCATTAACAAGAAATATTAGAGATTTTTTTACAAAACAAAAACTTGATTCAACTTCCAATATTGTCGTTGGAGTAAAGGGAAACATCGCTATTGTCATGACCACGCATGAATCCAATGAAAATAGAGAGAATCATCATAGGTCTGACACATTGCCTTCATCGGCAGGATATGACAATGCTGTGCTTGATACATCAAAGAAAAACTGGTTCATGAAATACCTTGGAGGAAATTTTTTTGGAAATGACCAAGAAGGATTTGGAAACGTAGATCTTCCGAAAAAACCTATGGGAGTCAAAAAATGGTTTTCAGATTTTTGGAAAAACTTGAAATTAAGAAGTACTTCTTCTGAAGGTTCTTTGGAGCACTATGAAGAAAAAAAGAGAATAGAAGAAATCAGGAAACCTGCATATGCTCGCCCAGTAACCTTTTCCGTGATTTCTCTTGGAAACATGGACGCAAAAAGAAAAACAGAGATTCTCGGAACAAGTGTTGGGTGGAAAGAAGGTGAAACAAATTTCAGAGCACCAGCTACAAATGCAGACGCGACAACTTTAAAATATTTTGACCAAGCAAACAATGATTTAAAATATTTACAAAGAGCTAATTCACTGTATGATGAATTAATAACAGAAATTAGCAAATACGGATTACAATTAGGGTCTTTTGCGTCAACAAAAGCAAATCCTTTTGATGCGTTGATAGAAACATGTGATCAAGCAATTAATTCAACCTCAGATTCTAGAATAAAAACAATAATTAATAAAATAAAAACCAACGTTGAAACTCATAAATCCAATTGCTCTGAATCAGGAAATAATATTGCCCGGACAATAGGAGTTAGCAGATCTGGGTTAGATTTATTAGACTCAGAAATAATATCAACCGCAATAACAACAATTGACAGACAGCGAGCAAGTGCAAAAAAAGACAAATCAAACAAATTGTCAATTATTGGAAAAAATAGTGTTTTATTTAGTGTACCCGCTGAAGAGGACTCAACAACATATTCTGGAGCAGTAGAAAGAATATTTGATATTGTAAAAACTCTTGAAAATGGAGAATTATCACAATCATTATTATCGAAAGAATCGTCATTGAATCAACCGCAAACGGTTGCAGAAATGTTTGCCAAATCCGCTATAGATAAAATAAAAGATCACAGGAATGGTGGTCTTCTTAATCAAGGAATCGGAAGAGATACACAAAGTCAAAAAAGCACACCTTTTCCTCTTTATGTTCTTCCATCTTTTGCCTCGTTAAACGATAACGAAGTTGCAGGAGAATCATCGTATTCTCCTTTGCAGCTAGAAAGAAAAATTTCAGGATTCAGTGATGAATTCAAGGAATTCATAAAAAGCCTTGGTGCAAGTATTGTCATTCATGGCGGAGATAGAAAAAGTGTCGAAAAAATTAATCCTGAATTAGCAAAATTGCTTCACATGGATCTTGCAAGCCGCAATATTACCGCAAATCCCAATGCAATTACGTGGAATGCAGATGGAACAATATTTTTGGGAACAAAATCAAAAACCAATCCTTTGCATGATCTGGTTAGGCAACTTACAGATATTGGAATGGAGAAATATGGACTTCTTGATGATCAGACAAATGGAGGCCAAAACAAAACCTATTTTGATGAAATAATTGACAGTTATGTTCCAACACTGCAGAGAAACAATCCTTCTCTGTCTCCAGTTGACAAAAAACTTCTTGCATGGAAAGATGAACTTGATGATGGTTCAATGTCAAGAGAAGATGTTTACAGAAACATTCTTCAAATGACTATTGAAAATAAATTCATGCAACCAATAAATGTTGGAGAATACACTCCTGAAAATTCAGATTTAAGCAATCAAATGAGGGCGTCAGACGGAAGCTCTGATGTTCCTGCAGGAACAGGGATCAGGGGAACATCAAGGGTTGCTGCTCGCACAACGGTGACAAATCAGAATCAAGCAAACGAAATTCAAAGGATCGCAAGAGAGCAAGGATTGACTCCTCAACAAGAAGCTGCAGCAAAATCCGATGGAGTGGTAAATATCAGTGCTCCCCCCGGAGCAGGAAAAACCAAAATGCTTATTTCCAAAATGCTGATGTTGAGATTTGGCAAAAATGTTGATCCGCAAAAAATACTTGCAGTTACATTTACAAGAGACGCCAAACAGGAAATTTCCGAAAGAACAACAAGAAGCTTTAATGAAGAGTATGACAAAGCTGGAATTCCTCAGGAGCAAAGAACGTATCCTGTCATGAAAACCATTCATGCTATGGCATTGGAATGGATAAAGGGAGATAAAAATGGCAACGGTCCATTACTTCATATAGAAGGCCTAAATAAAAGAGGAAATGTTATTTACAGTCCTCAAGTGTGCAGTGAAGAAGATACAAGAGATATTCTTGATCACATTCTTACAAATGAAATTGAAACAACATTGCTTCAAGACAAATCACAAAGAGATCCTCAAGGACAAGTGTGGAATGCTTCATCCCTTGCGACAAAAATAGCGATCATGAAAGATCGGGGGGTGCTTCCCCAGCAAGCTCCCACCAAAATTTTGCGAGAAATTTATGACAAATATCAATCAATGCTAAAAGAAAGACAAATGATTGATTTTGAAGACATGTCGTCAAAAATTGCCGAACATCTTGAAGAACATCCTGAAGATCGAGCAAAAGTTCAAGGTTTGTATTCAGATATAATGGTTGACGAATTTCAAGATGTGAATCTTTCTCAAGCAAGATTATTTAGGGCAATTACTCCTGAGAAAAATCCAAATATCACAATGGTTGGTGATCCTTTGCAAGCAATTTATGGATTTCGAGGAGGAGATAACTCATTCATTACTCCACAAAGCACAAGAGAAAGATATGGAAACAATTCAACATTCATTAATCTTGAAGACAATTTCAGGTCTATGCCAAATATTGTAAATTTTGCATTAATGATTGAGGATACAGGACTCAAAAAAGGACAAGCGCGTCGTCATGTTGTTTCTTCTCGCGGTGATGCAAAAAATGCAGGATCTCCAATTGATGTGTTTCTTTCAGATGCGCCAGATAATGCCACGAGCAAAGAAGCTCAACTAGATTACATGGTAGAAAGAATGCAAAAATTAAACATAGAACAGCAGATACAAATGACAAAAGGAATAGGAATTCTATGTAGAACAAATGAGGAAGTTAAAGAAGTAAAGGAATATCTTCAAAAGAAAAAACTGCTAGTTGCAAAAAACAAATCAGAATCAAGAGACACTGATGATGAAGAACCTGTGTCAGCAACGACCGAAATGCCCGGAATTTGGGTTTCTACTCTGCATGCTTCAAAAGGTTTGGAGTTTGGAACTGTATTCATGTTCAATGTAGTAAATGGAATACTTCCGCATTCTACAGCAACATCCAGCTTGGAAAAGCCTGAAGACCTTGAAAAATCTCTTGACGAAGAAAGAAGACTTTTCTACACCGGAGCTACAAGAGCAAAAAATAATCTCATCATTACATCGTCACAAAAATCGCAATCAATTTTCCTCAAACAAGCCATAAAAAGGGCTAACGAACTAGGAAGAAAGGCCATGCTCAATGTACACGGCACTTAATAGCAAAATTCATCAAGGAGCAAAAAAAACACTGTTGTTATTTAAAAAATCTCTCCCAGATGATAGAATGAAAGAGCATCCACAATCATGGCCTATTCCTTCAGTTGCACAAAAAGGATACATTCCAACAGGAAGAAAGCCGGGAGAAATACCTCTTTTGGATAAAATAGCAACCATGTTGACAGGAAAAGCTCCAGAAGTAATTGCCAGCCCTCAAACCAATTCCTTGGAGATGGAAAGGAGAAGCAACGAATCGAATGATGTTCCAATTCCACGAGAAAATATAGATTCTAAATTAAGTCAATACAATGTGCCCCTATATGGAGAGGATTGAAATGTTTTCCAGTAACAATTTCCGCAATGGACGGAATAATGAACGCTCGTCCCAAGAAGATGTCAAGAATCGCGACGTAAAGAAAAAGAAATTACACAAGAAACTTTTTGCAAAAAACGAAACAAACTATTATCTTGAAGATGCAGAAGAGTATCTTGATTATCTCATAAAAATAAATGCTTCAGAAGAAGAAATAGCAAACGCCAGACTTACCATTACAAAAGAAAAAATGCTCGAAGAGGGATAACAGGATGCAGATTTCCAAATTAACTGGCGGAATATCCCTTGGCCAAAGCATAAAAAGACTTGCGCAGATTGCCTCTCCGGGCTCTCGCGGAGGAAGAGGGTATTGGAAATCTGTTCGTCATGTTGACGGAACGGCATCAATTCAATGGGTGTACGGAACGCCTTCTACACAAAGGCGTGGGAATCCAGCTCCTCAACAAGGAGGTCTTCTGCAAGAAGGCAGTGAACTTGAAGAAGATCCAACGTATACAGGAAACGAAGAAGAACACTTGCATTATGGAATTCCTGCAATTCATGATCAGGCAAATCAAGTAACAGCAGGAGGGTTTGACAGTGAATCCGATCCTGTTCCTTCTTCTGATATCGATGGGATGCTCAAGGGAAATATTGATTGGATAAACAATCATGCTACTACTTCGGTAGATCATGCAGGAATGAGCGACATTATCCGTCGTGAGCAACAGCCCGAAGCAGTGTATTCTCCATTGGAAAAAAATGCTCCTTCAACAACCGTTCGCGCATTTCTTGAGACAAAAACAGAAACAGGTTCCAATGGAGAACAAATAACAACACCGGTAGTAAGAATGCCATATACTTTGCAGCTTCTTGCTGTTTCGATGATGGTTGATGAAGCAAGAAGCAAACTAAAAGCTCCAATTCAAACATCAAAGATCTCAGATGATACGGTTGGCCGGGTAGGACATGCAGGAGAAGAACTTGGAAGACACAGCGAAAGAGATACGGGAGAAAGCGGAGCATATATTGATGGAGATGACACACAATATGATCCTACCGAACAAGATGAACACGATGAGAATGATAATCTTGAGCAAGCAATTCTCGATTACGAAGACTTGACCGGACCTGATGCAAATTCAGAAAGAGACCGTGATGACACAGCTCGATCAAATGATTTATCCGTTGATAGATCAGCATGGGATGGAACGGCAGAAGATCAAGAAGATTTGGAAACAAGACAAAGACTTGATCCTCTTGCTGGAGAAACAAGAGCGAAAGATTCATCTGATATTTCAAGAGCAGGTCATGTCCTGAATGAAAATGATCCTAATTCTCCCATCGCTGAAATAATATCTGAATTGAAAAAAAATCATCTTGAATTAAATCGTATTGAGGGAGACAATCCAGATAAACCAACTATTGAGACTGCACAAAAATTTTCAGGAATAAAAGAAAATGCATTGTCTCTTGACGATTTTATTGCGTTGTTGCAGCCACACAAAAGTATATTTGCTGATTCATCCAGTGATGATCAATACAAAGAATGGATAAGAGAACATATTCAAAGAGCACATTTAACAGCAATAAGTGCAGATATGGGAGGATGGCAAATAATTCCTGCTAGTTCAGTAGACATTCCCGATTCATTGGTAACAATGACTCCGGGATTTGGGCCTCCAAGATCTGGAGAACCCAATCGTTATCAACGAGGCGGAAGTCCACTTGTGTATTTTCTTCGAGGAGACAAGGATCTTCTTCATAGCACAAAAATTACTGCACCATATGGAGATTCAATTCCCGGTTTCACAAAAGCAGATGTGGAAAATTTAGATGAAATGATAAACTCACCAAATTCTAATTTTTCTGCGCTTTCAAGAAAAGCCAATGAACGTCTTCCTGGATTCAAATCAAAACAACAATTGATTACTCGACTTGCATCTACATTGGATATATTGGGTTTGGATTGGAATAACGATAAATGGAAACAGTTATGGAATTCCGGTGGACTTTTGGAAGGAAAACAGGATCGTCGCTCGTTAACTTTTCATACTCCAATCGAATCTCGCCATCTTCAATCCATTGAAGATCTATTCATATATGATATTAACCCCAGAATAGAAGAAAAGAAAGAGCAAACACGAGAAATATTGAAACAACTTTCTGATAATGGACATGTTCTTTGCATAACAACGCCAGAGAGAGATTCCTCATCAATGGAATTTCCCGGATATGATCCAAATGAAATCGCAATGGAAGAAAAGGATTCTTTTTCAAGTCCAGTTATTGTCATCCCCTCAAAAGAAAAATTCATGTTATTCGGGGGAAAACCAGAAGATTATTCAAATGGAACAAAAAACATATCAGAAGCACAAATTCACCAGATGATTATTCGGAGAGAAGTTAACTCAATATCTCCAGAAGATGCCAGAAAAGAAATTGGTCTTGAAAATAAAATTGAAGAAATGCTATTGGATCCTAAAAGAGCAAAAGACCTTGAAGGATTTTTGAGTCTTACTCATGATTTACCTATCATGATCAGACACACAACAGGTGCTGCTTCTTCTTTGGATATGGCAATAGGAATTCAATCAATTTACCGCAATAGTTCAGAAGAAGAAAAGAAGATGATGAAATCTGATCTTGCCTCTGCTTGCTTCAAGTGGTGTAATGACAACAACACAGATATTGTTACGCCAGATGATAGGCATTACCCTTACATGTTGCGAGGAATAGGAAACGATGCACCGCAAATATTATTCATGCGTCATGGTGGAAACAGGGATCTTTTGGACAGACTCGGATTGTCTCCAGAAAATGAAAATTCTCCACGTCTTGTCGCAACAGTCGGAACAAGAAACGTTGGAACGCAAGAAAAAGGCAAGTGGAAAGGCGACAAGACATTTGCGTCTTCTTTAGTCGGAAGAGGGCGTGAATTTGCCACAAGAATTGCATCAGGATTATCACAGAGGGGGTGGACCATAGTCAGTGGACTTGCGGATGGCATAGACTCCATCAGTCATTCTGCGGCAATAAATTCCCCGCAAGTTGCGATTCTTGGGGGCGGAGTTGATGGGCTACACATATCGGGTGCAACAAAGAAGACAAGGCGTTCTTTTCTCATGGATGAAATTCTTAAAAACGGAGGAGTCCTTGTGTCAGAAAGATTGCCGGGACACATGATGGGCAAAAACGCTGGCGCTGATCTTACCAAACGCAACAGGCTTCAAACTGGAATGTCTGCGGGTACTATTGTCGTGGAAAGTCCAGCTACGGCCGAAAATGGCAATGACACAGGCACCATGAGAACGGTTGATTCTGCCGTGCATCAAGGAAGGTTTCTCGCAACTGTTGATCCTAGTGCGTGGCAATCAGGAATTGCTTCCGCAAGAACAAGAGTCAATAATTTGGTGTCTGGAAATCAAAAAATTATTCGGGAAATAGGTGCTTATGCCATTAAAGGGCATGATGATATATCAATTGACACATTAAGCAATCTTCTCTTGCAGTCTCATCAACAGGTTGCGGACAAGGTATCAGATGGTCTTCAAATAGCTGCCAATGGTTATGATGGCAGTGGAAGACAACATCTCGTGGATTACCCGTCTGAAAACACGCAATTGGGTTCTTGGGATCAAAATAATTTTGTCTCAAGAATACGATATGGAGATCCAAGCTTGGTGGTTTCCCCGTTTCCTGTGGAAATATTCAAAAGAGCATATGACTACTCAGATCCAACAGAACAAATGACGGAAAACGAAAGAACCTTGAGAAATATATTGGGGTCTCCGTCATGGGAAAGTATTTCTGAAAGGACAGGAAATCCGTTTTCCGCAAAAGAAAATAATGAGCGATCCACGTATTTTCGCAAACAAAACCTAGGCAAATTTATTCAGCAAGCGCTTGCGGAAAACATTGCCGTCATGCCAATGCACATATCTTCTTCAAGCATGGATGCAATTATTCGCGCCAATGCCGATCACAAAAAAATATTTTATTCTGAAGACCCCAGACCAGATACTCGCGAAAAAGAAAATTCTTTTTCGTGGTTGATAAAAAACCGAAAAGCTCCAAAGAGAGCTGAATATCTGGCAGCAGGATTGACTGGATCTCGTCAATCTTTCTGGCATGGTTTTGGAAATTACTGGGATTGGGCTCCAGTCATGGATGATCAAACAGGAAACATGATTACAAGAACACAAGATCATGTATGGAATAATCTACACCCATACTCTTTGGAATCAATTGTTCATTATGAAGATGAAAACGGCACAGTTCATACAGGCGCAGGTTTTAGCAACTTTTCGCAAAATTTTACAACACCAGAAAGAGAAAAACAAAAAACAACAGATAAATCTTTTGCAAATGGAAATGCAGAAGGAATATATGTCAAAAAAAGGATGCAATTTGATCCTTCAATTTCAATAAAAACTTTTTCCATAGGAACCAGATCGTCCCCAATAAGGATAGAAGTAAAAAAGCAATTGCGAAATTTGGGAGCACAAGGTAAGACATCTTTTCCATGTGTGTTTTCAGAGATTACCATGTATAACAAATCTACAAATGGAAAGTACTCAATTGTCGCAAGACATAATACTGTTATTGCCTTGTCAAATGATCGAAGATTGAAAACAGATTCTCTCAAAACACATAGAGATGTTGATCGATGGAATCATGATTACGCCGCATTAATGCTTGCAGAATATGCAACCCGCAGTCAGAGATTTGTCTCCGAGGCAAAAAAGCAAGCAAGGCTTCGCCCAGATGGTACGATACGGTCAAGCGAAGTCGTTCCTCCTCGCGATGCATCTGATCTCAGTCCGCATGAATGGTGGGGCATGAGTGAAGCAACTGGACCGCAGATTCCACCTAATACTGGCCCATTAGGTGACGCTCAAGGCACAGGATTCTACGCAACTCCTGCAAGGCAATCTGGTCCTGCGGGAAATGCGGATTATGCAGTCGTAACAGATCAATTCATTGCACATAACTCATCAAGACAAGATGAAAATCAAGGATCAAGAACTACCAATACTGTTTTTTTGGACAAAAATCTCGATCTTCAGCAACAAAGAACCATATTGGGAACTCCGGCTCATTCCATTTATCTGGGAATGAAGGATTCATTTCAGTATCCCAATTCAACACAAGTTGTGTCTCCAACTCCAAGACCAGTCATTGATTTGCAAAAAATTCCACAAAGGAATCTTTTGGGAATCACCTCTGGTCAACCATCTAACGACTGGTACGGGAAAAATACTGGAAGAGCGGAGAGAACACAGCAGATAAAGGATATGATTTTTGGACAAGCTCAAAATACAGAGCTTACAACCCAGTGGTTGAAAAATCTTTCAGCACGGAATGTTCACATGTTCTTTGTTCCATACAGCCCTTTTTCTTGGCGAAATTTGCCAAAATCATTGAGTGCTGCAAATGATTCTTCGATTTCCCTTGTTGCGCCTTCAATAACAGTCGCCCCTTCTTCAAGTAAATCAATCAATGAAATATTGGTTCCAATTTCTTCACAGGGACAATCTATTTCGCAAGGGTCGATGTCCATTCCCATCGCAAATTGGCGAGAACAAATAAATAATCCTTTGAGTTCAGGCAGTGTTCAGGTAAATGAAGAAATTGGATATGGCACAAAAACAGGAGAACGAACAACGGTTCAAAGAACCATGCCGGGTTTGTTTCTGGTATTTGGAACAACAACGACTGGCAATAGTCAAAAAGACATTGAGCACATGTATATTTGCTTGGGAAATGCAGCAAATTGTGCATTTACACAGAACATTGGTCCAAGTAATGATGCAGATCAAGCAAGGTTGCTGAGTGACTCAAGCATGATTGCAGAGTCAATGCAATCGCTAAATACTTCAAATCATGAATTGTACAATCAATTGACTGATTCACAAATAGCATCATCCTCTTCTTCTCAGGATCCTTCAGTTACACAAAGGCAGAGAAGGGCAATTCTTTTCGCAAAAATGTACATGAGAAGCTTTGCAAAAAAAATAGGATTGCCGCTTCCGTTTCAAGAAGTGGAAACCGTTTCTCAACAGGCTTCCCAGCAATTTATCGAACATCTTCAAACCCTTCAGACCACTATAGATGGATTTGTAAACAGTCATTGCGAACAAAATTTCTCTGGTCCAATATATCCTTCGTTTGCTCAAAGAACAGCAGGCAGTGCAATGTCCGCAGCTGATGATTCTCCTCAGACAAGAAAAAATAACAATTCAATGGAATACGATCCCATTGCGGCATCTCGTGCAAAAATGATTGCCGCATTCAATAACACGCCTGTGGAATATCAAATTGATGAAGGAAGATCACATGAAATAAAATCTGGAGACAAACAATTGCTTGATTCTCAGTCCATAGACGCAGCTCTTGGTGGAGGAAGGCCCCTGTATACATGGATTGATGAAGTGGCAAAATCCGTCAAGCGTGCTGGAGGATTACTAAAATCTGCAGTTATTTTTTCCGAAATGATAAAAGAACCATCACTGAAAAAAGTGCTCATGCAATTAAAATTAGCAAAGCCAAATAACTTTTCTTATCCTGTGATTGCACCAGTAACCATAGGCCAATACGGATCTACAATAGATAATGCGGGCATTGAAAATCATGCTTTTGCTGTAGCATTGTTTTCCAGATATATGGAAGAAAAGGAAAACTATCCAAAATGGATGGCAAATAAGCAATACAGCGAGAAACGAACTGAATTGGCTCCTATACTCAATAAAGCACCGGCAAATCGGACAGATCAGGAAAAAAGAACATTGCTAGACAACATAAAAGCCATATCGTACGATGCATATCTTTACGACCAAAGAAAAAAACGCGATGCAGGAGAAGAAATTGGTGATTTTTCCAGCTATTCTGATGGATTCATAATAGACAGTACAGTAACAAATGCATTGAAAGATCAAAGAATTATTAATGCATCAATTCCAGCAGAACATCTTAATTCTCCATCTGCTAGAGTATTCTCAGTTTACAATTCTGCTGTTTCAAAGGATCCAACAAATTTGAATTTTAGCAATTGGCTAGAGTCACTTAAAGGAACAATTGATTCAGGTTCTGCAAAAAGAACACAAATTGTGAGTAAATCTACAGATAAGCCAGATACAGAAAAATACCTCAACGGGATTGTTGCAAAAATAACTGGTTTGCAAGCATTTTTGGCATCGTAAACGCAAGAAGTGAGAAAACAAAAATGAATAACATTTTGAATTTTGCAAATATTACAAATTCCTTGGTTGGACATTGGAAAATAATGCCAAGCGGGAAAATTGCTTACGAATTGGGCGAGTTATCTTCTGATCATCCTCACAGAAAATTGTTTGATCAAAAAACAGATATCAGCAAATTGAAAAAAATTCTTATGCATGGCATGGAAGCGGTGCATTCTCATGATGGCTCTTACGTGATCAAGGGGAAGAAAATATCCCACGGAAAACTTGATGAGCTTTCTTCGATTATTGAAACATACATGGAAAACTCAAAAAACAGTATACCGTCATTGTTGGCAGGGCACAAATGTACAACGGTGTTGTTTGGGGGATCAAATGCAAAAGCACAATATATTGACGATGGAAGCAAAGCACTTTTTGTTGTCAGGGATGCCAATCATTATCCTGTAGCTTGCAAAATAGAAGGATTGAGCGACAAGAAAACCCTTGAAAAAACTCTGTTAAAATTCATTTCTGAATATATTGCTCATGAGCATCATAGAGCTTCATTGGCAATACACGGAAATGGTATCATCTCTCATGCTCCTGACCATATAATGTTCAATGCAAGTCCGCTGGAATACTGGCCAGTACCCAGCGAAAATGTATTTTTCCGTTATCCAGCAATAACCTCGGTGTCGTTGCATCAAGAACTACCTGATTCGTGAGAGTGCAAACAATGAGCAAAAGCATAAATGACTTAATATCTTCATTTGAAATACCTGATGAAACAACGAACAGAAATTTGCATTTTGTCAGAGCAGGCATTTCTTCAAATCAGATTTTTCCAGATTTGAATCCCAAATTTTTTGGCACAAATATTGATGATGCACTTCCGCGTTTTTTAAAAAAAAGCAAAAATATCATTGAGCAAGAACAAGATTTTGCAAAGGACATACGAACCATATTTCCAAACAATACTTTTTCAGTTCATGAAACAGAAGAAATATCCAAAAAAATATTTTTGTACATGAAAATGTACGCATATTTTGGCAAGAAAAATATTCCCATACAAGACATTACGTCTATGATTTCCCTGCTCGCAGATTCCTACACTCATGAACAAGTGGTCTTGTTTGGAAGCGTTATCAGGGATAAGTACACGAAACTTGAAAAAATTCTTGGCGCATATCATCGAATGGAAATATTCTATTCATGTGTCAGAAATCCGAACATGTTAAGTGCGTCATCTCCTGAAAGTTCCTATCACTGGGGACAAGGATCATATCTTACAAATGGTGAATGGACTTACGGGAAACAAGAAATTCCATTCATCACCAACGTAAAAGCCCATTTTGGCTATCAAATTCGACATCCACATCATAATTTTGAATTTTCCATTATTGACGATGCGTACGCAAAGAGATACGTAGGAAAAGCGGAATTTTGCGACATGGATTTCATTTTTGACAAGAATGGTCTTCTTGAGAATCACAATAGGGCAAAACATCAAAGAGAAATATTCCTTTTTGTTTTCCGTCAAATCAAGAATATTTCAAATTGGCAGTCATACAACGCAAAAAACTTGCATACGATGCGTTGTGAAATACGAAACAATCGTCAGGAAAAAATATTTTCCATATCTTGCATCTCTCAGAAAAACATAGAGGGAAAAGACGAAAGCTGGAAAATCTGCTTTTATGATCGAATTGGCAAAAAAATTGGAGATATCGTAACTGATTTTAATAATGTAGATTTCATAAAGCATATAGCAAGATCTTGTGCATCATTTATTTCAACATACCTTCTTTCTGAGTTCTGCCTGTATGTATATTCCGCTACCAGAGGAATTTCATTGCCTCATCCTGCTGTTTGTCCGCCAAACGGGAATCCATGGACCGCAATGAGATTGTCAGGGAATATTTCCTACATGCCTTCTTCTTCAGTGGGGCAATTGGCATCGAAAATATCTGTAGTGCAACCATCATTTTTCCCCACGAAATCAATCAATCCGATTGCGGGAAATCTCGGCGATGTTTCATCTGAAAAAATTGATCATTTGCTCAATCCCAATATTTGGTGGGAAACATTCCAGAATAATGTCATCATAAAGAACATTTCAAATATATCTTACAGAGCTGAATATCAAGGAAGTCATTTTCAAGTAGATGTGACAAAGGAAAGTGACCCAGAAGGCTTTCATGTCGTTCTCTCAAACGATTCCTTTGAGATAATACAAGAATTATTTGTGTTGGCAAGCCAAGAAGATGAAGATTTTTTGCTAGGGAAATTGGCTCTTGGTCATGCACTTAAAATAAACAACATTCCTGAATTTCAGAATTACGGATATATGTTTCATAGCAGGGAGTTGCTTGCAAACACAAAGACTTCTCCTACACCAAAATCTGCAATAGGATATCAGAATCAACCTGCAGGTCTTTCTATTCCCTCTGTTCCAATATCGTATGCAATTAATGATGCTTCGACAACACTGATCAAATATGGGAATTCTGATTCCCTAAACGGAAATCTTACAAATTTCCTTGATGTTTTTAGCAAGAATGAACTTATTGACATGTCTCCCGAAAAAAATTCCATAAATGATTACAAAACATTTTTTGGAAAAGTATGTGATTTTTATGAATCAAATTTTTTGTCTTCCACCGTGCAGAATCAAGAAAAAATATTGTCTTTAATAAACATTGCTCCAATTATTCATGCAATACATCAACAAGCCCTTATGGCTGAAGATAAGATGATTGTTGACCAGCTTCCTTTTGTAAATGAATTTGGAACACTTTCTGATGCATCAGAAAGAAAGAAAAACTTTGGGTTTGTAACAATACAAAATCAGAATTTTGATTTTTCTTACAAAGTCATTCTTACTAGTGAAAGAATTTCGCTTAATACTCCTGCTCCAAGTAAAATACAAAAAGTTGTTACAAGTGACTTTTCAAAATCATATGGATTTAAGATAATCTGTTCCGACACCAATAAAAATACCATTTTTGTGTATTGTCCTCAGAGACAATTTAATTTTGGAAATGTAGATATATTCTCGAATATTTATACAATAATTTGTGGATACCTTCCGGATTTCATTCTTTGGGTAAACAGTGAAGGCATAACAATACACAAGAATATGAGAATTTCATCAGTCAATAGTGCAAAAACTCAGGAACGGCTTTCCGCTGTCACAAAAGAAGACAAGGAAGAATGGAATATGCCGTTCATTCCTGATTGCACCATGATGACAGCACAATACGAAACAGTAAAGTCTTGGCTCTCAAATCAATTTCCTTCGCTCAAGGGAATGAAACAAGGGCCCGGACACGCAAATCTGGACGTTCTCGCTCATTCGTTGAATTGCGCGACAATGGTGGACGTAACGCGCGATGACGGATATTGTCCGGCGTTAGAGACAGGTGATGATAGGTTGGCTCGCATATTGCGGATTGCTGCAATCCTTCACGACGTAGGAAAATCCTCAGCTGAGGACGGAGGCACGGGAGGCATTTCAGAGGATCACCCAAGATATTCCTCCGTATTGTCACAACCATTGCTTGCGGAGTTTTACCTGAACAAGAGCGAACAGAACATTGCCTTGAAGCTAATCAGGAATCACGACATATTTGGCAAGGCTCAAACAGGGAAAATAGGAACAATTGACGATGCCATTGCCCATGTAGCCAAAATAGCAGGCACAGAGAAAGAAGCGGAATTGCTGTATCACTTGTATCGCTGTGACGTTGACAGCATTCCCGGTATTGGGCTTCAAGGAAAAAATGTTGGCAATGAAAATTCGTTGCACACAAAAGTCAATTCAGAAAATTTACTTGAAATGGTCATAAACTACATTAATTCAAATATTTTTTCTGCGGTCAAAATAGAAGATGTAATGCGGTCAGAATCAATCATGCCAAACAAG
>Ga0214919_10005165_pt1 | contig 18664 bp, 19 predicted proteins | sample LL1503_MetaG_FD_177994 | JGI IMG/M metagenome (GOLD analysis project Ga0214919, IMG submission 177994) | Freshwater microbial communities from Lake Lanier, Atlanta, Georgia, United States - LL-1503 | ecosystem: Environmental > Aquatic > Freshwater > Lake | place: USA: Georgia | collected...
CTAAAACTGATGATGTGAATGATAAAATATTGTTATATTATCATTTTGTGCTATTATGAATTCCTGTCCGGGTTATCGGAATTGAACCGATGACAAATAGATACCTATCGTAAAAAACAACTACAGTCTATTGCTCTACCAACTGAGCTAAACCCGGATTTATTTTTCCCCACCCCACAATATAACATTGTGTTCTTTTTATATAGTTTTATCATCCACATAAAATGCCACATTATTTGATCTAGAACATAAATTCATATTTTGCTTTTGGAAATAAACATATTCTCCCAAAATCTTCATCATCAAAATAACTATTCTCAAACGGCAATTGTTCATAATCCTTTACTAATCTTTTCCCAATATAAATAGTCGGCGGTTTCTCAAATTTCATATAATATTCTTCAATAATGCCCGAACAATGCGATGGTATAATAACAATAACCGAGTTTTCTTTTTCTTCGAATACTTTGACATCTCTCTCTTCTTTTTCGTCCTCGTACTCAATTATCATATCAATCATTTTGTTTTCGCGACGAATTAACATATCAATATCTTCTTCCTCGGATACAGATACAGATACAATTATCATATCGTCAATATTATTTTCCATAGATTCCATATGATTATATTATGTATGTCTGTACATCTTTATACACTTTTGCTTTGCACATAAAAAAGATTTATAATTTATTCTATTATGCCGATTAAATTATAATATTTGTTTTTTGTTTTGTTTAGAATCCCGCATCGTATCCATCATCATCGCACGTATTCGTATTGTGCGAATTCAATGTCTCCAAGTTGTTGCGGATAACCAATTTATTCAATGAGCACGCATCCGTCGGGTCAGCAATTGCACCAAACATTTTTTCTACGTCTTGTCTGTCATTCTTGGTGCTTACTTCCACGTCCTCCATATTCTTCATCTGGTCCATATCAAGAACCACTTGGAATGACCCCGTACCGAACACACCCATTTGACCCATCATCACATTCGCAGATACACCACGCATATGGTCAAAGTCCGCGTGTCTGGATGCATTCAATAGCACTTCCGTGTGCACCTCAAATGTTGACTTGGCAATCGGTCCAATATCATCATTCAAAATGCCCGATCTGAATATTGCCACCATATTCTCGGTAGACGTCATTCTGTCGCACAACAGACTGAGATGGTGGTAATTGATATAGACATCCGCAAACTCCATCACTTCTACCAATTCGTTGTACAGAACTTGGCGAGCCGCCTCAATGCCCAATACATTATACGTCTCGTGGATATCGTTACAGAACGTGCGGTTTGCATCAATGAAATCAATCGCCAACATTTCCATCAAATTAGAACCAGTCGTATCCATAATCCAAATGTCCTTGCGAACATACTTGCCGTCTTCCTTGATGACATAGTTTTGTAACTTACGAGGCAAGACATTTGTAATTCCGTTAATACCACGCAGCACAATATTATTCAACAAGTTTTCCTGGAAGTTTCGCAACATATAAATGTCATCCGACTGGTCAAGCGCATTCGGCACACCACGCACCTTCTTGCCCTTGTTCATTATCTTCTCGTTTAGACGGATACGGAATATCAAATTGTTCGCATTGTAATCCGCATATACACAAGAGATGTCGTCGCCGTGGCTAGAATTAATCGCAAAATGCACATCGTCCATCGTGATATTCTTCTCCAACATTGTTTCCATATTCATTTCAATGCGAATAATCCACTTGGACTTGGACTGAGTTGCGGTTGCACTCTCGTCTTCCATGCATTCCTTGACCATATTCTCAAATTCGTAATACTGCTCGACCAAGACCTTGTCCTCCAAAATGTTGGTGGATTTATCAGATGGGTCAAAGCAGATTTGCACGGATTTTACCACATCCACTAGACGGGTGTGCTCCAACATATTTGCAAATTGGCTGGCACGGTCCTTTTCTTGCTCGTCAATCTCGTTCATATGAACAGTCAATGACGGGTGCTTTGGGTTCTTCGTGAGACGCAGGATTTCTTCAATTCTCGGCACACCACGAGTAACATTAGACTTGCTAGACACACCAGATAAATGGAATGTGTTTAGAGTTAATTGCGTGGTCGGTTCACCAATGGATTGACCCGCAATAACACCCACCATTTCTCCTGGATGAACAATGGCTTGCTTGTACTTCAAGACGATTGTCTCCAACAACAACACCAATGCCGCACGATGGAATCGCTTATTGACTAGCAAATCCTTGGGCGTTAAGTAGAAGTAGTACAAGGTTTCAAACAGCTCGGTCGGTTTCACAAACGTCATTTTATTCAGTTTATTGAAATATTCCTCAATCAAGTCAAATGCTTCTAGCGGAGTAATATCCACAATTGTAGATGAGTTCAAATACAACTGACCTTGAATGTTTGCGATCGCACTTTGGAATGCGACGGGCAATCTGACGCCATTGTCGTTCTTGTTGTGAAATACTGACTTGACGATGGCGTCACGTGCGGTCAAGAGCTTCTCAATGTATTTTGCACATCTCGCCTTTGTGTCCGCACGTTGCTTCTTAATGCGGGTAGATGCACCCTTGCTGTATACATTGATGGTCTCGGTAGTTTGGTCATTTACTCCAATCATATCATAATGGAGGTAAATTTCCTCGGTGCTCATACCGACCAATGGGATAATTTGATTCTCGGTTTTGGTTGATTCAAATCCATCATCACCATAAGCAAACTGCACGATCTTGCCCTTGTTATTTCTGACAGTCATGTCGTACTCCACTTTCAAGTCTTCCAAACCCTTAATCAATCGTCGTTGGATATAACCAGTCTGTGAAGTCTTGACTGCTGTATCAATAAGACCGATACGACCGCCCATAGCGTGGAAGAAGAGTTCAGGGGCAGTTAGACCCGAAATGTATGAATTTTCAATAAATCCACGCGCGCCAGGAGAATCGTCAAACTTATTGAAATGGGGCAACGTTCGGTCATCAAACCCATATTGAATACGTTGTCCGTCAATGTTCGTCTGACCCAAGCACGAAATCATCTGGGAAATATTAATAAGCGAACCCTTTGAGCCAGAATTTACAATCATAAGGAATCGGTTGTCTTTACCGAGCGATTTACGACTGATTTTACCAGCTTGGTTGGTTGCCTCATTGAGAATATTGTTGACATTCGTTTCAAACTCCGCATAATTGGTTGCGGATGTGTTGTTTTCAAATGTTCCCAGATGCACGCGTTCAATGAGCGATTGCACCTCCTGCTTCTGTTTCGCGATTTCTTGGATAATACTGTCTTGCGTTTGGCGATTCGCAACCAAATCGCTGATGCCGACACTGAAAGAACTGGATTTCATATATTCAGTTACAATGTTCTGCATATCATCAATGAAGTCGCACGCTTGTGTATTTCCGAAATCGTTGTATGCTCTGTGAATGATACCTTTGCTCGCAGAACTCAACACAGACTTCTCAATTTGACCACGGATGTACTTTCCATTTCGGATTTCTAGCACATTGTTTGATGTGGCATAATCCTCGTCGTCGTCAAATAACTTTGTCTTGTACTTCATAGTGAGCGGAGGTAAGATTTGAGAGATCACATCAAAATTGGATATCTTTCCATCCTTTCCAGTTGACGCTTCACGTAAGGCTTGTACATTCACCTTCGGAAACATCATCAACAAATTCATCGCATCACGCGGCGTGAAACTAATGTTCGGACGCGTAATACGATACGACCCCAATAACGAATCTTGGTAGATACCAATAATCGGGGCGTTCGCCGACGGACTAATCATCTGGTACGGGATTGCCGCTAGATGTCTTAACTCCGTTTCTGCTAGCACGTTCTGCGGCATATGCATATTCATTTCATCTCCATCGACGCACACTGCATAGTATGCAGTGCTATCAATAATCATCTATGTTTCCATAGATGGCGGACTGTATCTTAAGCAAGTTCAAGATGGTTAATCTCTCATTACTCACCCACACCCGTTCAGTCTCTGAACGCCTGCCATATCCTATCATAACGGACTTAGACAGTAACGCTGCGGATCATCCATTTCAAGTTTTATCCCCTATAAAACTATCATATATCACATTGTTTACCATTGGGTACGGCTATTAACCGTGTTCCCCTTATAATGTTTCCATTACAGGGTGGTAGTGATATCTTTAGGAACTTCCCGATCATCAAGGTGTGTTGCATATAAATCAATGTATTCATTAGGAATTTTCCAATTGTTGTCAACGTGGTATTTTTTTATTTTTTCAAAGTGCTCTAATGCCTGTGATGATATTATTTTATTACCTTTTTGTAAGTTTTCTCTACAAGATAGCGGCATTGTATTCATCCAATTAAATGCAAATAACTGTTGTTCTAAATCAAATAAATCAAATTTAGATACAGGTATAACGTGGTCGATGTGCCATTCTTTTCCATAATTTTGCAAAGTATATTCAGCGGAGTAGGTCATTATCCACTTGAAATATTCCTCCATACTGCAACCAAGATATTCTATTGTATGTTTAGATTTCTTAGTAGTACGAGTTAGTCCAATATGTATTCTTGAACGTATGCTTCTTATAAATTTGGTTTCAGGATGGTCGCGTTCGCAATCTTTGCATTTAACTCTATTGGTGCGAAATCTGGTATTTGGTTTAATTTCACAACAATAGCGACATTTTGTATTATCAATGCCGATAATTTCTTGATGTAACTTTTCTATATCTTGTCTTTCAATCCGTTTATTCGTTTTGAACGCAGTGACTTGTTGAATTATTTGCACTCGGTGAACGTCATCTGTATGATATTTATGCTTTCGTCTGTTATTATTACAGTCTTTGCACGTATTTCGGTTTTTGATGAATTCTGAGATGTCCTTAGAGACAGAACATTGTTTGCACGTCTTATCGCCAGCAGTTTCGCCACTATTATGGTATTGAAGTTTTTTTCTATTATTATCACAGGATTTGCAGATATTCCTCTCTTTTATAAAGAGAGTTACATCTTTTGTATTGGAGCATTTTGAGCAGGTTTTAGTTGCGACAATTATTGGTTTGGTGTCGGTCATTTATAATATATGACGACATCTGTTTAAGTAGTTCCTATAAATCATTTAATTTATACACTAGGGGATTGCAACTTTTTCAGTTCCCCTGTTCCGACCCCGATGGAGACGACTGCATATATGCAGCCAATGTTCGAGTCGGCATTGTAAGGCTTTGTGTCCCCGACGTTCATACGGAACGTGTCACCCTTCTTCATAATCTTGACGATATGACACATCATACTCATCCTATGAAGACTGGGTTGTCTATTGAAAAGCACCGCATCGCCATCCATCATATGACGATGAACGATGTCGCCATTTTCCAATTTAATGGACAGTCGGTCAACATACCTAAGCGAAATATTTTCCCCGTTTTTACGTTCCAAGATTTTTGCACCTGGATATACGTCTGGTCCATTCTGAACCAATTTCAACAAGAAGTCTTTATTTCGGTCATTTGCAGTGACTGGCTTAGTAATGTTTTGCGCAATCTTCATTGGCACGCCGAGCTGACGAATAGACAAGTTGGGGTCACCAGTAATGACAGAACGGGCACTGAAATCCACACGTTTGCCCATCAAATTACCTCGGATGCGACCATTCTTGCTATTCAATCTACCCATAATGCATTGAAGCGGACGACCCGAGCGCTGTCTTAGACTATCCGCGCCCTTCACCTTGTTATTCACAATCATAGCGATGAAATACTGCAACTGAATAGACAAACCCTCAATGACATTTGGCGATGCATTGCTGGCAATCTTATCCGCCAAGTCTTTGTTGTAGCGAATGATGTTGCTGTAAATGTGGGTCAAGTCGTCTTCACTACGCTGTTGCGCATCAAGTTTCACAGAGGGACGCATTGCAGGCGGAGGCACTGGCAACACTTGACAAATCATCCATTCGGGTCGGGACCACAAGGGGCTAAATCCCATAAATGTAATGTCGTCATCGGAAATTCTATGAAAGTTTTTCAACAACAATTCGGGGGTTAGGCGCAGGGTAATTGACTTGGACTCGTTTTCGCTATTGTCCGTGTCAATGTTTTCCCAGACCGCCTGGATGGTCGCCATTCCTTCCAATTTTATTTTATCAGGCTGCTTGCACCCACACCCGTCTTCAATATTGTCACCACAACGCTTCACCTTTGATGCAATGTTGTACACATAATCCCAACGCTTTTCAGAAGTCATATTCATTGCGTGGCTGTGCTGTTCTTTATTTAATTTCAACTTGCTACATTTGAAGCAGATGCATTTGCTAATCTTCATTATTTCTTTGATGTGTTGTATGAACAATACTGGGCGTGCCAGTTCAATGTGCCCAAAATATCCAGGCGTGTCAATGTACGTGTATCCATCCGTTGGACAAATCGTACGTGGTTCCAAAACACCCATTCTTGGGTCAAATAAGCCATTGGGCTCGGGTGCATTATTTTTATACGTATCACGACTGGTTACTTCGACAACTGAGCTTCGGCGGATTTCTTCGGGGGACAACATACTAAATTGCACCCCGATGATCCGTGAAGGCATCTTCTGTTCGTTCATACCTGACTTGTGTGATGACATACTTCGTAATTTTACCCTATAATTATACTGTTTATATTTTTATATGGTTGTTTTCAATTTTCTACATTTGCAATTTGCTAATTTTTGCCACTTTGTATCTACATTCTGTAAAAAATTGAATTGTCTCATTGCATTGTTTCTACATCAACCATTACAACTATTATTAGTTTATAAGTCACATTCAATATGCCATCATTCAAGCCATTCAAGAACAAGATGCTCGCCGCCAAGAACGCTGCCGCCGCTGAATCTAAAAATAAAAAGCTGAGAAAAAACAAGGGAGATTCTGATAGCGACGAGGATGAGGAAGAGGAGCTTACCGAATCCGAAGAAACCACGTCAGATTCTACTTATGAACCGCCTAAACATAAAATCCGCACTAGAAGCAATAGCCACCTAGTAGACGAGGAGGAAGAAGACATTGAAGACACAGAAGATGAGGAGGAGGAAGACGAAGATGATGAAGATGAGGATGATGACGACGACGATGATGATGAGGAGGAGGGGGAAACCAACATTAGTCGCGCTGCAATCCAGAAGATTATTTCTGAGATTTTCCCATCTAAGTATATGTCTAATCGTGCGAAGCAATCTGAAAAGGATGACGTCGCGCAACGCGGAAAGTCAAAGAAAAATACTAAAAAGACAACCAAAAATACTCGCGAGAAGAATGTACGTCGCAAAATTCTAGAAGAGTCAGATGACGACGATGATGACGACGAAGATTATGAAGACGAAGATGAGGAGGATGATGACGAAGGCATGTATAATATTCTACTTCTTGACGGCATGGATGGACAACAGCCAGCAGAAGATGATTATAACGAAGAAGACGACGACGCCGAATGCGACAGCGATGACGAAAAAATGTTTATGCGTGAAGCATACGAAGCAGTGGACGTTCCGACTGTAATCGCAGATAAAAAGGCAAAGAAAGCAAAGAAAAATAAGAAGAAGAATGCCGAAGAAACCAATGGCAAAGCCAAGCCCGCTGACGAGGACGAAGTGGAACTAACGGACGTTCAGCAGGAGTACTTGGATATGATTGACACCAAGAAAACACTAACTGCCCAGTTGAATAAAAAGCCCACAAACAAGATTTTGCAAAAGGCGGTGAATGAATGCGACGCTTCCATCAAGAAGTTAATCAAGCAATCACGCATCAATAATGCAAAGGCATATCACAAACTTATTCATTCGCACAAGAAACAGACCAACGAGGTAGATTATTTCAAGAAGAAGTTGTCTAACAAGGAGCAACTCAAAGTGATGAACGATTTGAAGGAGATCAATAGTTACACCAATATAAATAAACCATATCGTCTCGCGCTGCTGGACGCCAAGATGCCAGCCAAGTTTAAGTCCGTTGCAATGCAGAAGTTGAGTGTATTGCGTTCAATGGACCCGAGCGACAACGAATATTATAAAATCAAAAATTGGGTAGATGCGTTTATGAAGATTCCGTTCGGCATTTATCGTGGGCTCAGCATTTCAATTGACGATGGCATTGATAAGTGCCACGACTATATGAACGAGGCAATGACTACGTTAAATTCGTGTGTTTATGGTCTGAATGATGCGAAACTCCAAATTATGCAAATGGTCGGTCAGTGGATTTCCAATCCATCTGCAATGGGAACTGCAATTGCAATTAAGGGACCAATGGGTACAGGCAAGACGACATTGGTCAAGGACGGCATTAGCAAAATTCTTGGACGCGATTTTGCGTTCATCGCATTGGGCGGAACTGGCGATAGTAGTTTCTTGGAGGGACATTCTTATACGTACGAAGGAAGCACGTGGGGCAAAATTGTCCAAATCCTCATGAACAGCAAGTGCATGAATCCCGTAATCTACTTTGATGAGTTGGACAAGATTAGCGATACTCCACGCGGTGAGGAAATCGTTGGCATTCTGACACATTTGACGGATACATCGCAAAATAGTCAATTCCACGACAAGTATTTCTCGGAAGTAGATTTTGATTTGAGCAAGTGTCTGTTTATATTCAGTTACAATGACGAAAGCAAGGTCAATCCCATCTTGCGCGACCGCATGTATCGTATCCAAACAAAGGGATATGATGCAAAGGAGAAGGTCACAATTGCCCGCAAGTATCTATTGCCAAAGATCCAGGAACAGGTGAATTTCAAGGAGGGGGACATCATTATTCCTGACGACACATTGCAATACATAATCTCCAATTCTGGGTTAACAAGTGACGAATCGGGCGTTCGTAACTTGAAAAGATGTCTTGAAATTATTTACACAAAGCTTAATCTGTTCAGATTAATGAAGGCTGACACGAAGATTGTCGGCATTGATATTGATTTAACTGTTAGTTTCCCATTTACCGTGACAAAGCGTGAAGTAGATATTATCATCAAATCAGAAGAAAAACAAAACCAAAGTATGTTGTCAATGTACGTGTAATCTTATAGCACGTCTGTTGTGTATATTTGTATATTTTTTACGAATTCATAAAACAACATAAACAGATTATTACAATATATGTAAATGGACAATGATAATGATACAACCAATCAGATTTGTGGTTCAATTGATATTGAATTTATGACGAACGCAAAAATGCAACTAGAAGGATTAATAGAGCCATATCAAAACGACGATTATAAGTTAATATTGCAACACATAAATGCCTATCTTAGAAAACATTGCAAACATAACATTATCTCGGATGTGATTGACATTAGCGAGACACGCAGCAAAACGATTTATTATTGTGAAAACTGTGGGCTATCATTTGACGGATTATCCGCGCCTAGGTAAATTCAAAATATGATCTTTGGAATTTACTAAATTTACTTACTCACTGTTAATAGTTGGCGTTCTCGTGAATTGCCTCCGCGAGTGCTGAGTAACTCGATCTGCTCTTTGGTTAGCTGTAATTTACCCATAGAATTGGTTAATCCATAGCTATTGTCAGACGCTCCGCCAGGAGTTCCCGAAAACTTGTCATTATTTGGAGGATTGTAGTTGGGCGAACAATATAGTTCATTGAAACCACTTACTTTTTTGCAGTCGGCGCTTTCGGTCTTTCCATCAATTGCACTAAATGGCTCTTCGGACAACATATCTTCTGGCAGACTGGTTTCAAACCCTTCATATGGGAATTCAACTGCGAATAACGTGTCTTTGGAATATGGCACCACACGAACGGCGAAACCCAGCGCAATTACTATGATGATATATAATGCAGCAATAACTAAAATGTGTTTAAATTCAATCTGAATGGAGAACATGTATAAATTGTTATTAGATATTTTTTTGCAATTATCCTGTATTCGGATTACTAAATAGAATGAAATAATACTTTATTGTAAAACATACATAAAAATATACTATGTAATATGTATATTGACAGTTTAATCACTATGGCAAATCTCAGCGATCATGAACGTTTGAATTTAAAAAAGTTGGTAACGGAAATGGAGGGAGAAGACAATACGCATAACATTCGCAAGGTGAAGCATAGCGTGCCAATGCGCAATGACATTCGTACTATGGATACTCTTAAAACCGCTCATTCTGAAATGAGACGCAGCAAGCCAGATGAGTTTAAGGCGCTGTGCCAGTCAAAGTGCAGTTTTTTGTATAATAATTATACTGATATCTTCAATAAGATGATTAGTGACGAGTTGGATCTAACTATTATGACCAAGATTTTGACTGTTTTAAAGTTGATTGAAGACGGAAAAACGGATCAACACGAGGGTTCTGTTATGGTCGGAAAATTATTGAAGGAATTGTATGTAGATAGCGCAGCGAAACGCATTGGCAACTTGGACAAAGAACACGAGGGCGAACGAGTGGAGCAAAATGCGGGCAAAACTTTATCTTGGCGTGACTTTAAGAATATGAAATAAATATTATTTTAGAGCGACTCTGGTATAAATATTATTTTAAAATGGTATAAAAATATTACGGCATTATGATTATTCACGATGAATACTCCTAATGTGAATGATTTAATTAACAAGATTAAGAAGTCCCGTATGGCAGCGACTGCTAGAAACGTGTGCGACAATTTCGCGATCTTGCATATTGCAGTACAAGACAACAATCTCCGAGAAAAATACACCACATTGGTTGATAACCACAATGCAAATACATTGGATAGATACCACCCTGATTCGGGATTTGACCTAGTATTTCCAAACGAGGTTACATTTGACAAACCAATTGTAAGCAAGTTCGTTGATTTGCAGGTTAAGTCTGAAATGTTCTACGTAAATGCAGCAACCGACACATGGTCAAACTGCGCATTTAACGTGCATCCTCGGTCTAGCATTTCTAAAACGCCCCTAATGCTCGCGAACCATACTGGCATCATCGATTCGGGCTATCGCGGAAATTTAATTGGCGCATTTAGGTGGTTAAACGATGATGCAAATATGCGCAGTTACAATGTAGTCCAACATACCCGTCTTGTGCAGGCGTGTCATCCCACTCTTTGTCCTGTATATGTTGTTATAGTGGAGGATGAGCAATTGTCTAGCTCTGAACGAGGGGCAGGCGGTTTCGGTTCAACTGGAAAGTAACGTTTTATTTTGTACTCCATAAAATAACCTTTTATTTTATAGATTTAAAATTATGTCGGCACTTGACATACATCAAATATACAATAACGTTCAAGTCTATAAGGGCAAGCGATATTATAAAAAAAGATTAAAGACAAATAGTCGAGTCGTGGCTTTTGATTTAGATGAAACGCTGGGTTCATTTACCGATTTAGAGGTATTATGGTCAACATTACAGGATTTTACCAATAATCACATTCCAGTAAATTTCAACAAGCTATTGGACTTGTATCCAGAATTTTTACGTTACGGTATATTGCCAATATTAGAATACTTACTTGAAAAAAAACGAACCAATGAATGCAGTCACTTGTACATATATACTAACAATAAGTGTTTTATTGGATGGGTAGACCTCATATCTAATTACTTTAATTATGCATTAAACTCAAAACGACCTGTATTTAATCAGATTATTTCGGCATTTAAAATTAATAGTAAACGGGTTGAACCGTCTAGAACCACCCATTCAAAAACGTATTCCGATTTTATTAAATGCACGTTGCTGCCCAAAAATACCGAACTGTTTTTTCTGGATAACACCCATTATCCCGATATGAAACATACGGATGTATATTACATTCAGCCCAAAATGTATGTCCACCATTTATCTACGCAAGATATTATACAGCGATTTGTAAGTTCAAATATATTTTTAGATTTAACCAAGAGAGGTGGGGGCAAGGGCAGTGAAATTGGACAAACTCTGGTGACAGTTGACACAATGCACAACTACTTATTAAAATCGTTTATTCAAAATAACACATATACCGAAGGAAATCCCAGTTTAAAAGACTTGGAAACAGACATCATTGTTGCTCAAAAGATAATGTATCATGTGCGCGATTTCTTTCACATTTCTAGTATGAGGAGTCAAACGAAACGGAAGCGGGTTCGCATTGGGCACACTACCCGACGAAACAAGCAAATCAATGGACCTAATTAGCGTGTTCGTATGCCATCATAATAAGTTGCTCTTCGGTTGATAATTTTTGAAATGTAATGCAGTCGTCAAATTTATATTGGATAAACCGATTCATTCCATTCTTGCACATAACGTGTGTTCCGTTATCCTTGAACTTGATATCTACTACGATTCCTCCGTTCGTTAATGATGTAGTCCCCATTCGTATCCAGCGTATGTGTTTTCCTTTATGTAGTTCATTTATTTCATCTACATAACGATATCCGATCAGTTTTTTGCACACATCTTTTACTGTCTCTTTTTGGGATATTAGTTCTGATACTTTTTCATATATTTCGTCCGTTATACTTGCCATTGTCTTGGTTTCTAAATAATCGTGTTTGTCCGTTTCAATCCTGCTCAACAAATTATCAATATCTAATGTGGAAAATAAACTAGGGTCTTTCAATGCATCTTCAAATAACTGGTTTATATTTATTTCTTGTTTGTTCTCCATTTTACCTAACACAATAAGATATCTTTATCTAATTGTGGTTTAGGTATTGTAAAAAGATTCATATTATTGGAAGCATTTTAGACGAATTTTCGCAGTTCTGTATAAATTAAATTTGTATCTATATTATATAAGCATGGCAGGCAAATACGATGCTACATTCAATGGTTACTACTCCAACAGTATGCCGGGTCCGGGTGGCATGCAAGGTCTGCTGAGATATGACGGGGCAGGCGTTGTTGACTATACGGATGACAATAACTGGACGTTTTATGGTAACGACCCTAAGGTAAAAATTCAATCTCGGTATGCGGGCAATCATACATTGACCAAAGCGACACAGTGGTGGCACTTTGGTGGAAAAACGCGTCGCAATAGAAAAAGCAAGAAATCCAAAAAGGGAAAGTCGTTGAAGTCTAGAAAGACTATTCGTCGTCGTTAATTGATTTGTTGATAAATTTCATAATTAATTAGGAAATTTATTCAAGTGCGCTGGTCTATACAATTTTTTTGTCAGATGCGATAAATGTATTTATCTCTTCCAATGGCAATTTCACCAAATATCGGTCAACCACTTCCGCTATTCCCGTATTTACTAATAAGAATAATGCACTGCTAAATATTATGTCTGCGTCGTATTTTTTTAGTTCGTGTTTACGAAACGGATTGAACCGATAGATTAAAACTACACATATAACTACTTGCATTAACAACTTTAAATCGGTTATATATGTGGGATTAAAATTGACCACTCCAAGAAATACTATTATATATGCAGCGTACAATGCTATGCTTAGATAGGAATAATGTTTACCTGCATAATCTACAATGTCGTCTATTTTTTCTAATATTCCGCCACTTCGTTCCATCCGAATATACATAATAAATATATTTTACGAAGGCAGATAAACAGATATATGTAGTTTATTACAACAATAAGAAATGAATAATAGAATAGCAAACAAATATTCAATTGGGGAGAACATCGGAGCAGGATGTTTTGGCTCTGTTTTTAATGGAATGCATTACAAAACGAATATGCGGGTTGCTATTAAAATGGAGGATGTTAACGCCGATGTTAAAATACTCAAAAACGAAACAACTATACTCAAATATTTATATGATCAAGGTTCTCGGGATATACCCATTGTTTATTGGTTTGGCTTGCATAACAACAATACGTGTCTCGTGATGTCTTTGTATGACTGTTCACTTCACGATTACATTCAACAAAAACCATTGCCGTCGAATAAAATAGACGTTATTATGCGAACGATGATTAATATATTTCAATCCATACACAGCAAATTGGTTATACATAGAGACATCAAACCGCAGAACATTATGTTGAAAAACGGAGAACTTTACCTCATCGATTTCGGTTTTGCTACATTCTATGTGGACGAAAATTCTAACCATATTTTGGATGATGGGTCCCGCCTACATATTATCGGCACGCCTAAATACGTAAGTTATCACATTCATTGCGGTTCTCTGCCGTCTCGGCGAGACGATTTAATTTCTCTTGGCTACGTTTATATGTACTTATGTGAGCGTAAGCTTCAATGGGATACAATATTTGAACAAGGGGGATCTGATGCAGAATATGAAGACACTCACATTTTGAATTATAAAAATAAACAACGTAAGGTTCTCAAAGATTTTGACTGCATTCGGCCAATATGTGCCCAAATAAATCGCCGAATAGAGAACTTTCTAAACTATTGTTATCACATTCAATACGACGATACTCCAATTTACGGCGCATTGACTGATATATTCGCAACGGATTCTTAATTTATTGCGCCAGTATTAAATCCAAGTCCGCTATGCGACCCCGTTGGTTGCTTGACTAGCCCAGTAGAAGTAGCCTCTGGTCGTTTGCCATCTGATTTGACCAAATCGCCAGCAAATTTGCGTTCGGTGGGTGGTTTTGCTGCGGGTTTATCTAGCGGCTTATCTATTTGGGTGTCCACAAAACTATATTTGTTTGGTTTACTTTTGGCTTTTGCTTGTTGTCCAGTTGGTTCAGCAGCCTTGTACGTTGCGTCGTCTACCCGTTTGGCTTTTGGCGTCTCTGGTATAAGTGATCCTTTCCATATTGGCACTTCGTGCGCAGACGCACCTTCGCACAACTCACTATTGCACATTGGTTTCAAATCGCCAAATCCCTCTGTTCTGCTCATTAATTTGGTCGACAATACAATGTACACGCTGAACAATAATGACCCCCCTAATACCATAATTGCAAAAATAATAGATGCGGTTCTCTTACTCACTCCTAAATTCGCCATAGTTGTATACAATTAGAAAATATAAATTTCAAAGGATATAAACATTCAAATGTATATGATATTACAACGATGAGTTCCGATACTGAAACACAATCACAGCGACTTACTGGCAAGGTAAAGTGGTTTAATAATAAGGCAGGTTATGGTTTTATTACTATCCACGACGGCGAGAATAAGAATAGCGATATTTTCGTACATTTTACTGCAATTCGCGTAACCAATTCTCAATATAAGTACTTGGTTCAGGGCGAGTATGTTGATTTTGATCGCGTAAAGTCGACCACTGGACCCCATGAGTACAAGGCAGCTGATATCACTGGCATCAAGGGTGGAGAGCTGATGTGCGAGACGCGCAATTTGTCACAGCAATCTATGCGCGCGCCGCGTTCGCGCGGAGATGACCAGCCTAATGTGACTGGCGCCAATGGTGCGACAGGAGGCGAAGAGGGATTTACTAGCGTAAAGTCCAAGCGCGTACACAAGGCAGCGGCTGCCGCTTCGCGAACCTAAACATTTTATTCTGTATTAAAAATTGATAACCACGTGCTGTTGCACATTGTTATCAATCTAACGCCAATTATATAGCCAAATATGCAAACAAACGTAAACCCATTTAAGTTGAGACGGGGCATAAGATATACTTTTACAGATACCAGGGGAGACGAATTTAGAGCCAATCTTGACACGTATCAGTCCGAGAATGGAATAAATAAGATGGCGGTTCGTCTAACTCGCGTAGATGGTCTGCAAGGAGCACTATGCATGCCCATATCACATATTCAATCGGTAAAAGCTTATGCTCTTCCCAATAATATTCCGCTGTTTCCATACCTAATTCCCGAAGTTAGTATGATCATAAATCAATACATTTAGAACAAATATAGAAACATTTCGCATTAAATTGCATTGAGTGCAATGATATCTCCTATATCATTTAGTATTCCAGAAGAGAAACTATGCGCATTTGAAAATGTATACAATTGCAAAACGAAAATATTATCTAGTTTAATTCCTGGGGATACGAGCACCTACATCTATCATACAGAAGAGGATTACTACAATGAATATAAAAAATCATATTTCGCGACAACTATCAAAAAAGCGGGTTGGGATTGTATGCGACATTATGAAATATTGGCGAATGGCTGCATTCCATACTTCATTGACATTGAACAGTGTCCACCACATACCATGCATTTGTGTCCAAAACAATTATTTGTAGAAGCGAAAGTGCTATATAACCGATTTAAAATTAAAGATATAGATTGTCTAACCGACGACGACAAAACAAAATATTATGCGTTACTTAGACAGTTATATGACTACACGAAGGACCATTTGACCACATATAAAATGGCAAAATATGTATTGCACATGACGCAATTTCAACACGTTTCAAAAATATTATATTTATCTGGGTCTACATATCCAGACTATTTAAGATGTGTAACATTGCACGGGTTTAAGAAAATATTTGGGATGAATTGTCACGATTACCCCAAAATTCCACACATTTATAAATCACACAATGTAGAAAACCTATACGGAAGGGGATTTACATATTCTGGTTTATTAGACAATTCAACCCACAATGACAATTTAGATAACAGAGTAGAGGCAGATATCAAAAGTAAGTACTATGATATTGTAATTTATGGGTCTTTTCATAGAGGAATGCCGTTCTATGATCTAATCAGCAACGTGTATAAACCAAACGAAATAATATTATTATGTGGGGAAGACATTCATACTTGTTGTTATAATGATGCATTAACCTTTGGACATAACATATTTGTTCGTGAATTGTAACGAAATTTTTATTTGATTATAAAAATATTTTATAATCATAATATAGCAGGACAATGATATAAATCATCATAAATATATAATGCAATAATGCGATTATTGTACTATATTGCGTGCATCGGAAATCCAGATTTCGATATAAAAACGGAAATATTGGTTAGCAATTTAAATTATATATATGCCGACATCCAATGTAGTTTTGATGTATGCATTAATTTGTATGAAACTGATGATAGCACATATACAGATTTATATAACATATTAAATGGGCTTGATTTTATTCATCATTGTTATATTTATATAAAGAAAGGAGTATTAACCGAACTATTTTTAACAAATCCAAACAATAAATGCATTGACAACTACGATTATATTATGTTTATAATGGACGATGTGAAAATATGTGATTTAAAATTGCGCGAAATGATAAGAATCAAAGAACAATTGGGCATTAGTGTAATTTCGCCCAAAATTATAAATTCGACTTATTCGTACATGCACATACACAATGACGTAACAATTAATAACTTCTTAGAAATATATTTAGTATTGTTAACTCCATCCGATTTTAATCGCTTTATTGGATTGTATACAATTGAGAATAGGTGGATGTGGGGGATAGATTTATTATTTGGACATTATAACATAAAGGCGGGATTAGTAAATAAATTTTTGGCCATACACGCTTTGCCGAGCAAATGCAATCGCATCGAGGCGGGTGCGTGCATTATGACATACATTAATACACATACCCCGTTTAATGACCCATGGGAAATTTTTGAAACGTATAGGGCGATTGCATATCAGTGCGATGATATGGGAAAAAATGTAAAATCAATTACATTGCAAGAAAATATTTTATAAGTATAATGTAGCAGGACAATGATAGAACTTACTGATTTAAATACTTTTTTGAAAATGTTTTCTGGCAATAACATTACAGAAACCCAATTTATGAATAAAGCCCAAGTGCGTGTCGGCAATAATCTTCGTCCGTTGAAAGATTACATGTTAGCCAAGAATATTCACAAGGATAATATAAAAACACTGTTTCATCTCATTCAAAATCGAAATGAATATTTGACCCGATTTTACAATATGTCTCTGCGCGTTCAACCCAGCAATTATGTCATTCACGACGCGGCGCCACCTATGAAAAATAAGCAGATGAACAACAATGACCATCCGCTATTTAAGAACTTCATTCGCAATATTCATATGTTAGACATTTTACAAAATACGAAATCGGGCATTGACAACGTACCAACCTTTATGGACGTGCTAAATGACCTGTATTTGAAAAACATTATTGATTATAAGATATTAACCCCTAGTTCTCTTCATTATATGAACGAAGGGCGATTAGGCAGCGTGTTCTCCTCTTTTTATTTTAGAGCCTCTATTATGAACCCATACCTAGTTTATTCATTAAACCATTCAGTTCTTAAAGGCACCCGCATATTCACCCCCACTCTCGGATGGACATCCTATTGCTACGGATTTCTAGAATGCCCCTATGTAGTCGAGTACGTTGGAACCGACGTTATACCCAGCGTCTGTAAAACAACTGCCAAGTTCGCTAAGGAACATTCGCCGAACACAACGGTTGACATTTATTGCAAACCATCCGAACAGTTGTTTAAATCAAAAGTCTTTATGGACAAATACAAGAACCACTTCGATGTTGTGTTTTTTAGCCCTCCCTATTATCGGCTTGAATTATATGACGGAGAGAACCAAAGCACTTCTAAATACGATACATATGAAAAATGGCTAGACAAATACTGGTCGGCTACAATACAATTGTGCCAACACGTTTTGCAGCCAGGTGGGCGGTTGTGTTACATTTTGTCTGGCTATGGTTCAGAAAATGCAAAAGAAAACTATAATTTGTTAGATGATATGAATGCAATTACCAAAAGGTATTTT
>Ga0214919_10005166_pt1 | contig 18661 bp, 25 predicted proteins | sample LL1503_MetaG_FD_177994 | JGI IMG/M metagenome (GOLD analysis project Ga0214919, IMG submission 177994) | Freshwater microbial communities from Lake Lanier, Atlanta, Georgia, United States - LL-1503 | ecosystem: Environmental > Aquatic > Freshwater > Lake | place: USA: Georgia | collected...
CCATTACTAATTTTTTCAAATTCTGGGAATTTCATCATAGCTTTGCACATTTTACCAAAGCAACCTTTACGCCTTGCTTCATGCATTAAAGCTCTTACGATATGGGGATTTTTATTCATTACATAAACTAAATATTGAATTGCTTGGATTGGATCTGGATGAGAGTTTCCTGCATAGTAAGAAGTAATATGTGGAGCAATTTCATTTTCGCAGCCACAATGTTCATTTACCATTGTATTAATAAAATCTTTAGTAGAAAAATCTTTAGTTGCTTCTATAAATGATTCATTATTTAATTTTGTAAAATTTACAATATTATCTTTATCACCAACATTAGCAAGGCCATTTTCCAACTCTTTTGCAGAAGGTTGTTTAGCAGGTGCATAATAAGGATTTGGAGATGCTTTTACAGATTTTGGAACATCATAGCCTAGATTTTTAGAAATGTTTTTTTCTGGAGATTTGGGCTGTGAAGTTGGTATTTTTTTCTTGTCTGTCAATGTTTTTTCATAATTGTCAGTAGATACCTTTGAAGGATCTTTGCTAGTTTTTGCAATATCAAGATCAGCAGCTAAATTATCTGGTTTTGATTTAATTTTCTTTTTATTATCGAAATATTCACTAAATTTTTTGAAGCTCATGTTTATCCCCTTTTAAAATAAATTCTTATTGTATTTATACTTTTTTGTGCTAAAATTTAAAGAATAATTAATAAAAAGGATTTAGCATGTCAGAGCAAGAAGTTTTGAAGAATTTATGTCTTGAAAATCTCAAATTAAAAGTAAGTCAAGATGATTACAAGTTATATTTAAAAAGGCTAATTAATGAGCTTATTCAAATTGAAGTACAAGAAGAAACTAAATATTTTTTAGAATTATATAATATTTGTAAGAAATATGATAAAAATCAAAATAATCTTATTGTTCCTTGGCTTTTAAATATTTGCCCTGATTTTAATATTAGTGAGGAAGCTAATTATAAAATGGGTGAACTGCCAGATATTGATATAGATTATTTGCCACAAGTAAGAGATTATTTAAAAAATGAATGGGCTATTAATGAATTTGGCAGAGAATATGTTTGTAATATTGGAAACTATGGAACTTTTGGTCTTAAGTCTACTTTTATTGATATGGCTAGAGTACATGGATTGGATAGAGGTGAAATATTAAATATAACTAAGCAATTAAGACTAAAAGATGATGAAGGTCATACCTTGGGATTTGATAAAGCTTTAGAATTATATCCTGAATTAAAGATTTATTGTGAAAAATATCCTGATATTGCTTTGGCTGTTCAAAAATTGCTTCATAGAAATCGTTCTATGGGAAGGCATGCTGGAGGATTAATTATATCATCTGAAAGAATTGATAATTTTGTTCCTCTTGCAAAAAATGCAAAGGATGAAACTTGTGCCAGTGCATGGGGTGAGGGATTACATGGACAAGATTTAAGCCCTGTTGGTCTTATCAAAATGGACATGCTTGTAATTGATGTTTTGAATCAAATAGCATTGGCTTGTAATATGATTAAAGAAAGACATGACATACAAAATATTTCTGCGAATGTCGGAGAATGGGATTGGAGTGATTTGAGTTATTTAAACGATGAAGTATGCTTGAAAGCTGCTAGTGATGGAGATTTAAAAGGAATATTTCAATTTGATGGCGAAGGCATTAGAAACTTAGCAAGACATGCAAAAATAACTTCTTTTGATGACTTAGCTGCATTAAATGCACTTTATAGGCCTGGTTGTTTGTTAATGGGTATGGATAAAGCTTTTGCAAATAGAAAGAACAAAAGAGAAGATTATGAAATACATCCTTTACTTAAGCCAATTCTTGGAAAAACCTATGGAGTAATTTTATATCAGGAACAAGTCATGCAAGTTTTAAATGTTGCAGGAAGTATTCCTTTGCGTGATTGTTATCAAGTGTTGAAAGCTATTTCTAAAAAGAAAGGATCAATTTTCGAAAAATACAAAAATATATTTTTAGAAAATGGAAAAATAAATTTAGGCTATAACGATGAAGAAATTAAAAATCTTTATGATTATCTTTTAAGTTTTTCTGAATATGGTTTCAATAAAAGTCATGCGTATGCTTACACATACATATCTGCACGACAGCTTTTTTTAAAATGTTACTATCCAATTGAATTTTTCTGTGCTTCTTTAATTACTGAAAAATCTGAATTAAAAGCAAAAGAAATGATAGTTGAAACAAATAAAAAAGGCATAGAAGTTTTACCTATTTCTATAAATGTATCAAATGTTGATTATGCAATTCAAGAAGGTAAAATTGCAATTGGTTTTTCAAATATAAAAGGAATAGGCGTTGAAAAAGCCGAAAGAATTGTTGTTAACAAACCATATGTAGACTTGTTTGATTTCTTACAGCGTTATGGCTCAGATGCAAATGTTTTAAAATCTTTGATTGCCTTGAATGTTTTTACAGAACTTGAAAAAGATAAAACCAAGGAACAAATTTATATTTATTGGCTTAAATATTGTTATTTAGAGAAAAACATAAAAGATAAAATAAAAAGAAATCAAGTTTCTTTTCAAAACTTAAAAGAGAAAACAAAAGAGTTTTTGCCAAGCAATTATTATGAAAAGATGCCATTTAAATCTTCGGCATTTCAAAAATTGATTGCTTACTTTGAGTCTTTGCAAGAGCCTGAAAAATATAAAGCTTCTATAAGTGGTCTTAAAAAAATATTAAAAAGTCTTCAAAGAATAGAAGATTACAAGCCAGATATTATTGACAGAAAAATGGTCGAAGATCTTCCAGATGATAAAGTTGCCACAGACAAAGAATACATTGATTCTTTGTCACAAAATAATTATTGTGAAGAAAAATATTACGGTTTCATATGGAAGACAAATATTGAAACATCTCCTGATTTTATTGGTGGTTATACTGTAGAAGCATATAACCAATTGATTGAAGATGGCTATACTTTTGGAGTTTTGGAGTTAGAAATAGAAAAAATAGAAAAAAGAAAAGGTCAAAAGAACAATTATTACCAGATAACAGCATCTGATTTTAATTGTGAAAAAATAAAAATAAACATTTGGATGGATGATTATGAATTTTTTAAAGAAGAATTAAAACAAAGTAACTTAATTAAAATACAGCTTGAACCACCATCTGGTGGATTTCCTACATATTCTTTGAAAAGATTATCATGGGAAGAAAAAAGATCGAAGAAAAGGACAAAAAGTTCTGATTTTAGAATTGTTTTAATGAGAAAGCAGAGAAATGATTGAAGAAAAAGTTTTAATAGAAGAATCTAATGTAGACAATGATTTAATTATAGATGAAGGTAATTTTTCGCAATATTTTAGAGATGCTTCTAAATTTCCTCCACAAAAAGGTGATGTCTTAGTTTGTTATAGAGCAAATGCTGATTTTGTTTATGGCGATTTAAAAAAAGATGTAGTTGATTCATTGTCTAATTCAACATTTGGTGCCAACACTAGCATACAAATTATTAGAAAATTGGCTAAAACTAATGAAAAAGAAGCTGTTTTATTGACTAAAAGAATATGTGAAGATTTATATGGTGGTATGACAGAAGATGAAGTATTAGCAAAACCATATTCTTATTTATTTGAAATGTTTTTCTTTGCTAAAAAAGAAAATATTCCAATTGATGATAAGCATTGGGAATGTATGGCTATAAACAATCTAGAAGAATATTTAAAAAAGACTGGAGGTTGCATTGAAACCAATAGCGATGATAAAATGTAATAAGTGTAATTTCTATAAATTAATTAATAAAGAAGAAGAGCTTAGCGTTAAAGATATTTTTGAATATCCTCGTTCATGCTCTGCTTGTGGATCTAAGAGGAAATTCAGATGTCCAACTTGTGGGAATCAAATAAAATTAATAAATGTAAGAAGTTAAAAAACTATGTATTTTTTAATAGAGAGTACACAGCTGGTGATTACAAGTTAATAAAAAAAGAAAAAATATTAAAAAATATTAATTTCAATAAAATTATATTTAAAAAGCCCAAAGAAAATAATAAAAATTTAATAGTTTGTTGTTTTAGTGAATTTGGGTGTGAAACAATTGGAATACACTATGTTTTGCCTATAATTAAAAAAAACAATCCAAATAAAAGAATTATAGTTGTTGGTTGGGTAGGAAGAAGTTTTTTGTATTCTCATTTAGCAGATGAATTTTGGGAAATTGATCATGATTTAATGTGGCTTAAAGATTATTCTAGGGCTTTTCATCACGAATCTAAAAATCTTAAGTGGATTGAAAGACATTTAAAGAATTTCGGTGAGGTTATTACAAGTACAGAGTTAGGAAACATTGCTTTAATTGGAAAATGTAATAATTGCGATAATGCATTTGGTTCTGACAGAGTTTATACAAATTGTAAAAATTGTAATTCTTCAAATTTAGAACTTTCATTGTTTTCTGATGCAGAAAATACAAGAAATAATTACAAGCAAATATCTTATCCAAGATTATCCAAGATTAGAAAAGCTGGTGAACTAGTAAAAGAAAACACTGTAGCATTATTTGTAAGAGGCAGAAATGTTTATGGAAGAAACTTGACTCCAGAACAATATTATCTTGTTGTTTCTGATTTAATAAAAAGTGGCTATAATGTTTTGTGGCTTGGCGAAAAATATACTACTTTTGATTTTAAAAATGATTTTGGAGATAAGTTTTACAACTTATGCAGCCATCCCGATTTCAATGATATTGAATTTGTTTTAGCTGCACTTACACATTGTAAATTTTCATTGCAGTTTTGGACTGCATCAACAAGGTTTTCTGCCATGGTAAATATTCCTTATGTTTTGGTTGAGTCGCCAGATCAAATTGTTGGAAGAGGACAAGAAGGAACTAGGATTATTCTTACTACAAGAGATGAATCTAATAAAAAAATAATATTTTGCAATCATTTGAATGTAGTTGAAAACTTCTGGGATTTCAGAGGTTTATTAAAAAGTAGCATTTATAATTTTATAGTTAATCGTAATTTTTCAGATGTTATTGGCATGGTTGATAATTTTGAAACGGTCAAAAGTAATTATTTTCACAATGATGGATTTTGGACCAAAATATTTAAAAATTCTATAGCTAAATTTATTTACTAAGGAGTAATTTGAGTAGTTTAAATGTTTCTGATTTTCTGAAAATTACTTCTAATAAATTAAATTTTGTTAGAGAAAAATATGTAGAAAATAATATACCTGCTAACTTTGATAAAATATGTGTTTTTTTTAATTTGGGAGACTTAAGAAATACACTGGCTATTTCTTCAATGTTACTTCCTAGGTTTCGTAAAGAAACAAAATCTTTAAGATATTTTATTGTTTTTGGATATTCTGGGCTTAGTGCTCTTTACCCTTATGCAGATGAATACTGGTCTTTTAACCCTGATAGTTTTGCAAAAGTTTATAATTCATCATCTAATTATGATAATGGTTCTGAGTTAAAAAACATCTATTTGAGACATTTAAATGAAAACTTTAGAGAAGTAATAAAATCTGATATTTTTTCCGAATCATATAATAATTTCTTCCTGAGTAAGTTTTGGGAAAAGAATAAAAGCATTAGGATTGTGCTTCCTCAAGTAATGAATAGTCTTGCTAATGATGATGCTATAGCCATTAGATTTAATGAATTAAAAAACAAAAGAAAGTTGTTTATTTTTCCCAACAAGACGATGCAGATAATTAGAAAGGGAAATCTAATACACCAAGAAATAAAGCAAGAATTTTGGGTAAATTTAGCAGAAAGGCTTTTGCAAAATAATGTTGATTTAATTTGTGTAAAGCATTATTTGACTCATGATATTTCTTCAAGTTTTACTGAAAATAAAAATATTTTATTTTTTAATGAAAAAGATGCTAACAACATTATGTCTTTAATGAGGATGTCTGGTATAACTCTTGACTTTTTCTCTGGAATATCAAGATTGTCAAATATTGCTAGAGTTCCTTTTATTCTTGTAGATGAGAGAATGAGATATTTCAATCATAGAGAGTATGAATTTGAAGATGTAATTGGCAGTGAAGCACTTAGTAATGAAAGATTTTTTATATTCGCAGATTTAATAAATGTTAATAATGACTTGTATAACAATATTGCTGGTAATATAATAAGTAAGATTGATAAAATATTAAATATTAATAATGGTGTTTTATATTCAGAATATACTGATAAATTGTCTAACTATCAAAATGTTCGTCATTATCAATCTAAAAAAATGGGTCTTAATTTTTTAAAATTTCCAAAGGTAAATTAAAATGAGAAGAAAGTATAATGTTAGAGTTGAAGTTAAGGGTTATCATTACAATTCCTCAAGTACTACCACTGAAAAGCAATTCAAGATTTTAATGTCAGAATTTCGTAAAGCTTGTCATGCTTCTGGTATTATCAAAGAAATGAAGAAGCGTGAGTTTTATGAGTCTCCAAGTGAAAAGAAAAGAAGACTTAAAAAAGAGCAACAACTTAATTTATTTAAGCAAAAAATGAAAGAAAGTTTTGTTTTTAATGATAGTAGTTATACTAAAAAACCAAAAGGAAAATAATAATGCAACCTATTAAAAAAGAAAAGAATTTTTGGGTTGTTCTTGACAACGAAGATTACGAAAAGCTAAATAATTTAGCTGAATCTAAAAATGTTCCATTAAAAGAATTTGCTGGAAATATTTTAAAGAAAAATTTAATTAGCAACAAGGAAATTGCTGTTATTTTAAAAATACCAAAAGAAAAAATTAGTTCCATGGAGAGCTTGCAAGAATGGATGAGTCAGCAAACAAAAGTATTAATTGGTTTATTAAGCAAAAAAAACAATTAGAAATAGTTTCTGATTCAGCTATTCCAATTAAAGAAAATGTTTTGCATGCTAAAGACCAAAAGCTTGTGGAAATAGCTAAAATTTCTTTATTAATGCAAAACATTTGTATTAAAGAAGGTGGAGTTGGACTTTCTGCTGTTCAGCTTGGAATTCCTTATAAGATTTTCATTGCTAAAGATTATGATAAATCAAATGATTTTTTTACTTTTGTAGATTGTCAATATGAAGGAAATAGCAATAAAATTACATCTATAGAAGGATGTTTAAGCTTAAAAACCAAATCAAAGCAGATTAAAAGATATAGAGTTGAAAGGTTTTCATCTATTGTTTCAAAAGGTTTGTACTTTAGTTTTGAAAATAAAATGAATTTAATTCCTTTTGAAAAACAATATGATGGGTTTTTTGCAAGTATTTTCCAACATGAAGTAGATCATCAAAATGGTGTTTTGATTTCTGATATTGGAAAGGAAATTGATTTATACTGATGCCATTATCTTTAAAACAACTTGAGTATGTTTGCTTGTATAAAAATACAGATGGTAAAAAATGTAGATACTTAGCAGTTGATTCTAAAAAATCTATGGATTGGACTTGTTTGAAGAAAACAGCAAAAAAGAAGCAAATAGATAAAGAAGTAAAAAATTATGAGCTAATAATGAAAAATTATATCACGGAAGAAATGCCACCAGTTGGAGATAATTGTGAAGGATTCCCAGTTATGAAACATTTAACACAAGGCATGTAAAGCTTTTTTCAAAAAAAAGATTGACAACTTGAAATATAAAACTATCATCATCTTACAGAGCTAAAGGTTTGGCTTGTTTAATATTTCAAGAAAGGAATTCAAGATGATCAATTCTTTTTCCGAAGTTGAAGATTTTGATGAAGAAGGCATTGACAATATTATTGTAAATTATTTCTCTAATGCAATTAGATCATATTTTAAAGATAAGATTGATCAGAATAAGGTTCCTTTTTTAAGCAAATTTAATTATTTTCCTTCTGATGAAGATGTTAAGTTTATTAAAGAAGCTAATTTATCAATGGTATTAGATCATTGCTATCCATTGCTTAATAAGTTTATTAAAGAAGATGTAGGTTTTGAAAGTGTCACATCTGATGTTAAGATTGTAATAGATATATTAAATGATATGTCTAGGAAAAATGTACCAAAAGAAATTTCAGCAGGAATGTTATATTATTTAATAAAACATTGTTATAATTAAGGTTTTACATGCATGAAAAAGAAATGATTTTTTTGTGGGGAAATTTTGAAGAAGACAAATTACCCCCAGAAAAACAGTTTTTAAAAAAATATTTTAAAACAAAGCCTCAAAGAATATTTTTAAATTATTATTATATTTTTCAAGATAAATCAAATTTCATAGATCATACTGGTGTTTTTATTTCTAAAACATTGATTTATGATCTCGAATCTAAATATAATAAATTATTGGAAATTCACAGGGAATCAAAACTAAATTTTGATCTTGAGAAATTATCCAATATTGAATCTGGAAAATACAAGCTTGAAAAATAAACAGTTCCTAAAACAAAAATTAATAAAAAACCTTAAAGTTAATTTTTCTAAAGGAAATACAGTTATTTATATTTATTGCGTGAATAAATTACATGAAGATAATAATACCTTTGTGAAAATTAATTGTCAAAATTTAACACCAATTATTTCTCATGTTTATGAGATTTCAACAAATACTATTAATTTATTTAGTCAAGATTTTGAACTTATTGGAAACATTGATTTTGTTATGAAGTATAAATTCAATAGCTGTTCTATGCCTTATCAAATCATGCCTATTCCAAATAATTTAATTTATTCACATTTAAATTTAAAATCAAAGAATAAATATAATATGTTCAAAAGAAAGTATAATAAAAAAGGAATTTATAAAATAGAATTTTTACAATTAATAAATATCTAAATTATGTCAAACTGTAACTCAAATGGCTGTAATTTTAATTATCGTAATAATAGTAATTGCTATGATTCATGTAGTGATTTAGATAATTGCTACGACTTTATTATAAAAAGACATGATGCACTTCCAGAATTCAAATTAGAAGTAACTGATTGTGATGAACCTATTGATTTAACAGGTTTGATTTCAGAAGCAAGTATGTGGAGTTGTTCAAAATTAAAATCTAATATAACAAATAATCAAACTGTCATACAACTTGCGGACAATATAGGGTTTGATCAAATACTTAAAAATACTATTATTCAAGCTGGTATTGGAAGAAACTTTGAAAGAATGAATGTTGTTGGATTTGATGAAGAAAAAAAAGAAATATATGTTGAAAGAGGATATAAGAATACAACTTCTTTTGATTGGAAAAAAGGAACAAATTTAAGATTATTAAGATTTTTAAGTAATTCTTCTATAACTGAAATGAATTTTGAAGATGTTACAAATTCAGATGGCACTATAACTAAAAATAAATTAACACACAGTTTTTTAGTATACAAATGGAATCCAGAAGATACTTGTTTGGCTGGATCTTTCTTTTTTGAATTTAAATTAATAAAAATGTTTAATTTAGGAACATCTATGCCCCCTATTCCAAGTTACTCTCCTTGTAACTGGGGATATGGCGTTGAATGGACAAGAAGGTTTCCTGTTGACAAGGATGGTTTTATAATTAAAGTCTACAACTCTCCAACTGGTGAATAATAAATCTATGGTTAATAAAAATTTCAGGCATCGCATTAATTATAATATTAAATCTTTATCAATAAGAGTTTTCAAGGATCAGCAACCTTTAGGCATTATGACTACTGATCAAGCTGTTAAAATTGCTTTTGATGAGAATTTAACACTTGTAGAGTTAGTTTCAAATGCAAATCCTCCTGTTTGTCACATTATGGACTATGGTAAATATTTGTATCAAGAGAAAATCAAAGATAAAGAAAAATTAAGGAAGCAGAGAGAATCTGTTACTTTAATTAAGGAGATTAGACTATCTCCTGTAATTAGCCAGCACGATATAGAAACAAAATTAAAGAATGCTATTGGTTTTTTACAAGATCAAAAAAAAGTTCAATTTAATATGCAGTTTAAAAGCAGGCAAATTCATACTAATAAAGAAGGTGGCATGAAAATCATGCAGCAGATTATTGATGGTTGTAATATTGTTGGAAATGTTGAATATGGCCCAAAATTTGAAGGTAGTAAATTAATTTGTAGAATCACATCAAAGCAGATATAATTAATTAGTTTAATTTATTTGCAAAGGAATTTAAAATGACTAAAGAATGTTGCGGTGGAAATGTTAAATGTTCTTCTGAATTTAAAGCTTTGATAGCTGTAAAGCCAGCTGGGAATCAAGTTTTATTAGAACTTTTAACTGCTCAAGAAGTTTTTGGAACCAAGATTATTGTTAAAGAATCTAAAACTTACAAGGAATTTCAAGCTATTGTAATAGATGAAGGTCCATTGGCTAAATGTGATCAATATGGATTTAAAATTGGTGATCGTGTGATTTTATCTGGCAATGGCGTTCCAGTTCCTAATCTTGATAATACTGGTCGTGATAGAGTTTTAATGGAACCAAATTGCGTAAAAGCAGTATTGGTTTAATAAGATTAATGATTATTATTCTATTCTTGGTTTATGTAATAATGCCAATAAGGATGATGTTGTTTCTGCATATAGAAATTTAGCAAAACAATATCATCCTGATAGAAATATTGGAGATAAAGAAGCTGAAGTAAAATTTAGAAAAGTACAAGAAGCTTATGATTCATTAATAGAACAGCTTAAAAATCAACAAGACTCTATAAAAATACAATTCGATATATTCTCAGAAAATACAACAGAAAAAATTTGTGGCAAAGACATTTCATATATATGTGAGATATCTTTGCAAGAAGGATTTTTTGGAATTGTAAAAGAAATAAATTTTAATAAACCAAAATTATGTGATGGCTGCAATGGTGTAGGATTTAAAAATATTGACATTTGCATACATTGTAACGGCTTAGGTAAAATTAAAAAAATATTTCAACAACCATTTAATTTTGAATTACTATGTCATGCATGCAAGGGAGTTGGTAAAGCATATAAAGATATTTGCTCAACTTGTAAAAGCAGAAAATTATTTGGCCAAGAAAGTGTAAAATTAAATTTAAAAATTCCTGCTGGTATTAACGAAGACCAAAATTTAGTAATTGAAGGACATGGAGAACCATCTAACAGTGGTATAAATGGCAACCTTGTAGTATCAATTGTATTTAAAAAAGATGAATTATTTACTAAAAAGAATTTAGATTTACATTTAGATTTATTTATTCCTTATTCAACATTAGTATTAGGCGGTAAAATAGTAATTCCAACGATTGAAAATGAAACAATAGAAATTGTAATACCAGAAGGAACACAAGCTGATACCGTACTTAAGATTAAAAACAAAGGTTATTTTAATTTGAATAACAATAAATACAGAGGGGATATTATTGTTAAAATTAAAGTTAATGTTCCTAGAGCAAACATTAACTATGAATTATTTCAAATTATTAAGCAAGGCGGATATTAGGATAATTTATCGAATTGTTAATTTTGTGTAATTTATGTTGCCCTTTATCACCAATGAATATAGCTTTACAGAAATTTATTTTTGAAGGTATTGAAGATAAACTAGTTGGCAAAGTTTGAAAAGATATTTCTAATCTTGTTAATTTAGGAACAAAAGGCAAATCTCCTTGTATTCTTTTATATTCATCATAAGTGAAATACAATACTGTTCCATCATCTAGAATTACAGTAATTGGATCTTTGTTAAAAATAAACTCTTTTACAATGCCTGTTTTTTTTAATTCTGGAGTTACTGTTCCTTCTGGAGGTAAAGCGATGTCGATGTCTGGCAAGTTTAAAGGATGACCTGCTAGACCCATAGTATCAGATGCTTGTGACCCAGTCCATGTTGCTTGCAGCATAGATCCAGCACCAATACTTTCATAGAAATATTGTTTAAAATTTAAAATCATAAATTATTTATTATTTTAAAAGAAAAAACATAGATATATTATACAAACAAAGGAAAAAAAATATGGATACTCCAAGATTTAATAGTTGGGAAGGTCAAAAAGATGAATTTCAAGATTATGTTAATAAATGGGAAGATGCCTTAAAGAATGGAATTTTTGAAACTCCAAAAAATCCTAATGGTGGTAAAGAAGATTCATTCTTCGATATGATTAAAAAAGAACCAAAAGCAGAATTTAATCCTAATGATGTAGATTATTGGAATAAAATTCAAGATATGGATGTAAACGATGCAAATGTAGAGATTATTAACGAAGCAAATAAATCTCAAAAAAGTAAAAAATCAAAAGTTAAAAAACAAGCATCTTCAGATAAAAATTCAGTAGCTAATTTTAAAACTATAGACAATTCTTTGGCAAATGATAAAAGTAAAAATAATATTGCAAAAAAAGCTAGCAAATTAGGAAATAACCCAAATCCTATATATCATGATTCTTACGGCAAGGATACTAGAGATGAATCTGGCAAAACTAGAGTTACTGCTGGTTTCTCTGCTGATGATAGGCTTCCAGCATTACAGGAATTATACAAGTCTTTATATCAACTAGAAGTAAAGATGAGCAATAAAGAAGGTTTAAATAAAAAGCTTTCTGAAAAGATGCAAGCTAAAATAAACAAAGTAAGAGATTCAATTTCTAAAATTAGCGATTCTATGAGTGGCGATTTTGAATCTGCTACTGACTATAATTAATAATGCATATAGAAAAATTATATTTTGTTCAGCCTGTAATCGTTGAATATAAAAATGAAGATAGTTTAATAAAAAGAAAATTAGTTTATTTCGATATGGCAAACAAAGCCGTAATTAACCCTTTTGTTGATAATAACAACTTTGAATTAATCAATGAATTAGTTGATTTGATGGAAGTTTCAAAAAAAATAAATGAAACTATAAATGAAATTCCTCAAATAAAACAAGAAGATAATAATTTTATTTTCGAAAAACAAACTATTTTAGATGATATAGTTAAAACCATTCAGGAAACTCCCACAGATGAACTCAGAAAGCCTTAATTTTAATATTGGAAATTTTTCAGATAAATACTTATCTGAAAGAGAGAAGTTTTTAAGATCTAAATCAAAAATAAAAATTTTTACACTTGAAGAGGTTCAATCTTTTGTTACCAGTCAAAATGTTAATGAAGAAATAAAAAAAGATTTATTGGCCTTACTTAATAAATATCCTCACGCTGCTTATAATAATTTTATTCAAAATATTAATAAAAATATTCAAGTTATTATGGAAAAAAGAAATGAATATATTAGGCAGTCTAACCCTAGTTACAAAGATGTTTTTAATGGAAAAAATAACAATACAATAAAAAAAGTATCATTTGAAGATATTGATGAAGAAGCTAAAAAAGATGCAGAAATAGAAGAAGAAATAGAAGTAAAAGAAAAAGAAGTAGAAAATTCTAGCAAAAGCATTTTAGATGAGTTGAAAGAAGAGCTTAATTAAGCATATAATTAAGTATGAAAAATAGAACAGTTTTTGTTATTGTTACAGTTGCCAACGAATTTAATGGCAGTATTACTTTAGTTAAAGTTGAAAAAATATTTTCTTCTGCTGTCGATGCTCAAAATTACATGGTAAAAGAAAAGAAAAATTGGCGAGAAAACATAGTTGTAAATAACTCCTCTATAGATTGCGTTTGCGAAAGAGGAGTACAAGAGGCAATTTTTGAAGACAAGGAAAGCAAAGATGAATAATGAAATTCCACACAATCCGCTTGAGGGTCAAAAACCTGATCTTGTAGTAAATGTACATGATAATTCTGATGAACAGATATCAATTATTGTAATTCACAGGGAAAGACCTGAATATTTAAATATTTGTTTACAATCTATTGCTGTAAACTCAAATAATAATAATTATGAATTAATTGTTGTAGACAATGGATCTGGAGCAGAAACACAAGATTTTTTAGGGCAACTTGAAAAAGATTGTAAAATAATTAGAAATGATCAAAATTTATACTTTAGCAAAGCAGCAAATATTGGTGCTCAACATGCTAATCCTAATAGTAAATATTTTGTATTTTTGCATTCTGATATAGTGATTCTAAATCCAGCATGGCTTGATCTTCTTATAAATGTTTCAGAGGCATCTTCATCTGGATTAGTTGGGATTGATACATCTTCTTATTACATGGGTGGACAGAAGATTGATTTTATTCAAGAATACTGTGTATTAATGACTAGGGAATGCTTTAATGGAATTAATGGATTTATGGAAGAGCTTCCACAGATTGGAAATGCTTTTATTATGACTTTAAAGGCACAAACATTAGGATATAAGCCACAAGTTATGAAAAATAATATTCTACATCATTATAGAATTTTCAGTCTTGATGTTAATGAATTTGAAAGAATGACTGAAAAAGCTATGAATTCCTTGCCTAAGATTGTTCAACAAATTCAAACTAAAACTGTTTAAGATTCTTGTTTATCTGTTATCGCTTTTCTAATATCTTGTTGTTTTAAGCTAACTTCTGGCCTAAAATATGATTCTAATATGATTGGCTTGCTATACATAAATACATTGAAATACGGATCAGTAAGCCAATTGCCAGATGTAAATAGCTTTATGTTATCTTTAAAATTATTTATATTAATTTTTGTTCTTGTATCTTTATATCTATTGTAAACAATTAATTCACTTAAATTTACTCTATTGTAAAATTCAATAGCATCAATTTTTGAGCAAATTGAATCGTATGGGAAAAATATAGCTAATTTACTTTCTGTGTTTGTATATTTTTTGCTATCATAAATTTTTCTTGTTATTGAACATGAAAATAACCATAATTTATTATTATTTATATCTAATTGATTTGTACAGTTAAATGTTATTGATATATTCCAGCTTTCTTTGCTTCCTTCTGTTAAACTTAATCCATCAAATTTAATTGAATTAAAATAATGTTGTTTATTGTTGTCATAATAAAGGTTTATTATTTCTTTACTTTCTAAATTGTTTCTGTATATAAACTTATCCAATAAAGAATTTCTTTTGAATATATTATTTGAAAAATAAATAACATTTGTTAACACTGGACAACTGCATGCACTTGAAACAATATTGTTGTTTGCTATAGTATTAAATACCCTTACAGGTGTGCGATTACTAGAATCAGTTATTTCAAAATTTCCTATAGCTAAAAATTCTATAATTCCAAGATCATTATTATGACTGCTAGAGCTAATACTTATTTTAACACTTCCAGATCCTTCGTAAGTTATTGTTGGAAGTAAATCAGTACCATAAAATATTGCAGAACCAGATATTTTAATTTTAGATTTATTTTTTACTTTATAATAATAATGACTTGCCTTTGTAACTTTACCTCTGCCTTTTACTTTAAAATTACCACTTCCAGAAAATACTTTCGTTAAATCTATTATTAAACCGCCTTTTCCAATGAATTCATAAAAATAATTACAATACTCACTTGATTCTGGTAATTTACAAAATTCTTTTGTTACATCAATAAATCCATAATTGTTTGGATCTACAATTCCATCATTAATATCATTTATAAAATCTTTGTTTAGAATTGCTCTTTCGTATTTGTAAACTTTATGAACATATCCAGAAAATTCTTGTCTTTTTAATTGTAAAGGAACTTCTTCTATGCTTCTTGAAAATATATTATAAATTTGAGAATATACAATTTCATTTTCCATTCCTTTAGTTGGTTTAAATAAATATGGAAGTCTTCCTCTTCCGCTAACTCTATATAAATACAATGGCATTAAGCCTAAATCATATCTTATTTTAAGATTACTTTTGTATTTTTCATATATATGGTACTCTGTAGAAGATGTTATCTTTACAGAACCACTTCCTATGTGTTTTATTAACATGAATTATTTAGAATTTAATTATTAAATTTTCTTGATAATAGAACTAATTATAGGATGTCTTACTATTGCATCAGAAGAAAATTCAATAATTCCTATTCCTTTTATTCCTTTAAGCTTTTCTACTACTTCCATAAGACCACTTGCTTGTCCAAGATCACTTTGTTTTGGATCTCCAGTGATTAAAAGTTTACTACCCATGCCTATTCTTGTTAAAAATAACTTTAATTGGGTTTTTGTTGCATTTTGTGCTTCATCAAGAATAGCTATGGAATTTTTGAAGGTTCTTCCTCTTAAGTATGCTATTGGAGCTACTTCAAGACATTTGTTTACATATTCCCTTTGCAGGCCTTCCTTGCCTACTAAATCGTCTAAAGTATCATAAATAGGCAGCATGTATGGTAAAACCTTTTCATCGAAAGTACCTGGCAAAAACCCAAGTTTCTCCCCAGCTTCTACTATAGGTCTTGATATTATTATTTTTCTAGTTTTTTTAGATAATAAAGAAGATAATGCAAATGCAGTTGATAGGAATGTTTTTCCACTTCCTGCTTCTCCTATTAAAAACACTATTTCATTTTTCATGAAAACTTCATATGCGTTTTTTTGTTCTAAATTCAAAAATTCTAAGTGAAATGTTGAATCTTGTTTGTACTGTGCTTTTTGTCTTGAATCTGATTGAGATTTGTTTTTATTTTTCTTTGTCATATGAGATATATATTATGTAAAGAAAAATAATATATGTTAAACTTTTATTTATTATTGGAAAAAATGGAAACAGAGGAGCATAAAAATATTCATGCTACTTTGAAGAGATTGCCACTTGAGCATCAAAAGCTAATGCATGGCTTTAAAGTTAAATTAACATCAAATAACACTATAAAAAACGATGATCAGCACATAGGATGGATTTATAAAAATAAAATAACAATTTCTGCACCATGGAATTACGGCAGAGAAATGGTATTTTTGCATGAAATAGCCCATATGGTTTGGGAAAAATTCATGACATCTGAATTGAAAAAAGAGTGGAAAAAGTTATTAAAAGATACAAAGCCAGAACAAATTAAAAAAAATGGAACTTTAAGAAAAAAATCACTAAATCAAAATGACGAAGAGCTATTTGCTATGGCATATGCAGTTACTTACTCTAGGCACATGCTAATGACATATGCTAATGAACAATGGCAAAATTTTATTAAAAAATTATAGAAAGTAATAATGTTAAATTGTAATTGTCCTAAAATACCATCTCCAAAAAAAATAAAAGAAGGTATAGCAAATTTCTTAAAAATTTACCCAAAATATACAAATTATTATAATAATTTGTATAATTCAAAAAGTTTGTCTGGTTACAGCAACGAATATTATTGGCCAAAATGTCATACAATAACAGCTTATTCAAATTGTGGTAATGCTATTACTGATGCTATGTGCGGTTATTTCAAGGAATGGATTGATGGTACAAGTTTGAAACTTGAAATTGTTGGAGATAAATCAAAAGCAGATTTAAAAATTTACATAGGAACAGAAAATATCATAAAAGGTGCAGCTGGTTATACAATGTCCTATGGAATATTAAATTTAGATAAAAATAAAAATGGGTTTAATTTTTTTATAAATAATTCGCAAGATGAATTTTTTAAAAATATTTCTAATACAGTTGGTACTGTACTGCATGAATTTGGTCATTTTTTGGGGTTTTTACACGAACATTCAAGATCTGACAGGCCTTTTACTTTTGATATAAAAAAACTTAATGAAGATCTTAAAGATCTTAAAAAAGCTAAGACTCTTCCTTTGGAAGGAGATTACAAAAGGATTGAAGACGCTATTTTATCTACTGCTAATGTTAAACCTAGGTCTGCTTATGATTTTAAATCAATTATGCAATATGATTTATCAGATATGAGGAATTATATTATATGTAACAAAGGAGTAAATTGTGAAGGCCTATTTGTATATAACGGGAATGTTGGATTAAGTGATCTGGATAAATCTTTTTGCAAGCAAATATATGGATCAGGAAAAAATTGCCCTGAACCACCACCACTGCCACTATTTAAGCCAAAAAAATGTGCTCAACTAGAGGGAGAATTAGAAATAGCGGAGAATATTCTTGATTATCAAATACAAACAATTTGGGAAAAAAAAGGCAAATTAGTTCAGTATGAAAATAAATGGCGTGAGGGTAATTATGATGAAAAAAAACATTATAGAGAATTGGTAAGTCAACAAAATAAAAATATATTTAAATTAGAAAAAGAACAATTTGATAATCAATATTTAATAAAAGAATTAAAATCTCTCATGGAAGAAAGGTGTCCAGCTACTACTACTCCAAACCCTGAAAAAACAAGAAATGATAATTGTGAGTTTTTACTTAATCTTGAAAAGGCAATTGAAGCAATGTTAAGTCATGCCAATTCTATGAAAAAAAAGATGAACTCTATTTTAGAAGCCGATAAACAAAAATTGAAGCTTTTAAACTTCTTTCGTAATGTATATGGAAAAGGAGCAATATACACATATAATGAAATTGATTCTGCGATTAAAAAATTACATGAATTAACATCTTATAAATTAAAAAAACAACAACAAATTTTAACTAAAGAAGTAAAAAATAAAGCAAAAGAATTTTCGGAAATAGAAAAAACAATAGAAGATGTTTTTTTTGATTTGCAAATTGCTCAAGAGAATGAAAATATTAACAAAATTAATAACACATTAAAACTTTTAATTTCAAAATTTGAATCTTCTATAAAAGAATTGACTTCTTTAATTCCAATTATTTCTTTTCTTAAGATTGAATATTGTCCAACCACAACACCAAGGCCAATAACTACTCCACAATCAACAAGTACACCAAGACCTGTGTTTATATCTAAATAATAAAAGG
>Ga0214919_10005167_pt1 | contig 18661 bp, 16 predicted proteins | sample LL1503_MetaG_FD_177994 | JGI IMG/M metagenome (GOLD analysis project Ga0214919, IMG submission 177994) | Freshwater microbial communities from Lake Lanier, Atlanta, Georgia, United States - LL-1503 | ecosystem: Environmental > Aquatic > Freshwater > Lake | place: USA: Georgia | collected...
ATGACAACAGTTTCAGTAATTGGCTCGGGAGCTTGGGGAACTACGCTAAGCCAAGTGCTCTGCGACGCTGGAAATGAAGTATTGCTTTGGGGACGTAATCAAAGCGTAGTAAACGAAATTAACGCTAAACACACCAATGAATCTTTTATCCCTGGCGCGCACTTACCAGAATCGCTTATTGCAACTACCGATATTGAATCAGCGCTTAAACGAGCTGAAGTAGTAGTTCTTGCAGTCCCGGCCCAAACGCTTAGAGCTAATTTACTTAATTGGAAAGCATTTTTTCCTACTGATAAGCCGGTAATTAGTACTTTGAAGGGAATTGAAACCAATACCCATTTACGGATGTCAGAAGTAATTAAAGAGTGTGCCGCAATTGCTGATTCTAGAGTTGGAATAATTACCGGACCAAACTTGGCCAGCGAATTAGTTTTACGACAACCAGCAGGGGCGGTTGGTGCTTCAGTTAGTCCAGAAGTTTCTAAGTTAATAGCTAGATTGTTTAAAACTAACTATTTTCGGGTTTACACATCAGATGATCTACTTGGTTGCGAGTTAGCGGGTTCTGTAAAAAGCGTTATTGCACTTGCCGTAGGTATGGTTGTTGGAATGGGCTTAGGCGAAAACACGCAAGCCACAATAATCACGCGTGGATTAAATGAAGTAAGCAAACTTGGCGTTGCGTTAGGAGCAAACCCACTTACTTTTGCTGGACTTGCCGGCATGGGGGATTTAGTTGCAAGTTGCTCATCGGGATTATCTAGAAATCGAACTTTCGGCGAAGAGCTTGGTCGCGGTAACTCCATGAATGAAGTTCGCTTAAAAGTGAATAAAACGGTGGAAGGCGTCGCAACAGCAGGCGCTGTAGTAGAAATCGCACATTCATTAGGCGTGGAAGTTCCAATAATTGAAGCTGTTGCGGATGTAGTAAGTAATACCCTTACCCCTGCAGAAGCAGTAAAAAGATTGATGGCATTAAATACCGGGGCGGAGATTGACCACGTATGAGTACCTCGAAGAAAATTCGAGTCGCAATCGTTTGCGGCGGCCGCAGCAGCGAACACGAAATTTCTTGTGTATCTGCTCGCGGTGTACTTTCGGCGCTAGATTTAGATAAATTTGAAGCAATTCTCATCGGTATTACAGAATCAACTGGCGAATGGGTTTTATTAGATCAGCAGAACCCATTTCTGGAAAAATCCAATGGCTTACCAGAGGTTCCAACAACGGCACCAAAGTTAATTGCTGATTTACATGGGATTAAGCAAGCGGATGGATCTGCGTTAAATATTGATGCTTTTTTCCCCTTGCTACATGGTGCATATGGTGAAGATGGCACCATTCAAGGCTTATTTGAAATGATGGCAAAACCTTATGTGGGTTCTGGGGTATTAGCCTCTACCGTTGCAATGGATAAATCATTCGCAAAACCTATTTATGCATCCTTTGGATTAGCGATTGCAGAAGGATTTGTTTTGCAAAAGCGCGATTGGGAATTAAATAAGAGTTCCCAGATAGAAAAAATTTCAAGAATTGGTTTCCCTATTTTCATAAAACCAGCACGAAGTGGTTCAAGTCGTGGCACCTCTAAAGTTAAATCAACGCCTGAGATCGAAAGCGCCGTTAGCGCAGCGTTAGCGCTAGATCCTAAAGTTATGATTGAAAAAGCTGTGATGGGTCGCGAACTGGAGTGTGCCGTTTTAGAAGTAGGCGGCGAAGTAAGAACTTCAGTAGTGGGAGAAGTTAGAGTATTAGGAGATCATGAATTTTATGATTTCGAAGCTAAATATTTAGATGGTTCAACTGAATTTGATATCCCAGCAAAAATTTCTGTTGAGAAAACTAATGAAATTCAAAATGCTGCCCGCAATGCTTTTCAAGCGCTCGGTTGTGAAGGGTTAGCTCGAGTGGATTTCTTCTTAACTCCAGAAGGCGCCGTAATAATTAACGAACTGAATACTCTGCCTGGCTTTACGGCAACTTCAGTTTTCCCAAAACTTTGGCAAGCAACCGGGAGAAATTACAGCTCCATAATTACTACTTTAATTGAGTCTGCATTGAGCAGATCGCAAAATGTGGTTCGGTAAATTACAAGGTTTACTAAAAGCTTCACACTTTGGACCAACTCTTTTAGTAACTGCAATTTCATTCGGCTTTGCTAATTATTATTGGTGGGAAGGTCCAGCCTACGTAATTGCATTTGGCGTATTTACCGGACAACTTGTAGTTGGCTGGAGTAATGATCTCTACGATTATCAAGACGATCTGAGCCACCACCGAAAAAATAAACCGTTAGTTTCTGGACAATTAACCAAAGAATCACTGCAAAATTGGCTGAAGTGGGTAACTCCATTTTCATTTATTGCAAACCTTTTCGGTCCGCTCGGAATAAAAGGTGGCCTGGTATATATGTTGGGCATTCTCTGCGGAATTTCGTATAACTTCTACTTTAAGTTCTCGGTTTTATCACCGCTACCGTACGCCATTGCATTTGCAGCGCTACCTTCATCGATTGCAATTTCAAAAGATATAACTCCGCCACTGTGGATGTGGTTGGGTGGCGCGCTTTTTGGTATGGCAGCACATTTCATTAATGTTATAAAAGATATGAAAGAAGATCAGATTAGCAAAATTGGGGGATTGCCACAAAGGTTAGGAACTAAGAAATCCATCTGGGTAGCTTTAATTTTGATTGCGCTTGGGATAGTTGTGATAATTATTAATTCATAATTTTAACTTAGTTGGAGAAAATTTAACCAATTAAAGATATGAAATAAAGAGAATTTCAGCAATGTAAAGTTGATTAATTTCTGTAAATCCAAACGTTTTTATTCTTGACGGTAACACATTCGACATTTTTACCCGTCGCGCCAATCAGTATTTGACCAATTGGATCACACTTCATGCCTGGGTAGATTCCATTGATTGGAAGTGGATCCGCAGATTGAACCCAACGCAGTTTTCCGCCGTTGGGCGTACAGAGTAGAACTTCACCTTTTTCGGTGGGTAAATATTGACCTTCAATATCGCATAATCCATTAGGGCCAAATATGTCATCTGGATTTTGGGATGGTGTAGGAGATGGTGTTGGACTTAGTTCCTGGTTGTTATTGTTTGGAGATGGCATTTCTTCCCGCGTACTTGATACGGGTGCGACGGACCAGAACAGAAATTCAGAAATTTTAAAACATTTGACTTCGACTTTATTTGCAATGCCTTTTTCATTTTCTTTTGCGCAAGGCGCTCCTGACCTAATTTGTATTTTGGGAAGTTCAAAGCTCGGTACCGCATAATTCTGTGGATATTTCTTTCGAAGTAATAGATCACTCTGGATTGTTTGCTTGGAAGCCCAAGCAATTTGATCAACAATGAAAGTGCCGAAACCAGAATAAGCAGTATCTGGACTTATTCCAAAAGTTTTAGTAAAGACATCTTTCCAACTTGAACAAGGAAGACCGCTGCTAATTCCCGAATTGCACTCTGGCTTCCAAGCAGCATCTAAGCCCTTTAAAAACTTGTAAACTTTATCAAAACCGAATGTTCCTGTGAGATATTGAAATCCCATCGCACCTATTGCATAATCTTGAGGTTGGCTGCATTTTGAAATTGAGCGTGTTTCATTTTCCTTAAAATAGTCAATCCAGAACGTAGGATTTGTTTTTTTATAATCAACATCTCCCGCTGAGTACTTAAGTCCTCTTTGAATTATCCGCACCATACTGTTGATGTAAACCGGTTGACTAATTCGGCTTTCAATCGCAAATCCATTATAAGTTGCCATTCCTTCACGGATCCAGCACGGCATTGTTTTTGCATTAGTTTGCACAAATTGTGTTATGTGCGTTATCTCATGATACAAAACGTAGGGATATTGATCTGATTCGATATCAACTTCCAGAAGTTCCATTGCTTGACTGCCGTCTTGCGATGGCCCGCTAGCTCCAGAGTCAAATCTTTTATTCAAATTAGTTGCATCGTAGGACCCTTTGTTTATTCCTGCTCTTAGAGAAGCGTCATACCATTCGCGATCCTTTTCAGAATCCCAGATGTAAATTGTGATTGGGGTTGAAGCCGGAAGATATTTTTCATAGTAGTGGAGAATAAAAATAACTTGATTTTCGACAACGTTCACTTTTTTAAGGTCAGAGTTTGGCGCAACTACAAAAGTGACATTGGGGAGATTCTTTGAATATGTCTTAGGGGAATTCTTCTGAAGTTCATTCCAAGCTTTCAGCGCGATTGGTGAACCCAGATTGGTTGCTGCATTTACATGTGGCAGAAATGCCGTGGTGAAGACAAAAATCGTAAACCAAAGAATTTTGCGCATAAAATAAGCGTAATGGATTTAACTAAAAAGCAATTTACATTTAGTGCGAAGTAACTGGGCAAGTAAGCGTTCGAGTGATCCCAGGAACTGCCTGCACTTTTGAAAGAATAACTCGGCCAAAATCTTCCATACTTGGAGATTCAGCGCGCATGATTACATCGTAGGGACCAGTCACACCTTCGGCGATCGTTACGCCAGATATTGCAGATACAGCTTTAGCAACGCTGCTGGCCTTGCCGACTTCAGTTTGAATCAAGATGTAGGCCTGTACTGACATGTTTTCATTCCTCCGTTTGGCTAATCTTCTGCTTGCTATGCGTTTCCGACCCTAGCGCATCTAGGCTATCCAAGGGAACTAGTTATTTTGATTAAAACGAAAGCAGGCAAAAGCGCGCATGAATGAGAGCGAGATTCTCGAGCGGATCGCAACAATATTCGCGCGCACCGGTAGTCATGCACAAGATCTAATTATTGGCATTGGTGATGATGGTGCGGTCATTGCTCCAACAAATGTGCCGCTAATACTTACAACAGATTGCGCAATCGAAGGGGTTCATTTTAGAAGAGAGTGGTCAAGCCTTCGAGAAATTGGCGCCAAAATTGCCGCAGCTAATCTCGCTGATGTTTACGCAATGGGGGGAGTTCCGAAGTTTCTCTTGGTTGCGGCGGCAATTCCAAAAGGTGCCAGCGATGAGATTTTTGAATTAGCTGAAGGAATTGCAGCGGAAGCAGACTTAGTGGGGGCACAAGTAATCGGTGGCGATTTATCAAGTTCCGAGAAAATCATGATCACAATCACCGCAGTTGGTACAACGGCTAAACCAATCAAGCGAAGTGGCGCAAAAGTTGGAGATGTAGTTGTGGTTACTGGGCTAACTGGTTGGTCGAAAGCTGGCTTAAATTTATTACAAAAAGGTCTTACTAATTCAGATAAAGCTATTTCACAATTTAAGAAACCAAACCCGCCATATTCCAACGCTGAAAAAATGGGAAAGATTGCATATTCAATGTGCGATGTAAGTGATGGTTTACTTTCGGAAGCAAAGCATATTGCAAAGGCTAGTGAGGTAACTTTAGAGATTGATCCAGAATTAATTTCTAAACTTGCAGGTTTTTCCGAGCTTGCAAAATTAGGTGGAGAAATATCATCAGATCATTGGGATTGGATATTAAGCGGCGGCGAAGATCATCAATTCTTGGCCACAGTTCCGGCAGATTCGGATTATGAAAATCATGGGGCTTTTAAAATTGGTGCGGTTAAATCGCGTGGCAAAACCTATCTGGAATTAGTTGGAAGAGAACTGCCGAACGAAGTTGGGTTTTCCCACTTCTAAATTAACGGGAGACTTTGTTCGCTTTCATACATGATGTGCAAACATTTTGGCGCTTTGTGTATCCACCAACGAGGGTGCGGATGCGTTGAATGTTTGGATTCCAGCGGCGACGAGTGCGTCGTTTTGAGTGCGAAACATTGTTACCAAAGCTGGGGCCTTTGCCACAGATGTCGCATGTCGATGCCACGGTATTTCTCCCTGCGTGATGTTGATTTCTTTAACCCTCAAGGTTTGAGGGGAGTTAGTTAAGCGGGGGCAAGATTAGCCTGAAGGGAGCACCTTTCGCCAATTCGTCCAAGTTTCAGCGGGGAAATCACCATCTTTTTGGAGAGAATGAAGCATGGCCAACGGTATTTTGGATCTTCCAATTATTAAGGTCGTTGGCGACCGAACTGCAAAAGTGCTAACCACTCAACTTGGCATTGAAACACTAGGGGATCTGCTGCGACATTATCCGCGGCGATATGTAGCACGAGGTGAGTTAACAGATATTGAAGCTTTAACTGAAGGCGAAGAGGTAACAATTCTCGCCGAAATAGAAAGTACTAAGGTTCGTAAGATTCCTGGACGCAAAGGCGGCATACTCGAAGTAGTTGTAACTGATGGTCGCGCAAAACTTTCACTAACTTTCTTCAATCAAGCTTGGCGCGAGAAAGAATTGCAATCTGGCAAACAAGGACTCTTTGCTGGAAAAGTTGGACTTTACAAAGGCAAGCGTCAACTTTCGCATCCCGACTATCAATTAATTCCAGACGGTAATGATGTTGATTCTGCAATAGGCGATTTTGCCGGAAAATATTTACCGATGTATCCGGCAACTTCTAAGTTACCTTCATGGAAGATTGCACAATGTACCGCGATGGCGGTTGATGCTTTAGAAAACATTCCAGATTTTTTACCGACTGACATCAGAGAAAAATTAGGTTTTCCAACTTTGCTGGAAGCGTTCACTCAAGTCCATCGCCCAGATTCGCCAGAATCAGCAGAACTAGCGCGTAAGCGGTTAACTTTTGATGAAGCGCTGCTCTTGCAGTTATTGCTTGTGATGAGAAGAGCTGAACTACATAAGCTATTTGCGGTTTCTCGCAAAGTTAGCTCTGGTGGTCTTTACGAAGCTTTTGATCAAAGGTTGCCATTTAAATTAACTGCCGGCCAGAATGAAGTTTCTAGCGAAATAGAGAAAGATTTAGCGGCACCGCATCCGATGTATCGATTATTACAAGGGGAAGTTGGTTCTGGTAAAACAATTATCGCGTTACGAGCCATGTTGGCTGTACTTGATTCCGGCGGTCAAGCTGCGTTACTAGCCCCAACTGAAGTACTTGCATCACAACATTTTCGTTCCTTCCATAATTTATTGGGAGATTTAGCAAACGCCGGACAAATAGGTGGCGATGAACGAGGAACTCAGATCGTCCTACTAACTGGCTCGCAAAGCAGCACAGTTAGAAAAGATTCTTTACAAAAGGCGGTAAATGGTGAAGCCGGAATAATCATTGGCACGCATGCTCTGCTAAGTGAGCATGTGGAATTTAAAGATTTAGGTTTAATAGTTATTGATGAGCAACATCGCTTTGGTGTTGAACAGCGAGATGCACTACGCGCAAAGGCAAAGAACCCTCCTCATGTTTTGGTTATGACAGCAACGCCAATTCCTAGAACTGTGGCAATGACAGTGTTTGGTGACTTAGATGTATCAACGCTTAGAGAATTACCGGCCGGTCGATCGCCGATCACAACTCATGTAATCCCAGAATTAGAAAAACCAGGATTTATCGACCGCGCGTGGGAGAGAATTCGTGAAGAGGTTGCAACTGGTCATCAGGTTTATATTGTTGCGCCGAGAATTTCAGAAAATGATTCGACTGAAGATGCGATGAACTCACTTGGTCTTAGCCCTGAAGCGTTAGCGCGAGTAAAACGATTAAGCGGAGAAGATGATGAAGATTTAGAAAATGAAAAAAATGAAAAGTTTCCGATGACTTCAGTTTCTGAACTGTATCCATTGTTAGGTCAAGGCGCTTTAAAGGGAGTTAGAATTGCAGTTTTACACGGGCGATTAGCCTCCGATGTAAAAGATAAGACGATGTCTGAATTTTCTCGCGGTGAAATTGATGTTTTAATATCAACCACAGTAATAGAAGTAGGCGTTGATGTACCAAATGCAACAATGATGGTAATAATGGATGCAGATAGGTTTGGAGTTTCACAGTTACATCAACTACGCGGGCGCGTTGGAAGAGGAAGTGCACCGGGTCTTTGTTTGTTGGTATCAAAAGCTGCTGCGGAAAGCCCAGCAATGATTCGGTTAAATGCAGTCGCTTCGACTCTTGATGGTTTTGAGTTAAGCAGAATCGATCTAGAACAACGTAGAGAAGGAGATGTACTCGGAGCTTCACAATCGGGGGTTAGATCCCATCTAAGACTGCTGCGGGTTTTAAGAGATGAAGAATTGATTGAGAAAGCCCGAGAATTTGCAACAGAAATAATCGAAACTGATCCTGATTTATCAAACAATCCGATGCTAAAGGTAGAAGTTGCTGAGTTACAGGCGTTGGAAAGCGCTGCATTTATTGATAAACGATAATTCTGGAAGAATAATCAAATGAGAATTATTGCCGGAATGGCTAAAGGCAGAAGTTTAAATTCGCCAATCGGTAATACTCGACCAACCTCAGATCGCGCACGTGAAGCGCTTTTTTCAACTTTAGAATCTGAACTAGGCTCATTAAATGATAAATATTTTTTGGACTTATATGCCGGTTCCGGTGCGGTTAGCGCTGAAGCGCTTTCTCGAGGAGCTGCGCTAACTCATACCGTAGAAAATGAAGAGAGTGCGATTCATGTAGCTCGTAGCAATTTAGCTATATTTGAAAATATAGTTGGTTCGGGAACTTATCAAGTTTTTAATTCATCGGTTGCAAGATTTCTGAAAACTAATATTAATATCCAATATGATGCAATTTTTATTGATCCACCTTATGAATTTGCAAATAATTTAGTAACAATTGATCTAGAGGCTTTGATTCAAAATAATTTACTGAAGCCAGAATCTATAATTGCAGTGGAGCGGGATTCAAAAAGTAAAGCCTTCAATTGGCCAACGGGATTAACCGAATTAAAGGTGAGAAAATACGGTCACGCCGTGATTTACTATGGAATTCCCTCACAAAATGGATAAGCACGCGATTTGTTGCTAGCGTTTTCACATGAAGCGCGCCGTCTGCCCTGGATCATTTGACCCAATCACATATGGACATCTCGATGTCATCGAGCGCGCCAGCGGATTATTCGACGAAGTAATTGTCGCCGTATTAGTAAATCGAACAAAAGCAAGTCTTTTTACGGTAGCAGAACGAATTGAAATGATTACTGAAATCACCGCCAAATATAAAAATGTGAAAGTAGATTCTTGGTCCGGATTGTTAGTGGATTTCTGCAGAGAACATGAAGTTTCAGCGATTGTCAAAGGATTACGCGCTGTAAGTGATTTTGATTATGAACTACAGATGGCTCAAATGAATTTACAGCTTAAAGGTGTAGATACTTTATTCATGGCAACTACACCTGCATATTCATTTCTCTCCTCTTCTCTCGTGAAGGAGATTGCAAATTATGGCGGCGATGTTTCAGCTTTGGTACCTCCTAAAGTATTAATGCTTGTAAAAGCTCGCTTATTAGAGAATGGTGAACATGGACGCAATTGAGAAATTACTCTCAGCAATTACTACAGTTGAAGAGGCAAGATCTGTACCGCTCTCGGCATCTTGTGTAGTACATCGTGGTGAGCTATTAGAAGTTCTAAATGAAGTTAAAGCTGCGCTCCCTCGAGATTTAGCATCTGCCCAAGAATTATTAGCAAGCCGTGATGCCATTATTGAAGATGGCCAAGCTAGTGCAGAGCAACTTATCGCTCATGCACGTGAAGAAGTTTCAAGAATGGTTGAACAAACCGCGATAGTTTCATCAGCACGTGAAGAAGCAGCGCGAATTCTTGATGAAAATAAATTGGCTGGCGATGCACAACGTGAAGAAGTTGATGCTTATATTGATTCTAGGCTGGCAACTCTTGAAGTTATATTAAATAAAACTTTGGATGCGATTAATCGTGGCAGAGAACGACTTGCTGGCGCAAGCGATAAAGATGCGTTATCGCAACTTCGCGATTAATTTAGAACTTCAAACCTATGAAAATTAATACCAATTCACCATTTTTTTATAATGCCCATGATTTGCCGCGTAGGGCTGGCGAAATGCGGGAAGCTACAGTTGAAATTAAGTTGAGCGAGAATTTAGGAATTCCATTACTTTCGGTACCCGCTGGGAGCTCAGTTTCTTTAGGGCTTAAATTGGAATCTGTTGACGAGGGAATATTGGCATCTGGACAGGTACATGCAGTAGCGATTGGCGAATGCACCAGATGTTTAGACCCAATTACTTTTCCGATTAATCAAATTTTCCAAGAGCTATTTGAATATGAAATAAAGAAAGAACGAAAGCAGAAATCTAAGCAAGAAGGGGAAGACGACCTCGATATTGATGATGCATTTTTCTTGGTTGGCGATTTCTTAAATTTAGAAACGCCAATTCGTGATGCCATTGTTTTAGCGCTCCCAATCAATCCACTCTGCGATGAAGAGTGTGAAGGGCTATGTGTGACTTGTGGCGAAAAATGGGAATTGCTCCCAGCAGATCATCGGCATGAGGTCATAGATGCTCGATGGACCGGGCTTGCAAATTGGGATGGTTCGAACGGGGAAAGCCCAGAGGCAACCGAGAAATAGCCTCGTTTTTACAAATGCCCATCTCATGGGGGATACTTACGCCCTCGTAAAAGATTGCCGTTATAACAAGGAGAACAAAGTGCCACTACCAAAGCGAAAGATGTCCCGCTCGCGCACGCGTTCCCGTCGCAGCCAATGGAAGACAACACCAGCTGCAATTGCAACTTGCGATCAATGCCAACAACCAAAATTGCAACACACTGCTTGCCCAACGTGCGGAACTTATAACCGCCGTCAAGTTCTAGAGGTTTAACTCTGAATTCCCAATTAGCTGAAAAGCTAGGGATCTCGGTACGGCAAGATCTACTTGATCTCGCGTTAACTCATCGTTCTTATGCATATGAATCTGGTGGCTTGCCCACAAATGAACGTATGGAATTTCTCGGCGATAGCGTTCTCGGCTTAGTAGTTACTGAAGCGCTTTATGAAAGATTTCCAGATCTTGATGAAAGTAGATTATCGCCACTTCGTTCTGGCGTAGTAAATATGAGAGCGCTCGCTCAAATTGCGCGCGATTTAAAACTTGGTGAAAATCTAAAAATTGGCAAAGGTGAAGAGAACACTGGTGGCCGGGATAAGAATTCAATTTTAGCTGATGCTTTTGAAGCACTTGTTGGCGCAATTTATTTAGATCATGGTTATGAAATCACAACCGCTGTTGTGCTCAGACTTATGGAAGGCGTTATCGCTGAAGCGTTAGATCGCGGAGCTGGGTTAGATGGCAAGACAGCGTTACAAGAGTTAGTAGCTGCAGCCGGTATGGGTGCACCTGAATATCAAGTTAGCGAATCCGGTCCGGATCACGATAAAGATTTTGTAGCCGTAGTCGTTGTTAATGGAAAAACTTTTCCAGAAGGACATGGCAAGAGCAAACGTGAAGCAGAACAGATAGCGGCTCGAGTAGCTTTCGAAGAACTCTCTCGTGGAAACGAAAGTGCCTGAGTTACCAGAAGTAGAAACCGTTCGTCTTGGTTTAGCGAAAAGAGTTGTTGGGAAAAAAATCACGAAGGTTGAAATCTTTCATCCCAGAGCAACAAATCCCAAATCCCTTGCCCCGCTTGATTCATTGACTGGATCAAAAATTATTACGGTAAACCGGCGCGGAAAGTTCTTATGGATGGAATTAAATCGCCCCGAGGTATTGCTAGCTCACCTTGGAATGAGTGGACAATTTCTTGTGAGCAAAAGAGATTCAGTTCCAGAAAAGCACATGCGAGTGCGGATTTCCTTAAATACAAAAGATTTTGAAATTAGGTTTATTGATCAAAGAACTTTTGGCTGGCTAAGCGTTGATCAAAGTAGCGATGGAATTCCAAATTCTGCAGCACATATAGCCCTAGATATTTTTGATAAGAAATTTAGTCGGGAGAGTGTAAAAGCCGATTTTTTGCAACGGAATACTGAGATAAAGCGAGCTTTGCTAAATCAAGAGATAATGAGCGGAGTTGGAAATATTTATGCAGATGAATCATTATGGTTGGCCAAAATTCATCCAGAACGAAAGTGCGCTGATCTAACTGATTCAGAGTTGGATTTATTATTAGATTCAGTATATGAAGTAATGGGAGCAGCTTTAAAAGTTGGCGGTACCTCTTTTGATGAACAATATAAAAATGTAAATGGCGAAAGTGGTTACTTTGATATTGAGCTTTCGGCATACGGCCAAGATGGGGAACCGTGTTCTAGATGTGGGAGTGAAATCCGCCGAATTGCCTTTGCGAATCGCTCATCACATTTCTGTCCAAAGTGTCAGGTAAAACAAGGGCGAATAAGAAGGAAAAATAGAAAATAGGTGAGAAACCCGACAAGCGCGTGGAATGACCCGTTCTTTCTGGGCTGGGGCGATAGGTTTTCCCCATGTATTTGAAGAGCATGACCTTGAAGGGCTTTAAGTCCTTTGCTGCTCCGACGACGCTCAGATTCGAGCGTGGCATTACCTGCGTAGTTGGTCCAAACGGTTCCGGTAAAAGTAACGTTGTCGATGCGCTTGCCTGGGTAATGGGTGAACAAGGCGCAAAGAGTTTACGTGGCGGAAAGATGGAAGATGTAATTTTCGCTGGAACTTCTGGAAGGGCTCCATTAGGTCGCGCTGAAGTTTCAGTAACAATTGATAACACCGATGGTGCACTTCCTATTGATTACACCGAAGTGACGATTTCTCGAATACTTTTCCGTAACGGACAGAGTGAATATCAAATAAATGGCGAGAATGCGCGGTTGCTAGATATTCAAGAGCTGCTGAGCGACAGTGGTATTGGTCGAGAAATGCATGTGATTGTCGGCCAAGGTCAACTTGATGCGATCCTCACCGCTAATCCAGATGAACGTCGCGGCTTTATTGAAGAAGCTGCTGGCGTACTAAAACATAGAAAGCGAAAAGAGAAAGCGCTACGAAAATTAGATTCGATGCAAGGCAATTTAGCGCGAGTACAAGATTTAACAGTTGAACTCCGACGTCAACTTAAACCACTTGGTAAACAAGCTGAAGTGGCGAAGAAGGCAGCAACAATTCAAGCTGATGTTAGAGATGCTCGCTTACGCTTACTAGCTGACGACTTAATTGCGTTGCAATCTACAATTAATGCAGAAGTAGCAGATGAAACTTCGCTCAGGGCACGAAAATCTATAGTGGATAACGATTTAGAAAAATTCCGAAACCGTGAAATTGAGATAGATCAAATATCTGCTGTTGAAAGTCCGCAATTAGCAAAGGCTCAAGAGAATTATTATCAATTAACTTCGCAACGAGAAAAACTTAGAGGTACCCAAAATTTAGCTTCGGAGCGGGCTCGCTTTTTGGCGGAAGAGGCAGAGGAGGCGCGAACTAGCGGTAGAGATCCAGTCGCGCTTGAAGAGGAGGCGCGAGTTCTTCGAGCTGAAGAAACCTTATTAAATACAAACCTTGAAAGATCTAGAAATGAATTAATAAATGCAAGCAATCAACTTTCACAATTAGAAACTTCGCAAAAGACGGAAGAAGATTCAGTTGCTGCTGCATTACGTGCGATTGCGGATTTCAGAGAAGGTACAGCGCGCCAAGAAGGCCATATCAAGAGTTTAAATTCACGGATTGAGAGCGGCACTGCAGAAATTACTCGTCTCTCTAGGGCTAAAGACGATGCTCAGGAACGAGCTGACCAGGCACAGCGCGAATTTGCTACGTTGGAAAGTGAAATTGCTGGGCTTGATGCTGGCGAATTAAATTTGGATGCAAATTTTGAGAAAAGTAAAGCTGATTTAAATCAAGCTAAATCAGCTTTGGAGAAATTAACTGCAGAATTAAACAAAGCCGAACGCGACAAAAGCGGAGCTGAGGCAAAGTTAGATGCGCTCAGACAAGCAACGATGCATCGAGATGGCAGCGGAGCGCTTCTTACAAATACAAAAGGAATCGAAGTTCGTGGATCGCTAGCTTCATTAATTTCTATTGATAATGGTTGGGAAAAAGCGGTATCAGCGGCGCTGGGCACGCTCTCTGATGCGATAGTCGTAGCCGATTTACGTGGCGCAGTTTCTGCGCTGGCATACTTGAAATCTGAGAGCGCAGGTAGCGCAGATGTACTTATTATTGGCGCTCCAGATGCAATTCTTTCGCAAATCCCTGCTGGATTAACGCCACTTTCAAGCAAAGTTTCATCATCATCTTTAGGAAGGGTTTTACCGGCACTTCTAAACGGTTATATTGCTGCCGAATCTTTAGAAGAAGCCGAACGCTTAGTTGCCGAGAATCACTCAGTAACAGCCATAACTCGCGACGGCGACATAATTTCGCAATCTCGAGCACGTGGTGGATCTACTGTAAAGAATTCGCTAATTGAAATAAATGGAATGATTTCGGATGCGGAGAATGAATTAACTAAATGTTCGCACTTAAGTGACCGATTAAAATTCGAATTGTCACGATCTGAAGAAAATTTAAGAAACGTGCAAATGATTTTTGATGTTGCGCTGGCAAAATTAAACGAATCAGATGCCAAGATGGCGGGGTTTGCTGAACAAATGGCTGCCGCTGGCCAAGGCGTTAAGAGCGCGGTCGCTGAAATCGAAAGATTAAAAGCTGGTATCGCCGAAGTCTCAATATCAATAGAAACCGACCGTCGTGAGTTAGAAATTGCGCAAGCAAAATTCGACAATAATGAGGAAGCCAAAGAGCCAGATACTGCAATGTTGGAATCCTTAAGATCTCGGATCGCCACATCAAGAGCGCTCGAAGTTGAAGCCCGTTTAAAGCTCCGCACTGAAGAAGAACGGGTTGCGGCAGTAACTCGCAGAGCATCTGATTTGGAAAACGCGGCAAAGAATGAACGTGAAGCAGCTTCAAGAAGTATTTCAAGACGTGAAGCGCGCGCACGAGGAGCGATAACTGCACAAGCGATTGCTGACACTGCATATGAAGCGCTAATTCAAATTGAAGTGTCTATCTCTAAAGCTGCTGCAGAACGTGAACGACTTGAAGTGGCTAGAACAGAACGAGAAGGCGAAACCTTAGCAATTCGCGCCCAAATTCGAGAGTTGGCTACCGAGTTAGAGCAATTAACTTCCAGTGTTCATCGCGATGAAATAGCTAGAGCGGAGCAACGCTTAAGAATTGAACAACTAGAACAACGTGCAGTTGAAGAATATGGCGTAGATATTGCGGTGCTCTTATCTGAATATAACCCAGAGAAAGATGTCCCAACCTTCATCGAAACTGAAACTGGCGAGATAATTCAAGGAGATTTAATTCCTTACCGCAGAGACCAACAAGAGAAGCGCTTAGCTAGCGCAGAGCGTCAACTTGCATTACTAGGGCGAATTAATCCACTCGCGCTAGAAGAGTATTCATCTTTAGAAGAACGGCTTCGATATTTGGCAGAACAATTAGAAGATTTGAAGAAGTCTCGTAAGGATTTGTTAGATATCATCAAAGAGGTTGATGATAAAGTGCAGGAAATTTTCCTACAAGCATTTAAAGATACTGCCCGCGAGTTTGAAATTATTTTTGCTCGCCTATTTCCTGGAGGTGAAGGAAGATTAATCCTCACGGACCCAGATGATTTATTAACTTCGGGCGTAGATGTTGAAGCACGCCCACCCGGAAAGCGAATCAAACGGCTCTCATTGCTATCTGGTGGTGAACGTTCTTTAACCGCAGTTGCGCTACTTATCGCAATATTCAAAGCTCGACCAAGTCCGTTCTATGTCATGGACGAAGTTGAAGCCGCACTTGATGATACGAATTTAGGGAGATTGCTTGGTGTTTTGGAAGAACTTCGAGCAGCATCTCAATTAATCATCATTACCCATCAAAAACGCACTATGGAAATCGGCGACGCCCTTTATGGCGTAACTATGCGTGGCGATGGAGTTTCGGAAGTTATTTCACAACGTTTGCGCGAAGTCGAACCTGAAACCGTTTAACTTTTCGTTATGAGTCTATTTAAGAAACTCTTAGCTAAATTCACTGGAAATGATTTTTCCGTTGCAGAATTAACTGATTTAGAGAACTTGCTAATTGAGGCAGATTTAGGTACTGAAGTTGCAAAAAGAGTTATTGAAAGCGCAAAGTCACGTAAAGGTGAAAATTTTCTAGACTCCGTTAGGGCCACTCTCGTTGACTCGCTATCTAAAAAATCTAGAAATATTGCCCTTGATAGCAATAATCCAACAGTGATCCTAATTGTTGGCGTAAATGGAACTGGAAAAACCACTAGCGTTGCAAAACTTGCTAATTACCTAAAACGCGAAAATCGAAGCGTATTGATTGCAGCTGCCGACACCTTTAGAGCTGCTGCTGTTGCGCAAATTCAAACTTGGGGAGAGCGAATTGGCGTTCCAGTAATTTCTGGAAACGACGGTGCTGATCCTGCGTCAGTTGCTTTTGATGCCGCCAAGCGGGCAATTTCTGAGAAAGTGGATTATTTAATTGTAGATACGGCTGGCAGGTTACATACTAAAGATAATTTGATGGCCGAATTAGAAAAAGTGAAGAGAGTTATTGAGAAAATAATTCCCGTAACTGAAATACTTTTTGTACTAGATGGGACAACTGGACAGAACGGGTTTGCCCAAGCAGAAATATTTAACGATAGCGTCGGGTTAACTGGTGTGATTGTGACCAAGTTAGATGGCAGTGCTAAAGGTGGAATCGCAATCGCAACCGAATCCGCCTTGGATTTGCCGATCAAGTTCATCGGTACCGGAGAGGGCCTGGGGGATTTTGCGCCATTCGATGCCGAGGCTTATTTGGAAGATTTAACCAGCCTGTAACAAAAGCGGAAGAAGTGTCACCTTCCCGAAACGATTCGCGTTGCTTATCCGTAATAGAAGAAAGCCATGATTTGGCCATCTCAACGGTGAGAATCGCGGCCAAACCAAATTTTTGGGAGTAGGGAAAAGAGATGACCGACGTTGTTTTAAATACTGGCGATACGGCTTGGGTATTAGCTAGCACCGCATTAGTTTTATTGATGACACCAGGATTAGCGCTCTTTTACGGTGGCATGGTTCGAGCAAAAAGTGTTTTAAATATGATGATGATGTCAATGATTACGATCGGAATCGTTAGCGTTCTATGGGTTATATATGGATTCAAATTAGCGTTTGGATTTGAATCAGGTTCGCAATGGTACGGATCGCTCTCACTCTCTGGGCTAGGTAGCGCAGTAAATGAACTTACAAATAATGGTGGTATCTATCCGATTCCGTTACTTGCATTTGCGGCATTTCAATTAATGTTCGCAATTATTACCCCAGCACTGATTTCCGGTGCGATTGCGGATAGAGCAAAATTTAGTTCTTGGACAATATTTGTTGCGATCTGGGTTTCATTAGTTTATTTTCCAGTTGCACATTGGGTATTTGCATTTGGAAATAAAGTTGGTGAGAGCGTAACTGGTGCGGGATTCCTTGCTGCGCGCGGCATTGAAGATTTTGCTGGCGGAACCGCCGTGCATATAAATGCTGGCGCCGCTGGTTTAGCTCTCAGCTTGATCCTTGGCCGCAGAATTGGTTGGCGTAAAGAAGTGATGCGTCCGCATTCATTACCAGTTGTTCTTCTCGGCGCAGGTTTACTTTGGTTTGGTTGGTTTGGTTTTAATGCTGGTTCTGCACTTGGCGCCAATGGCATTGCCGCACTTGCATTTATGAATACTCAAGTTGCAACTGCAGCTGCATTGCTTGGTTGGGTTGTTGTCGAAAAACTTCGCGATGGCCATCCAACAAGTTTGGGTGCAGCTTCTGGTGCTGTAGCTGGATTAGTAGCGATTACGCCAGCTTGTGCATTTGTAGCTCCGTGGGCTGCAGTAGTTATTGGGCTGATTGCCGGCGCGCTTTGCTCATTAGCAGTTGGTTTGAAATACAAACTTGGGTTCGATGATTCGCTAGATGTGGTCGGCGTGCATTTAGTAGGCGGACTTTGGGGTTGTATCTCGATTGGTTTCTTCGGCAGCAAGGCTGTAAATGGCTTAGGCCTAGATGGTCTCCTATACGGCGGCGGTACTACGCTTCTTGGAAAGCAAGCGCTTGGTGCCTTTATGGTTATGGCTTATTCATTTGTTGTAACTTTAATAATCGGATACATAATTCATAAGACAATTGGATTCCGAATTAAACCGGAAGCTGAAGTGGCTGGCATAGATCTCAGCGAACATGCTGAATCAGCATATGAAATGGCACCATCATCTAGAGGAGGATATTCCGCATGAAACTTATAACTGCAATTCTTAAACCGTTCAAATTAGATGATGTTAAAGATGCGCTACAAGCTTTTGGAATAAATGGCATGACTGTTTCCGAAGCTAGTGGTTTTGGTAGACAGCGTGGCCATACTGAGGTTTATCGTGGTGCGGAATACACCGTTGACTTAGTACCAAAAATTAGGCTCGAGGTGTTAGTAGATTCGCCCGATGTTGAAGCTGTTATCGATGTAATAGTAAAAGCTGCGGGAACTGGTTCTATCGGTGATGGAAAAGTTTGGGCAACGCCGGTCGAGCATGTGGTTCGAGTTAGAACCGGCGAACGAGGACCAGAAGCAATATAGGAAATATAAATGGGAACGCGTGAGCGAAGAGACCGATCAGATTCTGTTGATGCAGAGTTAATCGGTCTCTTTCGCAGAGCCGAAAAAATTTCAAATACCGCAAAGGTTGCACTTGTTGCAGTTGGTGGTTATGGCAACGGCGAATTATCACCAGGGTCAGATATTGATTTATTAATTTTGCATGATGGATCGTTAT
>Ga0214919_10005168_pt1 | contig 18660 bp, 18 predicted proteins | sample LL1503_MetaG_FD_177994 | JGI IMG/M metagenome (GOLD analysis project Ga0214919, IMG submission 177994) | Freshwater microbial communities from Lake Lanier, Atlanta, Georgia, United States - LL-1503 | ecosystem: Environmental > Aquatic > Freshwater > Lake | place: USA: Georgia | collected...
AGAATTGAGTTTGGAGGAGATATTACATAATGATGTTTGCTTTTATACAAAATCAGAAGATTACGAATTGGCAGGAATTGAACTTAGGGAGAGTAGTCCAAACGAAATAAAGCAAGTTGTAATAGAGGTGGAGGAGCGGCTCTCTGGAAATTGGATTAGTAGTGAAGAAGATGAAAAATTACAAACATATTTTTGGTCAATTTTCCCCAAAAATCATCTTCATGGCGAAATACGTTCACGTGTTGGGACTCATTTTTTGAATAAAATTAAACGTATTTCGTAAAAATTAATAATTGAAATTAAATTAAATAAGATAAATAAAAAGAAGAAAATAATGAAAATACTTGTTACAGGAGCAGACGGTTTCATCGGATCGCATCTCACAGAGGCATTGGTACGGAATGGGCATGATGTAAGAGCCTTTGTATTTTATAACTCATTTAACCAGTGGGGATGGCTTGATCATTGTTCACAAGATATTCAAGGAAAATTTGAAGTGTTTCCAGGAGACATTAGAGATCCTCACGGGGTAAAGCTTGCTATGAAAGGATGCGAAACCGTATTGCACTTAGCAGCATTAATCGCTATTCCATACTCCTATCACTCTCCTGATACTTACATTGATACTAATATTAAAGGAACACTTAACATTCTTCAGGCTGCAAGAGAATTAAGCTTATCAAAAGTAGTGCATACTTCAACTAGTGAAGTTTACGGTACGGCTCGCTTTGTTCCAATCAGTGAGGAGCATCCTCTGCTTGGACAATCTCCTTACTCTGCCAGTAAAATAGGATCTGACGCCTTAGCGTATTCGTTTCATGCTTCTTTCGGAACTCCAGTAGTTATCTTGCGGCCTTTTAATACGTATGGACCAAGACAATCCGCACGTGCAGTAATCCCATCAATAATTACTCAGATAGCTTCAGGCAAGCGACAAATAAAAATCGGAGCAGTTCATCCAACTCGAGATTTTAATTTCATTGAAGATACCGTTTCTGGCTATCTAGCTTTGCTTAAGAATGACAAAGTGATAGGTGAAGTAATTAACATTGGTAGTAACTTTGAAATCTCAATTGGAGAAACTATCAAAGAAATTGCTAATGTTATGAATGTAAAAGTAGATATCTTATCAGATGAATTACGTAAGAGACCTAAGAAAAGTGAAGTAGAGCGTTTGTGGGCTGATAATCAAAAGGCAATTAAACTTTTAGACTGGAAACCTAAGTATTCCGGAATTGAAGGGTTTCGAAAAGGCTTATCTGTGACAGCAGAGTGGTTCACAAACAAAAAAAATTTAGATATATATAAAACAAATATTTATAATTTATAACAATAAATAGAAAAAATAAAAAAGAATAAATATTTCAAGATGATAAGTTTTATAAAAAAAAATATTAAAGATATTCGTGTCGGGGGGCTTTATACTTTTAAAAGAAAAGTAAAGTTTGCTAACTTCTGTACTATTAAATTAATTAAAAAAATTATAGAGTTAATATATAAAATCGTATTTTTCCCATTTGATTACCCGCGTCAAAAATTTTTTAAAGAGCAAGTAGGATTTGATTTTATGAAAATTTTCATAAATGATAAAGAAGTAGAAAAGAAGGATAAAATAAAAATTTACTCCGTGGTATACGGAAAACATGTTCTTTATCTGGATCAGGTATTATTAAAGTCTGTTTTTCAATCGAATAATATACCGGCAATTTTAAATGAAGGGATAAAGGTTGAATTAAGGATATTTACTGTAAAGTCTGATTACGATAAAGTAAAAAATATCATAATTAATAAAATTGAAAAACTTCAGTTAAAAACAATAAATTTGAGTTTTAATATCTCTGTAATGGAATTAGATGATATCTTAATAAAATCAAGGAATATTGTCATTGTTGAATGCAAAAAGGAAAAGAGTGCATTGATAATGGCAATGAGCGATTTTTATTTTGGTAATAGTTCGTTGTTGAACTTGGTTAAAATAGGTCTTGAAAGTAATAGTTGTATCGCAGGAATGCACTTAAGAGTAAATGACGATGATTTTATAAAAGCAATCTCAAGTCTAAATCAAATTTCAAACTCCGAACTCGTTGATTTGTCAATGAAGTACAAGCATCAAAATACAACTGCATCTTTCCATGGGGCACCTACAGGCTTTAAAATAACTCAATTAAATAATTATGAATTCATTGTTGAGCACAGGCTTCCCAATGTTTGGTTTGCAAACTTTACAAAAAAAGATTATTTGTATTTCAAAGAAAGACCATTTCAAGCATGGGATCACCAATGGCCAACTTCTCTTATTTTTGAATCTCGTTATAAAGTAATAGGAAGTACAGATATTTTTTATGTTGCAGAGTTAACTGAAAATGATAGTCATATAGTAGAATTAGAAAATAATAATATACAAAATACACAAAAAAATTATGATAATCAAGGATACTTACATAAAGAAATAAATAATATTTTCCTCATTTGTATGAAGTCAAACAATAAATATCAGGGTTAATTAAAAAAATATAAAATGAAAAATGATGTAAAAAATGGAATTTATTTAGCAATTATATGTTTAGCTATATATATTTACGAATTAATATTTGGAGGTAATAATGAAATATTGAAGATGATAATATTAGCATTTTTAGTGATTATATTGCTTATAACATTTCTATTTCCCTCATTGTTAGGGCTTGTAATAAAAAAATGGATAATGCTAGGTGATTTAATTGGTAAAATAACAGGCCCGATAGTATTGATATTTTTATTTTATATATTAATAACTCCAGTTGCAATAATATTAAGAGTATTTGGCAGAGATGAACTTTGCATAAGGAAAATTGAGCGTCATTCATATTGGAAAATTAAAAATAATGATCTAAAATTGATAGATAAATATAAAAAACAATATTAAAATGGATTTATTAAAAGAATTATTTGAGTTTCTTAAAATAAGAAAAAAATTATGGCTTTTTCCAATAGTTGTTTTCATGATACTAATAGGGTGGTTGCTAATTGCTGCCCAAGGCAGTATAGTTTCACCATTTATCTATACGATTTTTTAATTCCATGAAAATACTAGGATTTTCTGCATATTATCATGATTCAGCTGCTTGCTTAATTAATAATGGAGAAATAGTATCAGCAGTACAAGAAGAGAGATTTACGCGTATTAAAAACGATATGCAATTTCCATTAAATTCAATAAAATTTTGTTTACAAAATTCTAATATTAATGCAAATGAATTAGATTTTATAGTTTTTTACGATAAACCTTTTTTAAAATTTGAAAGAATATTAGAAACTTATCTTGCTTTTGCTCCATTAGGATTAGAAAATTTCTATAAATCACTGCCAATTTGGATAAAAGATAAACTCTTCCAAAAGCAAAATATAATTAATGAACTCGAAGAAAAAATTTCAAATAAGGTAAATTGGAATGATAGATTAGTATTTTCGGATCATCATTTAAGTCATGCCGCATCAGCTTTTTTTCCTTCACCATATGAAGAGTCGGCTATATTAACAATGGATGGTGTTGGCGAATGGTCAACAACATCAACTGGTATGGGGGCAGAAAATAATATACAAATAGACCAAGAAATATTTTATCCGCACTCAATTGGATTACTATATTCAGCTTTCACATATTTCACAGGATTTAAGGTGAACTCAGGAGAGTATAAATTAATGGGACTTGCTCCTTATGGCCAGCCTAAATATGAGAATTTAATTAAAGATAATTTAATAGATATTAAAGATGATGGTTCTTTCAGATTGAATATGGATTATTTTAATTTTTGTACACATCAAACAATGGTTAATAAAAAATTTAGTAATCTTTTTGATGGCCCTCCTCGAAAATCGAGTGAAAAGATTACTGATCGTGAAACTGATTTAGCAGCATCAATACAAAAAGTCGTAGAAGATGTTGTAATTAAAATTGCAAGAAATATAAAGAAAGATACAAAAAGTAAAAATCTTTGTATGTCTGGTGGTGTTGCCCTTAATTGTGTTGCAAATGGTAAATTATTAAGAGAAAATATTTTTGATAATATTTGGATTCAACCTGCTTCAGGTGATGCAGGTTCTGCAATAGGTGCTGCCTTAGAAATTTATTATGGCATGTTGAAAAACAAAAGAACAACTTCTAAAAATTTACTTGTTGACTCTATGAAGGGCAGCTTTCTTGGGCCGCAATATTCAAACGAAGAAATTATAGATAGGCTTAAAAATATAGGTGCTGAGTTTGAAGTTCTAAATGAAGAAGAGCTTATTAAAAAAACTGCTGATGAATTGGCTTTAGATAAATTAATAGGATGGTTTCAGGGAAGAATGGAATTTGGACCAAGAGCATTAGGGGCAAGATCAATACTTGCAGATCCAAGATCGCCAAATGCACAGAAAGATATTAATTTAAAAATTAAATATCGCGAATCATTTAGGCCATTTGCACCAAGCGTACTCGAGGAAAATGCAAGGGATTGGTTTGAACTTGATATAAGCAGCCCTTACATGTTGTTTGTTGCTAACGTTTGTCAAGGAAAAAGAATTTTCAATAAAGAAAATATTATAAATAGATTAGATAATATAAACTTAAAAAACTCGTTAATTCCAGCTGTAACGCATGTAGATTTTAGCGCTAGAATTCAAACAATTAATAAAATTCAAAATCCCCTATTTCATAAATTAGTTGATAAATTTAAAGAAATAACAGGCGTTCCATTATTAGTAAATACTTCATTCAATGTACGAGGAGAGCCAATAGTAAATACACCTGAAGAAGCCTTCACCTGTTTTATGGGTACAGAATTAGATTCATTGGTAATTGGTAATTGTTATCTTAAGAAGAAAAATCAAAAAATAAAAAATAATATTTTTTATAAAAATAAGTTTGACTTAGATTAATTTTTACATATGCTTAAATTATCAATAATCATGCCGGCTCTGAATGAAGAAAAACATATAGGTAAAGCTATAGATAATACTCTTCAAGCATTAAATGACTTCGGTATTTCAGGAGAAATCATATGTATAAATGATGGAAGTACAGATACTACTTTAGAGATAATACAGGCAAAAAAACTTATTGATTCTAGAGTAATGTACATTAGTCACGATGTAAATAAAGGGTTTGGATTTTCTTTTTGGAATGGTGTTTCTATCGCTAAAAATGAAATTGTAGTTTTGATGCCAGGTGATAATGAGAATAATCCGTGGGAAATATTTAGATATATCGGATTATTAGATAGCGTTGACTTAGTTATACCGTTTGTATTTAATAAAAATATAAGATCGAAATTTAGGATTTTATTATCTACGATATATAGATTTATTATTAATTTAACATTCAATACTAATCTAAATTATACTAACGGAACAGTTTTGTATAGAACTGAATTACTACGAGACATCAATTATAAAAGCAATGGATTTTTCTTTCAAACAGATTTATTAATAAGATTGATTGGGCAAGGATATTTATTTGCAGAAGTGCCTTATAGATTGGAACAAAATAATGGTCAAATTACAAAAGCACTTACATATCCTAGCTTCAAAGATGTTGTTTATGGTTATTTTATTTTAATCAAAGAACATTATTTTCTAAATAAAGAAAAAATGGCTTTAAATACTAATTCAATTTCTCATGTAAGAATAAATGAAAAAAATCGTAAAATGAAAGTTTAAATTGTTAAAAATTAATAGACTTTCTATTTTTTTTATAAAAATAACAATTTCAATAATTTTTTTATATTATTTATTTTTAAATAATAAAATTGAAATAAATTCCATTTTATTTTTTTATAATAATATTTTTGAATTTATATTATTATTATTATTTTTATTTGTATTTTTATACGTTCCTATTATCATTAGATGGAAATTATTATTAAGTGTTTTAAATATAAAAATTTGTTTTTTAAAATTAGTCAAAATTGGTTTAATTGCTCAATTTGTAACAGTATTAATTGCAGGAAGCTTAGGAGCTGATGCAGTCAAAACTTTTTATTTAATCAAGGAATCTAATAACTTACAAAATAATAAATATAATATAATTTTTTGCACCATTTTCGATAAAATTATCGGATTAGTATCTTTATTGTTACTTTGTTTATTTGCGTTTTTAAGTAATTATATTAATGTATTTATATTATTTATTATTATTTGCGTAACATTTTTTTTGATATTTTATATTTTTTTTATAATTAATAATTTATTTAAAGTAATTCTTTATATTATTAATAATAATAATGGTTTTATTGCAAAATTCAAAATCTTTATTAATTATTATAAAGATAAATATTTTATATTAACAAGTGCATTCTTCATTTCATTTTTTGTTCAAATAAATCTATCATTATTGATATACTTCATTACTAACAGTGTTGTTGGAGTTAAGATATCAATTTATGATTTTTTTATAATATCCCCTTTAGCGGAACTAAGTTCAATAATTCCTATTTCCCCATTTGGTATAGGCATAGGACATTTTTCGTATCAAACAATCTTTGAATTATTTGGTCAATCTGGAGGTGCTAATGTCTTTAATTCATTACTATTTTTAAAAATATCCTTTTCACTTCTTGGTCTTCTCCCATTTTTAATTAATAAAAAATAATAATATTTAATTAAATTATGGTTACTATATTAGTTGGTATATTATTTTATTTAGTTTTCTTTTTTATTTCAATAATAATATGGAATTTTTATAAACCTAAAGGCGAAATAAAACCATTATTAATTTCCTTAATAATATCATTTATTTTTATATATTTATTTAATATTATAAAAAACTATTATTTTTATAATGTAAATATAATTTATAGCAATACATTAAGCATAATTTTATATATGGCTATAACGACTGCTTATATATTAACTTTTCCTGCCATTAATATTCTTATTCCTTCTTTTAAAATTTTAACTATAATTAATACTAAAGGACCGCTAAAATCAGAGGAAATTATTGAATATTTCTCAGCAAGTGAACTTATTGATAGTAGAATTGAAATGTTAAAAAATGATGGATTATTTGATAATAATTCATATAATAATATTGGAGTATTAGGAAAAATAATTGCAATTATATTTATTATTTATAGAAAAATTTTAGGAGCATCAATTGGTAAAGGATGAATTTGTTATATTCTATATATTGGTGTTATTGATAACACTATTTATACTTCATATAATTGGATTCAGAATAAATAAAAAATATCGAATAATAAATTCTGACTTATTATTTATAGTATTTATTGGAAATATATTAAATATCTTAATTGTATTTGAATTTATATTTATTAATTTTTATGAATTTTTTTTAATTAACTACATATATATATACATAGTATACAATTTATTCTTTTATTGTTATTTGCAGTTTTTTAATATGTCAGATACTGCAAGAAGAATAAAAATACTAATTGATATGTATCAAAAAAAAGAAAATTCTTTTTACAAACCTCATTATATTAATAACTCAGAAATTATTCGATACCGACTAACTAGATTACTAGATCTCAAACAATTAAAAATCATTGAATCTAAATATTATTTAAGTTCTAAAATTTTACTTCATATATGTTTATGTCTTCTCATCTTAAGAAGATTGCTTGGTATTAAAAATTAAAATTTTTTTAATAATTTGCGAATATAAACTCGAATTACTTTTTTTATTAACTGATAATTAGGTGTTTGATATTTATATTATTTTTATCTTGGAAATCTAATTTGATTTAAAATATAACAACTTTAGCAAAACTAATGGTTATCAGTTCGTAAGTTCCCCCATCAGGTGGACAATTCAAAACTAGAGATTCCTGTTTTAAATGTCCTCGGTAGGAACTCCATGAGAGTTTTATCACCGAGGGAGTCATGGGGTCTGAACTCGTTGTAAACCATCTCCCAAACCTCAGCGGCCTCTTGAGCCTCTGCAATTTAGTTGAATAAATTCGCATCTAGAACTTCATCCCTAAAGCTTCTGTTGAACCGCTCAACAAATGCGTTCTGATTGGGCTTAGCAGGCTGAATAAACAGCAGCGCAATTCCCTTTTCTTTTGCCAATTCCGTAAACGTCTCCGATGCCATTTCAGGGCCATTGTCCATTCGAATCGCCTCCGGCGCACCATAACCTCAATCAACTGATCCATGGCCCTTACAAGCCTTGCTGATGGAATAGATGTCCCGCACTCGATACGTAAAGCCTCTCGGTTGCCTTCGTCGATCACATTGAGTGTTCGAAATGGCCGGCCGTCATTTAGCGTGTCGCGCATGAAGTCCAGCGCCTATACTTGATTCAACTGCGTGGAGCCGCCAAGCGGCTGACGCTCACGTGTGATGACCCGCTTTTTTGTTCGCCGTTTCATATTGAGCCTCATATCGCAATACACCCTGTACACGCGCTTGTGGTTCCAAGGAAGGCCATATTTACGCATCCGCGTGAAGCACTTCCAAAACCCCCAACGCGCACGCACGGCAACAATCGCATTCAATGAATCAACCACTGGCGCATCTTTGGCGGCCCAGTCTGTCTTGGGTTTGTACAACGCCGACCGCGATAAACCCACTAATTTGCAAGCTTTGCTTCGAGAGGGTTGATGGTCCACGACCATCGACTCGATCACAGCACGCTTGGCTGTCGGCGTTAGAACTTTCGGGACAAAACATCTTTGATGGCATTGTTCTCAAGCGCCAACGTTGCATACATTCGCTTGAGCTTGCTGTTCTCAGCTTCAAGGTCCTTGAAGCGTTTGAGTTCACTAGCAGAAACACCTGAATACTTTCTCTTCCACTGGTAATAAGTCGCGTTGCTGATGCCGTGTATACGACAGACCTCAGCAACTGGCAAGCCCGACTCACCCTCACCCAATATCCCAACAATTTGGCTTTCCGTAAATTTCGACTTCCTCATCCCTCATCTCCAAAGAAATGGAAGTCTCTATTTTCAACTTGTTCACCATTTGGGAGAGCTTACGAGTTTTACACCTTAATCAGTAATCATCTCCTAGAACCAAAGTTGTGAGAAGTAGAGTTTTTTTCATCAATAGTACGTTTCGGTATGAATGGCTGATACAGCACTATTGGTCAGATTTGGCAGAGGTGCAAGAATTTGCAACAAAGTGGATGTGTTCCTACAACCATGACCGCCCTAATATGGCCTTTGGCGGGTTCACAACCAAAGCAGCGGTTGGCCATGGCTGCATAACGTTTCTACTTCTGCTTCCCTTGCAAAATTACAGGATTATCAAATGACTATGCTTATTGATGCAAGTAAGCAGATTGGTCTGCGCTAATAAATTACTAATAAGCGAGACTTGTCGTCGTGGTCAGTGATTAATATGTTACAATAAGTTAATGACCTTGAAAATGATTGTGATGCAAAAAAACCGAAAGGATATTTAATCACATATGCATGTTGGTCTTCGTATTTTAACTCGTCAAATTAAATATTTACATTATTAATATATAGGATATTAATGGAGTTTACATTGAACAATAATTTGGAAAATGATTTATTAGATATAGTAAAAATTAAACCTGATGATGCATTAATATTAGAAATACTCACAAATCTTAATGAGAAAGGATTTTATTGTTTAAAAAATAGTATTGATACAAATAGATTAAATAAACTTAATATTGAATTAGCTGATATTATAAATAAAAAAGGGAAAAGATACTTTTCAATAGTAAATATATGCAATAATATTGAGTCAATTTTCAATATTTTTGAAAAAAGTGAATATTTGAAAATATATTTAAGAAAATTAGCTGGAAAAAATAATTTTAAAAAATTAAATAACTCAGATACGCTTAACGTACTTAGAGTAGTTACAGGAGAAAATAGCGATAGACAATCATTTAGATTTCACTACGATGCGTTTATAATTACTGCCTTAATTCCTTTAATAATTCCGTCGGGGACTATTGATAATACAGGCCATTTGATATCTTTTAAAAATAGCAGAAATATTAGAAAATATGTCTTATTTAATCTATTAGAAAAAATATTAATTCAAAATTATTTTTCACAAAAAATCATTTCTATTTTTGTTAAAAGGAATTTAATTCATTATTTAAATATTATTGAACCAGGAAATATATATTTTTTTTATGGCTATAGAACTTTGCATGCAAATTTACCTGTAAATAAAGATTTTATACGTGCAACAATGTTGTATCACTTCGGAAATCCACACGAGAAATCTTTTTTCATGGAAAATCTAAAAAGGTTTCGGCATTTTAAAGAAAGAATAAATTTAAATAAATAATATTATAATTTTTATGTTCAAATTAATAAAAGTACTGTTTTTCAATATATTTTATTTAATATTGTTATTAATGATATTAGAGTTATTTCTTTCTTTATTTTTACCAGTAAATAAATATGAGATGAAAATTGGTGGTGAGTATAAGTCTATCTCTGGTTGGGGGCCGACTACTAAAAGTGGACAAAGTAATTTTTTGTGTGATAATGTTCGTAATTACGATAGCAATAATAAAATTAAAAAAATATTAACTATTGGTGACTCACTACTAGATTGTAATGAGTATGGATCGGAATTTAAAAATACAATTCCATATTTAATGAGTACTACACTAGGAAAAAATTGGGATGTTTATAATCTTTCAGCTGGTGGATGGGGCACTGATCAAGAGTATCTAGCTTACATGAATTATAGTAAATATAATAATTTTGATTATGTAATTTTATTTTATACGCCGGCTAATGATTTGTATAATAATATATCAAAAAAAGCAATTTCTGAAAAAATAGCCAAACCATATTTTATTATAAAAGATGATAATTTACAATTAAGAAATATAGAATTAAATTATATTAATAATAAAAATATAAATAAATCCTTATTATATTTACTATTAAAGAGTCAAATTTTTATGAGAATCTATATATATCTTGATAATAATAAAATTATTAACTTGGATAATGAGTTTACCAGTTTAGAGCAGGAAAACTATGCTCACATGGCGCATTCAATTGTCCCATTATTACCCAGATACAAAATTAGTATGGAAGTAACAAAAAAAATTATAAGTAAATTTAAAAAGGATGTAGAGTTTAATGGATCCAAATTTGTACTTGTTTATATTCCTACAGGTATTAGAAATCTATGTGAGCCATTAATAAAATATCCTTCAAATTGTATTGGTTATGGTGAAAATAAAAACATCAATATTACATGTGGAGGGAAATCAGTCAACGTCAATCCATATATTCAACATGATATTTTATATCAATTTTCTAAACAAGAAAATATTACTTTTATTGCGGACTTTTCAAACTTTATAGAATTTGAATATAAGCATAATGAAATTGCTAATGATTGCATCCATTTTAATGGTTCTAGGCAGGCAAGCTATGTTTCAGATGTAGTAGTTAAAAAACTATTAGCAATTGAGCATTAAATTAATTCATACAATCCATAAAAAAGAAAGCCAACTTGACTAAATTCAAATTCGATAAAAGTTCTATTTTTATATTTATTACTATTGTTTTTTTAAATTATTTATTTAATATTTATTTAGTTAACAAAAATTCAGCCCCTATTGCTGATAATTATTATTATGCTTTTCCATATTTTAATTACATGATGCAATCGTTAGGAACATTTGATGAAATACCTCTTTGGAATTCTTTAGTTAATAACGGAGAACCAACATTTTTATTTATAAATCATGTTTTTTTACTTCATCTTCCGTATATACCATTTTATGCATTGTCAGGTTATTTAAAAGACATTGACCCATATTTTTTATTTTGGAATGCTGTATTCTTTTCTTCTTTTCTTCAAGCCTTAGGCATTGGTTTTTTTATATTTTTAATAACTAAATCTGAAAAAATATGCTTGTATAGTTTTTTCTGTTCGCTTTTTGGTGGAATATCAATTGGTGAAATGCACCAAGAACAAATTAACGCCTCATTTTTATATATTCCTTGGTGCCTTTCTTTTTTAATAATGACTTATAATTATAAATCTAAGATATTTTTATTTATATTCTGCATTTTATTTGGCTTTTCTTTAATCAATCATTATCCTCATTTAGTTATTTATTTTTGGCTTATTTTAAGTTTAAGTTATTTAACTTTTAATTTAGATAAATTAAATGAAATTAAGTTAAGATTATTTGAAATCGGTTTAATTAATATATTTATTGGTATAATGTTAATTATTTTGATATCAATGCCAACTATATATATATATATAGAGTATTCAAAAAATTTAATTAGTCCGTTCAGGGGGGAAATAAATAATTCTTTAATTACTAAATATTCTCAATTAGAAGAGAGGGCGGTTGCTAATAGCTTAAATCCTAATACAATTTTACATTTTTTCTTTCCTCAAGGCATGACGGCTAAATATGAAACTGGGCAAGGACCTAGTAATAGTATAATTTTTTATATAGGTCTATTGCCTATATTCATATATATATATTCATTATTTAAAAATACAAAGGAACTTAACTTTTTAAATTTATCAATTTTTATTATTTTATTATTAGGCTTTGGCGCTCATAGTTTTGGTTACTATTTAATTTATCAGATTATTCCCTTTTCTGATTTGCAACGTATCCCATTACATTTAGCAGACTTTATTTCTCTACTTTTAATCTTTGCTTCTAGTATAGGATTAAATTGTTTTATAAAAGAAAATAAATCTTATAAAAGTAACAAGTATAAAGAAACATTTATACTTGTTCTTTTGGTAATTTTAATTTTAAGTATTAGTATAAATCACACTGTAAATCTAACTGATTCAAATGTTATAAGAATATGGATAGATGATATAGTAATATTTTTATTATTTATCGTTGTATTCAAGTGGTTAGTTGTTTACAAAAATACAACTGGGTTTTGGCTTGTTCTTTCACTATTTTTAGTTTTTGATCTTGGGAGATTTTACTTCATAAATTTAAAAGGGCAAAAACAACCTAGATATACACAATTTCAAAGTCTACCGACTGGAAGTGAATATTTTAAATGGAATGAATATGTATCATCAATTTATGATAAAGGTACTGGGAGGCTTTATATGTCTTTATTATTGGGTACTCCATCCGTTGACCCAAAAAGAAATGAATTAGTATCTTTTGTAGATTACGATAAATTTAGAAGCGATTTTGATCTCTTTGAAATAGACAAGACTTTTAAATATCCAAGACTATGTTTAATTAGTAGTAATATTAATAACGATAATACCCTGTCGAAATTATTTAGCTTAACTAGTGATAGTAGTATTAGTTGTAATGCAAGTAGAATAAAAGTAATCAAAAACTCACCTAATAATATTCAAGTTATTGTCTCAAACTCAATTAACAACAATAGTCTTCTTTATCTTGATCATGTTGATAAAGGCTGGGAAGTTTATGTAAACGGATCTTATAAAACTATAGACAGTGTTGGACCATTTAAATCTGTTAAACTAGATAGTAATACTGAGAATTTAGTTAATTGGATATACAGGCCGTATTGGAGATGGTTTATATATTTAGATTATATTGTCGCAAAACTTATTTTTTTATTTTTTGCTTTTTCAATAACAGTTATTTTGATTTCAAAATATAAATTTTTTAATCTTAACATCAAATTTAAAGGGTAGTGAAAATGAAAATCAATAATGAAATAAATTCAAATATTTATTATATAAATAATTTATTATTATTTATATTAAAATCAATTATTTTTGTTCTTTCTATATATTTTGTATCCTTAATTATTGTTCCTAGTTTTCCTAAAATTCCTGATAATGAAAGAAACCGACTTTTAATTGTAAGTTTTATTCAAAATCCTCATATTCTTTATAAATTATCTGTTCTCAAAGAAGATGCTGGAGATATTTCAAATTCTATTTTATTTATGGAATCTGCAATAGGGCTATTAGAAATGAATGGCGCTAGTAATTCAGTTATTGAAAGATACAATAAAAGATTAATTACTATTAGATTGAAATTGAAGTAATTAATCATTTTTAATTATTACTCTATTTATATATTGTGAATAACTTACCATTAGAAATAGTTAAAGGCCTTAAGCTCGTTATAGGTGATAAATCTGCTGCTTTACACGAGCCCTTTTTTGGTGGTAAAGAGTGGATTTACGTTAAAAATTGTATTGATTCTTCTTTTGTTTCATCAGTTGGTGAATATGTAGATAGATTCGAAAATGATTTGGCGGAGTATACTGGTGCCAAAAGTGCTGTTGCAGTTGTAAATGGAACTGCTGCCCTGCATATTGCTCTAAAACTATGTGGCGTTCTGTCTGGCGATGAGGTTCTAGTTCCAGCAATGACATTTATTGCAACTGCAAATGCTGTAAGTTATTGTAATGCTACACCTCATTTTGTAGACATAGAAGAGCGTTCGCTTGGAATTGATCCAGATGCATTGCGTGACTATCTAAATTACAATACTTATTTTCATTCTGGTTTATGCATCAATAAGGTGACTAAGAAAGTTATTAGAGCGATTGTCCCTATGCATGTCTTTGGTCATCCAGGAAATATAGATGGTTTATTAGGTGTTGCTAATGATTTTAATTTACAACTAATCGAAGATGCAGCTGAATCATTGGGTAGTACTTTTAATGGTCTTCATACTGGGACATTTGCTTCCATGGGGATATTGAGTTTTAATGGAAATAAAACTATTACTACTGGCGGAGGCGGGGCTATCTTGTTCAATGACAGTAAACTTGCAAAACATGCCAAACACATTACGACTACTGCGAAAATTCCTCATCGTTGGGAGTTTATTCACAACCAGGTGGGCTACAACTACAGACTTCCCAATATAAATGCTGCACTTGGATGTGCACAACTAGAACAACTAGATGGCTTCATAGATAAAAAACGTAATCTTTACAAAAGATATTATGATGTGTTTAAGGATATCGTTGACGTGAACATTTTTACGGAACCATCGGGGTGTCGATCTAATTATTGGCTGCAGACACTTGTTCTACAAAAAGCTAATTTGGATCTTCGTAATGAAATATTGTCATACACAAATGATGCGGGTTACGGATGTCGTCCAGTATGGAATTTGTTGCATCGTTTAGACCCATTTAAAGGATGTCCGAGAATGCCGCTGGCAATTGCTGAGACTATGGAATTAAGACTCATTAACCTTCCAAGCAGTGCTAAGCTTGGCGAGGAAAAGTGAACGATCAATTACCCATAATACTTTTAGGTTGTGGAGGCCATGCAAGGTCTTGTATCGACATTATTGAAAACGATGGAAGGTTCCGGATCGCTGGTTTAATTGGATTGGAGTATGAGGTCGGCAATGAGATACTTGGTTATAAAGTGTTGGCTAGCGAAGTTGATCTGGATAAAATGAAGAAAATCGCAAAACATGCACTGGTAACAATTGGACAAATTAAAACGCCCGAAATACGCGTGAGATTATTTAATAGCATTATATTCGGAGGATGGAGTACGCCGTCAATTATTTCACCTAAAGCCGTAGTTTCAAGGCACGCAATAATCGGGGATGGAACTATAGTTATGGCTGGAGCGATTGTTAATGCAGGAGCGAGGGTTGGAAGCAATTGCATTGTAAATAGTCGGGCTTTAATAGAGCACGACTGTAATATTGGAGATCACTGCCATATATCAACTGGCGCTATTATTAACGGCGAGGTAATTATTGGTAGTTCTAGCTTCGTTGGGAGTGGAGCATTGGTTCACCAAGGATTAGTAATTGGCAAGGGATGTGTAATCGGAATGGGACAAATGATACTAAAAAACTGCCCCGATCAAAGCAGAATACCAGCGTGGTGAGTGAAACATGAAAACACTGATAATTGCTGAAGCGGGTGTCAATCACAATGGAGATCTTGAGCTTGCCCGTCAGTTGATTGATGCCGCATCAGATGCTGGGGCGGATATGGTGAAGTTTCAAACCTTTACTGCTCATCAACTTGCTAGTCGCTTTGCGCCACTCGCGAAATACCAGCTTGAAGGTGCTGAAGGAGTTACATCTCAATATGATATGCTTCGTAGTTTGGAGTTAGACCGAGCTGCACACGAAATTCTTATAAAACATGCTTCTTTAAAAAAAATTGCCTTTTTTTCTACTGCGTTTGATCTTGATAGCGTGCGTCTTCTGTTTGATCTGAGGTTAGATATATTCAAAGTACCGTCTGGTGAAATCACAAACCTGCCTTATTTAAGGTTAATTGGTTCATTTTGTAAACCAGTAATTCTCTCAACCGGCATGGCAACAATGGGTGAAATCGAGGCAGCAATCATAGCGTTGGAGGCCAGTGGAACTAGTCGACAAATTATTACTGTACTCCATTGCAATACCGAATATCCAACTCCAATGATTGATGTCAACTTAAAAGCAATGAGCTCAATAAGTTCCGCATTTGGGGTGAAGGTGGGTTATTCGGATCATACTTGTGGCATTGAGGTTGCCATAGCGGCAGTGGCCTTAGGCGCCTGCATAATTGAAAAGCACTTTACGCTCAGCCGTGAACTTCCAGGCCCTGATCACAAGGCAAGCCTCGAACCATTTGAATTGAAAATGATGGTGGAAGCAATTCGGAATGTGGAGCTGGCGCTTGGGGATGGCATAAAGAGGCCTACGGCCAGCGAGATCAAAAATCGACAGGCCGCTCGCAAATCGATAATGGCTGCTAGCCCGATATCCAAAGGCGAAGTCTTTACGTCTAAAAACATGACTGTTAAGCGGCCTGGAACTGGATTGTCGCCAATGTGTTGGGACGAGATTTGTGGCCAGCTAGCGCAGCGTGACTATCTAGCCGATGAACTAATCGAAAGATGAAACAAAAAATCTGTGTTGTAACGGGTAGCCGGGCCGATTACGGTTTATTGCGGCCGGTGTTGCAGGAGCTAAGAGCGGCGTCTGATCTTAAAGTTCAGCTGATTGCAACTGGAATGCACCTCTCTCCCGAGTTTGGTCTTACTTTTCGAGAGATCGAGGCGGATGGGTTTGTGATTGACCGCAAAGTCGATATGCTTTTAAGTTCAGACTCGCGCTCTGCAATAGGAAAGTCAATTGGACTTGGTACGATCGGATTTGCAGACGCCCTTCAAGACCTTTCACCAGACCTCTTGCTTTTGCTAGGCGATCGATTCGAGATATTTTCTGCGGCCGTAGCGGCACTTATTGCGTGTATTCCAGTGGCTCACTTGCATGGTGGAGAAACAACTGAGGGCGCTTTCGATGAAGCAATTCGACATTCGATTACCAAGATGTCCCACCTCCATTTCGTGGCTGCAGAACAGTACCGGCAGCGCGTGATCCGTATGGGAGAACAGCCGGACCGTGTTTTTAACGTGGGAGGGCTAGGCGTAGACAATATCAGCCAGATAAAGTTGCTGGGGCGTACCGAACTTGAGCGCACTCTCGGCGTCTCATTTTTAGAAAAAAGTCTTTTGGTCACCTTCCATCCAGTAACTCTGGAGCCTGCAAGCTGTGCGCATCAGTTGGAAGAACTGCTAGCGGCGCTGGCTCCATTAACCAACACTACCTTACTTTTCACTATGCCGAACGCTGACACTGACGGACGTCGGTTATTTAGAATGTTAGAGGCATTTACCGCTAACCGACAAAATGCACATATCTTTATTTCTATGGGCGCTAAGCGATATCTCTCCTGCATGAAGTGGGTGGATGGCCTAGTTGGAAATTCTTCCAGTGGTCTAGCCGAGGCGCCCAGTTTTCGCATCGGGTCTGTCAACATCGGAGATCGTCAGCGGGGTCGACTTAAGGCACCTTCTGTAATTGACTGCGAACCCGAGCGAGAGCAAATCAAAGCCGCTATCAAACGACTTTATTCGTCTGAATTTCGTGTCTTGTTACAACAGGTGGCTAATCCTTATGGTGAAGGGGGCGCAAGTCGAAAAATTGTGGAAACCATACGTGCATGCTCGATGAAAGGAATCCTGAAAAAATCTTTTTACGATTGCCCGTGATAATGGAAAAGCAAAACAAAATCGAACAAAACAAGCTTATCTGGCGGCAGGCCCTGCTTCCCGTGAGTGCAACCTTACAGGAGGCCATAAGTTGCCTCGATCGGACGTCTTTACAGATTGTGTTGGTGGTAAATACTGACGACACCTTGGTGGGTACTATTACAGACGGAGACATCCGACGCGGTCTGTTGCGGGGCCTGGGGCTAAACAGTTCAGTCGAAATGGTCGTTCAACGCAATCCTCTTGTCGCACCACCAGAATTGAAACGTGAAAATATAGTGCGTCTTATGCAGGCCAATAGGGTTGGTCAGATGCCAGTTGTTGACCGAAGCCAACGCGTGTTGGGAATGCATTATCTGGATCAAGTGTTGTCAAGCCCCGCCGCACTGCTGCCCAACTTGATGGTGATCATGTGCGGAGGTAGAGGAACTCGGCTACTACCTCATACACAGAACTGCCCCAAGCCCTTGCTACCAATTAATGGAAAACCCATGCTTGAGCATATTATCGAACGTGCAAAAAGCGAAGGATTCCAACGTTTCGTGCTGGCTATTCATTATTTGGGCCATATGATTGAAGACTATTTTGGTGATGGAAGTAGATGGCAGGTGAAGATAGAGTATCTGCACGAGGATTTCCCGCTGGGTACAGCGGGCGCACTGGGATCGTTCAACGCACCTCCCTTTTCTGCCTTTCTGGTTACAAA
>Ga0214919_10005169_pt1 | contig 18659 bp, 13 predicted proteins | sample LL1503_MetaG_FD_177994 | JGI IMG/M metagenome (GOLD analysis project Ga0214919, IMG submission 177994) | Freshwater microbial communities from Lake Lanier, Atlanta, Georgia, United States - LL-1503 | ecosystem: Environmental > Aquatic > Freshwater > Lake | place: USA: Georgia | collected...
TGTCCCCAATACCCTTGATTCCGACAAATACTCGGTGCCTGTCTATAGTTTTATCGGCTCTCCTATTTTTTCGAGTGCGAATTGTACCGGTGGATGTGCAAATCAATCCTCCGCACTAATTGGTCGGCTCAATTACGACTACACCACCAACATGAATTGGATTCTCTACTATCAGATGAATCCTTCTTCCAACACTTGTTCCTACAATCCCATCAATGGAAATATGGGGTTTCCCTTTTATTATTCTTCTGCTACCAATTCATCGTTCCTATATTTTGAGGTTATTTTTGCATTGCCCATGTACGGTGGTGAATTCCTCACCAATAAATTGATTAACAGTAAAGGCCTCAATGGAAGCGCTCCGACGGCTCCCGGCTACTTAATGGCCTTTTACAAACGTAGCATTCCAGCTTGTAATACATCCCCGTATGAACCATACACAACAGATCCACCAGAAACTATTTTACAGTATTCAAATTATACAAAGTCAACGGATCCAGATGCCATTCCAGTCGGAAACTTTTTTCCAGTGATTTACGAAAGCGGTAATTTTGCGAATCAAAACACGGGCAAACTCCCCTATAATTGTTCCTTGTTGTATCTGTTGAATTACATTGGGAGTGCAGGTACTCTCTACGACACGGACTCTAAAATCTATTCCACCGTCCATGACGCCCTGGTGGGTTTGGGATGGCTCGAAAACGTGGGAACGGGAACAGGTGTGAATTTTGGAAAGGTCAAGACCGTGAATAGTGGCTCTGTGAATTTAGGAAGCGGGTGGTATTTTGCGGGTTATGTTCCCCATAATTTTGCCTATCAGAGCACCAGTCAAAAGTGGAGTTCTTCGGTCAAAGAAGTCCCCACCCTCCTCAGCCAAAATGTAAGTTCTTTCCCAACGACATTTGGTGGTAAATCAGTTGTTCAAACCTCTACCTCCACTTATGGGACCACCACTGGGACCACGTCTTTTATGGGAAATAATGTGGTGATGGCCACCACGGTGCCTACCGATAGTATTGGAAATGTGGTTTCCTACTATGCTGGGGACAAGGTAGGGACACCCGTTGGAAATTATTTCTGGCAATCCATGACCACCAATTGTGTACCATTGTCGGTCATGTACACGCCTGGAAGACCTTTTGCCATTAACGTGTCCATTGTCAAGGATTGTGTTTTTGCTTACACTCAACAAAATTCGGTTCCTTACATTCAAGTACAGATTGGAAATGATGATAAAAGTGATAAGAGTATCATTGTCACAAAGTATTTTCAACCCAATGTAGGTTCCTCTAAAGTATTTTACGACACAGTGGTGTTTAATGTGAATTTTAACTATCCCAATGATTTTGCCCATTGCGACAATGGAGGCTGTACATTAGAAAATGATAGGAACAAATGCAACAATATTTATTTGTACAATTACTCGAATGCAAACATTTATATCATTGTCGATTCCTATCATAAAGCGAGTAAGTATGTAAATTCTGATTCTTGTACAGTGACACCAGGGAACAGCGCTGTATTTAGTTCAAGTAATACTGCAGCCAATGGAGTCGGGGCAAGATATTATAGACAAGCTTGTGCGTGATACCTGTCCATAACATTCAAGCTTGTTTCCTATATATTTTTGAAAAATATATAGATATAATACTCCAACATTAGTTTTCAAGAATCCTCCAAAAAAGATTTCCTGTTCCCGCGGGGTTCAGTACGGAACCAATCGTCAAGTTGCCAGAGCAAAACAGGTAGTCGTTAATATTGTCGGTTATATCGAAATCGGCGATCGAGGGGACCCATGGGTTGGTCGAGGGGTTGTTGGATAAATAGAGATTGTAGGGTACCAAACCCATGACGTACCACCCCGATCCAAAATCGGAACCAAGGTCGACACCCGTGGCGACCCCTCCCCCATCTTGTTCGTTCAAGAGAATTTCTTCCAACCAATCTTCACCGGCAAAAAGTAGATCAAGGGTGGTGTATGATGTCCCCAGCGCTTTATTCAAAAATGCCAAGGCGCTGATCGACCGTACCTCGGTATCCACAGTATGAAAATACGATTGATTTTGTAGATTGGCGGCGTCATAAATCACGGGGTACGTCAAAAGAGGTAGTTCGGGAGGGGGTTTATAAAAAGCCACAAAATAGCCGCTCAATGGAATCAATGGAGTCTGGGAGTTGTAAGTATTTTGATTGTAATAGGATGGTGAATAGGGAGTGGCAAAAATAGTTCTTACATTGGCCGTGACAACATTTCCCGTACAATCCACATAGGGTACGGGTAGGGTCTGACCGAGGGGTCCATTCAACAAATCCACCTTGTACCAATACTTTGGTTCCGATAAACCGGTGGTGATGGTGGGATGCGTAGAAAGAAACGCATTTCCAGGAGTATTGTTGGCACCATAGGCGGTGCTGATCGGGTAGCTGATGTATTCACAACCACTGCTGTCTTGTGCCTGAAAGGGTTGGATGTTGAAACTCCACACATTCTGTACGGAAGATACGGTTTGGGAAGCCTGATTCTGATAATAAATAGAGGATACAAAAGAAGGTCCTACAAAAGTGTTGCTACCAGGGTACTGACTAGGGTAGGTCGTGGTGGGGTTGTCGACCCATTGGGTAAGGGGAGGTGCACTATCACTATAATACGGAGAGCCAGAGGGACCAAAATAGTGTGTGGAAAGCGTACAGACAGAGATATTACCTACGCCGTTAAGGGATACGGTGACGGGTTGAGAAAAATTACTCGACGCAACGTACCAACTGTATAAAGGAGTGGCGTAGACCATGGTCTCGTCCGTGATGGTGGATTGGATATTGTTGAGCGTATATCCACCCACATTGGTGGATGGGTATACCGGGATGTTAAAGGCAGGATTTTCTTGAAGCGTGTACGAATATTGATAGGCCATGGTATTCCTTTTATAAAAATAAAAGAAAAATAAATTTTTATTTCTATTTATTAGAATAGGAATTATGACGTCATCGTCTATTGGATTCATAGGTTTGACCACCGCACGCTATTTTCCCAATGACACCATTGCTTTACCTCCGTTATCGACCGATGTCTCTGGAACCGGCTTTGATGTCGTTATCAAATACCAGCTTTATTTTGGCGCAGGAAGTTCATCGTCCACGTTTTATGCTCCCTATATCAACACCTCTCTAGGAACGACCATCATTACATTGGACAATGTATGCGACGTGTTGAACAATTTGAGCCTCCTCATGGGCCTCATCAACGTACAAATCAATCTCAATGCTACCCAACAACAAAATACCACGACGCCGTCGATGCAAATCAATTTCCAGTACACGTACCAATCGGAGATCATTAAAGTCCAGGCGACGGTGGATTCGTTATGTACCTTGTCCACCAAAGTCATTCTTCCCATTCCCATTATTTTGGGCAATGTATGCACGACCCAGGGTTTAGCCACCTTTAACCTTCCTTGTTATGTCGTTCTCCAAACGACACCACAGGCTTTGTACAACAGCATCAATACACAAGCCACCTCGGGAACTCTCAATCTGTCCGCATATCTTGTGGCGGATATGAATTGTTTTCCCGAAATTTTCAGTACCTTGCACTATTCTCTTTCCATCAGCGATGTCAATTCGACACTGACGACACCTTTTACATTTAATCGTGCCATCTATAGCAGGATTCCGAGCGAGTGCAACAAATCAAAAACAAGCATCACCATTATTGGAGGATTCACCGCGACGTTGCAATATACAACCATCAGTTTACCGGCAGGTACCTCGACCGTTGCTTCTTCGGTCAATAACACCCTGGGTTCCATTATCCTTCAAAACGCGACTGTTTAAACATACCCAATAATCTCCGTCTTGATACGAAAGATGATACCGGGGGTACTGATCTGAGGAAAGATACTGGAAATGGGCAGGTTCATTGTCAAAAGGATCTGACCTAATTGGCTCGCAGTAATATTAGTGGAAATAGGGGAACTTGGACTAGTCGTGCTATTGGCTGTAATCTGTTGACTCGAGAGCGAAAACACCGCAGTTTCCATGTCCTTTCCTTGAGCGCTCAAGGTGAGCAAGACATCACAAATGGGAGCGGTACCGTTGTACGTATAATTTTTAAAGTATGGATAGGTAGAACCACCAGAAGTATCACCAGGTGGAGCACCCGATACCGTATCAAACAAGGACATGTTCATGAAAATATTGTACACGGAACTGTTGGGATTTGTGGGTGCGTTTAGCGTTACATCCGCCACCGAGGAGTGGTACAAAATTTGACGCACCGATACACCGGATACGTCCACAGTGGCGGTGGCACATTCTTGTATGTAGACGGGTACGGCAACGACACTGTTGGCAATCGAACTTGATGGAGTTGAAGTATTTTGTGATTGCAAAATAAACGAAGCATAATACTGCGTCGACGCCGACTGACTGTACACCGTAAAATGACTTTTTGCCACACCCGTAGGATTATAACCAGGTACAGTTTTACCAGTTGCGGCTGAAGTGGGTGTTGCATAAGGATACGTAGAATATTCTCTGTTATAAGCCACGGAGGAACAATTGACAATGTTGAGAATTCCGGACGACATTTTTTCTTTTTTTTATTTGGGGATAATTTTTTTTTTTTTCATACATAAAAAAAATGTCCAACGATTACGTCAACGTCATTCACACCAATCCTGGTAGTGATACTTCCGGTTTTTCACCCTCCACTGTCTCTACCCCCGGATTGTGTCTCGTATGGGCCAAAACGGGCACCTTTACAAATACAACGACTTCAGGTGTCCAGACCAATTACATCTGCCAGACGTCCCAGACTCTTTCCCTCGATGGTTATAATTCAACGGGAACTCAGTCCAAGGGATGCTACCTTTTCAAGGGGTGTATAAATTTCACGCTCTTGAATCCCATCTATACCGACGATGAAAATGATTTGTGTCTCATGTACGTCGTGTTTCCCACCACAACGGGTCAGACGTATAATTTTAACCAATCTTTCAACGTCAAATGTTCCATGTACAATCTGGGCACCGGAGCTTCCTCCCCCATTTACCAGGTCACATCGACGTCTTCCACCGGAAACGCCCTACCCTCCATTGTCATTCCCATCAATAAGTGGTTTGCATTCCGATCCCCTGGTAGCATCTACCAGCTTTGTATTGAAGGTTATACCAACACCATCTGCAGTCCACCCAATCAAACAGCCAATACCTGCTTGTGTAATACTCCCACCTAATTATTTTTTTTTACCAAAAAAAAGTTTTTTTATTCCTACATTAAAAAAATGTCTGAATTTATCAACGTCATCAACAGCTCTGCTGTTGCCACCGGTACTACTACCATCACTCCTACGACAGCCAACACGGCCGGTGTCTGTCTCGTGTGGGCCAAAACTAGCACCCAGACCAATACCACCGATACCGGTATCCAGACCAATTTCATCTGCCAGTCTTCCCAATCCCTCATGTTGGATGGCTACACCATTACGGGTACACAAAATTCTGGATGCTATCTTTTCAAGGCTATTGTGAATTTCACCCTCTTGAATCCCATCTATACCGATGATGAAAATGATTTGTGTCTTCTGTACATTGTCTTTCCCTCGACGGGCTTGGCCACAGATGCCAAAGGACAGCCCGTCGTGAATTCCAATGATATTCAAATCACGTATAATTCGGAACAATCCTTTAACATTACGTGTTCCATGCACAATTTGGGAAGTATGGCCAACTCTCCCATCTACCAGATGACATCCACCTCAAAAACCGTACCCAATAGTGTTCTTCCCTGTCTGGTGATTCCCATCAACAAGTGGTTTGCGTTCCGATCTCCCGGTAGCATCTACCAGCTCCGTGTCGAGGGCTACACCAACACCCTCTGCAGTCCACCCGCTGTATCTACCAATAGCTGCCCATGCAATGTGGCCACCTAATTTTCGACATTGTACAGTGTGCACAAATGCGCCCATTGCACCATAAACGTGCACTGCGGCCGATGCCATTCCAGAAACGACTTTTTCGGCTCGTCGCTCTTGCTGCTCTCGGTGGAATACCAGCCCATGTCCTGAAGAAAACGCTGCCACAAGACGTCCGTGGACATGACTTTCTTGTCCACCAAGGGCTGCGGCCATTTCAGGCGTTTCCACACAGAAGAAAATTCGGGAAATGTGGTTTCCAATGGGCAATTGTTCAAATGTCGTCCTACCAAAATTTTACGAATCCCAAAATCACGAATCTTGGCGGGGAGATCGTCCAAGGACTCGAGAGAATGCCGATAGGTCTTGGTCGGACTGACGATTTCGACGAGACAATACTTTTCCTTTTGGCCATCCAAAAAAAACGTGTTTTGCACATGCAATGTTTTTTTTTGAGGATCATGATACGTGACATTCTTGCACAGAAAACAATTCAGATTCCATTGCTGTACATCGGCCACCACCGCCTCGCGGACATTAAAAAATTCCTTGCCAAAATTCATAACGTACGAGCACGATTCCTTGGAAAACACATTGACCAGATGCACACGAAACAAGGACTTGCCCAGGCTGAGTCCGTACAAGATGGATTGGAGAAGCGCATTTTCCTGCCACTCGGGGGATTTGGACGCCTTGATTTCCATAACCTCCACCAACTGAGTCGAGGTCGAGGGAGGCACGACCACCGCATCGGCAATGCCATTCAAAAAAGGCATGGCGACATTGTGCTGCACCTTGAGATGGGTAATGTCGAGATCTGCGGGACGCAATCCTCGAACAATGGATTCGATGCTCCTCCAATGCCGCTCCACACGAACCATGAGCTCGGGAGAATGCCGCCAAAAAATTTTTTGAAAACACGCGAGATGGAGCCGTGCGTACAGACACGCCCCCTCCACTTTTTTTTCACACGAGAGTGCCTGGGGCGCGGGATGGCGTCGAGAAAATTTTACAAAATCGTGGCGCATGGCGTGGATGCGGCTCTGAAACGATTGAAAAATATCATGATGGGCAAACGTGCCGTCCGTGGCGCTGTTGCGGGGCCACGATCCTTTCCACTCACACAGGGTCAGTGTCTCAAACACCACCCCACAAAACGTGCTATCCTCCTCGGACACGTGGATCTTGTGCATGTGCTGTTGAGGAATCTCGGTCGACTTGTATTTTTTACCAAAACTCTGGAGCAGCGTCTTGGTCGAAAACGAGAGGATGGACAGCCTCAACGCCTCGGTGATGGAGTGCTCCTTTTCCAGCATGGCCCGCTTGTCCTCACGACGATCTTCCAACACATCGTCCTTGTTGGTCTTGGGTCCCTTGGTTTTTTGCGAGGCAATCAGGGGACGAGGACACGAGGCGTACAGTGTCAGCACCTTGCTGAAACGATCCTGGTACTTGGGGATGTGCATAACCACGCTTTTCTTGCATCGAGAGAGGGCGACCGTGGTCAAATTCACCACCAAATCATCGGAAAAATTGGCAAACGCCAGTTCCAGAGGAAAGCTGAGAAAGCCAAACACGTGGTCCCTTTCCAGGCCCTTGGAGCTGTTGGCTGTCGAGAGGAAAACACAGTCGTCCTTCAACCGCTTGTGATTGGAATTGACGGGGATGTCGTGCTGCAACAAAAATTGGCGGATCCGCGAAACGTCTCCGAGCGCACCTCGAACGGTAATGGCGCTGCTAAAGGCCAGGATCATGACGTTGGTGGGACCCTTTTCTCGAATAAATTCCAGCATCTCCTCGTAGACAGCCTTGTACGAATCAAACGGTTTCCACGTAATGGGCTTGGCGTCGACGAGGGCATTGCTCGAGGTCCATTGTCGAATCGTAGGTGAAAACTCGGGATAAAATGTGGTTAGCGCCTGTTGCATCTCGTGGAGGATCGAACGGGGGACACGGGGGGTATCGGTCATGGAATACCGGAGACACCGTGGATCCGCTGGTTTTCTCATGAGATGCCACAACAAACTCTCCCGGGGCTCCTTCTGAATGCTCTGAAACACATCACCTACCAACACACGCTTTGCATTGGGATACCGCTTCTTGAAAATGTGGTAGGCCAGCATCTCGAGATCCTGGGCCTCGTCGACAAAGAGATAGGTAATGTCCTCCAATCCTCGGACCTTGGAAAGATGCTGCTGGACAAATTTCCGCTTGCCCTCAAAATCCAGCACCCGGAGATTTTCATAGCCCAGCTCGGCGCATAATTCATAAATGATGGAATCAAACGTTTGTACGCGCTTGGGATATCGGAGATGCCCCAATTTTTTCTTAATCTCATTCTTGATGCAGACGTTGAAAGCACAAATCTGAACTTTTTCTTGGCTAGAAAGCAGCAAAACGTGTTGGATCATGGCCAGCATCATTGTCGTTTTACCACCGCCAAAAATCGCCTGCACCACCAACTCGTCCCACTCGGGGGAGACAAATTGCTCCAGACATTCTCGCTGTTCGATACGCCATGGCATGGTATAGGGCCATCTCAGCTTGGTCAAAAATTCATGAAGCGCCGCCTTGTTGGCAAACGAATGCTGGAGACCTTGTTCCTGGAGGATGGAACAGGCTAGTCGAACTGTCTTTTTTTCCGCGTCGCACAAAAAAAGGGGGGCCTGCATGGTTTTTATTCTGGAAAAAAAAGTGGAACGGTGAGGGACGGTGAGGCACGGTGAGGACACCATTTCATACAACCTTGAAAAAATCGGTAGGATACCTCACTTTTTACTTTTCCGAATGATGCAAATGTTCATGACACGTCTCACACAAGGCCATCAGGTTGTACAGGCCGTCTTTTTTGGCGTGTACGGTATTTTTGGACGAGGCAAACTCGGCTTGTGGCGTAATGTGGTGTGTATGCAAATGATCCTTGGATCCGCACAAGAAACATTCCGTCAATACGAACCGCTTGTTGTACCGGGAGACTTGGATTTTTTCTTCGGCTCCACGCACCTGCACCGAAATGCGGTCGCGGTAGGAAAAGGCTTGCTGGATAAAGGACGCGGGCAATCCCACCGCCTTGGCAATCTCGATCCCGTACAAATCGTCCCCACTCCCCTCGTGCAATGATCGATCGTAGCGCAGACGAATGTTTTTTACCAGAATCTCTTGGGTCTGGGTGTCCATGCGGAAATGACAGATTCGGAGCGCCGGGTGTCCCGAAATTTCGGGGATCTTGGCCACCGTGTGCAGATGCGTCGTGAAAAAAAAACACAATTGTTTCTCCAAAAAATGCAAGAGCGTGGATACCACAATGCCTGTGGCCGACTGCGTTTCGGTGCCCGAGGTTAATTCATCACACATGATGAACGATCGAGGGGTGGCCCGTTGCAAGATATAGAGCAATTCATTCATTTCGGCGACAAACGTGGAATGACCCAGGAATAAATTGTCCTGGATCCCCATCTTGGTGTACAGCGCATCCATCGGAGAAAAACGCATGCTCGCACAGGGAACATACAATCCACACTGGGCCATCCACACACACAATCCCATGGATTTGAGCATGGTGCTTTTCCCCGAGCTGTTAATGCCGTAAATCAGCATCCCCCGTGGATTATTTTGGAGGCCCAGAGAACAAGAATAGGGAACAAAGAGCGCATCGGGATGGATAATTTCCATCATGGCATGACGAAACTCGGTGCACTCGATCCACGCCTTGTCTGAAGATTCCACGACGGGTTCGGTATACCCATGATTCCTAAAAAAACAGGCCAGGGGATAGTCGCACGAAAACCGGGCAATCGTTTCATTCAAGGTTTCCAACGTCTCTCCAAAGCGTTGCAAAAAATCGGCCGAGGATTGACGAAACAATGCTTCCAACGCCCGATCTCTTTCTTGTTCCAAGGCGTGGTATTGGACCGTCAACACCATCCAATCCGGGTGTTGAACATGGACATAGGATTTCGTCTTGTGCACCTCGAAAAATCCATGGTGGGGCCCTTTCCATTGCCTGGGTTTTAACTGGAGGACGTGCGTGTTTTCGTGTCTCTCGATCTTGGCGTCGGGCATGTACCGCTTCGTAAAGAGCACCATCTCGTCCCACACTTTTTTCAATCCTTGGGTAAATTCTTGTTGACCCGGAAGATTTTTGAGAAACGAAAGATCGGTGCACCGGGTCATCTGGTCCACATCCCATTCCGTGGTGATGACCTCCAAGGCCTCGTGGACCTCGGGAGATACCCCTGGCAGTGTAGGAGAAATGGTCCGGTAGGTTTGAAGCAACTGGCCCAGCTGACGCATCGATAATTTGCTACGTTTCCACCGCAACAGGTACCACTCGACATCGACCCAATGCGGCATATCATCGTCCCAGGTGGTTTTTCCCGGGAGTTCCATGACCTTTCCAAGACACGCGTACCTTTTTTGTAATTCCTCTCGATTCCACACCGGAGAACGAAGCCTTTTTTCAAGACATCTACGCCCCATGACATTCATTTTCTTGGAGAGTAGATCCAAGAGGGAGACCTGCTTCTTTTTTTCCACGGCAAAACGACGGCGGTCGCAGATCGAGAGGACATTCAATTCGGTCAATGCATCCTGGTTGAACCGCATGACGTGGCTCGAGGGTATGAATTCGGGGATACGGAGTTTTTGCATGAGGAGGGGATCGTGTTTTCGGAGCAGTCTCAACAACCGTCCCAGGCTCTCCACCAACAAGGGATGTCGGTGAAGACCAAGGTGGACAATCGTATCCTGCTCGTGCTCCGGGATGGAAAACGCCATCCGAAAATAATGAATCTGTTCGCACAATGTCCACGGATCCTGGTCGGTGTACACACGACGACACCATGTGTTGGTGTTTTGTGTATTGTCTTCAAAATTCAACAAGGTCAGCAACATTTCTTCGGGTTGGTAGGTCAGCCTCATCTCGTCCATGGCACGATCCACATCGTCGTGATCACTCTCTTGCAGAAAGACACGGCCCGTGTTCATTTCCACATACGAAATAGCCACCAAATACCGGTATTGCGTCAGGCGCCCATCCCTCACCGGGTACCTTTCCACCACGACACCAAACATTTTTTGGTCCGACGACGAAGCGTCTTCCTCCTCAAACTGCATGCGCATATTGTGGCTGTATGTGCCCCGGAGCGTTCGTTTCTTGGGATCCAATGGATCCTGATCATAAATCATCACCTCGTAGCGCTCGTCATTCAGCTTGGTCAGATGTTTCTGAATCGCATGGGTGGGCAAACCGCACATGTAGGGATTGTCGACCGACAGAGGCAGCTTGCTGCTTTTCTTGGTCAGATGGATATTGAGAATGCGGCTCAAAGTCTTGGCCGAACCCTTTTCCTCGTCCCCATACGCTTCATAAAATCCACCTACCTGCATCAAGACCAGCACCTCGGGGTTTTCACGACAAATCTCAAAATATTTTTCTAAAAGAGGGGGCATTTTAGAAAAGGTGTGTACGTGTTTAAATCTATCTAAGGTACATAGTGGAAAAGGCTCTGTTCATCGGAGCGGATATACTCTTGGTCGACGAGTTGTTTGAGAATGGTGGGTGTACATTTTGTCATGGAAACCAATTGTGCCTCGGAAAAAGGACCTTGTTGTTTCAAACAACGAACCACACGGGCCTGGATCACCCGACGTTCTTCTTCCTCGCTCCGACGTGATTCGTGGCGGGGTGGTGGTGCTCCTTGGTTCAAGATCGGCAAGGAAAGGTGTAAAAAACGAGGCCATGGTGCCGTGGAAAAAGTATAGGTTTGCTCTCCAGTCTGTACCAACAGTTGGGGGACCATGGAATCCACAAGGGCTTGTAGGTACAGGATATTCCATCCCAGGTAAGTGGCAAGGTCGGTCAAGGAAAGGGAACCACCCTGGCGTTCCAAGTGTTGCAAAATGAGAAAATGAGGGAGGGACATTTGGGCATTGTCCAGCTCCACCGTCGAATGAAAATCCAGCCACACCCATTTACGATGAGGATATTTTTCACGATAAATCTCTCCAAAGGTTTGTTTCCAATCCATGAAACCTTGCGGCAAGAGATGGGGTTGAATTTCTTCCATCGGCCAATGTTCCTTGTATTGAAGCGTGTCCCGGCACGCAAGAACGCCTATCTTGTCGTATTGGAAAAGAGGGACCGATTCCAGTATATCGAAAAAAAGGGAACGGAGGGGGAGGAATCGACGGCCTATTTTCTCCACGTACTTTTCCGAAATCGTCTCTCGAAAGTACCACATGTGCTGCATGTAGGCACGACCCAGTTGCTGGAGGTCCGTGTGCTCCACCAGCCAATCCATCCTCTCCTCGGATTGTTGGTGTAGGGTTTTGACCAGGAGAGGGGCGTGGCGGTCTACCCGCGTCTGATGATTTTTGAGGACACGTTCCCCAATTTCTTCCTCGGGATCCATAAAGTACCACAACTTGCGCGTCTGTCCCACGGCTTTCCAGGGATCCTTGGAACACATGTGTTCCATGTACGTTTCCCATGCGTGAAGAAAATCAAAGGGTCGGTACCTCAAGACACCGTCCATGACCCGTGAACAATAAAACAGCGTTTCAAAGGACCATGGAAATGTGCATTGGGGAATCACGAGACTCAATACCTCTTCATAAAAACCAGTGCTGCATGGTAAATATCGACTCAATATTTGTTCCATCGACAAGTGGTATTCGACGGAAACAATGTCGTTGGTATCCAGATTTTGATGTCCACGGGACTGGTATTCGTACGCCATCCTGTACACTTGTTTCCACATCCCTTCGAGCAGGGGGAGACAATGTTTCCACGCCTCCAACAGACGGAGCACATCACGCAAGGGGTCCAGGACTTGGACACGGCCGTGTCTCCTGTATTGGAACAGGGTATCGGTCATGGAGAACAAGTAGGACACCCACTGTTTTTCCACAAATTCTTCCAACAAAAAGGGAATGGCCACCTCGTGCCACGATTGGTAGTCATCGGGGCACACGATGGAAAAGTGCATCTCCAGCATCTCCAACCGTTGATAAAATTGTCGGACCGTTTCCTGGTAGGGTTCCCAATGGGCGACAAAATGTTCCATCGACATGGGAAAGTGTTGACGCAGCTGGTCAAGACGCCATCGGTGGTACTCGTCGTAGGAACAGGTATACAATGCCATGGTCATATTTTCTTGCCGTTTGTGGGGATCAGTTTCCTTGAGCAACACCTCCAACGATCGTTCGGTGGGGGAAAGTTGTAAAGCGCGGGCACGTAATTTCAAGAGCTTCATCGATAATCGAGAGAAGAAGAAATAAATGTCCACATTCAATTTTCTCTAGGGCCATCATAATTTTTATATTCTCTCCATAAAATCAAATGCGTTTTTCGTGGGTCCTTGCCTTTTCTCTCTTGGAAAAAGTTCAGCATGTGTGTTTTCGCGGGGACCATCTCGCCTACTATCACCCACCTACTCAGCGCGTCTATTACGAACGACAGGATGGACACGATGGAGGAATCGATGTTTTCCAACGTCCCTGCCCCACACTTTCCGACCTCGACGTCTACGAGGACAAGGGTCGAATTCTCATTGCCATGACCCACCATCGGGGTATTGAATTGGTGCAGGTGGACCCGATTTCTTTCCAGGTCCATGCCTATCCCTTTCCCGCCACGGTTCATCCTTCCACCTACCTCTGTTCGTGTTCCTTTCTGCGTTTGCCAAACGGGCCATCTCTGGTGTGCTGGAGCATCGATGGAACAAAAACTGTGCACCTCTTGTGGTCTCCCGAATGGCATCCAACACAGCATCCGTTTCATGTGCATCACACTTCGATTTCCGAGAATACCATGGGGATCCTGGACCAGGATCGGGTATTTCATCTCTTTCACCCAGATGGAACCTACCGCAACAAGACCATTGAGGGAAAGGGTACAGTGAGTGCGTGTCATTTTTCCCTGTCGGCCCGCAAGCTCGCCATTGGTTTTACGGATGGAACCCTGCGCATCGACGGGGCTCATCGGGTTCCCTATACCCGCTGTTTTCATACTCCCATTCAAGACGTCTATGCGGATCACAAGCGTTTTCTCCTTTTTTTGGAGAATGGCCACGTGCTCTTGGGAGAAATGAAACCTACACTCCCCATCCTCCAACGCTGGTTTCCTTGTCCTTCTTGGGACCCCTCGTTTCTCTCCATGCTCCGACAGTATGTACCAAAACCATCCTCACCACCCTCCAACAAAGATTCCCTGGACGATTTCCTAGTTTAAGAGGATAATCCAACAGCAACAAAAAAAAAAGATGGAGTTGAGAATACGAGAACTCGATGTCGATATAATTCCTCCCAATCTCACCACCATGCACCGGCCTGAACAGGGGGGGTCCAAGATTGTCATTATTGGCAAGCCCGGTACGGGAAAATGTTTTGGACGTGGCACGTTGATTCTTATGCATGATTTTTCTCTCCGCCGTGTCGAGGAAATTGTGGTCGGCGACCAGTTATTGGGCGACGATGGTACGCCTCGAACGGTCTTGTCCCTGGGTCGTGGGCGGGACGCGCTCTATCGAGTTTCTCAGGCCCCTTTTGGGAGGGACTATATCGTGAATTCGGAGCATATTCTGTGCTTGCAATCGTTTGATGTTCCCGGGGACATTGTGGAAATCAAGTGTACCCAATTGGGTGATACCCTGAGAACGCATGGGGGCTACCAATGGCGGGGTGTTTTCAGGGGACCCCTACCGGAACATTGCATCACGGCCGAATGTTGTCGACGCCTCCAACGACCCTATTTTTCCGATGCGGAAAAGCCAACACCTCTCGACTTTCCTACGGAAAACGTTCCCCCCGTGTATCCCATCCAGGTGCAACTCGAGTGCGAGGACGACGAGTATTTTGGATTTGAAATCAATGGGAATGGTCGGTTTTGTCTCGGGGATGGCACCGTTACGCACAATACCACCCTCATCACCTCTCTCTTGTACGAGAAGCGACATATTTTTCCCGTCGCGCTCATCATGTCGGGGACCGAGGATAGCAATGGCCACTACAAGAAACTGGTACCCTCCAGCTTTGTTTACAACAAGCTCCAAGAAAAAAAGATTGAGGATTTTGTGATTCGACAAAAAGCCGCCAAGAAACATATCGCCAACCCGTGGGCCGTTCTCCTGTTGGACGATTGCACCGACGATCCCAAACTTTTCAACAAGTCCCTTTTCCAAGGACTATATAAAAATGGTCGACATTGGAAAATGTGGTTCATCCTTTCGTTGCAGTACTGCATGGATATCAAGCCAGTGATCCGGACGAATGTGGACGGGGTGTTTATCCTGAGAGAGAGTAATTTGAGGAACCGCAAGTCGTTGTGGGAAAATTATGCGGGCATCGTCCCAGACTTTAGCATGTTTTGCAGCATCATGGACCAGATTACCGATAATTATACCGCCCTCTATATCCATAACGCGACCACGTCCAACGCCTTGGAGGACTGTTTGTTCTGGTACAAGGCCAAGGAGGTGCCCAAGGAATTCAGGTTCGGATCGAGGGACCTGTGGAAATTCCACTATAATCGGTACGATAGTCGGTACTCGGACCCGTTTGTTTAATCACCCTTGAAATATTCCAAAAATATCGAAACTGGGATCCCAGTAATGGTATTTAGAAAATACCATTTTACAAAATCGAAACTGGTAAAATGTTATTTTCTAAATACTCACAAAATATCACGTATTGATGAACATTCTTATAAATTATTTACCAACATTTTTTTGTGTTTATATCGATTTTATTTTATCAACTTTCGTTGTATTTCTCAAGTGAATCAACAGGAACAACGTGGTAGTCAAGATGGGAAAATTCACAAAAAGTGTGTGCACTATTGACAAGGTCGCTTAACAAGACGTCTGTGACGACCTCGTGATTTTGTTCCAATTTCTTGTACTGGAAACGCTTGAGCATGTTCTGCTCAATAAGAAAGGCATCGGAAGAGTAGATAATATGACAGGCCCTTGCGGATGGATTTCCGGTACGGTAGGCGCGAAGTCGAATATTGATGTCAATGCCTTCGTATCCTAGTTTAAAATCGGTGTCATTGACACGAATAATGTAGAAGCAGGACCCTTTCTCAAACTTGTAGTAATCGCGTCGTTGCAGGATGGATTTATGCTTGATTTCGAGCTTCTTTATCTGCTCTTCCTTGTTTTGAAGTTGTTTGTCTTTTTTCTGTATCTCCATCTGCATTTCGATGAGCTGGGCGTTGGTCTTTTCAGAATGAAATTGAGTGCTACCGGTTATGACAATATCTCGCACCCAACGAGATATACGAAGAGCAAACTCGGGTGAAATCCACTGCGCTAACTGGACAGCAAGGTCGGGATGAACCCACGAGCCTTGTGAACAATTATTCACATTTCCACCTTTTGTAATGTCTAACAAGGTCGATTGTGGGACGCCTACATCGTCAGAAAGGGCTTCGATTAACTTTTTGGTGCTTTCCAGTTGGTACCAATTATTAAACCGCTTATTTCCAGCTTTGCACATCATGGTAGCATTGATGTAGCAATCACTCCCACGGGCTTGAATTGTCAGACCGTTCACCACTAAATCTTCCACCTTTTTATCTGTGACCACGAGTTGCAATTCCTCGACCGCCCTATCTTTTTCACGTCCCAACTGACGCGTCTCCAACGCCTCATTTACCAAATCAAACAAGTCGTTCTTGGGAATCTTTTGTTCGAATTTCAGGCCCAGTTTCCTCGCTATCATGGTCAGCTGGTCCTTGTTGAACCTATCCACATCCAACGCGCGGTTCGTCATCGGCTCGAGGCTGTCCACCAAGTTGTCGAGGTTGTCGATGAATTGTTGGCGCTTCTCGTTCTTGTGGACAATCGGTTTTTCCTGGCACGTTCCACACTTGGAATGGGGCTCGACGACGGAAACACCGCACCCTCCCTGGCATTTTTCGGGAGAAAGCAGCGCCCTAAAATGCTGGACCATGTTATGGACCATGGTCGATTTCACATCCGAGGCCTTACGTCCCACTTGGTAATGGGCGATGAGGAGAATCAATGTGTCCTTGGGGATGTGCTCCAGGTACACCTCCAGCTGTTCCACATGGGTCTTGATATTTTCAATGTCGGTTATATAGTCCGACACGTTTTCACGGGCACGGGCGGCGGTCTGGAGACCGTGGCACGACTTGCACTCCTTTCGGTTCGGCTCGTACTGAAAGATGGCTTTGTCGTTCTTGCAGACGACGCATGCCTTGGTGATGAGCACCCCGTCGGGATGCGTCTTGTAGACGACCATGGGATCTTTGTGAAAGTCTTGTATGGAAATCTTTTGTGAGGCGACCTGTTTCTCGGCGAGATGGATGCGGTTCCGGCACGAATTGCAGAGGACGTGCACACTCGAAAAACTGGTCTTGGGCAAATAATCTTGGCAAATGGCGTTGCAAAATTTTTGACCCTCGGGCGCATTGCGGTTCTTTTCTTTCAGCGCGACGCGGTCGAGGAATCTGGGGACGTAGGCTCGATAGGACATGTTGTGTTTTTATACACTATTTCATTTCTTTAGATAGGCTGTTATTTACAGTACAGTGGTCGATGTGAAAACCGATACACCAGGAGTTATGGATATTTTATTGCTCTGTTAGAACCGAAAAACAAAACTATTTTTTATTTTTCATTTAGATAGACAGACGGGAAAAATATGAGCGTTCCTGTGGAAAATATTCCAATCTCGCTTAAAAATGTCGTCACCACTTTTGAAGGCTTCTCTGGCACCTCTAACCTTATATTATCCACTATCACGGTATTCCCTGGTACGCAACCAGAAGTAGGGAATAGTTTTATAAGGAATTGGAATTTTGTAATTTCGGGTGCTATCACATCACCCGAACCTGTTTCGACCTTTACAATTCATATGGACTTGAGCAAGGTTGCTCCATCCTATATCATAAATTTCAGTGGACCTGTAAACGGGACCCTCCAGATTGCAAAGAAGAGCAAGAACAGGAACATAAAACTATATTCCACGTTCCAATATGTGGCGTTTGTAGCAAATAACACGACAAAAACAATCGAGCTTGTCGTTACCGTCCCTTGTCCCTCTAAAAATTTTTATTTCAATATCGATTCCTACGTGGCAGATTCTGGTTCTAATAAGACTTATATTTGCCTAGAGGAGAGCACTCAACTCGGTACTTTATATGCTGGCTGCACTTTTCTCGGTTATGGTTTTGACGTTAGTGGATTCGAAGTTAACAACAACTACACTATTTCGCTGTTGAGTCTTTCTTGCATCGCAAAAAATTGGCTTGATGAATGTGGGACTACATCGTGTGGAACCCAAAATGATGAAAACCAGAGTTTCTATTTCGAAATCCAAATTCTAGGGACTGAAGGCCAAACGGTTTATGTAAATAATTTTACAGGCTCTGGTTTAAATGATGGGCAGATTTACCTTATTTATAACAATTACTATGTATCAAATTCAAATTCAGCATCGAGTGATGGTAATTTTAACGCGACAATTTCAGGAGGGACATGGACCAATCTAAACAATTGTGTATGTGGTTTATGTCCCTCCTAAATGATGATTGTTGAGAGCTGCAATCCTGAATGATGGTCATCATTTTATTTTTTTTTTGAAAAAAAAATTACAAGTAGTGGGGTCATGACCGTGGCGGGTATTGCTGCAGTTGTTTTATTCGGTATTGCTACCCAATTCATAAAATATATGCAAGAGAATTTCACACTTTATCCTGGTTAAGCTTTGGGTTGGGTAC
>Ga0214919_10005170_pt1 | contig 18659 bp, 18 predicted proteins | sample LL1503_MetaG_FD_177994 | JGI IMG/M metagenome (GOLD analysis project Ga0214919, IMG submission 177994) | Freshwater microbial communities from Lake Lanier, Atlanta, Georgia, United States - LL-1503 | ecosystem: Environmental > Aquatic > Freshwater > Lake | place: USA: Georgia | collected...
CATAGATGCTCGCGTTACTGATACGCGAAGATTCAATTCCGTATTCACCGAGAACTTTTACGCCCAATTCCAACATCAACTCGTTGTTATCAAAGCCAAGGCAGTCAAACCCATTTTTTACCAATTCAGCAAGAACACGAGCGTCGCCGCATCCTGCGTCTAGTATTTTAATCGGCCGGGGGGACAGTTGCTTAATAAGATGATGCGCAATTTCCATACGAAATGCATTTGCTGGATAGTCTCCTTCACCGTCATAACAGGAATGGTATTTGGAGCTGTTATCCGAATAGTATTTTTTAACATGCTGGATGTAGTCTTCAGTGCTTTTCATTTTCCTAACTCCTACCAATTTTTCGAGGTGATTTTTCCATCAACCACATCAAGGTTCGATACTGTAGTGTTTCCAGTAGCATCATTCACTGCGACACCAATTTTCTCGATGCAACTCAGCGGAATGCTGTGCTCATCAAAGGTGTATGACCAGTGCCAAAATGGTTGGTGTATGTCTACGTTATCGTGTAAGTAATTCCCCTCCACGGTCTTAAATGCCAGATACGGCTGGGGACCAAATATTTTTTTGTCTGACCGTATCCGGAGAGTGTTTTTCTCCAAAGACAGAGTCAGCTTAACTGGTTCAATTTCAGGCAATGAAAGCGCAGATCTCATTGCTTCGCGAGCCTGACAGAATTTGAATTGAACATCAGGATATTTGTTAATTAGCTCCGGCAAAAGATCCCGGACACCTCGGACACCTTTTCGGATATCACGATAGTCATGATCAGCAAAACCTACGACCACCGGCCTACCCTCATCGGCTTGCTTAAATGCGCTTTCAAGCTCCAGACTATCCAGGAGCTTAAACCGCGTACCGACATTAAGACACCGGGCTATGTATCTACGACAGCTCCCAACTGACTCATGATCGTCATGATCAGGGTTATATGGTGCCCAAGATGTCGAAGACCTGCGCCAGTCACCGAACCTACCTTCAGTAAGGTCTGGCTGGTCGTTAAGCCCGCTGAAACTTTGGTTGGAAAAATCAAAGGGTATGAACTGCTCTAGAAACCAGTGGCTATCTGGCCTAATCGTGTTAAAACCTGGTCGATAGGCATGCGGGAACCATTGCATATTGATGACTCTGTATGACAAGATTTTGAATAGTGAGTCAGAATGAGCAAAATAGTGAGTACCACAATGATGGGCCGCGCGATCGAAAGACATTGGATGGAAGTGAAAATAAAGCCCGTCACGCTGAAAGTTCCCGTTATTTTTAAGATCCAAATACCTTTGAAAAACATTCGCGTAACCGATGTCCCTGAGACGCGGATTAGTTTTATAATCAATATGATCAACGCAAAACCAATTAAAAACCCATCCGCCGCCAAAAGAGTCAACCATTTCATTTCTGAATTTATCTGACATCGCATCATCAAGAACGGAGTAAATGGCCCGCCAATCTTGCTTAAAGTCAAGCACCTCAGGGTTTAGCATCTTTGCCACAGCGGTTTCTAGGCCACCAAGTTCCATTTTTTTATTTTGTAGCCTGATTAGATTTTCTCTAGATGGAAAAATATCAACGCCGAATGTAGCCTTGAGTCGCTCAAAAGTCGCGACGGTAGACTCATAGAGTGGCCCCTCAGTATCAAGGCAATGGACCAAATGGACAACACTTTTCATACTAAATATTCCAAGTTTATTTATTTGAAATTGAATACAAAATATAACAAATCCTCAATGGTGCCACGTGTTACGAATAACAGGCCTCATATATGAAAACTTGTAAACATGAAGTCAGTCTGATCGGATTATCCAATTGTAGTGAGTCGCAGCTTCCTCGGCAGCATTAATTAACATTAACACGTCTAACCCCTCATCAAGTGTACAGAGAATTTCTGTATGGCCAGTTTGAATTGCCCTATGCATTTCGAGGCAAGTCTGATCCCTAGTAATTGGGAAATATTCTGTCTGATCATTAATAGTAAGTGTTCCATTTATCAGATCAGCCTGAATGGTGCTATTAGCAGTATTGATAATAAAGAAGCGACGACCGATTCGGTCTAGATAATTCAATTGCATGGAGACCACAGGGCATTTGGGCGTTGCTAAAAGCAACCCAAACACATCATCGCTGTCAATTTCAAGCGAGCTGAAATGCCCCCCCAGCGCAGTTACTTTTTCCCACCCCCCCAACATCCATGTCAGGTAGTCGAGTTCATGACTGAGGTCACGCAACACACCTCCACCAAGAGTTGCGCTAGCCGAGTAGGACAGACGATAATCAACCAACGGTCTCCAATCTGGCAGATACTGGCCAACATAAGCGTGCACCGAAAGAATTTGCTCGCCCTGAAGAAGAGACTTGATTCGCTTGTTAATCGGGTGAAAGCGAAGGTTGTAAGCAACAAATACCGCCCGAAAGGAAAAGGGTGGGATAGGTTCGGGCTGGCCAAAGATCGGCTTTTCAACCAGCACAGTCCCGTTGTATTCCATTTGGTTGAGAAGGCACAAAGTGCCGTAATGCTCACTAGTTGCATTGGCGATCACCACGTAGTCTGGAGCGTGCATCATCAATGCCTTAGTAAGATTATCGAAAGTCTTCTGAAAAGTAATATTGCGACGACTGAGAACAGCAACGTCACCACCCCAAAAGGCTGCAGCCAGCGCATGCTGAGCACCAATAGATCCGTATCCAATGATCAATATATTCACATTTTTCAGAGTTTGGTCAGTATTTTTCTTGTGTGGGTGTCTTTTTTTGCACTGTCTGCGCAAGGAAAGCAAAGGTTTGTTCAGTGCATGCTTCCCAAGAGAATAGTTCTGCACGCCTAGATGCGGCCTGTGCTAATTGCTGGCGGAGGTCGAGATCAATAAATAGTTTGCGCAATGCAACGATGATCGTGTCTATAGATTCGGGATTAAAAAACAGGCCAGCTTCACCAAGCACCTCGGGCATCGGCCCTCTATCCGAACAAGCAATGGGAAGACCCGCCGCCATGGACTCGAGAAGGATCATGGGCAGATTTTCGCAACTGGATGCAAACACAAAGGCATCAGCCGCATAGTAGTAATCATTTATCTTGTCACGGCTAATGTTGCCATGATAACGCACTAAATCATAAGCCTCGTTAGCCTGACTAATGCTTTCCAGCAGTTTTTTCAGCTCGGGGCCATACGCCGGACCAACAAGATCGAGGGTAACGGGCAACCCATCTCGGCTAAGAGCGGCGACAGCAGACACAACCTTATCCTGGTGCTTGTAAACATCTACAGCAGAAACATACAAAATCCGAAATGGGCGGTCAGCAGAGAATTTCTCACAAATTGGCTTGCTTTGATTCGGCCGCAAAAAGCGTTTCGCAATTCCATGCGGGATAACAGTGGTAACTCCTCGCGCCTCCCCAATAACCGAATGCACCTGTTTTTCAGCATATCGGGTAAGAAAAATCAAACCATTTGCGCGTCTGAAACTGGCCCCTTGTATCAGACGCAACAAAACAAATTTCAGACTTGTAAATGAGAACCCATAACGTTTTAACTCACTCCATTCAAACGGTAGCATGTTCTGACTTATTGTGACATAGGGGCGAAAGTTCCCAACATAAGATCCACCTGGAATAAAGAGCAAATCACACCCTTCAATGCCAGCCTGAATTGAGAGTCGGCGGGTTTGCCACCAACTGCGCCAAAGCAAACTTCGATCAAGCGAGAAATCATGCCTTTTATCCAGCCACTGCTTATCTGCAATATGACTAAGCGTTTCTCGACCACCCCAGACAATCACACGCTTGAATCCGGCTGCTTCAGGATTGGCATACTCAAGCAGCCCTATAAGATGCGTCACACCACCACCACCACGAATATTTGAAGCATCAATACCAAGGATCATTTTATTGATTTCAATTGGCATCTACTGTCCAACTAGACGCAGAAGCATCATGGGATTTTGGCAAGTCATTAGTATCAAGACGAGGCATTAGCAATGGGTCAATCTTACCCAATTTGGCAAGGTTCACTTCAATCGTAAGACCAAGTCCACAGCCTTTTTTTCGAAGGATTTTTAAAAGTGATTCGTTCCACGCCCCATGCGGGTAGCACATCACCCAATCCTCCATACTTACACCAATATCGCGAAGGAAGTTTAAAGAAAGTTCAACCTCCCTCTCTTGCTCATGAGCAGGCATGATGTCCATCCATTCATGGCTATAACCATGTGAACCTAATATCATTCCTCCTTCCATGATCCGCCTTAATTTCACTTCATCCATATATAAATTGTTGGCAAAATCTTGCTCGTCAGTTGTTACGTATTTTTCAAACAAAAAATTTACTATTGTTGATCGTAACTGGTAAGGTAATGATCGCTGCAGCATTTGTTTTATGTTGGTGACAATCAAATCATCTTGTCGTCCTAAAGGAACCTCTTTGAACTTGTATTGCTCTATTGAACCCAGAGAAAGCTCTCTTTTAGATACTTCGAACATGCCCTCTATTTCCAATAAGAGGCTTTGCTTATCCTTGCAGCTTGCAAGTACGAAATGAATTTTGTTAACGCCCAGCACTTTTTTTTTCAAAACAGCTTCGGCAGCTGGAAAAAAGCATCCAGGCAATTTATTTTGGAGTAGTACTGGAAAGACGTTTTCGAAATGATCAATGTATCCGTCATCAAAAGACAGAATTAATGGCCGCGGCGGCAACTTGGCTTCTCCCTTGAGAAAAGAAATAACATCGTAGCAACTCACCACTGAATAATGTTTTTTTATAAACTCTATCTGCCCTTTAAATAAATCTGTTTCTAAACCCTTAATGTCCTTAAATCGCGATCTAGCAATATCCCGAACGAAGTGATACATGACAACTGTAAGTTTCATTTTTGCACCATTGGGACGGGGCGATCGAAATCACAATCCTGCTTTGTTATATAAAGCTTGGTAAAGTCACATAAATCAACCAAGTTATTCTTTGACCAATAAATCAATGAAGTTGAAGCAGGTTTACGATACTCAATAGGATGGAAAAGATGTGGAAACTCAAAATATCTATCGTTTAAAACAGAAAACCAACCCTTTGCAACAAAGAAATGGTTGATTAGCTCTGAAGTACAGGAAAAATCCACGACATGAACCCCATTTTTTTCGCAGTAATCTTCAATATATTGAATTGCAGCAAGCATCACTGACGGGCTTCCTACACAATCAGTTACATGCGCAATTTTCACTCCTGCAATCGACGCCTCCTCCCTGATCGCAATAAATATATTATTTATACTATCCTCAGGTCTAGATATCCATGCGCAGTGATAAACAAAAGAGGGATGTGACTTATAGCGCCACAATATATCTGTATAACCTCTTGCAAACATATTGAACTGTTTTTGAGCAATTCCAAACGACTGATCTATGAGACGACTATCCCAATCCAGTTTTGCGATATACGAATATTTCTTTTCCTCAGAAATTCTTCGCAGCCTCACTTTTTTTGCGAGGTTATTAATTGGGAAAATTGATGAAACAACATCAAAATCAAGCACCTTAACAAATCTTGGTATTGCATAAGAATATCTAAATCCAGATTTCAGATAAATACCGAACGCATCATCTGAAATTCCCATACCAACAACTATTTCGTAGTTTTCTTGAATAAATTTGATGATTTTTGAAGCCGCACTTGTCTTTTTGTATTCTTCTTTAACAATCCAAGTTGTAAGCTCACCGCCACGCAGGGACTCCCCCTCTAAAAAGAATTCACGAGGGCTTACTCCCATTACACCTGCTATTTCATCAGCAGACTCATCAAAAGCAATAATATTATGGTCCTTCTTGTCTGCACAGGGAGTCTCAAGGAACTGCCATTGATAAAATTCATGACCAGTTAAAGCAATATTCTTGGGCCAATTTTTTTTATAAAATCTTGAAATCCGTTCAGCGGGCATATTTAGTGAATGCGCTGTGTCAACAATAATTGCCATAAGTTACTCTTTTGCTTTTCAGCGTTTACCTGGTTAGTTAAGTAGGCTTGGAGGTGTTACTTACTTTGCACGAAGGGATGCGATGCCCGCTCCAATCAAAGCACGCAACAGTAAAAAAAGAGCCTTCGATTGCCAACTCCAATGCGCCTTACTTCCAACGTAGGGCAGGAGACTTTGAATAGCCCCCGCATAGTCTTCAATATGAAATTTTGCTTCCCCTCGCGCAAGTTCTAGCCAACAAGTTTCCGGGGCCTTTAGAGCAAATTCAAATGCAATGTAGTGACGCTTTACGAAGGCCTCCGAATTGGTTAGCAGTTGCCGAGGATTGCTATTGTTGCCGCCACCTATCCAGTAATAAGTAAGCACTGACGACAGGCGCATAAAACGCGCCCCCACCTCGGCTAGCCGAACCCAAATATCATAGTCTTCAATGGCTACCATTTCAGGAGTTTCACACAAACCACCTATCTGCACCAACAGATCTCTTCTAACAACTACGGTTGAGTTAACCAAGGCATTACCCCTGGCTATTAGATCGACTGCAGCTGGATCGCGAAGCGCCCAAGTTTTGGCACGGCGATAAAAGATTGCTTGGTTTGACTTACATACCAACCAGGCATCGTGGTAGACCACATCTGCACTAGATTCAAGCGCGTTCACCGACTGCGCCAGCTTCTCTGCATCCCACCAGTCGTCCGAGTCGAGAAAGGCCACATAACGACCTCGTGCAAGCCGCAAACCTAAATTGCGTGAAACGGCAATAACTCCTTTGTTGTGAATTTTAAAAAATCGCATCCGGTCATCACGGTACTTAGCAACGACTAAATCCGTGTCGTCGATTGAATGGTTGTCTACAACGATAACTTCCCAGTCATCGAAAGATTGGTTGCTAACCGACTCCAGGGCACGCGCCAGATCCTGGGCACGATTAAAAGTGGGAATGATGACCGACACTAACGGCCTGCGCAATTGATTGCCGGCTGGCGTCGAAAGCACTGAATTACTTGCTTCTTCTGACATCAAAAACTGCCGCGCTGAAGTTCAGAGCGATGAAGCTTGCAAAATTCGAGTAATTGCAAAATTTCCTTATCAATATAGGCATGCGCATCCATAGAAAATCCCGAAATACAAATTCTTGTAGCGTCGTAATTTAGCGATGCTGGTGCAGAGTCAGCATCATCTAACAGTCGCTGCAATTTAAGTTTGCTGCCCAACAGGTTTTCTGCTTGTAAAACAACCCTATTAGCTACGTCGATCACCCTAACGCTCCAACTGCCTCCAATGTTAAATAGCCCTTCTACCAGCATCGATCCACGAACTTCAATCAAATGCTCCAGCGCGGCACAGGTAACCTGCATCGGTACAAAATCCCGAAATTGTTGTCCGCTCGAATTCAGAACAACCTTTCGGTTCAGCACAGCCTGCCGGCAAAGATCATTCACAAGCAACATCCAACAGTTGGCTGCTACGTGGGCGGGCGCACCAAAGGTATTGGAGACGCGCACTGCTAGTCCTTCCAACTTGCCAGCCGCATTTGCTGCACGCACAATATCTTCTGCTGCCCGATGGCTGATCGCATAAGGGTCTACAGGAAAAGGACAAAGCCGCTCGTTTATTTCTCCTTGTAATGGAGCGCCATAGACGTGAGCTGTGGACAAGTAAAGAAAGCGACGGACACCAACTTGGATTGCGGCTTGCACCAACCGAGCAGTTGCAACAACATTGAACTCATATGCCATTGCCGGATCAGCTGCAGAATCGAGTGCATTGACACCTGCAAGATGGGCAATAACGTCAACCCCGTCACATAGTTTACGCAATTCGCTAGCGCTGGTCCAGTTGATGTGTTGCACCTGTACCTGAGGTAACCAGGGCACTTGCCTGACACCCGAGCTGCGGGTAGCAATGCAGACTGCATGGCGACCACTCTGGTGAAGCTGCTGGGCCAAACGGCCGCCAATATAGCCCATACCACCTGTGATGAGAATACGCATCTTAAGAGTGTTAATTGATCAGTCTGGAGGTTCGCAATTATTATGAATTGTTTACTAAAACTCTTGAAAATAGTCACGGATCTGAGCTTCGCTCACTGACGTCATATACTGCCCAGACATCCAGGCAGAATACCAACTGGCCGTAGACTCAAGTGTCTTTTCAACGCTCCATCTTGGCTTCCATCCAAGAAATTGGTGAGCTTTGTCGCAATTCAACTGCAAAAGATTTGCCTCATGTTGCGCTGGGCTTGCGCCCCCAATCTCGATACTTCCAATGCCGATTTTATCCACCATGGTGCGCGCAACTTCAAGCACAGTAAGCACCTCGTCGCTGTTGGGACCAAAATTCCAAGCACCAAAAAATCGCCCGGGATCTTTGCGCAAGTTTGCTGCAAGAAGAAGGTATCCCGAAAGCGGTTCAAGTACATGCTGCCAAGGTCGAGTTGCAGACGGGTTGCGCAGTTTAATGGGTTGACCCGTTTCAATTGAGCGCACACAATCAGGAATGATGCGGTCACGTGCCCAGTCGCCACCGCCGATCACATTTCCAGCACGAGCAGAAGCGATGCCGAGATCAAAACGGTTTGCAAAGTATGAGCGGGCATAGGCAGAGAAAAGAATTTCCGCCGCAGCCTTGGACGCACTATAAGGATCGTGCCCCCCCAAAGCGTCGCTCTCGCGGTAGCCCCAGATCCATTCAACATTTTCATAACACTTATCGGAGGTTATATATACCAGCGACCTAACAGATTCGACATGGCGCACTGCATCCAGTAGATGGAGTGAGCCCATCACGTTGGTTGCAAATGTACTGGCTGGATCTGAATAGGAATGTTTCACCAATGCCTGAGCCGCTAGATGAAAAACATATTCCGGCTGAAAATCAGTCATGATTTTTTTAAGGTTGCTGCCATCGGTCACATCTCCCACCACATGATGCATGCATCCAGCCAGACCTAACAGCTCGAAATGATTTGGCAAGGCTTCTGGCGCCAGCGAATATCCCATCACGTCTGCCCCGGCGCGTGTTAGCAACAAACTCAGCCACGAACCCTTGAATCCAGTGTGACCGGTCACAAATACCCTGCGCCCCTCAAACGAGGCCAGGGCCTGCCTCATAGTCATCGCACCCAAGGCGCCTCCCCTCGTAGGTAAATTTCATTGAGCAACTGGTATTCACGACTAGTATCCATTGGCTGCCAGAATCCATCATGAGGATAGAGGGCCATTTCCTGGTCAGCAACTAGTTTACTAATCGGACCTTTCTCGAACACTAAATCCTCCTCATCATTCAAATAATTGAAGAGTCGCTTGTTGCAAACAAAAAATCCGCCCGATATTCGCCCTGCTGTGGCCTGAGGCTTTTCGTTGAATTCGTTTACTAGGCCATCAGCACTGGCGACTATCTCACCAAAGCGACCCGGCGGACGCACACCAGTCACCGTTAGTATCTTGCCTGCATTTTGATGAAAATGAATCAACTTATCAATATCCACATCGCCTACGCCATCTCCATAAGTGAGCATGAACTCCTCATCGTCTGCAATATAGTTGCTGATTCGGCGAACACGAGCACCCGTCATAGCATTCAGGCCAGTTTCCGCAAGGGTTACTTTCCAGTCAGACTCATCGTGATCGTTGTGAAATTGAAGTTGCGCTGATTGACCCAGCAAGATAGTAAAGTCTTTGGTATGAGCTTCATAATTTAGGAAGAAGTCTTTTATAAACTGACTCTTGTAGCCTAAGCACAGAATAAATTCATTATGCCCATAACTTGCATACCTTTTCATGATGTGCCAGAGTATTGGGTAACGTCCAATCTGAATCATAGGCTTGGGAATGTTTTCAGCAACATCGCGGATGCGAGTACCAAATCCGCCACAAAGAATCACTACTTTCATTAATTGACTTTCAATCCGTTAGTACTCTATTGCCATTGGTATGGGATCTTTGCTTCATCTACTTGAATTGTGCTTGACTCAGCAGGGTCGTGAGGAATATCAGCAAAATTGGTTATTAGAGCCGGCACTGCGGATATACAAGAAAAACCATACCACAGCTGAGGTGGGATTGTTATACGGTAGTAACAATCGGGCCGTCCCAGATTCACGATCTGAATCTGCCCCTTTGTAATTGAACCCTCACGGTCATCAAACACGACGAGCCGAACCCTGCCCACAGGCACCGCAAGATTTTGCGTTTGTTTCAGATGAAATTTCCAAGCTTTTACTGCACCCGGTAGGATTTCTGAGAAGTAGCACTCCCCGAAACCATGAAAGTTGTGGCTATCTTTGCGGATCATGTGTAGGAGCGTACCGCGATTGTCCGATATCTGGCCTAGAGCAGAGATTCCAAGCCCGGTGATTAACGGTTTAACCAAGGGTCGCATTTATCCTACCTAACACGCTTTAAATATCCGTCCTCTGCAACCGTTATTAGCAACTTGTTGTGGATATTTTGATCGATAACAAAATTCTTATTCTCCCTCAAAAATCCATGAACTGCTGTTCTTGGATTATCACCAGGCCCCCAGGGGCGATCCGGAAACATATCTTTAGGAAGCTCTTCCACTACCGTATCGAAAACCACGCAATAACTTCCGACACTTACCATAGAGGCATATGAATTCAACTCGGCAAGGACGTGGTCATGAGTATGGTTACTATCAAGAAAGACAAGAACCTTAGCATAGCGACTCACAATTAATTGAACCTGCGCAACTATATCGGGATCAATACTTGACCCCTGAATCATCTCCATGCGGGATGCCATCGGGTGAGCTTCAATCGCAAGCCTGTTGTGGGGACGAATTTCAATATCTACCCCAAGCACTTTTCGCTTTGAATTCCTCGGATCGAAGGCCCGCGAAGATTCCATCGCATCGCACAGATCGAGAAGCGCAAGCATCGAAGCGCTTAAGACAAGCGACCCGCCGTGAGCGATTCCGGTTTCGAGAATCAAATCAGGCTTGACCTCCCAGATCAGTTCCTGTATCGCTACTATGTCTTGGGGGTATTGAATGACCGGGCGGCCAAGCCATTCAAAATTATAAGAGTATTTGGGTTTTGTAGACGCCAACATAAAGTTTGATGCTGCATCGCGCAAGGTTTTATCGTTTGCATTTGCAGCAATCCTCGTCATTACTTCCCGCTTAAAGTCCGCCATATTTTCTTTCAATAAATATTCAGTAGATGTTGAACGCCTCGAATTAATCCAAACATTTCGCTTATGTGCATAGGCTCCGAAACTGAATAAGATGTTAAATGATGCCCACGACGCAAGGCGGATCCACAAGGTTTTGTGGACGAGCCCCAAATGCTAGCAAATCACGTCTTCCGTATTCATCAGCGATTTTTTCGGCTAAAGCCCTAACAGTAATACCTATACCTGAACAAATATTTAATGGCCCGCATGTCGAACCTGTAACCAATTCAGCAATCTTGCGACCTGCAACTACCACATCAAGAAAATCACGCAACTGCTCACCGCTGGTCAATTCCACTTTTTCCCCAATTTGTAGCCTGGATCTAATGGCAGGCACTAGGCGCTGCGCTTTCTCCCCCTCACCGAACAAATAGAAGAGCCTAGCCCAGACAAATTCAACTTTCTCGATTTGGAAATATTCCGACAAGGACATAAATGCGGACGCTTTTGCCGCGGCGTAAATGGAGTCCGGCTTAAGAGGTGTTTCAATAGAGAGATAGCCGCCCGATAAATCATATTCAAAGCAAGTGCCGAGGCCGATAAATCGCTTAACCCTCGCAGCCGAACAGGCCTGAGCTAGGAGCAAGGTGCCTCTTAGACAGTCTATATTCATTGCCGACTGAAGGTAATCTGTCGGATCTACGTACCAAGCCGCATGAATCACGGCATGAACTTTAGCGCACGCAGTTTTCATAAAACTAAACGATTCTGCGAAAAGATCATCTGTATTTATAATTGATTCAATATTAGAAAACTGGCGAAAAAATTCTTCTTTACCTGGGCGCGTTACAACCCTACATGGAACTCTATGGTGATCCAATGCATTTAGAATGTGTTGACCTACGAACCCAGTAGCGCCCGTCAAAAGACAAACCCCACTCATTGAATTTGCAGGCTAGGAATTGCCGTCACGAATTTCGCTCCATATTGCCGAAGATCGTCAAGCGATGCAATCACTTCCTCAGTGATGTTCCAGGGCAAGATAATTACATAGTCTGGCTTGTACATTCGCAACGTCTCAGGGGCATATATCGGGATATGACTGCCTGGCATAAATTTTCCCTGCTTGGAAGCAGAGGCATCACAAATAAAGGGTATAAGGTCAGCTCTTACACCCGCATAATTTAACAACGTGTTTCCCTTTGCCGCTGCACCATAGCCAGCGACTTTCCTCTTGGTTGCTTTTACCTCCAGTAAAAAACGAAGCAACTCATCCTTTACTAAATTGGCCTTCACCTGAAACTCCATATACGTATGCAAGGAACGCAGTCCGCACCGATCCTCCTCGATGAGGATCATCTCGACAGATGGCAAAGTCTCAATGCTACTGTCAGAATGGCAGGCATACACTCGCAAGCTCCCACCATGCGTCGTAAGCTCTTCGACATCGAAAACTCTCAAACCCGCCGACATGAATATCCGTTTTACCGCATACAAAGACAGGTAAGAGAAGTGTTCGTGGTAAACCGTATCGAACTGATTGAATTCCATTAGCCGCATTAAGTGCGGGAACTCGACAGTAATAACTCCCTCCTGCTTTAAAACGGCCTTCAAACCACAAACAAAATCATTGATGTCCGGCACGTGGGCAAGTACATTGTTTGCGGCAACAAGATCAGCACGCCGCCCTTGATTAGCAAGTTCATTACCCAGGTTTTTCGAGAAAAACTCCCGCAAGACCGTAATCCCTTGTCTCTCCGCCTCTACAGCAGTACTTGCCGTGGGCTCAATCCCAAGACAAGGAATACCGGCACTCACAAAATTCCGTAGCAGGTAACCATCATTGGAGGCAACTTCAATCACAAAGCTGTTTTTGTCCAACCCGAACATCCGAATCACTCCCTCAGAATATGCAGCAGCATGAGCACACCATATGGAAGAAATACTTGAAAAATATGCGTAATCCTCCCTGAATAGGTCGCTAGAAGATACGCAGTCTTCAGTTTGTACAAGCCAGCACCCTTCACAAACCAAAACCTTCAATGGATAAGTTTTTTCGAACAACTTCAATTCTGGCTTCGATAGATAGCGATTTGAGTGGGGAGCAAACCCAAGGTCTAGAAAATCATGTAGTTGCTCACTCCTACAATGTCTGCACTTCAAATTCATAATGACAAGCCCTTGTAATCAGAAGAGAGTCGCGGCTCATTTTTGTCAGCCTCTGAGAGTTCGGTCGCCGGCAAAGGCCATTTGATCCCGAATTGTGGATCATCGAACCTAATGCGACCACACAAATCTGGAATATAAAACTCAGTATGCAAATACAGCATTTCGCTATTCGGATAAAGAACTTGAAAACCGTGCGCACATCCCTCAGGAATAACCATTAACTTAGAGTTTTCGGGCGAAAGCTCCTCTGCATGCCACCTCTTAAATGTTGGGGAGTCACTCCTAAGATCAACCAGAACATCCCAAACCAACCCCCTGATACAGCGAACAAACTTCATCTCGGCCTTTGGTGGATGTTGGAAGTGCAGGCCTCTAACAGCGCCGACAGTTTTCGTCAAAGAGGTATTGATTTGCACTACTTTACGAGGTCCAAGGACCTCCCTTAATTCGTGTTCGCAGTAAAGCCTCGCGAATGAGCCTCGCTGATCTAAAAATGTGGCGGTGTTCACCACCGCTGCGCCTGGGATTTCTAGTCGGGTAATCTTCATCTTTAAATTTAGTTTTTACAGCTTCTAAATGTGTTCGTATCACAACCTAATACAGACAGAAACTGGCCCACAAATATCAATATCGCCGCGGCCTCACCATGAGCTCCAGCGAGGCTTGGATTACTAGACTCAATCTTTCTTCGCGAAAAATACAGCAGTTGAGCGCGCAACCTAACACCAATTTTAGAATGGCGCAATTTATCTATAAATCCAGACGTTCGCCCTTGTGATGGGAGCATTTTTAACCAGGTAACTGTTACAGCAAAGGCGGGGGGTGGGCCTGCCAAGCCAACGTGGCTACCTGCAACAATGTGATTGCATAAATCCAGAAGCAACGCTCGCGCTTCAAACTCACTCAAACTAGTATTGATTCGAAGGCTACGGGTCAGGCGATCAATGAACTCAGTTCTTTCTCGTTCATAGACAGAAGCGCAGAACCACGAAGAGAAGTTTATGGATCTAGCCCCATCGATCGGGCTAGGAACTGGGTCACATTCAAATGACCGAACCCAATAAATTTCAGGCGAGGTGACCAGCGCACCTGCAAGGTAAGTCCTAATTGCCTGTTCGTATTCAATCTGCTCAGGACATGAAGAGCGCTGTATGTCACTCCAGATTTTCTCGAACTCTTTTGTTTTGTACACCGCATAGAAAGCCGCAGACCTGTAATTACAAATGCCATTTTGCATTCTCTCAGCAACCGCTTCACCTTCCACGCTATAGCCCTTGAGGCTTTCTCCATATGAAAAGAAATAAGGTCGTAAATTATTGTAAAGATCCAATCCGACAGATTGGCCCATGCAAGCCTTTGCGTACTTAGACCCCTCCAGTACCTGCATTGCGAAGGCAAGACCACTGGGCAAATAAAAATCATCGTCCGCCAAACACATGACGTATTTAGTTTTGGTACTAGCGATTGCCAACCTTATTCGATCCGGAAGAGAAATGGGAGCATGGTTGTAACTAATATTTTTTATGCCTCCAATGACTTCAAGCAAACCATTTGGCAAGGCCTCAGGCGAGCCGTCCATTATGCTGACAAAAGCAGACTGCCTTGACCAATAAGCCATTGTTCTGATTGCGTAGTCCGACCTCTTGTAAGTCGGCACAATAATAGTCAGTTCACTCAAGTCTATGCTATATTCCTTAATCTTAGTTGATTGGTCGATATATTCCAAAGCCCAATCAAACAATCGTTTATTCACAATTAATTGCGAGTTGATTGGCAAGGTTGTTTATTAGTTTTGGCATAAAAATTAACATAATTGATAAATGCTCCCCAAGGCTGCTCTTCTTTAGTCCCCGGCATCATTAGGAACTCCTCTATATAGTTTTGGTAGCTAACATCATCAACCCTTGCTCCGCGGCAAGCTGACACTAATTGCTCGCCCTCGTCTTCCATAAAAACTAGGGGGGCTTTAATTGCGTGTTGCATTGCAAGAATATGCGCCCCTTTGAACGAACTGTGCAACTCTCTACATGACAATAGCACTATGGGTATTTTTTCCATGATTGCAAAAGACAGGGCTGTTGAAGCATGGCCGATCACCAGCTTTGCCTCAAGTGCCAAGCCAGCTGTTTGCCCGAAGCGGACATCACGGGGCCCAAATTTCTCGACGTATCCTGGGATATGCAGCCCATCCGGATGAGCCGCCACCACCACCTTGCAAGCAAATACCTGCTCCACGATGTCGAAGCTTTTACGCAGCAAGGCATAGTACTTATGAACGTCCATCGGAATCGGCAGTCCTGTCAGTAGGTAATCTTTTGCCTCAGCGATACAGTCGTCTAGAAATAGGATGGCCTTGCGTTGAGGAACCGGACGAAATAACCATTTCAACCGTGCCTCTCTCAAAAAATGCACGTCGTCGTCGGCGATAGCGATCTCCAGTAACCTAGGCCTAGCTTCTAGTTTACTCCTGCTGCGCCCAGCTAACAACGCAATGTCAGGCGACAAATCGGTTCGTGTCAAGTCGCCGAGTTTTGTCAGGCGTTGCTTCAAACGTTGAAAGAGATATGTTGGGTTATATCGCAGTAGATGAATCAAGAGTTTTTTGCGCGGCAAATGAGGGAACAAGCCGGTTCGCCTGACGACAAATGGGATATCTCTGCGAAAAAGTTCTAGCCGGATTTGCTGTTTCATAGGCGAGACATTCAGGCAGTCAATCGCAAAATCAGGCTTGACACTGGCAATTAAACGTTGCAAAGCCTCCATCGAAGCCACCTCGATCCTATCAATATAGGAGTGGCGCTGGTAATTCAGAAGCGCGTAATCTGGATAAAGCCACTTGTTGCAGTCAATAACAGTTACTTCGAAATGATGCTCGAGATAAGCCACGCCAGTTCGCTTGTAATTTTGCTCGGTAAAAGGGACGCCAAGCAAAACAACAATGTGGGGCTGATAATTTACTATCGTTTTCTCAGTTTTCACCCCATTCATTAATTCACCTTTCGGAACACAGGCTTAATGGCTGGCCCTACAAGATAATTCTCTACACCTTTCTCCAGGGCGGAGTTATAAACGGGAAACGTCTTGTCAAGAGCAGCAGCAGTTTGGACAAGCTCCTCATCGCCGTGTCGATAGCACAGCGCTATCCAAGGCATTAAAACTCCATTTTTCACCATTTCTTGCGCAAATAAGGTCCGAAGCGGCAAAGATGAAATCTTTGCCGCATCCAGCGTAAGGTAATAAGGCGAGCAGGGAATCCCTTCAACTTTAAAGCTTTCTGCTACACCATGCTGTTCCGCCTTCTGCTGCATCAGGCGCATCAGTTTACGGCCATAGTCCCATAGGTGCTCGATCACTGGCTCTTTGCGCATGAATTGCATCGTAGCAACAAATGCCCCGAGACTAGACATCTCTGCGCCATGGGTCGTGGACAACAGAAAGACCCTCTCGCGACCCTCAAATTCGATGGAACCCAGCTCCATAATTTCCCGCCTCCCAGCAACGCAGGATACCGAGAATCCATTCGCCATCGCCTTACCAAAGGTGCACAAGTCCGGTTTTATTCCGTAATGATGCTGGGCGCCCTTTAGGTGCCAGCGGAACCCAGTAATCATTTCGTCTAGAACAAACACCACCCCATACTTGTGGCACAGAACCTGAACCCCCGAAAGAAAGCCTAAATTGGGATCTTCGAGGGTTGCCGCCTCCATAACCACGCAGGCGAACTGGTTCGGGAATTCGTCGAACAAAGCCTGCAGGGAGGCAAGGTCGTTGTACAAAAATATCTTGGTCTGTTGCAGCGTATCGTTTGGAATGCCGCGCGTGATGACTGTCGAGCCGATGAACCAATCATCGTAAGACAGGAAGGGTTGGTTGGAACAACGCGCCACTAGATTCTTGCCAGTAAAGGCCCGCGAGAGCTTGACAGCAGCCGAAACCGCGGTCGATCCGTTTTTGGTAAATTTCACCATTTCCACTGAATCGATAAGATCAATCAGAGTTTCAGCCGCCTCGAGCTCAATGGTAGATGCTCGCGTCAGGTTGTTGCCATTTTCTATCTGCCGGATCGCACCGGCATTGATATCAGTTTCGGAGTAGCCTATATTCACAGCGCGTAAAGCCATCCCATAATCAAGGTAGCGCCGACCACTTGGATCAAACACGTAGGCCCCCATGCCCTTCTCAAGAATTTGAGGAGCGTTTTGTGGAAACTGGTCAAACCCGCGTGAATAGGTATGGGCTCCGCCAGGTACCGCCCGAAGCAAACGCTCTTGAAAATCACTCATTTCAGGATTCCCTTAATCTGTGCATCCATTAAGGCATCGGCCACCATGAAATCGGCAACTGAGTCAATTTCGACCGCTTTGTATTTATCAACAATCCAAGGTGCAGTCCTATCATGGTAAAAAGTTTGCTCTCGCCGCAACCCTTTTAAATTAGAAACATATACTGAGCCTTCGAGGTAATAGTAATCTCTCACTAGATCTTGTCGCCTTATCCCGGTCGGATGCTTGCCTTGCATAGGATGTAAGCGGCCGTCTTGTAGCGAAAACAGAAAAGATGGATGGGTGTTGTCTACCTTTGCTACACCCACTACGCTTTCAACTTGTGAGGAGTGGGCACAAAGTTCTATAGCCCCATCAATATCTGAAACTTCACGCAGCGGCGACGTGGGCTCAAGTAACACAATGTATTCGTATATCTCCCCCCTAAGCTCTAGGAAGTCTATTGCATGAAAGATAACTTCAAGACTGGAAGCGAGGTCGGAGGCCAGATCTTGTGGGCGAAGGAATGGGACGCTAGCGCCATAGTGACGAGCCACCGATGCTATCTCTTCGCTGTCTGTGCTCACCACAACCTTATCCACGAAGCTAGACCCCAGCCCTTGCTCAATGGTCCACGCGATTAGGGGTTTACCGCACAAGCGGCGTATATTTTTACCTGGAAGGCCCTTTGACCCCGCGCGAGCGGGAATGAGAGCCAAAACATGCTTGTCATTAATCATGTTGTCTTTTAGTTAAGTAAGTCTAGGTCAAGGTGTCGTGGGTGTCAGACACCGTTTGCATACCGATAGTCTTCTGGTCTACCCACGTCCAACCATGGTTCATGCATAGGGTAAACAATTGTGCGTTCACACGCAGACTGGAGCCTAGCAAATAACATTGGCATGTCACAAGGTTCGCCAGGCAGCAATTGGTTAAGAGCCCGCGGTTCAAGCACGTAGATGCCTGCATTAATATGTGTCTTGCTGATCGGTTTTTCCTCGAACCCCGTAATATCTACACCGTTTATGTGCACAACTCCATAAGGATGCTGCCATTCGTGCAACCGCACCGCCATGGTTGCTGTGGCTTCATGCCGATGATGGAAATCTAGCAAATCGGAATATC
>Ga0214919_10005172_pt1 | contig 18657 bp, 18 predicted proteins | sample LL1503_MetaG_FD_177994 | JGI IMG/M metagenome (GOLD analysis project Ga0214919, IMG submission 177994) | Freshwater microbial communities from Lake Lanier, Atlanta, Georgia, United States - LL-1503 | ecosystem: Environmental > Aquatic > Freshwater > Lake | place: USA: Georgia | collected...
AATCCATGAATTAATAAACCCTCTTCTAAAATTTCACCTATCTTCATACGAGGATTTAAAGAAGCATAAGGATCCTGAAACACCATTTGTATATGACGCTTAAGATGCTTTTTATCCTTAATATCTAAGGAGTTCAGGTTTTGACCTTTAAAGAAGATCTCGCCTTGATCAAGCGACAGCAATTGTAACAGACAACGAGCCAGCGTTGACTTACCACTGCCAGATTCACCTACAATGGCTAATGTCTCACCTTTTTTAATCGATAAGCTGACATTATTGAGCGCTTTTATGACTCTTTGATGTCTAACAAAGAAGCCGGAAGTCTGTGTATAAGTTTTATAAAGGCTTTTAGCTTCTAGGAGCATTTCATTTTTAATATTTTTTATCATGATTTAAAAAGTGACTTTTAAATAAACGCGCGGTGCTGAATTGGCTTTAGTTTTTTAATGCCTTTTGCATCTGGCACACATTGAAGCAAAGCTTTGGTGTAAGCATGTTTTGGTTTTTTTAATACCTCTTTGACGCTTCCCTTTTCAACAATCTGTCCTTGATACATCACAATGACATCATCGGCAATTTCTTCCACAACACCAAAGTCGTGCGTTATAAAAAGCATCGCCATATGTCTTTGTTCTTTTAAATTATGAAGGAGGTTTAAGATCTGTGCTTGTACAGTCACATCTAATGCGGTTGTGGGTTCATCTGCGATCAGAATAGAAGGCTCGCACGCGATACTCATGGCAATCATAATGCGCTGCCTTTGTCCGCCTGAGAGTTCATCTGGGTAAGTTGAAACGCGATCTTCAGGAATGCCCACTTCCTTTAAAAGAGAGATTACTTTTTTATCTAAACTTTTTTTATCCAAATCAAGATGCACTTCTAATGCTTCTTTGATTTGATCGCCAATCGAGATCACAGGATTTAAGGATGTCATCGGTTCTTGAAAAATCATGGCCATCGATTTGCCACGATAATGACGCATCTCAGCATTCGACAGGTTGGAAATATTTTGACCCTCAAAAGAAATGTCGCCTGTTTGTTTGAGTTGCGTGGATAAAAGTTTCATGATGGAGAGTGCCGTTAAGCTTTTACCGCTACCTGATTCGCCCACAATACAAGTGGTGCGTCCTGGATATAAATCAAATGAAATATCATTGACTAAAATTTTACGGGGTTCATTGATGGGTGAGACTTTTAAATGCCTTACTTCAAGTATTTTTTTCATGATGGTTGCTTCAACAAGAATGCAGCTAAATCATCAAATGGAATCTTAGATTGCACATTATCAACTCTTAATGATTTAACTTGTGCAACACCCTCTTTCATTTCATCATCACCTAGGATGACAGCAAATGCGGCACCACTTTTATCAGCACGTTTCATTTGTGATTTAAAGCTACTGCCACCTGAATTTAAAACGACTTTTAATCCATGACTTCGAAGTGTTTCTGAAAGTTTTAATGCATATTTTTCAGCGGCATCGCCTAAGTTCACCAAATAAATATTGGGTTCGTTTTGGATAACAACCCCCATATCTTCTAAGAGCAAAATGATGCGTTCTAATCCAATACCAAAACCACAAGCAGGTGTTTTATTTCCACCCAATCGTTCAATGAGATAATCATAACGGCCGCCGCCTGCAATGGTACCTTGACTGCCTAGGCGGTTCGTCACCCATTCATACACAGTGCGGTTGTAATAATCAAGGCCTCTCACTAATCGATGATTCAATTTGAAAGGAATGCCTGCTTCTTTTAGATAGCCGCATACTGATTCGAAATGTGCTTTTGCTTCACTATTTAAATACTCGGATAGTTTCGGTGCACCTTCAATCATGGCCTGCATAGCAGGATTTTTACTATCCAAAATACGTAATGGGTTTTGATGAAGTCGTCTTTTGGAATCATCATCTAATATGTCTTGATGAGTTTCAAAATAGCGAATGAGCTCAGTTCGATAGGTCAATCGATCTTCAGGATCGCCTATTGAATTGATCTGAAGTTCGACATCTTTAATATCGAGCGCTTTCCAGAGTCTCGCTAATAATAAAATTTGTTCAGCATCAACATTAGCATCATCAAACCCAAAGGCTTCGACACCTACTTGATTAAATTGTCGTTGACGACCCTTTTGTACATTTTCATGTCTAAACATAGGGCCTTGATACCACAAACGAATGGGGCCATTGTAGGTCATGTTATGTTCAATCACCGCTCTCACACATCCCGCCGTGCCTTCAGGGCGGAGCGTTAATTGATCCTCATTTAAAGAGTCTATCCAGGAATACATTTCCTTTTCGACGATGTCAGTGTGCGTTCCCACGCTATCCACAAAAAGTGAAGTGGGTTCAACAATAGGTAAATTGATTTTTTCGTAAGCATAAAGATTTAATACTTCACGTATCTTATCTTCGACAAAATGCCAAAGCGGCGTCTTATCAGGTAAGACATCGTAAAAACCTTTAATGCTTTGTAATTTTTTAGGCATTTTGTTATTCTAACTTTGAATAGTGGGATTCCACATAGTTCATCACAATCGCTTTAAATTCATGAGCAATCTTATCGCCCTTTAAAGTAACCGTCTTTTCACCATCCACAAATACCGGGGCGACAGGTATTTCGCCAGTACCAGGAAGACTAATCCCAATATTGGCGAGTTTCGATTCTCCAGGGCCATTGACGACACATCCCATCACGGCGACTGACATATCTTCAACGCCCGGATAGGTATTTTTCCATTGCGGCATCGATTCACGAAGAAAAGTTTGAATGTCTAAAGCTAATTCCTGAAAGTAAGTCGAAGTCGTACGGCCACATCCGGGACATGCAGTGACCAGTGGTGTGAAAGAACGAATGCCCATCGTTTGTAAAATCTCTTGTGCGACCACCACTTCTTTAGTGCGAGGCTCAGCAGGTGTAGGTGTTAATGACACACGAATCGTGTCGCCTATGCCTTGTTGTAAAAGAATAGCGAGAGCTGCCGTGGACGCCACAATACCTTTCGATTCCATGCCAGCTTCGGTTAGACCAAGATGGAGTGGATATGCAGTTCTTTGAGCTAACTCTTGATAAACAAGAATTAAATCTTGAACATGACTTACTTTGCAAGAGATGATAATTTTATTTTTTGGCAGTCCCCAAGAGACTGCTTGCTCAGCACTTTCAAGTGCGGATTGGATTAAAGCTTCACGCATTAATGCATCAGATGGCAGTGGATTTCTTAGTTTCGCATTCTCATCCATCATGGATGCTAATTTAGCTTGATCTAGACTTCCCCAATTAACACCTATACGCACTGGCTTGTCATAAGCTTTAGCAATAGCTATCATCGATTCAAATTGTTCATCACGACGGCTACCCTTACCTACATTACCTGGATTGATACGATATTTAGCGAGGAGTTTTGCGCACTCAGGGTAAGCTTGTAATAGCTTATGTCCATTAAAATGAAAGTCACCCACGATAGGCACATGACAATTTATTTTGTTTAACGCCTCGACAATACTTGGAATGGCATCAGCAGAAGCTTCATTATTCACAGTGACCCTGACAATCTCAGAACCGGCTTTCCATAATTCAAAGATCTGTTGGGTAGTTTTTTGAACGTCTGCCGTATCGGTATTGGTCATGGATTGAACAACGATGGGAGACCCACCGCCCACAGGCACAGATCCTACCATCACTTGATATGTCAGTTTTTTGATTGAAATTTCATTCATTTTTTATTAAATTTTATATAATTAAATCAATTATTTATTGAATTAAATTAATTCTTTTTAGAGATCTTGTCGTTTTATCTTTGACCTGCCCCGCGAGCTGCCCACATGCGGCATCAATATCATCACCTCTGGTTTTTCTAACCGTCACAATAAAATCTTGGTTCATGAGGACTTCTTTAAATTTCCGAATTTGTTCATTTGAAGAACATTTATATCCGCTATTTGGAAACGGATTAAATGGAATTAAATTAAATTTACATGGCACATCTTTTACAATCTGAAGTAAAGCTTTTGCATCCTCTATCGAATCATTAATACCGTCCAACATCACATACTCGAACGTCACAAAATCCCTCGGTGCTTTTTCTAAGTATCGTTGGCATCCTGCCATGAGTTCTTTAATAGGAAACTTTTTATTGATAGGCACAATTTCGTCCCTTAATTTATCATTCGATGCATGAAGCGATACTGCCAAAGCTACAGGACAGTCTTCTTTTAAGCGATCCATAGCATTGACTAAACCACTGGTAGATAAAGTGACACGACGACGGCTTAGACCATACGCTTTGTCATCTAACATAAGTTTCATGGCAGCAACCACATTGTCATAGTTCGCTAAAGGTTCCCCCATACCCATCATGACAACATTGCTGATAATGCGTTCTGAATGAGGTAACGCGTTATATCCTTCTTGTTGGCGCACATAAAAATTAGCTAACCATAACTGTCCAATAATTTCGGCCGTCGTTAAATTACGATTAAAACCTTGGCGTCCGGTCGAGCAAAATGTACATTCAAGCGCGCATCCCACTTGAGAGGAAATGCATAATGTTCCCCTATCGACTTCTGGAATAAAAACAGTTTCGATGCCGTTATTTTGACCCACATCAAATAACCATTTACGCGTACCGTCATCAGAGATTGCATCACTCATAACAGATGGTAATTCGACGTTAGCCTTCTCTTTTAATACATCACGAAATACTTTAGAAATATCTGTCATCTCACTGAAATCAATGAGATTTTCTTGGTATATCCAATGCATGATCTGCTTGGCTCGATAAGGCTTTTCACCGAACGTTTCAATAAAAGAAACGAGGTGCTCATAGTCAAAATCGAGCAAATTAGTCATTTAAAATTAACCGAAGAAATATTTGATTTCGATTTTAGCGTTATCTAATGAGTCAGAACCGTGCACGGCATTCGCATCAATACTCTCCGCAAAGTCTGCACGAATCGTTCCAGGAGCAGCTTCTTTTGGGTTCGTTGCACCCATCAAATCACGGTTTTTTAAAACGGCATTCTCGCCTTCTAAAGCCTGAATCATGACAGGGCCTGAAATCATGAATTTTACTAAATCATTAAAGAAAGGGCGGGCTTTATGAACCGCATAGAAGCCTTCTGCCTCAGATTGGGTTAAATGCGTCATTTTAGCTTTTATAATTTTTAGCCCTGCATTCTCAAAACGTGAATAGATTTGACCAATTACATTTTTTTTAACTGCATCAGGTTTAATAATCGATAAGGTTTGTTCAATTGCCATTGTGTAGACTCCGTAAGATTTAACATCGTTGAAAAGACTGTTAAAATAACATTTTTAGAGGTTTTAATAAATAACAATCGCAATGCAACACACCTATTTAACGACCGCCATGTACCATTTTGTGAGTCTTCCTCACTTCGAAACTTTACGCGAACCTTTGCTTCAATTTTGTATGTCAAAAAACATTAAAGGTACCCTTCTCTTGGCTGACGAAGGCATCAATGGGACCTTGGCAGGCTCTGAAAAATCGATTCTAGAATTTCTTCATTTCTTAAAAAATGATTCGCTTTTTGAAGGTAACTTTAAAAAGTTAGGTCATAAAGAATCCTGGTCAGATAAACACCCCTTCTACCGCATGAAGGTGAAACTCAAAAAAGAAATTGTGACTTTAGGTGTTCCTGGTGTATCGCCTACCAAAATAGTGGGCAAATATGTGAAGCCTCAGGATTGGAATGCTATCATTTCTGATCCTGAAGTGATCCTCATAGATACTCGAAATGATTATGAATATTCGATTGGTACATTCAAAAATGCGATCAATCCTAAAACGACCACCTTCCGCGAGTTTCCGAAATACGTAAAAACCCATTTTGATCCTAAAAAGCATAAGAAGGTCGCAATGTTTTGTACCGGGGGTATTCGTTGTGAAAAAGCTTCTTCATTCATGATGAATGAAGGTTTTGATGAGGTATATCACTTAGAAGGCGGTATTTTAAAGTACCTAGAAGAAGTAAATCCAGACGAAAGTTTATGGCAAGGCGAATGCTTTGTCTTTGATCAAAGGGTCGCAATTAAACATGGGCTTGAAGTGGGCGATTATGATCAATGTTATGCCTGTAGATACCCTCTCTCAAAAGAAGATATAAAAAGCAAAAAATATTTACCCGGCATTTCTTGTCCTAAATGTCATGGTACCCATACAAAAGAAAAAATTAAAGCTTTAACAGAAAGACAAAAACAAATCATTCTTGCAAAACAAAAAGGCATATCTCACATAGGATCAGCTAATTAATATTTAATTTTTAATCATCTGATTAATTTTTATATGAAGCCAAATAAATTTACTGCCTAATAATGAATGAAGAAAAAATTTGATCAAAAGTGTCACAGAAATTATAGTTATCGCAAAGATTCCTTGGCCTCTTAATCTCATAATGTTGATTTGCTCTCTCATCTGCAATAAAACTTTTGAAAAGCTCTTATAGTCCCCGCTTAATCCTCCAAGTTCGAATTTACAAAGCTCTAAATCATAAAAGACTGGATTGGAATATTTTTTTAAAATTGTATAAATGAGATAAGTGTCTGATTGAATCGTAAAATCTGAAGGAAATTTTAAGGCGTATTTTTTATCTATTTTAAAAATGATTGCTTGATGGACGGGCGTATGTGATTTAACCCATACCTTAAAAGAATTTGTACTTTTAATGTCAATAGAAGGCATAAAGTAAGAATGCTTCTGAAAAACATTTCTAGATCTAAAAAAAGCTAGGGACTCCCTTCTTGAAATGAAATCTTTAAGTGCCGCCAAGAATTTCTGTGCGTCACTTCTCTCAGAAAACTCATCTCCAGCATTCATAAAAACTATCAGATCTCCCACTTTGAATTCTTTTGTAGCTTTATTCATAGCATCATAGATGCCAACATCTTTTTCAGTTTTAAACCGAAATTTATAATTTTGTAGTTTATTTTTGTTAAGAATTTCAAATACTGAAGATTTTGTGTGGTCCTGTGAGTTTCCATCTTGGATATGATGAAAAAAATGAAGATGCGGTGTTCTTTTAGCAAAATTCAAAAGAGAATAAATCGTTCTTTGAATGCCTAAAGGATCATTTCTTACGACAGTGATAATATTAAGAGTAATCATTTACATCGCTCAATTCATTTACATGGCTGTTAAAATAGCATATAAATAATCAAAATAAATTGTTTAATTTAACTTAAATTTTCTCCTTGGCTCTTTTACTAAGAATTATCTACAAAAATGAAATTTTCACTTGAACAAATTAGCCACCACAATTATCAGCCAGAAATAGATGGATTGAGGGCCATTGCCGTCTTATCCGTAGTTATTTTTCATGCATTTTCCAACTTACTACCGGGTGGTTTTATTGGTGTCGATATCTTTTTTGTTATTTCCGGCTATCTCATTTCAACAATCATTACAAATGATTTAATAAAAGGCAATTTCTCTTTTGTAAGTTTTTACAAAAGACGTATTGTAAGAATTTTTCCAGCACTGATCATTGTTTTAATAAGCTCCTATTTGGTAGGTTGGTTTTATTTATACCCTGAAGAATTTAAAGCGCTTGCAAAACAAATCGAAGGTGCAGTAACTTTTACAAATAATTATAAATTCTTAAAAGAAAGTGGATATTTCGATATTGCGTCCGAATTAAAACCTTTACTACATTTATGGTCGCTAAGCATTGAAGAGCAGTTTTATATTTTTTGGCCTATTCTGCTATTCATAGTCTATAAAAATAAGCTTAACCTTTTTGTTTTTTCCTTCTTAATTAGCATCATTGCTTTTTCGTTACACCTTAACATTCTTCAAGATAATGCATCTGCTGCTTTTTATAAGACACCACTTAGATCATGGGAGCTTATGGCAGGCTCATTAATCGCATTTATCAAGCTATCACCATTCTCTGGCGTTAGAAATAAGGGTCTATTTATTCAAGCAATATCGTATTCCTCAGATAAGTTCAAAAAAACTCTTGCCACACTTGGATTGGTATTAATTATTTACGGACTTTTTTTTATCACAAGGAATGATGCATTCCCAGGCTGGGGGGCTTTAGGCTTTCCTGTTTTAGGAACCATGCTTATTTTATTAACTCAAAATACATTAATTCATAAGTTTTTGTCATTTAAATATTTAACTTGGATAGGTATTATTAGCTATCCATTATATCTATGGCATTGGCCCATATTTTCCTTTACTCGGATCATCAGTGCAGGAAGCGCTTCAGTAGCAATCAAAATACTTCTCATATTGCTTTCACTTATTTTGGCGTTTTTTACATATATTTTTATTGAAAAGCCTGTTCGCACCTCTAAATCAAAAAATACTTTTGCAATTGTTTTGATTGTTATATTACTAATATTAGGTGTTGCAGCGCATTTTACAAAAAAAATGAATGGTTTAGCTGATAGAAATATAATAACCAAAGAAAATAGTTTGCATCTTGACTATGCGGACTTTAAAGGGGGTTTGGGAGACTTAAATTATCCAGAATGCCAAAATAACTTCTTAACGAAAACTATAGGGATAGGCTACTGTTTAGTCAATAAAACTGGGTATGCAAATGCAGCCATCATAGGGGACAGCCATGCTGCAGATAAATTCTACGGTATTGAAAAAAATGATCCTGTAAATAAATGGATGCTTTTAGCTCATCCATCTTGCCCCCCTGTCTACGGAATCAACGTTGAAAAAGATGAAAAAAATTGCCAAACCAAGTCTGAAGGATATATTGACTGGCTTATTAATAACAAAGAAATTCATCTTGTCGCGCTATCGTATTTTGGCAATTATTTTTTAACTGCGGCTAATCCTAAAGATGGCCAAGTAAGGCCTAAACATATTGCGATATCAACATCAGATGAAACTGAAGCATCTCGCTTTAATGTTTTTTATGCTGGACTTAATAATGCAGTCAGAAAACTTAATCATGCCAATAAAAAAGTTATTCTCATTATCGATATACCCGAACTACCTTTTATACCGATTGATTGCTTTAGAAATCCAAAAGAAGAAATTTGCAAAATTTCTAAAATTGAAGTTCTTAAAAAGCAGTCTGAGTTAAGAAGAATGATTGCTCAGTTAAAAGAAGCAAATGTGAGTATAAAAGTTTTTGACCCTATTAACTTTCTATGTGAAGATGAATTTTGTTCGTTCTATAAGAATGACTCTATACTTTACAGAGACTCAGACCACCTAACTCTAAAAGGTAGTGATTTGATTGGTAAAGCTTTTTATAAAGAGCTAATTAGTAAAATAAATTAGCTATTAAGCATTTGATCAATAACTTTTGGCATGTCTAATTTTGCCTCCCACTTTAATATTTCTCGTGCTTTAGAAGGATCAGCTCGGCTGACTATTAAGTCTGTGGGCCTCAAAAACTCATCTGAATGTTTAACAAACCGCTTCCAATCTAAATCGACTTGAGAAAATGCAGTTTCTACAAAATTTTCTAAAGTATATGTTTTCCCTGTTGCTATGACAAAATCAGTTGGCTCTGTCTGTTGAAGCATTAACCACATAGCTTCCACGTACTCGGGAGCCCAGCCCCAATCTCGTGAGATATCCATACGCCCTAATTGCAAAAATTCATTGGATCCCGCTTTAATTCTTTTAATTGTAGAAATTATCTTTTGGCTTACGTATCTCTCAGGCCTTAATGGCGACTCATGATTAAATAATATACCTGTGCAAGCGAATAGTTTATAAGCTTGCCTATAATAATTTACCAGCCAAAAAGCAGATACTTTTCCAACAGCATAGGGATTCAGCGGATTAAATGATGTTTCTTCATTAGCTGGCAGACCCTTACTTCCGCCGAATGTTTCACCAGATCCGGCTTGATAAAAACGAATATTCTTATCGAGCATACGGCATGCCTCTAGCATATTTGAAGTACCAATGACTGAGCTTTGGATTGTTTCTGAGGGCTGTTCAAAAGACAACACCACAGAAGATTGGCCTGCTAAAAAATAAACCTCATCTGGCTCGACTTTTTTCATTACGCTAAAAACACTTCGATAATCCTCTGGCATCATGGATAGCAATGTCACTTCATCGAATATCCCAATCGAGCGAAGGTTTGAAAATGAAGCCCCCTCAGCATCTCTTGAGGTGCCATAGACTTTATAGCCTTTTTCAAGTAAAAGTTTGGCTAGGTATGTTCCATCTTGACCACTGATTCCACAGATTAAAGCAACTTTAGACATAATAAATTATAGAATTGATTTATAAACAGACAATGTATCTTGAGCAAATTTTTGAGGTGAAAAATGAGCCAAGCGCTTTTGACCGAGATCCTTCAAGATTTGAATTTTAGATTCAGAGTATATAACAGCTTCTAGAGCGCGGAGCATGTCATCGCAACTTGTAGGGTCAAAAAATTCAGCTGCATCGCCTATTACCTCTGGCATTGAGCTTGAATTGCTGCTAATCACAGGGCAACCATAAGCCATTGACTCGAGCGGTGGAATGCCAAAGCCTTCATATAATGATGGGTAAACAAAAGCCCTAGCCTGGCTATAATAAGCCCCTAAAAGATTATCATCGCCTAAAATATGAATAATCTGACCTTCTAAAAAACCTAAATCATTCATCAATTTATTCTCTATGCTTGAAAATTTTGGGCCACCAAAAGCAATGATATTAAAATCTTTCATTAAGTTTTTTGACATGGAAAATGCATTAAGCAATTGTTTAAAATTTTTATAGCCTTCACGAACGCCTACATACAAAATATAAGGTTTTGTCTTGAGAGATATAGGTTTTGATTGTGAAAGTTTTGCAAATGAAGAATCAACACAAAGATGAACCACAGAAATTTTATTTTCATTGATACCAAAAATATCGATCAAATCTTTTTTGGTGCTATTTGAAATGCTAATAATATGATCCACCCTATTTAATGCTGCTTTTTTCCAGTCGGTTGAGGGATTATCTTTCTTAAACATCTCAGGGAAGATCTCATGAATCATATCGTAGACTGTCGCAACTCTTGCACAGTCATATGTCAAAGGAGTTAAAAAAGAATAGTATGTTTCATGAATAATATCTGGCCTCCAAGCCTTCATTAAAGGATTCATAGCAAAATGATTTAAGTAATAAAAAAAATTAACGCTTTTTAGGGGGTATTTTTTTAAAGGAAATCCTGTGACAAGATCTTTGGGTAATTGATTTAAATAATGATTTCGATAAATCCCAGCAAAGATATTCACATCTTGACCGAGCTTTGACAATTCATGAGCTAGGATTGTAAAAGATCTAGACATACCACCATAAGATTGCCATGTAAATGCTTGATGATCAAAAGAAATCTTCAAAGATTTACACTTTCACCTTTTTGCCAGCTCGAAGAATATATTTCTCCGAATGAGCCTAAGGGAGCTACTTTATTTGTATTGAGATTTAAAAAGGGTAAGTTCTTAATAATCTCTTTCCGATTATTACCAGATGCAAATTGCAAATCGCCATTCTCATCACGTGCTTCACGAAATTTTGACGGGAAAGCACTAACATTTTTTAGTAAAGGGATTATTAAATCGGCATGGTCATTTCTGATAAAAAAAGCATTCGCTCCAGTCGATGTTGTACCTATAAATGTATACCCCTTTCTTTTTCCAAGGCAGACTAAAGCCCAAATTGAAGCTCCAAAATATAAATTTGAATAATGTGATTTTGTTCTAACAAAATTTGGTTCATAAGGTATTGATAGAGCTAGCAAATCTCCTAGCACAGCATTATATTCACAAACAACTATAATTGGATTTATGACACTAATTGATTCCCAAACGAAATAATCATTACCGTCTATATCGATACTTAAAATGCCTACATCGTCTTTGTATCCATTATCTAAAAAAATTTCGTTGATATTATCTTTTGTAATGAAAGCTTGAATTGCTTTTAAATTATGTTTCCAGTATATGTCGCTAGACTTAATACTGTTGATATTTTTTTTTGAACCATCTATAACTAGTCCATTCCAATTTTTCTGCAACAATAACAACCTAGTATTTGATTCAGTGTAGTCCTCGACGCCAAATTCTATAAATGATCGTGGAATTCCTGGAATTTTATTAACCAACCAATCAAGAATTCCATCTTCACCCCACTGAGAAAAAACTTTATATTCGCAATGATGAATAGCCACTAAAGTTTTTTTATTGGAATTTAATGATGATATTAACTGAGAAATAAGAACTGACTGGGCGTCAATTTTATTTGTAAGGCTTTTTTTTTTAAAAGGTTGAGGATATTTTTTATCAAAATTTTTTAAATTTTCTTAGATAATAAACTATATTCGAAAAGTGTACTTTAGAATTTATTCTAAAGAAAACATAGAGAAGTTTATACAGATTAATCTTAAAATCTATAGTCATTACATATTGGAATAACTTATAAAAAGGCACAATTTTCTCTATAAATGAATGCCTAATCCCTTGTTTTTTTAAATAATCAGGTTTTGAACTTATTCCATTTGGACCAAAAAGAATAAACCCTTTGTTCACTCGATTAATTTTCCCATTTTTTAACACGAAAAGGATAATAGCCCAATCTTGGCCTAAAAATGAATCTTTTCCCACCACATCACATTTTTTAATTATATTTGCCCTAATTAAAGCACAAAAAATTCCATGTGATCTCCAACAGACCTTAAAAAAATATAAGAATCGATTCGTCAAATTACCCTTTAAAGAAAATTTATTCCTCTCTAAATTCTTAAGTGGGCCCGAACTAAAAGAATCAGGCGAGGTTGATGCCACATAATTTGGATGTTTAATTAGAAATTCATAATTTAACTTTAGAAAATCTTCACTTCTTACATCATCGCACGCTGCCCAAGTAAAAAAATCGCCTCGAGCTTCATCCAAAACAATTTTAAAGTTTCTTGTGATACCTAGGTTCTTAGGCTGACGAATATATCTTATTCTTGAATCATTACTCGCAAAACTTTTACATATTTCTTGTGTTTTATCTGTTGATGCATTGTCTGAAATGATAATTTCAAAATCTTTAAATGTTTGAGATGTTAAGGAATTTAGTGCGTTCCTAATAGTTTTTTCTCCATTGAAAACTGGAACACCTACACTTATTTTTATTTTTCTATTCAATGGTAATTAAATTCTCCTCAAAAAACCGTCAGGGGCAGCAGTAATTGCAATCTTATGCTCTATAATCTTATCAATCTCAAAATTAATAGCCTCGCCATTAAAGTCTTTTAAACCTTGTTTTTTGATCATATCTAAATAAGCCCAAACTGCAGTTTTAGGATTGTTACCCTTGCCCCATGGCCTATCTTTAACAAATCCTATGGGTAAATCTTCAACCCCAGTATCCCAGACAACACAATAACTTCCTTTAGTTACTAAAGGAGCGTAGGCCACAAGCTCTTCTAATACATGGTCGTGAGTATGGTTAGAGTCCAAAAAGATTATAATTTTTTTAAAGTCTTTTGAAAAACCTTTAACTTTCGCAACAATATCTTTGGCAATTGAAGACCCTTGAGCCATCTCAATTAAATGTGAAAGCGGATGTTCTCTGATTGCCTTTTCATTATGCTTACGAATATCTATATCCACTCCCAAAACTCTTCTTTTGGATTTTATCGGATCAAAAATAGATTTACTTTCAACGGCGTCACAATAATCCAATAAAGCAAGCATTGAAGCGCTTAAAACTAAAGAACCCCCATGGGCTATACCCGTCTCAATAATCAAATCAGGTTTAACTTTCCAAATAAGCTCTTGTACAGCATAAATATCTTGAGGAACTTGTATGATTGGTCTTCCGAGCCAATTAAAATTAGCTGCGTAACTGTATCTAATAGCCTCTCTATTCCAAACATTGGAAAGACCTAAAAAATCTCGGTCGCCTGCGATTTGCTTTATATTTTCTGAGACTTGTAAATTAAACTTTTCAATTTCTGTCATCTTTTTAATTGCGCCCTTTTAAAAAATCTATGCACTTATTCTTTCAAATTTCTGCATCTGAATATCAAAAGCCTCTACGCTAGAAGCGAGTTGAAAATAATCTGAAGCCATCTTCCATTTATCAGCCTTGTCAGTAATCTCTACATACTGAAGAAATGCTTCATTTTTCCCCATCAAATCACCCAAGAAATGCTTAGTCACAGCAAGAAAGTACAATGCAAACGCATGACTTTCTGTTCTTTCCGAAACTTCTTTAAACAATCTCTCTGCTGTTTCATAATCCGAAGTCCTTAATGATCTATTTTCAACAAAGTTACATCTCAAATTCAGGTAAAAAGTTTGTTTCTCAATATCAGCAGGATCTCTACCTGGAATATTTAAAACTGATTAATTCCCTTCAAAAGAACCTAAGCCATAATTTGGTGGAAGCCACCCATTTAATTTTGCTTGTTTGTATAATTCGCTTCCTCTAACTGGGGCAGCTATTGAAAAGGACGCCCAATCAAGATCTACCGACTTAATTAAATCGTACGTTTCTTTTCTATGTGAATCTTCTTCACCAGGCATTCCAATTACAAAATAACCAATAACGAAAATTTTTGCTTTGCGAAGATAACCAACAATCTTTGGCAATTTATTTAATCTTAAGGGCTTGATGATTATATTTCTAAGAACATAATCAGATCCCGATTCAATAGCTAAGGGAATGGTATCAACACCAGCTTCTTTCATTAAAAAAGCCAGCTCCTGGTCAATAAAAACCGCAGTTACCCCATTTGGCATCTCGATCCTTAAATTGAATCTTTTTAATTCTCTAAAAAGATTTTTTGCTCGAGGCAAGTCAATAAGTAATTGATCATCATATAAAGTCAAAACATTTATGTCGTAAGTTTCTTTTAGATATGAAACATGAGAAATAATTTTTTCAACAGAAGCAAATCTCATCTTGGCGCCATGAAGTGATGGCTCAGCGCAAAAAGTGCATTTAAAAGGGCAGCCTCTTGATGTAACTAAGAAGAATTGGTTTATTTCTTTTTTTTGATATCGATATGCAGCAAATGGAGAAAATGATTCTTTCATGCTGTATTTTTTTGTATCAACTAAAGAGTAATCAAGATCAACAACATCATCAAGGGATTCGACATAATTTGTATCAGGTTTTTTTAAGTTTTTCTTGGTAATCCAAGGCACCCGCGCCGCCGCCCCCCCAAATTCTATTTCTTCTGAAAAATCTAAAAGATCAAGCATTGCTTGCTCTCCTTCTCCATAGCAAACAGCATCAACAGAATCTAGCAAATCAAGAAGCTCTTCATAGCCTGTTGTTGCTGCAGCGCCGCCTACAATAATAGGAAGCGTAGGGTATGAAATTTTAAGCCCTTTTGAAAGGGACATGAGGTAAGGAAAGGAAGTATCAAACATAAAAGAAAAACCAAGCACGTCAATTTTGATTGCACTCAATCTTTTTTTAATGATTTCTAACAAATCTTGAGTTTCATAAGCCTCGGTAAGATTTAGATCTAAAATTTCAACATCACTATTATTTTTTGACTTTTTATTGACATAACTAGCTATTGTTAATGGGCCATATGGAAAAGATAAAAAACTTCGAGTTTTAGCACCTAGAGCATCTGTTTTACCCACGAAATAAGGCAAAATAATTATGAGTGCTTTTTTCTTTGATGCAAGCTTAAAATTATTATTTTTATAGCTATCAACTTCAGTTTGTATAGGTATTATTTTTTTCAATTTATAAATTGTAAATTAATGTAATTAATTATTATAGTCTTTTTAAAAAAAAAGTAACGCAAATTATTGGCTTAAGTTAATACCAAAATAATCAAAATGCTTTTTCCATTCCACATCATTCAAAACAATTTCTTGTGCTCTTTTTAGGTGATAAGAAGCCTTGTGTTCTTTTATATTAGAACTACTATGTATTGATATTACATTTACCATAAATAAAAATTAAAACCCATTATTGTTTCAAACAATAGACAACAAGACCCGTCCCAACCCATGAGTGGAGCCTTAAATAAAATCTATAATTTTTTAAGTTATCCTTTAGCCAATTAAAAATTTCCCAAAGCCCCAGAGTATTATGATAAACAGTAATGGCTAATATTGGATTATTCATTACAATTGTATTTAAAGCGCCTTTTAAAACTTCTAACTCATAACCCTCTAAATGCATCTTAATAAATGTAGGTTTTAAATCGAGATCATCAAGCAAAATAGTTTCTTTAAGATTTTTAGAGCTTTGAGAAAATTGAGAAGAATAACCAAGTCCCTCCAAAAAAGGTTTTTTAATTCTTTTGTCGCTTAAAACCATTTCTTTGATATGGACATTATTTATAATGCCATAGGAGGTTAGATTTTTGCGCAATACTTCACAATTATTGGAATCAGCTTCAATAGCAACAATTTCCTTATAAAGTCCGTCTTTGAGGTCGAAAAATTTACGAATTACTTGACCATGATGGGCACCAATATCAAGGAATGATTCATTTGAATTTAAAATGCCCAAAACTTCTGGAATGAAATATCGATTATTAATAATTGGTGCTTTTTCAAAAATCCAATCTTCTCTTAATTTATGCCATGCATAAAATTGAATATAATGAGCACGAGAAATGTCGTCTTGCCACATAGACAAAGAATTTCTCATTTGCTCATAATCTTGACTATTTAAATTGTTAGCAAACCAGCCATTACTCAAAGGATGGATTTCTTTATAAGCCTCGCAAATGTCATATAAAGGAACTATATCTTTCCAGCCCATTTCATTTAGATAAGATTGAATTTCTTCGTAAGGAGAAAGTGCAACACAGACAACAAGCAAAAAATCTTTATCAATAAAAGCCTGCCCCTCAATTGGATCAATAATTCTTGTGTTGCTCCAAAATAGATCAGTCTTAAATTTGTCTGCTTGCTTGTCTATGACAAATTCAATATTGATATTAATTATTTTGAAATATTCATAAGCCATTTTTCCCATATCACCTGCCCCATATAAAACGATTGGCTTATCAACAATTCTAGGGTCTTTTAAACATGGTAAAAAATTTATAGCGTCTAAAAGTTCAGTTGCAAATAAAATGTCAGGAAGTTTACTTATAGTCTTCATTGAGTTTTTCAGTCCATTTTTTAAGGATCAGGTCATCTGGAAATAATTTATAAAAATGATAAGCGCTACCTTTTGTTTCTTCGAGCAGTCCGTATTTTTCATAATTAGAAATTTTCTCCTTTCCAGATAAACCTAAAAAATAATTTCTATTTGATTGGCAGCTCAAAAACCATTGATGCGGCTCATTACCAAAAATACTTTCAAAGTTAATTTCAGTTTTATTTTGGCAAAAGATATTCTCATATATATCTTTAAACGCAGCTGCGCATTTTGCAGGATGAAATCTCTCTTTTACAAACTTAGAAGCCTCTCTACTAATTCTTTCTTTCTCAACTGGATTCTTTTTAAGCCAAATGATTGCATCTTTAAATTCAAAAGGATTTTTTACAACCATGCCAGTTTGTAGATTTTGAACAATATTCAACTCTGATGAGTTATCAAGAACGATAGGGACAATGCCAGATGACATTGCTTGAAGTAAAGCATTTTCAGTAGTTCCATAATGAAGAGGGTTAAGAATGTATGCCAATATATCTATCGATGGAAGTGCATCAGCTATAGGACTAATAAATCCTAAAAATCTTATTAAATCATTTAGGTTTTTTTGTTTGCATTGCTCCAGCATAATCTCTTTATTGTGAATATCCCCTATTAACTTCACAGGGAAATCTTCTTTTTCAATGCCAGCTATAAATTCAATATAATCTGGATGAAGTTTAGAGAAAGATAATGTGCCTATATATCCAATATTAAAACTATCGGGATTTCTATTAGCGAATTGAAAATTATCAAAACCTCCTGAGCTTGATATCACAGTTAACTTATCTTTTTCGTTTTTAGCTAAATCTTCAAGAGCTCCAATTCCAAATGAGCTTGCCGATGTGAATACAAATGATTTTGAATGCTTAATGAGCTCTATAGGAATAGTGGGCGAAAATAATCCTGAAACATGGCTCCAAACAACGAGCCTTATTTTTATATGCGAAATAGAAAGTAAAAATTTTATTAAAGCAGGGTGATTCCACCACTCTATTTGGATGATATCCGCACCCTTTATCAGGTTAATTGTTTTTTCTATTTCAGGGGTTATATGGACTAAGCATCCTAGATTTTCAATTTCATCCAGAATAGATTTTTTATCAGGAGCTTCTAGGCATAGGATTTCTCTTTGAATGGATTTGTCTGAATATTTAACTAGTCCTGCTAAAGCCCTACCAACACCTCCTCCTAAATGAGGCGTTAGATGTAATATCTTCATATAATAAATTTATATGCTTTTGAGGGGAATAACTTTGTTGAAACTACCATTATAGCCAGGTGGCGAACTTAAATTCATTTCTTTAGTATATTCCAGAAATTTTGGAATTAATGACTCTCTGTGCTGGTCAATATTATCAGGGAGGCAATGTGTTAGTTGTCCACAATCGCCACAAACAGGATTTTCGCATCGCTTGCCTTGCAAATGCTGCAATCTCAAAGCATTCATTTTTTCCGAATGCCAAATTTCTTTTAGGCTTAATTCGCGAACGTCTCCAACAATAAGCTTTCTTCCCCAGTCTAGAAAACATGAGCTCACTAAACCGTCGGCATTTATAGAAA
>Ga0214919_10005173_pt1 | contig 18654 bp, 18 predicted proteins | sample LL1503_MetaG_FD_177994 | JGI IMG/M metagenome (GOLD analysis project Ga0214919, IMG submission 177994) | Freshwater microbial communities from Lake Lanier, Atlanta, Georgia, United States - LL-1503 | ecosystem: Environmental > Aquatic > Freshwater > Lake | place: USA: Georgia | collected...
ATTGCACCACCGCAGAACCCTTGCCCGATGATCTTGCACATCCGGTAGCGCTGTTTCATGTGCCAATTCTTGGTGCGGGCACAAGTATCACGACTTTGTTTGAAGTGTGTGGCGCAGAAGGACCAGGTTCAGTTGGCCTCGATGGTTACGACTGGGAATACATGCGACCACTTCGAATCGGAGTCGAGTATCGCATGGAAGGTGGCATCGTTCGTTGGGAACAACTTGTTGACGAACGTGGCAACCCATATGACTCAATGAGTTTCTCGATCGAAATGTTTGACACCGAAGGCCTGGCGGCCCGCATTACAAACACCTGGCGCTTTCGTCGGCGTAAACCTGAAGGTGCAACTGAGGCAACGTCATGAAGGTTGGCGATCAACTTCCCGAATTTGTGGTGCCGTCAGTCGACCCAGCGCGAATGAAAACGATGGCCGCAGTTTTGCGCGATCCCTATCGTGTGCACTGGGATCGCGAAGCCACCCGTGAGATGGGTCTTGAAGGCCGCGTGATCAACCAAGGTCCGCTCAACCTGAGCTACATCGTTAACATGTTGCATTCATACAGTGGGCCAACTTCGGTTCGGCGTCTGACGGTTACGTTCGGTCGACCAGTGTTCGACACCGATTCGGTTGTTGCCGGTGGCGAAATATCGGCAATTGAAGGCGATCGAGCAACTTGTGCGGTGTGGTTGAAGCGCGGCGATGAGATTGTTGTCTCGGGTACTGCGGTCATTGACATCGCACATCTTCACTAAGGTTCGGTTATGACCAAACTTCCAGCGACATTCGTTCCGATGGAAGCAGCTGTTGCAGCGATAAAACCTGTTGACACTTTGGCGATACCGCTTGGGCCAGGTGCGCCTGGCGGCTTCTTGCATTCGTTGGGTAATGACACGCCGGCTGATCGCTTCAGTGATTTAAAGGTATTCGGGGCCTTGTTGCCCGATCTGTACGCAATCTTTGCGCGGCCATCGGTTCATTTGAAGTCCGGATTCTTTGGACCAGCCGAACGTTATTTGCGCGACACCGGAGCCGATGTCGATTTTGTGCCAGCCGACTTTCGCCGTTTCGAGCCGACACTTGCTCATTTGAAACCACGAGTACTCGCAATCGCTGGAGCAATGCCGGTTGACGGTCGAGTCTCGTTGTCGTTGCACGCTGGAGCGTTCACGACCGAAATTGCCAATGTGATTGCCGATCCAAGTCGAGTGTTGATTGTGGAATGCAGTCTTAATTTTCCGCACACTTTTGGTGCGGGCGACTATCAACATTCAATTGCGATTGAAGATATTGATTTCTTGGTGCAGTCAGATCGAACTGCCCTCAACTTGGCTGACGTCGTTGCAAGTGACATCGAAAGTCGTATTGCCGAAATTGCGGTGTCGTACATACACGATGGCTGCACATTGCAGACTGGCATTGGTGGCATACCGACGCAGGTCGCAACACGACTTGCCGCTGGAAGCGGTGGTGACTACGGAATTCATAGCGAGATGTTCACGACAGGTTTAATGCGACTACATCAGTCGGGCAAGGTGACAAATCGCAAAGGTACTGAGTTTGATGGATATTCGGTCACAACATTTGCCGCTGGCGAACCAGGGTTGTATGCATGGCTTCACGAAAATCGCGACGTTCGTTTTCTTCCGGTCAATGTTGTGAACTCTCCCGAAGTCATTGCCCGAAATAAAGACATGGTGTCAATCAATGGTGCAATGGGAGTCGACTTGTCGGGTCAGGTCATTGCCGATTCGGTGAATGGCAAACAGTTCTCGGGTATTGGTGGCCACGAAGACTTCGTCTCAGGTCCAGGACTGTCGACCAATGGTCGCAGTTTGATTTGTTTGCCGTCGACATCGGTCGTGAACGGTGTGACCATCTCGCGCATCATGGGGCGGTTGCCAGAGGGCAGCGTTGTCACCACCCCGCGCCATCAAGTTGATGTGATCATCACCGAATATGGAGCAGCTGAAATCGCCGGCTTGTCGATTGCCGAACGTTCACATGCATTGGCACAGATCAGTCATCCTGATTTTCGTGAGCAGTTGTTGTCAACTGCCGATGTCTGGCCGAGCGACTAAGACAGCGTCGTTGCTTGTTGTGATAAGAATTTGCCCATGAATGGTGCTGAGAGCCTGCTGAGATCGCTTGTTAACTCTGGGGTTGACACGTGTTTTGCCAATCCCGGAACATCAGAGATGCATTTCGTTGCGGCGCTTGACCGTGTCGACGGAATGCGTGCGGTTCTCGGCTTATTTGAGGGTGTTGTGACAGGCATGGCCGATGGCTATGCGCGTATGGCTGAAAAGCCTCCCGTCACTTTGTTGCACCTTGGACCAGGCCTCGCTAATGGACTGGCGAATTTGCATAATGCCCGTCGAGCTTCGTCACCCATTGTGAATGTGGTGGGAGATCACGCCACGTATCACGCGCAATACGACGCACCATTGGCAAGTGACATCGTTGGGTTCGCTCGACCAGTTTCGGCTTGGGTGCATTCGTCAACAAGTGCGTTAACCGTAGGTGCCGACGCAGCTCGTGCCGTGCAAGTGGCACGTCAAGCGCCTGGTCAAATCGCGACGCTCATACTTCCGGCCGACGTGGCATGGCTTGAAGCCAATTCATCGGCCGAGGCACTCCCTGTCATTGAGGCATCGCAAGTTGCTGATTCAACAATCGGCGATATTGCCCAAACACTTCGAACCGCGCAATCGACCGGTGCTCGTGTGGCGATCTTGATGCGTGGTGCTCCATTGCGCGGAGAAGGTTTGCAAGCAGCAGGCAAGATTGCGGCAGCGACTGGCGCGCGATTGTTGTGCGACACCTTTGCCCCACGTCTTGAACGAGGTGCGCATCGAGTCGTTGTTGAGCGATTGCCATATTTCGCTGAACAGCTGGTTGATTCTTTAGCGAATATCGAACATTTGATTTTGGTTGGTGCAAAACCACCCGTGTCGTTCTTTGCCTACCCAGGAAAAGAATCGTGGTGCACTGCACCCCACACCAAGATTCACTATCTTGCACACGCTCACGAAGACGGAGTTGGCGCGCTACAGGCATTGGTCGATGCTCTCGGTGCGCAAAAAACCTCAGTTGCTGTTGCCGATTTGCAACTACCCGATGAACCGACTGGTCGCGTCGATCAATACAGCATCGGAAAAATTGTGGCGCGCTATTTGCCCGAGAATGCAATCGTCTCCGACGAATCGGCAACAAATGGTCTAGGCCCGGCTTTGGCACTGGCAACTGCGCAACCCCATGATGTTTTGTCACTCACTGGCGGCTCAATTGGTCAAGGCCTTCCGGTTGCCGGTGGTGCAGCGGTGGCGTGTCCTGATCGCAAAGTGGTCTGCTTACATGGTGATGGTGGCGCGATGTACACCGTTCAATCGTTGTGGACACAAGCCCGCGAAAATCTTGATGTCACGACAGTGATTTTTAGTAATCGTGCATACGCGATTTTGCAAGTTGAATTGAGTCGCACCGGTGCCAAAGATTTAATGGCCGAAGGTGACACCAAAGCATTGTCGATGTTTGATCTGTCAAACCCCGACATTGATTGGGTGAAGATGGCCGAAGCGATGGGCGTTGAAGCAGTGCGAGTGAGCACGCTTGAAGAATTCAGTTCAGCATTTCAGTCGGCCATGAAACAACATGGTCCGCGTTTAATCGAAGTACTGCTGTAATCGACTAGTTACGAGTCAAGGTAACGAGTGGAATCACTCGTTGAGCTTGATCGGCGGTCACTTGGTATTCGTCGTATGAAGGCCAAATTGCCGTCATGATCTTCCACATGCGTGAGCGTGTTTCGGCTTCTGACTCGTGATCCACGATTTGTGCAGTCGCCCAATATTTGTCTGAGCCAACCTGAACCCACACTTGCGGGTTCTGTACCAAGTTTTCGAGCCACAACGGGTGTTTGGCCGCGCCACCGTTTGATGCAATCAACAGCACCTGGTCGCCTACTTTTCCGTAAATCAATGCACTCCGATTCCATGCGCCGGTTTTGCGTCCCTGGGTTGTGAGCAACATGCAGGGAACGCCCTTCCAGTCGTGCCCTTCGGCTCCATCGGTTGCGACATACGAATCGATGTGCTTGCGCACCCACTCGGTGGGGCTATCAAGAATTGGCTTTGGGGGAGTGGAGTTCTGGGCGATCACGTTGCTCATAGTGAAGAGCGTAACCTCGCTGGAGTGAAGAGTGTCCGAAAGGTGCAGGCGAGCCTCGTATTGGCTGTTTTAGGGATATCGATGCTCGCTAGTTGTTCTGCCTCAGATTCGGCGACTCCTCCGATGGCTCCTCCGATGACTGAGGCTCCCCAACTACCGATCGCCACAACGAGCACGCCAACAACTTCAACGACGACCACGACTACGACCACAACAAGTACGACAACGACGCTTCCTCCTACTGAACTCACGACGAGTATCGGAACTTCGGTTCAAGGTCGACCCATCGATGTCATTCATCGTGTTGATATTCCCGGCGCACAATTACCGGTAGATGATCCGACTCGAGTCGTCGTACTTGTCGTTGGTGTGATTCATGGTGACGAGCAAGCAGGCCTTGATGTGATTCGCGAATTGCGTGCGATGTCACCATCTGAGATACCGGCCAATGTTGATCTGTGGTTATTGCCAGCAATCAACCCTGATGGAGTTGCACTCAATCAACGTCATAACGCCAATCAAGTTGATCTCAATCGCAATTTTCCGTACAAGTGGGGAATCATTGCGGCACCAGGCAACTGGGAATACAGCGGTCCATCTGCTGCGAGTGAACCAGAAACTCAAGCAATGGTTGAGTTTGTGAAGTACTTGCGACCCGACATGACCGTGTGGTTTCACCAAGACGAATTCAGTATCGCTCCATCAACAGGGTCAGATGGACCACTGCGCCGCGAGTATGCGCGCTTAACCGGACTTCCGTTGAAGGGTGTTCCTGGTGGCACGTACACCGGAGTCGCCGCAACGTGGCAACGCAAAACTTTTACTGATGACACAGCGTTCATTGTTGAGCTTGGTCCAACACTGGCTGACGGCGAAGCTCTCACTCACGCGCATGCGATCTTGTCAGTCGTTTCGTTGTTGCCCTAAGGCGTAGTAACAGTTACTGCGTAGCGAGATCTTTAATCCATGCGGGCAAGCGTTGCGGCCGACCCTGAGCGTTGATGTACGCATGTTGAGTCGAGGCCGTCGACACGGTTTGGTCGCCAACGGTGATCAAGTAGTTGATCGTGAAGGTTGCACCCGTGGTTGCGGCCAAAACTAAGTGGACTGTCAGCACGTCATCGAACTTCAGCGGCTGGCGGTATTTCACCGTGGCCTCGAGCACAGCCGAGTCGCCCAGGGTTTCGCGTGAGTCGGCATACGACTGGCCAATCGACCGCAGATATTCGACGCGAGTTTCTTCGAGATAGGGCAAATACCTGCTGTGATGCACAATTCCCATGGCATCGGTTTCAGAAAAGCGCACCCGAATCTGATGGGCGAAGGTGTAGTCGTCGGGGGTCAATGACGGTTCTGGAGCGGCGCGCACGGTGAGGACGGTATCTGAACCAAGTTGGGGTGGTGTCAAAGTGGGGGATGAAATTTAGCCGTTTGGACCCAACTATGTACAAATCGGTTGCGCAGGGCGTAGGGTAATTACCTAACGGGCACAGTGCCCGGCAATAGAGAGAAATGAGTACCACCGTGGCTCTAGGCACAGTGAAGTTTTTTAATGCAGAAAAAGGTTATGGATTCATCTCCCGTGAAGACGGTCCCGATGTGTTCGTGCACTTCTCACAGATCCAGTCTTCAGGCTTCAAGACCCTCCAAGAGGGCCAAAAGGTCGAGTTCGACGTCGGTCCCGGACGCAAGGGCGATGAAGCCCGCGACGTTCGCGCCGTTGACTGATCATTCACTGATCAGTTTCTGATTGCATCTGTTCTGAGTCGCCGTTGGCGACTCAGAACAACTTCAGTTTTCCCCGTAAGTGTGTATGCACGAACGCGGTTGAGAACCGATTATCCGGAGATGTCGGCCACTGTTGCCGACAAAATCCGTACCAAGTCGTGTGGACTAATTTCGATGTCCATCCCGCGCTTGCCACCCGACACAAAGATCGTGTCCCACAACGTCGCGGTTTCGTCAATCACTGTTGGCAGTAGTTTGCGTTGCCCAAATGGGCTGATTCCGCCCACGACGTAACCCGTCATACGTTCGGCAGCAACGGGATCGAGCATGTCGGCCTTCTTTGCGCCCACCGCAGCTGCGATCCCTTTCAGTGACAACTTGACCGAGACCGGCACAATTCCGACAGCGTGAGTCGATGTCCCGCCCTGCAGGGTCACGAGCAAGGTCTTGAAAACGCGATCTTCTTCGATCCCGAGAGCTTGAGCTGCCGCCTTGCCGTAGCCGTGTTCGCCAGGGGCGACATCGTTGGTGAAGCTGTGCACAGAAAATGTTGCCTGAGCCTGCTCGAGAACCACGATGGCTGGCGTACCGCCCTTGTTTTTTTCAGCTTGATTCACACTGTTCATCCATTCGGCGCCTTCAACTAGCCGAGCCATTGTGACACGACGGTAGAGTACCGAAAGCCCGATTTTGTGGGAAAAAGTACTGAACACAATCAGCAAAAGAACCTAGATGAGGTCGATCGACTCTTTATGACCGCTCAACACCCAGACTTTGATGACGAACAGGCCTATATCGATCATGCATACGACTGCCTTGAGCGGAGTCGTGGAGACGCCCTCAAACTGCGGGGTCACACCGAGGCCGGACTGGGCGGAACCTTTCAGAACCGCTTTGAGCGCAACGCCATCGACGATGCTCTCGTGAAGCGCCTGACCGATCTCGATCTTGGGGATGCGGCCTTGGTATTTGGCCGTATCGATCGTCTCGAAAACGACGAACTCGAAAGTTTCCATATTGGACGCCTAGCCGTTTCTGATGATAAGCGTCAACCAGTTGTTGTTGACTGGCGTGCACCGATCGCCGAACCCTTCTATCGCGCGACTGGTCGCCAACCCATGAACTTGGCGCGACGTCGTCACTTCATTGTGCAATCGAACAAGTTGCTCGGAATTGAAGATGAACTATTTGGTGAAGGCCATTTAGGTATCGGTCATGATGATGGTCTTGTTGCCGATGGCGAAGGAACGGTGACACAGGCCGGAACCGGCTTGCGCGGTTACAGCACATTGTTGGCGTCGATCGAACGCGGTCGTACCGGACAGTTGGGCGACATCGTGGCAACGATTCAAGCCGAACAAGACGAAATCATTCGGTCACCACAAAGTGGTGTTCTTGTGGTTCAGGGCGGACCGGGTACTGGCAAGACGGTTGTGGCGTTACACCGTGCTGCCTACTTGTTGTACACCAATCGTTTTCCCCTTGAAGATCAAGGTGTTTTGGTCATTGGTCCGAACCGAGTGTTCTTGCGGTACATCGAACGAGTTTTGCCATCGCTTGGTGAAGCCGGAATTGAACAAGTCATCTTGCAAGATCTCGTGCCCAATGTTCGTTGGGTCACGATGAGTACGGGCGAACAAGATCGACCAGAGACGGCACGCGTTAAGGGTGATGAACGCATGTCTGATGTTGTCGAAAAGGCTGTACGCGATCGGCAACGTCCGCTACGTGAGGACATGGTGTTGCCATTCCGCAGTGGATACGTGCGTTTGCGAGCCGAAGAAACCGAACGCATTATCAAAACTGCGCGTCGTCGTTTCCGCCGGCACAATTCGGGCCGTAAATGGGTCGAAGGCGAAGTGTGGTCGGCGCTTGCCGCAACATGGCGTGAAGGCGATGTGTCGCATCGCGATGTTCGCGAAGCACTTCGACGTGATGATGACATGCGTGTGGCCTTTGAACGTATGTGGCCAGTCTTGACCCCGGCGCAGTTGTTGCACGATCTATATGGTTCGCGTGCTCTTTTGAAATCTGCGGGCCAGAAGTATCTCGAGCTTGACGAAATTGAAGCTTTGTATCGCCCTCGTTCTGAAGAACTTGAAGATGTGCGTTGGACGACTGCCGACGCAGCACTGCTTGATGAAGCACGCGTACACCTCGGTCCGATTCCTGGTAAAGACGGCAAGATCGATGATGCCGATGAAATTCGCACATACGGCCACATCGTGATTGACGAAGTGCAAGACCTCACGCCCATGCAGTTAGCAATGGTGACCCGACGTTCGTTGTCTGGTTCGATGACTGTTGTCGGCGACTTGGCTCAAGCAACTGGTGCTCATGCACCAGCAACTTGGGATGACGTACTCGATCACTTGCCAGGGCTCAAGGCAAGCCGTGTCATCGGTCTTTCGGTTGGTTATCGCATTCCTGGTCAGATTATGGATTTGGCCAATCGAGTGATGGAAGCAGCGAACCCAGGTTTGCGGGCACCACGAGCAGTGCGAGAGGGTGTTGCGGGTCCAACTTTTGCTGGCGTCGCCGACCCGTCACAACTTCTTGGTGAAATCGTTGCACGTACTCGCGAAATGGTTGAACTTGTCAACGGTGGCAATGTCGCGGTTGTCGTTCCCGATCGCATGGCTGAAACGGTTGCCGATGCATTCACCGAAGCGGGTGTGGCATTTGGTCGCGCATCAAACACGGCACTCGATAACGGAATCACCATTGTTCCGGTGAGCGTTGTGAAAGGCCTTGAACTCGATGGTGTGGTTGTCGTTGAACCGAGCGACATTGTTGAAGCCGAGCCCCAGGGAATGCGTTCGCTCTATGTCGCCCTCACGCGTGCAACGCAACGTTTAACAGTTGTGCATGCTCGGCCATTGCCAGCACCAATGATTGGCTAAATTTTCGGTCTCTATTTGTTGAGGAAATTGTCTACAACTTGACCGGCAAAACGCGCCGCCTTGTCGGCATCTGCTGGATGATTTGCGTTGACTGCGGTATTTGACAGATCAACTAAACGTCCGAGCGATTCGGCAGCGACGGGATCGACCGTGATGAGCTCGGTTTCGGTGGCATTCCACAGTTCATTGATGAGAGCCAGTAGATCGGCTTTGCCTGATTCGGTGTGACCACTCTGATTTGGGCCAATGAGCGATGACAAACCAGTCATTGCCACTACCAGACGAGGGAGAAGTTCTTCAACCGTGCCAGTTGGCAATGTCGTGGTGCTTGCATTCAAGGGAGCGACCGTTGTGCCAGCGGTGCGGTCGTATGTTGTTGAGCAGCCCGTAACAATAACGAGCACACCAAGAAGAAGGCCAATGAGGCGAGGGGATTTCATAGGAGTATCTCAGGCTGTCACAAGAATGCGTGATGAGGCAAACGCACTGACACCAATGGTGTGGCCATCAATCACAACCGACATTGTGCCATCGTGATTTGTCTCAGAAATTTCACCTTGACGCCCGGGCAAAATACTGGACTGCTGTAAGAAGTCGAGAAGACCTGGTGTGAACTCAAGTTCTTCAGGGATGCGCGACACCGTGAATTTCGAGCCTGATGTCAACTGCGACAACGGCACTGCATCGGTTTCGATGTAACTCGAACCTGGAATTGGATTGCCATGGGGACACGTCGTGGGGGCACCGAGTACCCGATTCATGGCAATTTCAACTTCATCACTAATGACGTGTTCCCACTTGCCAGCTTCTTGATGGGCATCGGCCCAACTGAGACCGAGGATGTCGGTCAGAAAGCGTTCGGCCAAGCGATGTCGACGAACAACTTGCTGGGCAAGATTTTGGCCTTCAATCGTGAGTGAGATTCGCGAACCTTCAGCAATAACAAGTCCGGCCTTGCTCATCTTTTCAATCATTTGTGAAACTGAGGCTCGGCTCACGTGAAGTCGTTCGGCGATTCGCGCTTGAATGACCTCAAGGTCGTCTTCGTGCAACTCGAAAATGCACTCGCAATATTCTTCGAACGCTGGATGACGCTCAGTCGAGTTGATCATGTCGTCAGACTATCTCACTCAAAGACAACGCCTTGGGCGAGGGGTAGTTGGTCGGAATAGTTAATGGTCTGGGTTTGGCGGCGCATGTACGCCTTCCAACTATCGCTTCCGCTTTCACGTCCGCCTCCAGTTTCTTTTTCGCCACCGAATGCTCCACCAATTTCAGCGCCCGAGGGGCCGATATTGACATTGGCGATTCCACAGTCGCTGCCGATTGCGCTCGTAAACCTTTCGGCCTCACGCAGATCGGTCGTGAAAACACTTGATGCCAAACCTTGTGGAACACCATTTTGTAGTTCAATGGCTTCGTCAAAAGTTGAATACGACATGACATACAGAATTGGAGCAAAGGTTTCGGTTGCCACAATGTCGGTTTGCGCCGGCATGCGTACCAATGCTGGGCGAACGTAGGCAGCCTCGGGGGACTGGGGTGAATCGTGACGCTGTCCACCCGCGACGACAACTCCGCCATCGGTTTCTGCTTGTTTGATTGCTGCTTGCATGTTCTGTAGCGATTGCAAGTTAATGAGTGGACCAACGAGGTTGTTCGAATCGAGCGGACTTCCGACGCGTAAGTTGTTGTATGCCTTACCCACTCGCTCACAGACTTCGTCAATGCGCGACTCATGAACAATGAGACGACGAAGTGTTGTGCAACGTTGTCCAGCGGTGCCAGCAGCTGAGAAAGTAATACCTCGAACTGCAAGATCGAGATCGGCCGAAGGAGCGATGATGGCGGCGTTGTTGCCACCAAGTTCAAGGATTGAACGACCGAAGCGTGCGGCAACAATTGGGGCCACAGCGCGACCCATACGGGTTGAACCAGTTGCTGACAAAACTGCAACGCGGTGGTCGGCGGCTAAGGCCGCACCAACTGATGCATCGCCAAAAACAACTTGACACACATCAACGGGTGCGCCGGCGACTAGAGCAGCACGACGAACAAGAGTGGTTGTGGCGATTGCGGTGAGTGGTGTGAGGTCTGATGGTTTCCAGATCACGGTGTCACCACATACCAATGCCAATGCTGCATTCCATGACCACACGGCAACTGGGAAGTTGAACGCACTAATGACTCCAACGGGTCCGAGTGGTTGCCACGTTTCAGTAAGACGGTGTTGTGGTCGTTCTGACGCGATCGTGAGTCCGTGAATCTGTCGCGACAAGCCAACAGCAAAGTCACAAATATCAATCATTTCTTGAACTTCGCCGAGCGCCTCAGAACGAATCTTGCCGACTTCGATTTGCACAAGATCGGCCAGAGACTCTTTGTGCGTGCGCAGTTCAATACCGAGGTGTCGTACAACTTCGCCGCGTACTGGAGCCGGAACGGCACGCCAAGTACGGAAGATTTCGGCGGCCGTTGTGATGGCTTGTTCAACCGAAGTGTTGGCGATTGAACTGGTGACTGTGCCCAATAATTGACCGTTGATGGGAGAACGAGTGGCGAGACCTGAAGTGCCTGAAGCGGCAATAGTGGCATCGCTTCCGATTGCCTTCAGTGCGCGTTGCGCCTGTTCACGAAGTTCATTCGCGGTGGGCGGAGTAATTGTTTGACTAGTCACGTTGACAGTCTTACCGATACGGCAAGGCGGTCGGAACTTCAGTCAGTGGCAAACGTAGGCAAAAAGAGTTTTGCTGCAGGAGAACTAGCCGTAATTGCATCGGCGGCCATGATGACGGCCGCTCCGGTGTACGCGGTGCGTTCGCCAGCTGGGAAGTTTTCGAGTGACGGATACACGATGCCAGTCATATACGAGCCGTCATCGGTGCGATGAGCGCGTGTCCAGAACAGTAAGTCGGTTGCAGTACTCAGATCGCCGACTGCTGCATGAGCAATTGAGCATTCGGCAGTTTCGGCAGCGGTGACCCACGGTTCGTCGCTCACACAACGAATACCCCGACCTTCCATGGCAAAGGTGTCCCACAAATCGGCCAGACGGGCTTTGGCTTGCTCGCCTTCCATCGCGTTGGTGAGCACGGGGTAATACCAGTCCATCGCCCAACGAGTTTTTGGCTCGAAGGCATTGGGTTGTGTTGAAATCACCATTCTCAACTGATCGGCGGCAGCAGCCCAATGTGGCTTTGGCTCATTGATGAGTTCAGCAAGATTGACGGCGCAGGTGAGTGCATGCCAAATACTTGATGAACCAGTCAACAACGCGTAATCCCATGGGCTCGCATGTTCTTCTTTGGCCCACAAAATGGTGCCGTCGTGACGTCGCATCGTCAAGACCCATTCAATGGCGCGTTCAACAGTTGGCCATAGGTGATCGACGAAACCACGATCCCAGGTGCACAACCAGTGATGCCATACGCCAGCGGCGATATAGGCACACACGTTGGTGTCGAGTTTTGGTTCTTCAACAATTCCGCCGGGCAAGTAATAGTTGAACCACCAACCCTCAGCATGTTGCATGTCAACGAGCCACTCGTAGGCGCGTTCGGCATTTGCGTGCAGTCCAGCGATGTCAAGAGCGATTGCGGTTTCAACATGGTTCCACGGATCACAATGTCCATCCTTGAACCACGGAATCATTCCGCTGTCAAGTTGAAGCACCGCGATTGATTCGGCAGTTTGTACAACTTCGTCTGCACTGAGAACGCCTTCAATGTGAGGAATACGACTCATGAGTGCACCGGCATTTTCTGGGCATAGACGATCAGACTCTTGCCCATGACCGGTGACAAGGCACGCTCAATAAGCTTCATCGAACGTGGTTGCTTAATGATGTCCCATTCAAGAAATTGCTTGTATCGATTGACAAGCTTGTTGTCTTCGCGACGTGGGCCAACCGCACACTTCAGCCACCAATACGGTGAATGTAAACCATGAGCATGATGTGATCCAGTGACAATTAAGCCCGCAGAACGCAATTTGGCCTCAAGTTCAGTTTGCGAGTAAATACGCACATGGCCACCAACAGATTTCGGTGCGTGGTACTCGTCGCTCAACATCCAGTTGATCTTTTCTGGCCACCACGACGGAACGGTGCAGGCAAGAGTTCCGCCTGGGCGTACCACTCGAGCGAGTTCGGCAATAGCGGATACGTCGTCTTGAATGTGCTCGAGAACTTCAGACGTAATGACGCGATCAAAGGTGTTGTCGGCGAATGGAAGTTTGGTGGCATCGCCACGTAGCGCTCCAACATAACGATCGGCTTCAATATCTTTGACTTCTATCATGGCTCCGAATGTTGCGCGGGTCATGCGCACTTCTTCGTCGGCGTAGTCGAGGGCAACGATGCGACCACCAAGTCGGGCAATTTCAAAAGCATGGCGACCAAAGCCGGCGCCAGCATCGAGAACGAGATCGCCAGGAGTGAGCCCAAGCTGTTTGAAGCGAACAGTCAACATGAGTTATTTCACTCGACCATTTCGGCGCAGTTTGTCTTGATTGGCAGGCATAGCTAAGACTTCGCGGTATTGCTCAACGGTTTGCTCGGCACATTTGCGCCAGGTCCAACGTTCAACGACACGATTGCGGCCATTCAAACCGACACGAGCTCGAAGTTCGGGATCGTCGAGACCACGACGAATCGTTGCAGCAAGACCTTCGGCGTCACCAGCCTTGCAACCAAGCACGGTGTCACCATCGATACCGGTGACTTCGGGCAATGCGCCACCGTCGGTTGCGACGAGGCAAATGCCTGTGCACATTGCTTCAATTGCGGGAAGGCTGAAGCCTTCATAGAGCGATGGAACCACAGCAAGTTCGGCTTCGGCGTATAACTCGACAATGCGTTCGTCAGTAACGCCCGAAACAAATTGAATATGTGGTGCAAGACCCAATTTGTCAATGAGATCCATGCTCTTACCAGGCTTGGGCTTGCCAATGATGGTCAAGGTTACATCGCGTTCGGTGCGTAATTTGGCAACGGCTTCAAGCAGGTACGACAAACCCTTTAAAGCAACGTCAGCAGATGCTGTCGTGATTAATCGGCCAGGAATGCGCTTCACTTCGGGCTTTGGCTTAAACAAATCTGGGTCAACGCCAACTGGTACGAGACGCATGCGATCGTACGAAACACCCATATCGCCGTGAATGTCTTTGATGCTGTTTTCACTCACAACCACGATGCGAGGCATACGACTAGCGACACGACCCTGCATTTCAACAAATGAATAAAAACGTGAGACGCCAAATTTCTTGTACCAGTTTGGTGCATGTTCCATTTCGAGCGCACGGTCACGCGTAATGGGGTGGTGCAAAGTAACGATCGTGGGAATGAGCTTTTCGAGCGACAAGATGCCGTATCCAAGGCACTGGTTGTCGTGTACGAGGTCGAATTCTCCGGTGCGTTGAGCAAGGTGGCGCTTGACGCGGGCACTAAAAGCGGCTGGTTCACCAAAGGTTCCTGTCAAGAACAGCCCGAGTTCGTAGAGGTCTTCGCGAGTCTTCAGTTCCCAGATCGCGGGGAAGCGGAAGGGGTAGTGATCGTTAATGAGATCGAGGCTCGGCAATTTAGTGAGCTTGATGCGCTCATCCAAGATGGGATAAGGCTGACCGCCAAAGACTTCAACGCTGTGGCCGAGGTCGACGAGGGCTTTAGTGAGGTGACGGGTGTAAACGCCTTGACCGCCGACATGGGGTTTGCCGCGGTAGGTGAGGTAAGCGATCTTTAATGGCCCATTGGGGTCGCGGGCGTCAGACATGCTTTCCGATGCTACCGTCGGGTCACTTACAGCCCCCTTGTGGTGCTCTGACCTGCGCCTGGACCACAATTGCGGCAGTCAATGATGGGTTCAGAAGACTACGAAAACTGTGAGGTAGGGTCCGAGTAGGTAGGAGAAAAACTGAAGGGGCTAGTGGTCGGTGAACCTGCTCGACAGAGTGAGTCTTGTGGTCGGCGCCCCCAACGTGGCCAGAGACGCAGGATATGTGAAGTCCCGGTCGGTGAGTGTTGTGGCCGATGAGTGAACAAAGGTCGCCAAAACCGTCACGACTGCACCGGCGTCGAGCACCCCAGCATTTGGGACAAATTGAAAATAGCCCGAGGATTCTGTGAGCACCCAATTCACAGGCAGTGAATTGTTGTTAGTCAACACCAAGGAGGCATGAAATTCATCGGAGAAATCAAGAATGTCCGTCGATGTCACTAATGGAAAGATGATTCGAGCCGTGGTGGTTGATGTGATGGGCGGACCCACAATCGGAATTGTGGTTGAGATTGATGATGGTGTTGTTATTGGGGTGGGTGGCGCAACGAACGTTGTCGTCGTGCTCGTCAACTCAGTAATTGGTGAAGAATCTATAACATCGGTTGAGGTCGGTAGAGACTCCTGACTTGTATCTGACGGTGTTACTACATCGAATTCGACTGCACTTGAATCAATCAAAAATTCTGGGACTTGATTATTTGATACAGCAACAAACTGACCAGCCGATTTAGATGGAATTGATTCATCATCCCTTTCAATAGGTATTAAACCATTTACCAACAACGATGCGATACCAGGAATGGCGATCAATACAAGACCGTGCCGCGAAATACGAGCCCAGAATCTGAAACCATTTTTGCTATTGAATTTGGGATGGCGGGAATGATTTGAGACCCGCGAACCTTTGTGAGTATGAACAGAGTGAGAGGGAATCGGAATTCGTTGCGCCTTCGCGAGAATTTTCTGACGCAAAATGGCAGGAAGTACAAAAGCAGGGGCAGTACCAAAAAGTACGATTGGCGCGTACTTCAAACGGGTATCTTCACACGCCGTGCATTCGTCAATATGACGAGTGACTCGCTTGCGAACAAGAACATTGAACTCGCCGTTCCAACCTGCAGTTATTCTCGCGAGTTCATTACAACCCGCGCCACCCATCTTGGCTACGGTTAATGCACCGAGACTCTTCTCAATTCGATCCCGCATCCGGTGAACGAGCGAATAACTCTGTTGGGGCGTAACGCCAAGCGCATCAGCAAGGTCAGCGCCGGTGAGTCCTTGACGAACTGAAAGCTCCAGAAGAAGTCGGTCACGTTCGTCAAGACCCGCAGCGGCCGATCGAACTAGCTCGGCGAGTTCGTTGAAAGAAGTGGCGGCACCTTCGGCATAGGGATCAATCGCGGCAACCACTTCGGGCACACTTTCTGATTGGAAGTCGGTGGGCATGAACCGTTTTCGCTTCTTAGTGCGTCGGTAAACCTCGTGTCGAAGGATGGTGTAGAGCCAGGGCTTGAGACGATCTGGATCACGTAACTGGTTGAGTCGCTCAGCAGCAATACAAAAGACATCGTGCACTGCATCAGCAGCATCGTGACGATCGGACAGCATTGCTACAGCGGTGTCGTATAAGCCTGAAGCATAAAGATCGTACATAGAAGCAAGAGAGTTTCGATCGCCGGCAATATACGTGACGACGAGTTGTGCGTCTTGAGTTCGTGTCTTCATTCTCTCTTTCCGACCAGTTTGAATTTCTCCCCCTTAGGCGGGAGAGTTGTGAAGAGTCGGGTCCTGAGAAAAGTTTGGCTCAAGATTTTTTCTGTGTCACGTGCACTCTTGAACTTCAATTGTAAAAACACGAGTCAATGTGCCAGATGCGTGCAGAATCAATGGATCGTCGTTGATGCCGTTGGGCGGGCCTGATTGGGGCTCTATGCAGGTCGCTTCTGCGGGAATGTCATAGATCACCCAATGCGAACAATCGCTCAAAAGTGTGAGTTCAGCGTTCCCAATTGTGATCGTTAAGAGTTCGTCAGGATTTATAAAACAGTCATCAACTGGTGTTGTTGGAGGCCGAATTTGCACTTCTGTCGCAATCCCCGACTTGTCTCGTTGAAGCATCGCACCAAATTGAAGTGATGTGGACTGAGGTTTAACAAACCAAGGATGCCAACCGATTTGTACAGGCATCACGTCCCGTGCATTAACCGATAATTGCATCTTCAACTTTGAATCACTTAGTTGAATGCGATGCTGAACTGTCCCACGAAAAGGCCAATCATCTCCGAGGCTGATTTCAAGTAGCACCGAAGTGGAATTGGTTTCAAGAATTTTCCATGTTCGATCAAATACTGTTCCGTGAATGGAATGCGGTGGCACATTTTTCCGCAGCGTAAATTGTTGATCGCCAAAATTGAGCAATGCATCTCGTACGCGGCCGGCGTATGGCACCATGGGATAGCAACCCCACGAAAGTGGATCTTTTGTTGCATCGCCAGTAACGAACATTTCGTGACCCCCGACCGCAAGCGACCCAACACGTCCTCCGAATTCGGGGTATACCAAAGCTGTCATGGTGCCATTGGGTGACTGCAACGTGATCACCCCATCATTGTGTCGCAAATGAGCCGACTTTTATGCCACGATCAAGATGTGCGAGCAATAGTGCAACGAGTAGAACAGGCTTCAGTTGATTCGACAGTTGATGGTGCCACGACTCGGGTCGGAGAGATTGGGCCTGGTCTATTAGTGCTAGTCGGGGTGACTCATACCGATACCGAGCAGTCGGCAGTCAAGTTGGCTGACAAAATCTGGAATTTACGCATCATGAGTGACGCTGATGGTGTGATGAATCTCTCTGTCGCAGATACAACGAGAAGTGTCTTGATCGTGAGTCAGTTCACTTTGTATGGCGATACGAACGGAGGTCGTCGCCCAAGTTGGATAGCTGCCGCTAAGCCCGAAGTTGCCGAACCTTTAGTGACCAAGGTGATTGAAGAATTACATCGCCTCGGAGCTCACGTTGAGACTGGACGTTTTCGTACCAACATGAAAGTCGCCCTAGTGAACGATGGTCCGGTCACTGTGACGATTGAGATTTAGAGAGAGTTTTTGATCGATTCAGAATTGCCAATAAGAAAACAAGAGCGATGAGCACTACCCAAGGTTTGTCGCCAAGCGCCACGTAGATCGTTTTGCCACTGCGAATAGCGACGTGACTCGAAATAACTTTTTGTTCGCTCACCTTTGTGCGTTGATGTACATGACCTTCGGGATCAACAAATGCACTAAAGCCAGTGGGGGATACTTGAACTACCCAGCGGCCGGTTTCAATGGCGCGCAATTTTGATGAAGCAACTTGTTGCGTTTGTAATACTGTCCACGTGTAACTTGATCCGTTGGTCGGGTTAATGATGAACCCCGCACCATTCTTGACTCCCTCTCGGGCTCGTCCGCCGAAGAAGACTTCCCATGAGATCACCACACCAATTCGTTCACTGCCTGTCGAGGTGGGAACATCAAGAATTGCTGGACCTGCTCCGGCTAATGCATCTCGCGGAACTTGATCAACGGGTGCGCCAAGCGATTTCAAGAATGAACGCATGGGCATGTATTCGCCAAATGGGACGCGGCGAACTTTGTCGTAACGATCGACGACCTCACCATTTTTCATGACAATGACTTGAGCATTGGTGAATTGCTCGCGGTTGACATCTTCGGTAATGCCGACTGCAAATGGGGCGTTGAGACGAGAAGCTTGAGCGCCAACTTCTTGAGATTCAACACTTGATGCAAAATCAATGACATCAATGACATTTTCTGGCCACACAACCAAATCAATCGGGTCGTCGTCATTGTTGTCGATTGTTTGTGTTGCAGCGAGATGGCGTTTGACGACTTCACGCGGGTCGGTGTTGATCGCGCGAGTGCCTTGAGGTCCACCACCCTGCACTGCCACAACATGGAAATCACGACCCGTGTCAGATCCACGTGGCGCGAAATAACCACCGACAAAAATGAGAAGGCATAAAGACCAAATCAATCGCCGATGTTGTTGGTCAACTGAAAAATCGTGCGGAC
>Ga0214919_10005174_pt1 | contig 18652 bp, 18 predicted proteins | sample LL1503_MetaG_FD_177994 | JGI IMG/M metagenome (GOLD analysis project Ga0214919, IMG submission 177994) | Freshwater microbial communities from Lake Lanier, Atlanta, Georgia, United States - LL-1503 | ecosystem: Environmental > Aquatic > Freshwater > Lake | place: USA: Georgia | collected...
ATCATTACCAAAAATTATCCCATTAACTCGATTAGTATATTTTCTATTTAAAGTTATTTTTGTAGTTTTTGGATCATAGCCATATATAGAGCTGTCGTTTACATCTGTAAAAAGCATTTGACTACCATCCCACGCTAATCCACCTAGGGGACGTCCACCAGAATCAAATATTTTTTCAAAATTCCAATTCATATCTGTCCTTTAATTTATTTTTACAGGTAGCCCTGCGATGCCAAGTCTTACTTTAAAAACAGAGGTATAAGTAGTAATGTAAAGGCCCATCCAATCCGCATCACCAAATCCTAAATTGGTTGCATGACCAGGTATCTTTATACGACCCAACAATTCACCATTAGGAGAAAAAACTTGAATACCTGCAGGCCCAGTACAATACACATTTCCTTCAACATCTACCTTCATGCCATCGGCAACACCAGCCTCAGGACCAACCAACTTACAAAACAATTTTCCATTTTTTAAGCTACCGTCTGCATTTACTTCATAAACTTTAATTAAATTTTCTCTTGTATCGTTTATATAAAGTAAAGATTCATCAGGGGAAAATGCTAAGCCGTTCGGATATGTAAAGTCTTTAACAACTAGGCTAATTTTTCCATCCGGAGAAATTCGAAAAACCCCATGATAATCGAGGTATCTTTGCAAATCAGAACCTTGCATTTCGACATTATTTAGAGCCCCCGATGGGTCTGTAAAGTAAATGGCGCCATCTGATTTAACAACAATATCATTTGGAGTATTTAGTTTTTTTCCTTCAAATTCAGAACATAGAGTTGTAATAGAGCCATCATGCTCTAATCGCCATACTTTTCGCCATGCCCAACCAGCAACAACTAGTCGCCCCTCTAAATCAAAAGTCAAACCATCTGCTTTATAACTTGGCCTTACTACAACTTCACGTCCGACACCTTTTTTGTATTTCCAAATTGTGTCACCGATAATATCAACCCAAAAGAATTCCCCTGTTTTACTATTCCATACAGGTCCTTCTCCAAACAGTAAATCATTAGAAATTACATCTAATGTTGAATCATGAGGAACTATTCTTTCAAAGCCTTGTGTTGACATATCAACTTCCATGAAACCTCCTCAAATCCTCTTAAATGAATGAAATTAATGTAATTCGAAAGCTACTAAAAAGCGAGAGACGAGATTGTATGTAGCAATAGTCCCTACAATATCGACTAATTGCTGATTACCACCAATAGTTTTCTTTGCTAATTCAAAAGTTTCTTGTGAAACTTGGACATCTCTTGTCATTTCCAAGGTAAGTCGTAAAACTGCAATTTCAGTTGGGTCAAATAATTCGGTATTTTTTATTGCAGTTTCTAAATGAAGTATCGCTTTCCCTTTCTCAGCAGTGCCTCCAGCCTCAATAAATAGGGGTAAATGTGCATTATATTCATAATCAGCTTTATTAACGACCGCTACTGTACACATAGCTAACTCACGTAATTTGGGGATAGTAGTGAGGTTATTTCTTACCTTACCTAAAAAGAAGTTATACCCTTCAGTAAATTGTGGGCTATGCAAAAGCAAACGATCTAATTCAGATAAATCTCCGCCACGTCTTTTACGAACTGCATCAACAATATCTTTAGGCTCTTGAAGATCAAGAGGAACTAATGGAATTCGTACCATACATTCTCCATACTTGGTAATTTAGGGGTAGATTCTGCGATACTACCTGTCTCGATTTTTTAATAATTTTTAATAAATAAGCCAACAAAAATTTTATATATGCACTTCTTTTCTATGTACTTCTTTACAAAACTCATTGGTAAATTTAATTGTTCGAACAAATAATGTCAATACTTTTTTAAATAAATAAATATATGAATCAAAAGAAGCAATCTACATCCATCCGATATTGGGAAATAGCTAAAATCTTAGAGCAGGATATAAAAAAGGGGCGGTACCCAATTGGAAGCCTATTACCCACAGAAGAAAAGCTCTGTGAACTATTTACTGCAAGTAGGCATAGTATGCGAGAGGCATTAGCATATTTAGTATCTATTGGACTAATAATCAGAAAGCCAAGAGTTGGTTCTCTGGTTATTGCAAAATTAAGTATTCCTCAATTAGTTCAATCAGTTGGCTCAATTCAACAACTTTTGAACTACCCAGGTGAAACTAGTCGCCATATTTTTGATACCAAACATATAAAAGTAGATCATCGAATGGCATTATTACTTCAATGTACTGAGGGAGACTCATGGTTTTTAATTAGGTCTTTACGTTATCCGAAGGGATACTCAGTACCAATTTGTATAACAAATATTTATGTCCTTCCAGAATATGCAGGGGTAGTCAATCACAAAAATAAGCTCATACCCGTTGCTGATCAAATTTCTGAAATGTATGGGGAAATAGCAAATGAAACTAAGATTGATATTTCAGCGACTATCCTATCCGCGTTTGAAGCTAGTCATTTAAAAACAAAAAAAGGTACGTCAGCTCTAAGAGTTACTCGGAGATATGCCAATAAAAATGGAAAAGTATTTGAAGTAGGAATTGCGACCCACCCTGCGGATAGATACACATACAGTTTCGATTTTAAAAGGGATGATCCTAATTATCTCTTAGGGAAAACTGACAATCCCACTCAAAGAATAGACTAACTATTACAAAATTATAGTTTCCCGACGTGATGAAAAAACCTTCTAAACTATAATTTTAAACATAAGAATACGATGATAAGAGCTACTTAATTGCTGTCAATCGCATCAGTGAGCCAACATCATCTAATTGTGTAATACTCCAACAATGCTCAAGTAATTTATTAGAATCATTTGTAGTAAATATATTTTCAGTGAGAGATCTAAATTTATTTTCCAAATCCTCGTTACTCATTGGGTGGGCAAGACTTCCAAGGGCATCCGATACGTGACAGTTCATATCTCTTCCATCTTTCAAAATTACCTTCACGTAACCTTCAAGCTTTCGAAAAACGGGATCAACCTCTACCTCAATCAGGGATCGTAATTTTTCAACTTCTGGATGGCACACAACTTCAGTGCTAAATTGAGCCTCTCCAGCTGAACCATAAATGATGGCCACAGCCATTGCATGATAAACACTAAACTTTCCCTCTAAACCAGTCTTGGGCTGCTTTATGCCAGTTAACTCTAAAACTAACGGGCCTACAGTTGCCTTAACTGAGCTAATATCTTGCACCTTAAAATAATGCTGATGACGTAACTGCAAACAAGCGTCAATAACAGCATGCACGACTAAACCACATGCAAATGGCTTATACATATTTTTGGAAAGCTCATATTGCTCACCAAGTCCATAAGAAATAACAGTGGGGTCGAACCTACTCGACATCACCTGACCAAAACCTCGCTTAGCCTCAAGAGCCCTTGGAGAACTCGTAAATCCTTTCTCTGCCATCAAGGCTGCAGCCAACCCTCCCTGAGACGCGTGCCCTGGATGAAAACTTTTACACATTGTGCCAAACATTTCCCTTAAGCCCGAGGACTGGGTTGCTGCAATCCCTAAAGCCCAAGTCATTTGTTCTACATTCAAATTGAGCAACTTCCCAACTGCTGCCGCCGCACCAAATACACCAGCAGTCCCAGTAATATGCCAACCTCGGTCATAGTGCTCAGGAAATACTGATAAAGCGATGCGGATCTCTGCCTCAACCCCCAATACATAAGCATGCACCAACTCTTTTCCACTAAATTGGCGCCACTCAGCTAATGCAAATATTGCAGGCAATACTGGCGCACTAGGATGAACAGCACGAAAATGAGTGTCATCAAAATCGAGTACATGTGAACTAATGCCATTGATCAGAGCTGCATGCAAAATATCAGCGCGCTCAGAGCGCCCCCAAATCTGGGCTTGAGGACTTCCAAAAAATGGTGTCAAAGCTGCCATGGCAAAATTAACTGTGTCATGCTGAGCTGCACCAATTGCACAACCAAGGCAATTTACAATCGCCCTTGACGCTTCCTTAACCACGTCACTTGGCAAAGCATCAAACTTCGAATCGACAATAAATTTCGATAATTGACGGGTTACGCCAGTCTCTTCAATAGATATCTGTTGTGAGTGCGTCATATCAGTCAATTTGTATCCCAGAGTTTTTAATTATCTTACTAAATTTATCAATCTCTTTTTTCAAAAACGCATCAGCTTGTGCAGAAGAACCTATTCTAGTGGTGGCGCCTTGTTTTGATAAATTATTTTGCGTATCAACTTGCTGAGAAACATCAACTAATTTTGTATTTAAGGATTGAATAATATCGCTAGGCGTGCCAGCAGGTGCTAACAAAACAAACCATGTTTCAGACTCAAACCCTGATAAGCCAGCCCTAGTCATTGTTGGAATATCTGGCAAGCTTGCATTCATTTGTAGACTAGTGATAGCCAAAGCTCTCAACCTCCCTGACTGAATATATGGCAATACAGATAAAGCATTAGCAAACATCATTGTCACCTGCCCTGATATTAAATCAGTTAAGGCAGGTGCCGAGCCTCGATAAGGCACATGCCGAATATCAATCTGCGCTTGCAGTTTAAACATCTCTGCTGTAAGTTGTGGAGAACTACCATTACCAGTTGATGCATAAGTAAGTTCGCCTGCCTGAGATTTTGCCAGCGTAATTAATTCAGGTAAGGATTTTGCTGGTATAGCTGGATTAATAACTAAAACAAAAGGAACGGAAGCCATTAATCCAACAGCTCTAAAATCTTTCTCAACATTAAATGGAAGATTTTTGAACAAACTTTGACTCAATGCAATTGAGGATGGTGCAGCTAGTAATGTATATCCATCAGGCATTGCTCTAGCTGCCTCAGCAGCGCCAACATTACCTCCCGCACCAGACCGGTTTTCTATAATAAATTGTTGTCCCATGGCTAGTGATAACTTATTTGCAATTAGGCGTGTGACAATATCTACTCCAGCGCCAGGCGGAAAAGGAACTAGAATCTTTATAGGTTTTACTGGATAATTATCTGCAAGAGCATGTAACCATGGTAAACAACTAGTCAAAAATGTTACGATAAGAAAATACCTTTTTAGGTTGATCACTTGCACATCTCCAAATTTAGTAGATTTGATAAATATTAGAATAATATTTTTTGAATTTAAGATTTAATAGTGGGAATACCAAACTCAATATCAAGATTGATAGCCATATCCAGCATCTTGACTAATTTATTTTGCCATCATGTGAGGAAATTGCGATTATGCAATCGTTTGATGAGCGATTGGCCCAGGCATGAGCTGATGCTTTTTGAACAATTGAGTCACCTGCTGATAAATTTACTTCCGTGGTATCGAGGATTAGAGTAACCTCTCCCTTTAACACGACACACAAATCTAAAGATTCTGTTTTTTGATAGTAAGGGTGTAATCCTAATGAATATAAGCTAGCATCTACCGCATTAATTGATTCGAAATAAGACCTTACATCTGAGCTCTGTATTGTTCTAAGCCAGATATCGTCGGGTGGAAATGTATATATATGTATAACTGAACCATCCTTTGGCGGATATAAAATTTCTTTTTGAAGGTCAATAAATGATAATAAGTCAATCGAACATGGGGTTGTTCTGGTCATCCAAATACGTTGGCGCTTAAATCCTAGTCGCGCGGGATCGATTAATGGGTTATCCAAATAATTATCTGCAAGTGCGAAAGATTTACCATCATCATTATCAATAGTTACTATTCTTCGAACCATTTCAAATTTTCTCTTTCTTTTCAATTGCACCCATCATAATAAAAGCCATTAAGCTGGTGTCATTGGGGTTTGTCCAACCATGCCAGTTTGCTAACTGCACAACCACATCACCGGGATATAGGGTACGATCACCATCATCAAGAATTAAAGTACGTTGCCCTTCCAATAGAATGCCATAGTCTATTGTTTGAGATTGATGTATTGGGGAACTATAGGCGTTTTGTCCACCCTTATCCATCGTGTGACTATTTTTACGTTGAAATGGTTCCTTAATCGGAACTGCTGTTAGATCTTTTTCTGGGTCATAATCAACAGGTTTAGATGCGGACTGTACTATTCTTAAGTGTCCACCTCTAGCAGGTGGATCAAAGGAAAATGGCAAATTACCATGATCTTGATAGCCGGACAAGGAAACTGGACAATCCTTAAAAACCCAAATATCTGTCATACCAGCACTTGCAGCTATATTTCCAACATTTACATTAGGTGCATCACTATCAAATATGACAGTAGATTGACCTTCTTCATTATTTCCGGTTACAACTCGCCTAATAGGTTTCATTTTTAACGACATCATTTATCCAATCAATCTAGTTGAATATTACTTGCTTTGATAACTTGCGTAACCTTTTCTAAATCTTGATTTACAAATTTTGCAAAATCATCACTACTTAACCAGGTTGGTTCAAAGCCAGCTACAATAGCTTTGTTTTGAAAGTCAGCTCCTTTTAAAATCTGTTCCAACTGCAAGCTCAATAACTGGGTTATTTTTGGTGAGGTCTTTGCAGTAATATGCAATCCATTCCAACCAACAATAGAAAATTGTGTAAAACCAGTCTCAGCTGCAGTTGGTACAGACGGCAAATTCATATATCGCTTATCCCCAGTTACTACAAGTGGCCTTAATTTTTCGGAACGTATCATAGGAAGAGCTATAGGGGCTGGTAAAAACATCAAATCAACTTGCCCACCAAGAACATCAGTCATACCTGCCATCGCTGTCTTATAGGGTATGTGAACCATTTCAATTTGTGCCATTTGTTTTAGCATTTCTCCAGCTAAGTGTGGAGGTGTTCCATTACCCGAAGACCCAAAATTTACCTTACCTGGATTATTTTTAGCATAGTTAATAACATCTTTCAGAGATTGGTACGGGGATGTACTATTTACAACTAAAACAAATGGTAAAGTTGCAAGCATGCCAACAGGCAATAAATCCCTCTTAAAACTATAAGGTGGATTAGGTTGTAAAACACTATTAATAGTAAATGAGCCTGTAGAAAGTAATAATGTATACCCATCCGGTGGTGATTTAGCAACAGCATCGCCGGCAACCAATCCGCCAGCAGCTGGCTTTTGCTCTACTATTACGGAAACTGCTAAAGATTCAGACAGTTTTTCTGCAACTATTCTAGCTAAAATATCCGGCCCTGGACCAACTATAATCCGGATAGGCTTGTTTGGGTATGTTTGGGCTTCAATTAAACTAATTTGGCTAAAGAAAATCATCGATAGTACTAAAAAGACACAAACCCTCGAAAGCTTAAAAAATTTCACTTTTATCCCCTAAAAATTTATAACCCGGCCTGTAAAATATATTGACTAAATTTTGATTTTTTGATGTTTGTTTGAATCATATTTATAAATTCAATGACGGTCGGCCTTAAATATTTATCACGCATCAATAAAATTTGCGTTTCACTAGGGGGAAACAAATGACTTGCATCAATGACTTTTAAATGAATGTCGAGTACTTTGTCAAAGACTATACTTGGTAATATGGCGATACCATGACCAATCTGAATATACGCTTTAATGACATCAGCATCAATTGCACTCATCATAATCTTAGGACTCAATCCCGCCTTTTCAAATGCTAAAATAATATCTGATCCACCGGGTAGGTGTGGATTTAAAGTAAGCAAGGGATACTTTGCTAAATCTTTCAAAGAAACACTCGGTAAGTCTAATAATGGAGAATTGTTCGGAACAAAGATACTCCGAGTAATTTGACCACATGGAAAACCAATAATATCATCAGCAAGGTCTGCGCCTGGAGCGCATATTCCTAAATCAACATCTCCTTTTAAAATCCATTGTGCAATTTGAAATGGGTTACCTTGCTGAATTTCAATACTTATCTCTGGATTTAATTTTTTTAACTTACTAATGATAGGCATAAGAGTATAGCGAGCATGCGCGTGAGTTGTTCCAAGAGACAATCTTTCAACTTTTTGCTGACGATATTCGTTTCCAATATTTTTTAAATTTCTCACATCAATCAACATCCGTTGCGCCACACCATAAACTCTTTTCCCAGCTTCCGTTAATCCAGAGATACGATTTCCCTCTCGAGCCAAGATTTTTATTCCAATTTCTTCCTCTAGTAATTGTATTTGCTTACTAATACCTGGCTGAGATGTATGAAGTTCTCTTGCCGCCTGAGAAATACTAAAATTTGCCTGCACCACGCCGCATAAATAACGTAGCTGCTGGAGATTCATGTATGCGCCCCTCTATGTTTTATATTTAATATTGATTAAAGCATACTTCATCAAAACAGAAAAGAACATAGTTCCTCTTTAGTTATCAACCTATAACAAATAAATATAGCATCTAAGGGTTTATCAGAATAAATCATCCTATTTTTTTTTAGTCCACCGATATATTATTTAAGAGCAAACTTAATAAAAATTTTAACTTTTCGGGGAAATAGATGAATGAATAAATACCTGTATCAGCTTAAATTTTTTATTTTTTCTTATTTCCTCCCAAATTTACTAATACTTTTAATTACAGCGTTGTTGCCCAATATAACAAGTGCCCAAGAATATCCAAATAAACCAATTAGAATTGTGGTGGGTCCTGGCACTGACCTTCTCGCCAGAATACTTGCCGATAAACTAACTGAAAATTGGGGGCAACCGGTCATCGTTGATAGCAAGCCTGCAGCTGGCGGTTTAATAGCTGGTGATTTTGTAGCAAAAGCAGGATCTGATGGCTATACCCTACTCCTCTCATCAAGTGCCTATACGATCAATAGTGTTCTTCAAGTAAAGCCATCTTTTGACTTTGCTAAAGATTTACGGCCAGTGAATTTATTAGCAACTATTCCAATCATTTTGGTAGTTAATAACCAATTACCTGTTGAAAATCTCAAGGAATTGATTGATTTGGCTAAATCAAAACCTGGAAAGTTAAATTATGCATCTTCTGGAAATGGTACTCCCGCACACCTTGCAGGAGAGATGCTAAAGCAAGCTGGAAATATTGACTTATTACATGTTCCATACAAAGGAATAACACCTGCAATTACTGATTTGATGGGCGGACAAGTACAAATAATGTTTGCAGTTGCTCCCGCAGTCATTGGCCTTATAAAATCGGGCAAGCTTAAGGCTATATCTATTAGCAGTGCGCAGCGCTATAAATTATTACCAGAAATACCTACGATCGCAGAGCAAGGCTTCCCAGAATTTATCTATGTTGGCTGGAATGGTATTCATGTACCTACTAAAACTCCCAGTGAAATAATCCAAAAATTAAGTTCGGAAATAAATAAAATAATGTCCCAAGCCACCATATTGCCTCGAATTGATTCTGCTGGCTTTGAAACTTTTACCGGAAACATAAAAGACTTTGAGAATTTTCAACAACAAGATATTAACCGAATTAAAAAAATTGTAAAAGAAGCGAATATTAAACCCGATTAATAAATGAGGCTTTTATGAAAAAACTTAATCAAGTAATTCTGTTGGTAACTTTGGTATTTATTAACTGGTTATCTTTTGCTCAAGATTTTCCAAATAAACCTATACAAATTATTGTAGGATCTGGTGCTGATCAGATTGCTCGGCTTTTATCAGAAAGGATGAGCGATGTATGGTCACAACCAGTCATTGTTGAGCAACGACTTGCTGCCGGAGGGATGATTGCCGGGGATACCGTTGCAAAATCAACTCCTGATGGAAGTACCATCTTACTATCATCTAGTGCTTACCCTATACTTCAAGCCCTCCGACCTAAAATGCCATTCAATTATTTTGAGGATCTTAAACCAGTAATTATGTTTACAAAATCGACTTTTGTTCTCGTAATTAACCAACAAATACCTGTAAATAATTTTACCGATCTAATACAATTGGCACGACAAAGAAGTCTTAACTTTGGCTCCGTTGGAGTTGGAACAACTTCTCACATTGGTGGAGAAATGTTAAATCAACAAGCCAATATTAAACTAACGCATATTCCATACAAGAATTTTCCATCCGCTATAACTGATTTAATTGGTGGTCAAATACAAATGGTTTTTGCCCCTCTATCTTCAGTGCTGCCTCTAATTAAAGATGGTAAATTAAAACCTCTTGGAGTTAGTACCGATATTCGAGATCAATATATTCCAACAGTACCAACTTTTACAGAGTTAGGTTATCCAAATATTAATTTTATTGGTTGGAACGGGTTCCATGTTTCAAGCAAAACGCCAGAGAAAACAGTACAACGTATTTTTACCGACATTGCTAAAATTATTAATACACCAGAATTCAGGAAGAAAGCCGAGCTTGCCGGCTACCAATTAACTGTCATGGATAGCAAAGAATTTGGTGACTTTCAAGCCAAAGACTTCAATAGGGTTGATTCAATAATTAAAAATGCACAAATAAAAATTGATTAAGGAGATTTATATGTCTGAGTTAACGGGTTCACGCCTTTTTGCTGAAATGCTTCATGGCTATGAAGTTACTCATGTGTTTTATTTACCAGCTATTATGTTAGGCGCAATTGCTGAAATGGAGGACCTTGATATAGTAAGAGTGATGACTCATGGGGAAAAATCTGCTGCTTATATGGCTGACGGATATGCTCGTGCGAGTAATAAACCAGGGGTTTGCTTAGCGCAGCAAATTGGTGCATCTAATCTTTCTGCAGGACTAAGAGATGCCTATATGGCAAGCTCACCAATTGTTGCAGTAACTGGAGGGCCACCAATTAATGCTCATTATCGCCACGGCTACCAAGAAGTTGATGATTTTTCGCAATTTGATTCTGTAACTAAAATGAATGTTCGAGTTGACCATGTCTCACGCCTACCAGATTTATTAAGGCAAGCTTTTAGAACTGCGACATCTGGTACTCCGGGACCTGTACATCTTCAGATTCAAGGTCCTCATGGACAAGTTGCTAATGAAAAAACCTCTCTACTCCCACTCGTTGAACAACGCTTTAAATCAACCCCCCCTTTCCGTCCAGCGTGTGAAAGGGAGCCACTTCTTCAAGCTATTGAACTACTTAAAAATTCCAAAAAACCAATAATTGTTGCTGGTGGAGGTGTAATTACTTCTGGTGCTAATTCAGAACTCATCGAATTTGCTCAAAAAATGCAAATACCTGTGGCAACATCTTTAAATGGAAAAAGTTCAATTTTAGATAGCAATCCTTTAGCAGTAGGAGTTGCTGGCACTTATTCTCGCTCATGTGCGAATCAGTCAATCTATGAAGCTGATTTAGTATTTTTTATAGGTAGTCATACTGGAGGTCAATTAACCGTAGACTGGTCTATACCTGCAACTGGGACTCCCGTCATTCAGCTTGATATCAACCCCCTTGAATTAGGTAGAAACTATCCTAACCAAGTTTCTTTACTGGGAGACGCAAAAACAGTTCTTCAACAGTTAATCGACTTAGCTCCAAGTACCCAAGAAAATACCATGTGGATTGAACGCATTCAATTTTTAGTTAAAGATTGGCGGAATCAATTTACTAGCTTGATGCATTCAGATGCATTACCAATTAGACCGGAACGAATTTGTTACGAAATATCTAAAGCCCTCCCTAAAAATGGTGTGGTTGTTTCAGATACTGGTCACTCCGGTATGTGGACAGGGGCTATGATCGAATTAAACGATCCATCGCAGCGCTTTATTCGCTGTGCAGGCTCTTTAGGCTGGGCCTTTCCTGGTGCAATGGGAGTTAAGTGCGCTCTTCCAGACAGTACTGTAATTTGCTTTGCTGGTGATGGAGCCTTTTACTATCATATTGGTGAATTAGAGACTGCGATTCGATACAACATAAACCTGATTGTTGTTGTGAATAATAATAGCGCTCTTAATCAAGAAATCCCACTTTGGGATAATGTCTTTTTAGATAAAAATTCACTAAACCATCGCGCTGAAGAGTTATGGAAATTCAAGCCTGTAAATTTTGCCAATATTGCAGAATCTTTTGGATGCGTTGGTATGCGTGTAGAAAATCCTAATGAATTAGCCGGCGCTCTTAAAAAAGCAATTAAATTGAACAAACCAGTTGTTATCGATGTTGTCTCAGATGTAAACGCTTTTGCAGCAAAAGCTTGGATACCAAAGGATACTAAAAATGCACACTGATAGAAAATCTACTGCCCTTTCTAGAATAATTGATGACGATGCGCCGCTAGATCAAATCGCGCAAGGACTTAGTTTTGGTGAAGGGCCAGTCTGGGATAGGCGAAATGGATATTTATATTGGGTAGAGATTATTGGTAATACTCTTTGGCGCTATAAACCTGGAATTGGTCGAGAGGTTGTCATGAAGCCTACTGGACATATTAATGGCCTTACATTTGATAAGGAAGGTCGTTTATTGGCAGCAGGATGGTGTACAAGAAAGATATTACGATTTGAGCATGATGGAAGTATCTCAACCATTGCTGAAAAGTGGCGTAATATCAAATTCAATAGCCCTAACGATATCGTTATGCATTCAGATGGATCAATTTATTGGACTGATTCCGCTGGAGGTCTAGTAATTCCAGGAATGGTAGCTGAGGACGTTCAACGCTACCTGGATGTTCAAGGTGTATTTCGTTTAAGTCCCGATGGAAAAGACGTTTCCTTATTAGTAGATGACTGCAATTATCCAAATGGATTAGTGTTTTCTCCAGATGAAAAAACTTTTTACGTTAATGAAACAAGGCTAGGACTCATTCGCGCCTTTGATTTTAATTCTGATGGAACCGTAGGTCCTGCTAGAATTTTTTATACTCTAGTAGGTTCTGAAGGGGGTGTTGCAGATGGCATGAAGGTGGATATAGAGGGTAACGTTTACTGCACTGGCCCAGGTGGAGTCCATATCATTTCACCACAAGGGGAATTACTCGGTAGACTTCGCATACCCGGCCATTGCACAAATATGGCTTTTGGTGAAGAAGATTGGTGTACCTTATTTGTGACTACTTTTAACTCCGTATATCGCACTAGGGTAAAAATACCCGGTGTCGCAGTTTAAGGGAAACTCTTATGAAAATTAAATTTAATGCAGTAGCAGGCCCTTTTAAAAGTGAGCTGGGTGGAGTAACCTGGGATGAAGATGGCATACTTTTTAGTCTTCTTGATGATATGGTTATTAAAAAATATAACCCTCAAACAAAGAATCTCTCTGACTACCGCTTGTATACAGGCAGAATAAATGGTATCCACTATCAACATAGCTCCGAAATAGTCTATGCTGCTCAAGAAAGTGGTCGGCGAGTAATACAACTTTTACCAGATGGTAGTGCATGTGTTACAGCACTTCGCTATCAAGGTTCTATTCATAATCACCCTACTGACTTAACTGTAGATACTCATAGTAGGATTTGGTTTACTGATCCTCATAGTCAAATACTTGCATTCGGACCTCAAATATTTCCAGCTCTTGAACATGCATCTGTAATGCGTATAGAAAAAGATGAGCGTCATGCCTTTGTGATGCATCGGGTTACCTTTGATACAAAAGCACCTCGTGCAATAACACTAAGCTTAGATGAAAAAACTTTATATGTTGCAGATGGAAATTTGAATACTACTCGTGAACTTCGCGCGTACCCCATTAAAAAAGACTTAACAGTTGGACGTCCTAGAGTTTTTTTCACCTTCGGTCAAGAGGATTCTGGGCCACATCGGGGCATAGAAGGATTATGTATTGATAATCATGGGCGAATTTTTGCATGTGCTGGTTCAAAACAAAGTGGCCCAGGCCCTATGCTTTTTGTTTTTGATCCAACTGGTTATCTGATAGAAAGTCACCCCCTTCCATTTGATAATCCAGCCAGAATTTGTTTTGGAGGCGTAGATCTTAGAGAACTATATATTACAGGTGGAGATGGCTATTTATATGAGGTTCAGAATTCTGGCTATCAAGGATTCAGAAAGGTATAACTGTACTAATTTAATAGAAAAACTATAATTTTTTACATAATTGACTCCGCCTAACAGTGCATGAAAAGTACCTCATTTAAAAATTGAGATTAAATTGAATTTTTCGGATTTTAACCTTGAAACCGTCCCATATAAAAGATCATCATAAGAAAAACCACGTAAGCTTAAATTTGTTATCAACTTAAAATTAAATTAATATGTCTAAAATCAAAATTGCTTGGTTTTTATATTGCATTTTTTGCATCACTCCAATTATCTGTTCAAGTCAAGACTACCCTTTAAAACCCGTAAAAATAGTCATACCTTATGTGGCTGGTGGAGGTATTGATATAGTTGGAAGAACTATTTCCCAAAAAATATCTACGGCATTAAATCAAAATTATTTTATTGAGCATATTAGTGGAGCTGGCGGACTCATTGGAAGTAATTACGTTGCAAAGTCAAGTCCAGATGGCTATACCTTACTGATGACATCCTCTGCTCACACTACATTGCCAAGTTTTTCTAAAGAAAAGTCTTATGACCCAATTAAGGACTTTATTCCCCTATCACTGATTGCTTGGAGTGCCGGACACGTTCTAGTCATTAATCCTGGCTTGCCATTCAATTCAGTTCAAGAACTAATTCTTTATGCAAAAGCTAATCCTGGAAAACTAAGATATGGATCTGGAGGAAAAGGGAGTTTTACGCAGTTTGCAGCTGAAAACTTTAACCTAATGGCAAATATTAAGGTAGAGCATATACCCTACAAAGGGGGTGGCCAAGCTATCATAGACTGTATTGCTGGACATATCGAAATCTGTTTTATCCCCGCCACCGCTGCATTAAGTCATGTCAAATCTAAGCAGCTTAAACCATTAGGAATTACAGCAACTACTCGCTGGAGTGAGATGCCAACGACACCGACTATAGATGAAGCAGGAGTAAATGGCTTTAACTATGTCACATGGTATGGATTATTTTTACCCGCTAAAACACCTAACCACATAGTTCAAAAGTTGCTATTAGAGATCCAAAAAATAGTAAACGACTCTGAAATTAAAAAAATATTCAAGGAGCAGGGCCTCATCCCTGCAGGAACTAATGTTGATGAATTTCAATCAATAATTGCAAAAGAATTTGAGCTTAATAAGAAACTTGCCAATCTGATAAATGCATTACCTTGAATCGAATTAATTGAATAAAGGTAATTTAATTGACTGACCAGTTTCTACTGCTCGAACTATCGCAATTGTTGTTTCAAGAGTTATTCTCGCTTGTTGAGGAGTTGTATGAATAGTAGGTGCTCCTGTTGCCAAATAATCTAACCATGCCCTAGTTTCATTTGCTAAAGGGCCCCAAAAATTACCAACAGCCCAATCTCCCCCGGTATTACTCCCCAGAAAAGCCATGTTTACTTCATGATTTGGCATATATGCGTGTGGTATACCTTTTTCGGAGTATATGATGTGGTCATGATGATCGTCATCAATAATCATGACGCCATCTTTTCCAAGTAACTCCACACGATCAGATTGACCAAGAGTTGGATAATGCGTAGGTAAGGCATAGCTAACACCAAAATTAATTACTGCACCAGACTCAAAGGTTACTATTGCCCAAGTAACATCATCAGCCTCATAGCCCTTAAATATTTCTTTATTTCCTCTAGCCACTACCTCTATAGGCCTATCTCCCTCTAGAAACCAACACATTAAATCTACATAGTAAGTCAGGATATCTAAAACTGGAGTTGCATGTAAATCACGCTCTAAGATATTGAATGCTTGCGCTCTGGAGTTATAAACTCGTGTGGTACCTCCAATTACCTTACCCAATCGACCATGTAACATTTGCTCTTTAGCCCTAAGAAAACATTCTTTATATCGACGGCTATAACCAATCTTTAAATCTCCTTTTGTTTTATTAAGTACTTCCAATATCTTATCTGCATCCTCTAGGGTCAGAGAAATTGGCTTCTCTACTAAAACTGGCTTACCCAATTCCAAAGCTTTACAAATTGGGGCTACATGCTCTCCCTCGGGAGTAGAAACTATTACCGCTGTAACTTCTGGCATTGAAATAACTTCATCATTATTGGAAGAGTAAAAATCGGCTCCAGATATTTCAGACAATTTTTTTGCATTATCTAAATTAATATCTGAAATAGCTAGAAAATTCACGGAAGGATGCTTTGCTGAGAGGCGTGCTCTTAGGGAGCCAATTCGGCCAGAACCAATAACAGCAATACCAATATTATTTTTTTTCATTTTTGTCTCGTACTTTTATTAAACACTACCTTCAGATTTTGCCACATTTAATATCGATTACTTAAATTAGATTTAATAATAAGTATTAATTATCGATATCAACCCCAATGGTCAATGCGGCTTTACGCACTGACTCCCAAGTATCAGCTTGTATTTCAATACCATTTTTTTCTCTACTTAGTTTAGTTTGATATTCTGGCTCTCCAGGCATCATCACCTGTGAAAATCCTTTAGCTGGTGGAATCGCTTTAATTTTTCTAATCGATTTCGATAAAGCATCCTCGTATGCGGCCATTGGCCTAAATAAATCTGCTCGAAGAGCGAATATAAAAATACCACTACGCGTTTTCACGCCGGGAAAAGAGTCACACCCGACCAAGGGGCCACTCATCATCTCAGCAATAATAGCTAAAGCATATCCCTTATGGCCGCCAAAAGGTACCATAAAACCCCCTTCAAAAAAATCCTGAGGATTGATTGAGGGATTTCCATTTTTATCCATTAAAGTATCAGGCGGTAAAGATTGATGCATGGCTTTAGCAACTTTAATTTTTCCAGCGGCAATTGCTGAAGTTGCAAAATCTAGAGTGACCGCTGGACCATCTCTGTTTGGTAAAGAGAAAGCTAACGGATTGGTCCCTAAAATGGGTGCAGCGCCTCCATAAGGAGCAGTCATCGGTCGATCAGTTGTACCAATTGTCATAAACATGACTACACCTTGATCACTAGCACGTTCCGTAAAGACCGCCAACCTTCCTGTATGCCCTGCCTGCACTACCGATATTGCAGCCACCCCCTGCCTCTTGGCCTTGGCAATCGCTACATCCGCGGCCATATTTCCAACGACTTGACCAAACGACCAATTACCACTGATTAATGCGCTTACTGGAGTTTCTTGAAGAATTTCTGGCGTGGCGCTTAGTACAATTTCACCATTTTTAATGCTCTCTAGATATTCTGGTATCCGTAAAATACCGTGCGAATCATGGCCAGCCAAATTATTTGCAATCAAAACATCAGCAACCTGCGATGCATGATCATCTGTTGCACCAGCCGTTCGGAAAATTAACTGGGTTAGTTCATGTAGTTTATCTTTATTGATATTTGGCATCGTATTTTCCGTTGAATATAAATATGACTATTTTCCTAACGGTAATTAGTTAGTCTAGACATCAATTTTTACGTTGTGTAAGTTAGAACCTTCCTTTATGAATTGAAACTTTAATCAGGTTTAATCTTTCCAGCTTTGATAACTGCTCCCCACTTATCAAGTTCCAAACGAATTTTCTGGGCCACTTGCTCTGGTGAATTGTTATAAACAAAAAAACCGGCATTGATTAACTTTGCCTGCAATTCCGGATTCGAAAGTGCCTTATTAAATTCTAAATTCAGTTTCTGAATAATTACACTTGGTGTTCCTGCTGGAGCAACTATAAATTGCAAGGTTTCTCCCTCGACTTCGGGAATACCAGATTCAACAAGGGTTGGAATATCTGGCAGAACTGTCGATCTTGAACTGCTGGTAAAAGCAATACCAACTAATTTTCCTGACTTGACCTGAGCAATTGCAGGAGGTAATGTGGAAAAACCAATAGGAACTTGATTACCTAATACTGCTTGGAGCGCGGGTCCACCGCCATTAAATGGGATATGTTGCATATTCAAATTTAATTTGAGTTTAAGTAACTCGGCGCTAAGGTGAGGACCAGAACCACCTCCAGGACTTGCAAAGTCATTTTTTCCTGGGCTTGCTTTAATTAAAGCTAAAAATTCTTGAACATTTTTCGCTGGGAAACTCGGGTGAACAACAATTAAATTAGGAGAACCAACTGGCATAAGAATCGGTGCGAAATCTTTTATTACGTCATATCCAAGATTTGAATACAAATTAGGATTAATCACTAGATTACTACTGACTAATAAAAGCGTATACCCATCTGCATTAGACCTTGCAACATATTGCATACCAATATTTGCAGCAGCGCCAGGTTTACTTTCTATAAAAACCGACTTACCAAGACTTTCACTGAGTGCCTGTCCGAGTAATCGTCCTACTATATCAGAGGGGCCACCTGGTGGGTAAGGGATGACAATTTTAATAGGCCTATTCGGGTATTCTTGTGCTCGTAAGCTTATGTTAAAGCTAAAATTAAAACTAATTATCCCAAGTATTATTAAAAATCGATTGAATATTTTCATAATTTTCATTACTTCTGCCCCCAAATTTTAGATATAAATTAGTATGATCGTAAAGATTTGAACCCTCAACTCGAGTTTTAATAATATCGTCCTTTCTTACCAGCAAAATATGTCTTTGACTATGGTGTTAAAAAATTATTTCAAGATTCATTAAATACCATGAAATCTAATTACTACCTTTTGGGTATAACCGGCAATAAAAGATGCGAAGGATATTTAGGGCCAGTATGAATGGTCACTTGTCCATCAAAAATTTCTAACGGACGATCTTTAGGATGGTTGTGTGTAAATGGCCCTACCCCAGTAAATG
>Ga0214919_10005175_pt1 | contig 18652 bp, 18 predicted proteins | sample LL1503_MetaG_FD_177994 | JGI IMG/M metagenome (GOLD analysis project Ga0214919, IMG submission 177994) | Freshwater microbial communities from Lake Lanier, Atlanta, Georgia, United States - LL-1503 | ecosystem: Environmental > Aquatic > Freshwater > Lake | place: USA: Georgia | collected...
ATATTTTTGGGCACTTTTTTCTAAAAAGTGCTTATTATATTTTTGGGCACTTTTTTCTAAAAAGTGCTTATTATATTTTTGGGCACTTTTTTCTAAAAAGTGCTTATTATATTTTTGGGCACTTTTTTCTAAAAAGTGCTTATTATATTTTTGGGCACTTTTTCTAAAAAGTGCATCAGAAGAAATAACACAATTCATTCTTTAGCCCATCATAATGCAAACATTTTTGTGCTTTCATCGTTATTCTTTCAACAGGAATAGACATAACACGCCGATTCTTTCGTAACTCAGAAACAAGAAATGCCAGGTCCTGGCGACCACTATCAGCCTGTTCAGGATGGAATTGAACGCCATAAATGGGATACTGTTTGGCCTCGATCGCGGCTACATAGATCTTACCCTTGGCATCGATTGCAGTGGCATCTATGTTAAAAAACTCAGATAACACGCGATTGGCCATGAAATCCTCTGGAGAAATACTATATTCGTGATTCTGTATAACAGATAATGAAGTATGTATCATTTTATGATGCCCTTTCACCATCGTAATGGTATTCAATCCAACCATGGGATAATGTTTGAATCGCCGAACACCGCCGATAAGCGTCAACAATACTTCAAAGCCAAAGCAGGTTCCCCATATGGGAAAGTACTCATTATGACGTTGTGATAACGTTATAAAAGTAGCAACCGATTTCATAAATACCTTATTTTTGATATCGTACCCCTTGTCTGTGCCTGGAATAAAAAGTCCATGCACTACACGAAAATATAGTTCATGATGCTGTGTATCAAATGGAATAGGTAATACGTTCACTCCTGCCTTTTCAAACCAATCTACATAGGATTTCATGATATGACTTTGTTTCGTTGTATGGGGAATGGTAATGATACCGATAGTTAATTTGCCCATAGGAGCTTCCTATTTCTATAAGAGAATATGAAAAGCTTTTCCCAAGAGGGGGTGTGGGGGGCCTTTGGCCCTCCACTCTAGTTCGCAAACATCAGCCTCCCTCGCCCTCCCTCCACCACGTAAACGTTCCATCCTTCCGTGTAGGCACGCATCTCTGCCTTTCGCTGACCCAGCGTCGTATTGGTTCGAACATTCGCGAGTTCAATATACAGCGTCGGCCGATCGGCCGTGGTAAAATTCACCGTCCCTTCGGGCTGTCTCGGCGCAGGATAGACCGTTCCATATTGTTCGCCAATTGACCATTTCATGCATCCAATGTGCATTTGGGTTCCTTTTTCCTCTTTGGCATAGGAGTTAATTGTATTCCACACATAGGGTTCGTGCAAATCTTCACGCTCCTTCCCAGCAATATTCACTTTTAAATTATAATAAAACTCTCCATAGGGAGTGGTATAGGGTTGCGCAGCCGTAATTGGATTGTAATCAAAGTAATCATTGTAGAAATTATCCAGACGATTGTTATCCAGTGCATTTTGACTGCGAAAAAACCAGAAGAGCCGTTCGGTAGGATGCCGTCCATCCAGTCGTCGTGTGACGGCGGCTACGCCGCCTTTATCCAAGGGAATAAAATCAAGCTCGCCAAATGTAAATCGGTTTTCAAATTGTTTGCGAAAGGGGATCTCAATCGGTTTATCGCGCAATGCTTGTTGAACAGAGGGACTAACATAGTGTTGAACGGTGCTTAACAAAATGGTGGGTTGACCGATATCTAACAGGTCTTTGGGTACAAATGTTTGAACAGACCCATCATCAAAGGTATACTGCATCTGGTCAATATTCCATGGAGCAGGTTTAAAAGAAGCATTGTTGCAGACGACCAGATCTTCCAGTTTACGCAACACGCCTTTGATGCGAAAGTTCTGCCAGGACATGGCCACGAGTGGAAACCCACCATCGCCAGGACACTGTATGCCTGGCAAGGGCAATCGGATACGTAGCTTACCTGGTGTGGCCCTTAGCTGTATATCGCGCACCGAAGTTCCAGCTGACCGTTGTCCGCCTTGAAACTGCTGTAAAAAACTGCTGTTCCAGGAGCCTTCTGTCAGCTGTTTTACTAAGAGTCCATCGCCTGTCCATTCTTGTAAGAGGAATTGATCTTGGTAGAATTGGATGGATTCAAAGAGAAAATAGCCGACATAATTGACATATCCGTAGGATTCACCTGTAGCATTTGTAATCGGATACAGTCCGTTTGCAATTTCAGGAATACTGGGCTGGCCTCCTGGAACATAGGGAAGAGGAGGAAGCCAACTGGGCATCTCTATTTCCAGATAGCACTCCGTTAGAATATCGCCATAGGCGTCAATTTCTACTTCAAAGGATGTTCCAAAATTGGTGCGTGTAATGGGAACCGTGGTTCTGCGTTCGGCTAAGTGGGGCGTTGAGGCCTTGTATCGTGCATCATGTGTAAACGTACTCGCAGGGTCGTCTTTTACAAAATAAGCGTCTTTTTGTCCGCGTGCCACTAATTCAAACAGGGCTCCTTGACCGCTGGATTGATTGATGGTGGCCATATAGATGAATCCTAATCATAGCTTATACTCTTAGTGGAGGCTCCCTTCGGGCGCCCCCACACCCCTGTGGAGGCGTCCCGCCCCCACACCCCCCTTTGGGGAGAATCTTTGGCATGTTTAGCGTCCCGCCCCCACACACCCCCTTTGGGGAGAGTCTTTGGTTGGCCATTACTGAATGCTCAACGCGTCTCTAAGAAGGTAGGTTTCTAACCCTGCAATGACTGCTGTAACGAATCCTAAGCCAAGATTGTAGTGATAGAGGGAAAACTGTAAAAAGATCATGGCACTAATCGCAACAACCAGACTAATACTTAACCCCGTTGCATTTCCATATTTCATCAGTCTTTTATGAATCTTTTCATACATGAGTAATGCCGTAAGAACTACTGCAAATGTAAGAACAACTGCCACACTGTAATAATGAATATGATAGGTCTTAACGGCATAGCCTACCATACCAACATTCAGTAGCGTAATGCCCAGAATCTCGAATAGCATCTACTCATACTACATGAAATTTGATGCCATGATTAGATGAAAAAATACGTACCAAACATAAATGAATCTTGTTATTGTGGAGTCTCCTGCAAAATGTCAGAAAATTCAAGGGTTTCTCGGGGCAGGTTGGCGGGTGATTGCCTCACTCGGACACATTCGCGCATTAAAGCAAGATCTTACCGCTATTGGCCTTACCAACAATTTTGAACCGTCTTATGAATGGATAAAAGAGAAGGCCAAGACAATTGCACAGTTAAAAGAGGCAGCCAAAGGAGCAAAACAAGTGTATTTATGCAGTGATGCTGATCGTGAAGGTCATGCTATCGCCTACTCGGTATGTCTCTTATTGAAACTAGATCCAAAGACCGCGTTAAGGGCTACCTTCACGGAAATAACCGAAACCGCCATCAAGCATGCAATTGCTAATCCCACGCAATTGGATATAAATCAAGTACATGCGCAACAGGCGAGGGCGATGCTGGACATGATGATCGGATTTACAATTAGCCCGCTTTTATGGAAGCATGTTGCAGCGAGTTTATCAGCAGGGCGATGTCAGACACCCGCGCTTCGCCTTGTTATGGAAAGGGAGCAACAGATTGAAAACTTTCGTAGTGAATCCTCCTGGGTGCTAAGTCTGGAAAGTAATCGTTCTCGGTTTATCATGGACGATGAATTAGAAGATGAAGAATCAGCGGTTAATTATTTGGAGCAAGTCCATCAACAACCGATTGCCACCGTTGTACAAACCTCTATTCGTCCATGGTCTGAATCTGCTCCACCACCACTTATTACAAGTACGTTTCAGCAACAAGCCAGTGCTCTATACAGCATTAATCCGAAGAACGCGATGAAGATTGCGCAGAAACTGTATGAAGCGGGCCATATTACCTATATGCGAACGGATAAGGCGGTGCTTTCTGAGGAAGCTACTACGAATGCATCCACTTGGGTAAAAGAGAATTATGGAGAGGAGTATATTCAGACAAACGCAATGGAAGCCCCTCCAAAAAAGACAAAGAAAGCGAAGGGGCCACCTAAAGACGCGGCACCTAAAGACGGGGCACCTAAAGACGGGGCACCTAAAGACGCGGCACCTAAAGCGCAAGAAGCTCACGAAGCAATCCGTCCCACACACGTTGAACAAGTAGAAATAGAAGGTGACCCCTATGAAAAGAAACTCTATAAACTCATTTGGCAACGCGCGGTACAATCGGTGATGTCGGCTGCAAAAGGAGAGACATGTCGTGTGCAAGTTCAGGTAAAGGACGATGAGTTTCTATGGACATCTACTGAAAAACGTACTGTATTCGATGGCTGGAAACGTGCAGGAGCAATTAAGAATATTGATTTAAATGGTAATGAAAATGACAATGATGAAAAAGAGGATACTTCGCAGCCGCAATCGCAATGGAAATATGTATCGTCCCTTGAAGTCGGCGATGAAGTAAAATGGGCCCACATGACGGCTGAACCCAAAGAAACCAAGGCGCAAGGGCGATTTACAGAGGCAACCCTCGTCAGGGAACTGGAACATCATGGAATGGGTCGTCCATCCACGTTTGCTTCTCTACTATCTACCATTCAGGAGCGTGGCTACGTAGAACAAAAAGATATTCCAGGGACAAATGTGTTACTAACAGAATACAGTATTTGCCCCGCACAGTGGCCCGCTACAAAAACACAGACAAAGAAAAAAGTAGGTGCCGAAAAAAACAAGTTAGTTCCTACCGAGTTAGGGCGGTCGGTTCTACGATTCTTATTACAGCATTTTGACGATTTGTTCGCCTATGGATTTACAGCAACCGTGGAAGCCCAATTAGATCATGTAGCACAAGGACTAATCTCATGGAAACAGGTACTTCAGGATATGTGGAGCCTGTATAAGGAACGTTATCAGACATTGTCTTCGACCTCTGTGACTATTGCAACTAATAAAGTAAAGGAATTTGTTGTTCCTAATATGGGTCTTATAAAAGCAGTTCAGTCTAAGAAGGGTCCCTTACTCTTATCCGAAGGAAAAACAAAAGAAGACACCGTGTTTTATGGCTGGCCTTCAGGCATCGCATTTGAAGACATGACAGCTGACATTGCTGCTACCTTTATTCAATTAAAACAATCCGAAAAAGATGGTAGTATTATCGGTAAATACGAAGGAGAATCCATTGTCAAAAAGACAGGTAAGTTCGGCACATACATACAGTGCGGCACAGTATCAATTCCCTATCAAGAGGAAGCGGTAGAAAAGATCATAGAGAAACTCGCTGCAAAGAAAGAAGTAAAACAGGGTGAAGTAACGTTTAAAGAGTATGTCATTCGCACGGGGCAATATGGTCCCTATATCATGAAAACTAGCTTGAAGAAGCCCCAATTTGTCTCGTTGCCGAAAGGAGTAAATCCTACTACGCTAACTGAAAAGGAAGTGGAAGCCTTATACAAATTGGGATTAGAAGCTAAGAAATCATGGAAGAAGGAAAAGAAAATCTAAGCATGGTATAGAATGTCCGAGAACGGTGTAACAGTAATAAATGGTAGTGCGAGTGCCGCAGAAAGTGAAACACCTAATCGCGTAGTAAGAAGGGACAGTGTACCATCTGATTCTAGATCACGTTCCCCATCACCAGATAAAAAAGCAGAAGAAGAAAAACCAAAGCGTTTTTTAAATGGATGGTCCAGGGATCAGGAACGCCTCATGTCCGAGTGGAGTGATTACGCCATGTGCTATCGATGGATCCACGATAAATCCGAGAAGTATTTTCACAGTAAAAACCGCTGGATTAATATTCCTGTGATTATTTTAACGACACTCGGCGGAACGGCCAACTTTGGTATCCAGTCTATTTTTACCAATGATTCTGCTAAACAGATTGCTAGTTTTGCCATTGGAGGCATTTCCCTCTTTGCAGGTCTCTTAACCACGATTGGAAATTATTTGCGTTATGCGCAGCTTGAGGAATCACACCGTGTCGCCTCTATTTCATGGGGTAAATTTCAACGCCAGGTGGCGGTGGAGTTGGCCTTAGATCCGAATGAACGGATTGATGCGATGGATTTTTTGAAGATTTGCAGGACGGAGCTGGACCGCTTAATCGAACAATCTCCCCCGATTCCAGAAGATTCCATTCTCTTGTTTCAAACCAATTTTGGTGAAATTGAGGGACTCAAGAAGCCTGATATTTGCGGATCGCTAGAACATACGCGTGTATTTGAGAGTTCAGACACACGGTTAAAACAGGCTGCGGTGGATGCTGCCATTTTGTTGCGTCAGAAGAAACACGCACTCACCGAACTCATGTCGCCGCATATCCAAGCCACCATTCAAAGTCAAGTAGAAGCCAAATTACAGGCTGCGCTGGAAGAGAAAAGACAGCAACTGGAAGAAGAGATTGAACGAAAGAAGCGAGATGCACATGAGTCTGAAGAAGAGGCTAAACGTGCACTAGAAGAGCGTCAGCGACTGATTTATGCAGAGATTGATTTGGAGAAAAAGAAGTTGGTAACGCCGATAAGTATGACAAATGTGGCTGACATGCAAAAAAGACGTATGTCGACTGTTGCTGCAAAGCATTATTTTATTAAAAACAGCGTGCCAAAACCTGCCGCCTCTGCTGCGATTGATCTGCATACGCCGAGAACACCGAGAACACCGAGAATACAGAATAGTCCTGTGCTATTGCCAATGCTTGCTCCGTTAGACAGTGTTAATGTAGTCATTCAACCAGATCCAAATGCAAATTTATACGATAAACACGAATAAATTATCCTATTAGGTAAATTTGAATACAATAGATAAGATAAGATAAGGTACCTATCACGTAACAAATGCGAATCAATAAAGAATCTGCCATGCATCTTGTCAAGAATCATATCTCTATCAAGGCGGCATGCATGAAAACCAATTTTAGAAAAGTTCATATTGCCATGTTGGTCAAGCGAGGCAAACTGATCGGTATTGCTACCAATTATGTGGGGTCTCGGACCAGTGGCTGTGGATACGATACCCTGTCCATTCATGCGGAACGCGCACTGTTAAAAAAAATTGGGGATTACAAGAAATTGGATGGGGCTACGATGATTGTGATTCGGATTTCGTCGAGAATTAATGCAGTGGGTGATTCGCGACCTTGTGAGACGTGTCAACCACATATGAAGAAATGCATGCGGGAGTATGGGATGAAATGCGTGTATTATTCGTAGTAGCATTGCACTTTTTAAAAAAAAGTGCCCAAAAATCTCCATGTATTTAGAAAAAAGTGCCAAAAAATCTACATGTGTTTAGAAAAAAGTGCCCAAAAATCTCCATGTATTTAGAAAAAAGTGCCAAAAAATCTACATGTGTTTAGAAAAAAGTGCGCAAAAATCTACATGTGTTTAGAACAAAGTGCGCAAAAATCTACATGTGTTTAGAAAACAGTGCGCAAAAATCTACATGTGTTTAGAACAAAGTGCGCAAAAATCTACATGTGTTTAGAAAACAGTGCGCAAACATCGCCACTGTATTTTTTATTTCAAAATAGTGTACGGTTACATATCATATGATTATTTTCTATTAATGAAGTAGATATGGCTAACATGGATATATATAACTTTAAACGAAAAACGTTGACGGTTGAAGACTTTCTAAAATTAGTAGGACATGAAGAATATGTTACACAAATAAAGCAGTTTGGCGTTGCGCGCGTGGAAGATTTCCTCCTGACCGATGAAAATGAACTTGCGAAGGTTGCAAATATCCCTGAAAATAAGGCCAGAGCCATTATATATCTTGCTAAAAACAATCTTAAAGAAATTATGGCTTCGCAGCTGCAACCATTATCACCGCCACAGCAACAACTGTCACATCCACAGGTCTCAAATATATCAACGCATGGTAGCTTAAGACCTTTAGGTAGTACCCTCCCACTCACATATAAGTACAGACATCCGCATGTTGCAGGTGGCCGTCGCAAAACAAAGAAAAGTAATCGCATGTCACACCACAAATCCACTAAGAAAAGTAATCGCACGATGCGCCACAAACAAACGAGACGTACGCGCCATTAATATAGAAAGGACGGGTCATCTATCCCGTATTATAATAGTAAAAATAAGAATAATATTTTATTTTTACTGTTACTTGATTATCATATAGATTTATTTAAGAATATCACAATGCTTAAATAAATAGGTGTGCGGTTGAGCCTGGGATCGAACCAGGGACCGTTTGTTTAACAGACAAAAATTCTGCCGACTGAACTACTCAACCACCCAATATATCCGTAGAACATTTTTCCAGATGTTAAACGCACTCTACAAAAATCTCCCAATCTTCGGCACATCCGCCACATCAGTAATGCATAATAACTGCAAAGGAATATCATAACGATCTGCATATGCATTTAGAATAAGTTCTGCCGCATTATTCGTAGCGAGAAGCACCGAATCCTCTGTCTTTAACGAAACATGTATGTATGGAATCGTAGCATAATTGTGACATGTCTCCATTAATAAGTGTGCTCCACAAATAACATCGGTTGTATGGGCGAGCGAGTCCTTTACATCACATGCATCATAGTCTGCAAAGTGAATAACATGGGTAATGGCATGCTTTTTTAATAAATAATTAATCAAGTCTCCATCGCGCAACTTCCCTTTTACCGCATGATAATTTGGATCTTCTTGAATCGATAATGCAATATTGTTAACGGAAAGGCTATCAAGATTAATGAGCTTTAATGGCTTCTCGGCTGCAAAATAGTGATTAATAAAGCAACTTCGAAGAAATCCACATCCACCGGTTACAAGAAGCGAGACCATTCTGTATCAAGAATGGTTGATAGTTTAGGTTCCATGTGGGGGCAGAATGCCTCCACGGGGGGTGTGGGGGCGCGTGCGCCCCCACTTATAAAGAAAAACAGACCACCTAGAATAGGCTCTATGGAGAAAATCTGTCCAACCTGTGCAAAGGACCCGAACAGTCATTCTTTCAAGAAACTTACGGAAAAGAATGGAGTACTGATTTTTTATACCAAACCCGCAAAGGCAACCATGTATAAGGATCGTGAGGGTATTTTGTCGCATATAAACAATGTATTGGCCACACTTGGTTCAAAACAATGCATGGTCATTATTGACGGGGATGGATTTGATGTAGCACATGCTTTAGAAATGGATACGGGGATTGGACTAATTAAACTGATTACGGAGAAGTATGTGGCAAATGTGAAGGAGGTAGTAATCATTAATCCGACCTGGCATATTAAGGGTGTAATCAAATTGGGGTTGGAACTCCTGGATGATCCGACTAAATCGCGCGTGAAGGTGCTGGACGATCGGACGCGGAGTGTGTTGGAATTCCTTTGAGCTTTTTGAAAAAAAGGAGCTTTTTAAAAAAAAGCTCGCAAAAATCTATTTGTATTTTTACCATTTTATAAGTAATAAAAAAAGCTCGCAACTAGATTTTTGCGAGCTTTTTTTTAAAAAGCTCCTTTTTTTTAAAAAGCTCCTTATGTGCATTTGCAATCACCAAAGAGACCAGGAATAAATTGGCACTTCTTGATACACTGAATCTCCTTTGACGTCAATCGTTTCTTTGATGTCTTGCGTGCACCTTTATTTTGTTTAATGGTAACGGACTTCCAGCCTGTCTTACCACGAATATCCACACGCTGAATTTTTGTTTTTTCTTTTCCATTAACTATATCGGAATGGGATTGTACCGAACGATAAATAAACATTGCTGTCTATATTATATGAAAAGAATATAAACATTCAGAGGGTAACAGAAGTAGATGTCGTACCCAAAATCCCTATCTCTTCGCCAGGATCTTGCCGATGTACCGTTAATTATCCCAGGGCAGGCCGTGTTTCTCTTTACTACGATTAGTGCAGAATCATGCTCCTACAGCATCATGAATGCAGATCAAACCGACGGTATTATCATTGAATGGACTCCTGATAAGGTACAGGTTATGCGCAGTACGTCGCTTATTCTGTATATGGATCCTATGAATAGCAAGGGTTTAACTGATAAAAAAGGTGCCTTCTACTGGTTTAGCATCGATGCGCAAAATCAACGGTTCTATGCAGGTGTCGGTGAAGCGCGTCAGGAAACCAAGGTATACGAATATATCCTATCCTACGCAACGGATGATGAACGGAAAGCGAACAAAGCATTTCTGGAAAGTCTGACCACCATCGGTTCCTTTAAACAAGTATCGCCTTTGAAACTTCTCCGTGATCCGATTACCCGTGCACTGCCACGCCGTGTTAAACATGAACTATCACTTGATGCGTTAGCCAAAGGTTTATACATGCCTACGTCGCATTTGTCAGCCGTATCGCAACAGATGTATGACTGTGTACAGAACTGTGTCCTGGATACAGATGATTTCCCAGAATTTTCACAGGCGATCAAGCAAAGTATTGCAGACGGATGGTGCAAGGAACGTCTCTTGGAAAAGAGTGGTGAATTTAGTAAAGAAGATCCTAATGTTGACGAAACCTATTTGCGGATTACGATGGGAGAAAACAACGGAGAGTCGCCTGGTATCCCATATGTGCTGGAGATTTGGCCAGCGGGTCATTATTCACCCATTCATAGTCATGGCAACGCAGAAGCGATTATCAAAGTGCTCCACGGGGATATTCATGTGAAACTTTTCCCGTTTCTTGGAGAGGAAGCCTTTGCCTCTGCAGATTTTACCAAAGACGATTTCGCCTGGATTAGTCCGAATCTGAATCAAACCCATCAATTGCAGAATCGTAGTGCAGAGGAACCATGCATGACAATCCAGTGTTATATGTATGATACGAAAGATAAAACGCATTATGATTATTTTGACTACGTGGATAATACGAATACCGTTCAAAAATATGAACCAGATTCGGATATGGATTTTGTAGCATTCAAAGAATTGATGCGAGAGGAATGGTACAATCGTAAGCCAACTACTATGTTTTCTTGTCTTCGCATGTTTCGCTTATAACTTATTTAGCTGGGAAAAAAGTAGCACAGCAGGCAGATGTAGCGTTTTGAACGGCCACATTTAAGGTACGCGATACGTCAATCAACGTTTCCAATGTTTGCTCGGCAACCAAATCATACATTGCAATGATGTTAGCTTTCATGCTTTCATCCTTGATAATGTCCTTAATGAGATCCTTCGTAAGCTCCAGTGCGACCTTTTTCTTATTGGAACCCGCTACTTTTGCATTATTGATGGTAACCATTTCTAAGAGCTTGATAATAGCTGCAATGGATTGTGTAATCTTAATCACATCCGATACATTCGCAGTCGTAAGAATGCCCTCTACCGTTTCTTTCGCCGTATTATAGATTAATTTCACGATGTTTTTCTGTTCAGCTGTTAAGCGATTGTCCTCCAGCACCAGTTGCGTAGTGAGCTCCTCTACTGTCGTAACCACCTTGATTTCTGTTGTCTCCTTAACTTCTACTACAGTCTGATTCGTAAGTTCAACCACGGTAGTCATTTCTACTTCATAACAGAAAAATTATTTAGGTTCTATTCATTTTTTGTGCATACCACCATAAAACTGTTATTCAAATCAATCCCGCTGATAAACAGATTCGTACACCCGTGATCTCGCAAAAAATGCTCAATGATACTTGGTGTAAAACAGTGTTGATGCTTACGATTGTGCCACGGCCGCCAATACACCTGTGAAATATCGGGGAGATAGAGAAACAGCACACCGCCCTTTTTGATGGAGTTTAGCCAGTATTCTAAGGTGGTTACCCAGTTGTCAACGTGTTCCAAACAATGACTGGAAAAGATATAATCCACTTCTTGTTCGGGCAGCTTCATGGCATGGAATCCATTATCAAGCGATTCATCAATCCCGATAGCTCCAGGCAATTTCCATTCTTCTTTGCAGAATCCAATATCGTACCCCTTGCCCTTACAGAAGTGTTTCGCAAAAGGAATGGCAAATTGTGCAGCGTTACCTTGGGCTTGAAAGGCAGGGTAGGTATGATCTTTGAATGAAATTATATCCATACGATCGTTGTATTATGAATAGAATGATCAAATGTCTTTATACACGCACTGCACTTTTTAAAAAAAAGTGCGCAAAAAACTTTTTAGAAAAATTGCGCAAAAAACTTTTTAGAAAAATTGCGCAAAAAACTTTTTAGAATATGAAAATTACTCGGTAGCATATTACACTGCTGGTGCAGGCGCAGCCACAGCTACTGGTGCAGGCGCAGCCACTGCTGGTGCAGGCGCCGCCACTGCTACAGGCGCAGCCACCGCTACAGGCGCAGCCACAGGCGCATTCGGATCGATAAAGGGGCACAACGCCGTCGCAGCTTCTTTTGCACTAATATCAGCCTTATATTTGATATAGGGTGTAGCATCCGATCCAAAAACATACGACATGGATCCGCCTCGCATGAGAACCACATAACCACCTTTGGCGATTTGAAACGGCTTGGTCAATGTATTCAGGAAATTAAACGGTCTTGCAGTAGCTTGCGGATCCGCCCAGTTCGGTAGAACATAATCGCTTAAACCGACTGTAACCGAGCCCACTTTAACAGGAACAATGGCACCTTGAACGGGATCGGTTACTTCTGCGGGAACCAAATTGCCATCAGGTCGTTGCCACCAAACGTTGACATTTTGATTGCCAATCATTTCGTAGATTTCGTGGGAAAAGGCCTGGGCTACCGTCGGAACCGAGACAGTAGCTCCCATTTGAATCGCGCCACCATAGGACAAAATGGTCTTAACAAATACACGGCTAAAAGGGACGTTGGCAGATTCCGTGTGATAGGCTAATGCTCCTTGCATATCTGCTGTGTCAAGAAAGTTGCAATACATGTAGTTACCAGGACGCATGGATGCGGGTGCTGCTACGCAAGTGTACTGTTTACACGAGGTAGTCCACGCATTACAGAATGCCGGTAATTGCGTATTTAATGCGGCAATCATAAGGGCCATGTCGCTGGTTTTGAGCATGGTGCTATTATTAAAGCAGTAGATGGTTTGGGTGTTACTCATGTGTTCTAGATAGGGGAAAGGATTTAAAGATGATTCGTGGTGATAGATTGTGCGAGCTTGAGCCGAGTGGGAAGGCAACCGTTTTAAGCACGGTCGACTAAGTCAGAGTGAGTTCGATCCTCACAGTTCGCATAGTTTGTTTTTTGAGCTTTTCAAAGAATCTTAAAAAACAATCTAAAATTGTAATTCTACATTCTTAGTAGAATAATTCATATGGGGTATATTTATAAAATAACAAATACAGTAACTAGTAAATGTTATATAGGTGTAACGATTCAACAGAACTATGAAGCTCGGTGGAGAAAGCATCGCAATTGTCTTAACTACAAAGAAGGATGTCCACTGCTAAAAGCTTCTATGAAGAAACACGGTCTAGATAAATTCACGTTTAAAATTATACTTATTTGTTTTGATGAAGACTTGTTGAAGTATGAACGCGAGTATATCAAAAAATATAATTCACAGGTTCCGAATGGCTATAATATTTTACCTGGAGGACAGCTTGGTGATGGAATGTTGGGATATAAACATACTCCTGAAACTATTGAAAAAATAAAAGAATCAGGAAAACGTTTTCGAGAAGCAAATCCACATCATTTTGAAACGTATCGTGAAAAGCATATAGACGCAATAAAAAAGATAGATATTTCTGATCGGGTAAAGAATTCTGAGAATTTTAAAAAAGCAGTAGCTGAAGGAAGAATAGGTGGTGCAGATAGAAAAATAAATGGATTGTCTAAATCTACTAAACAAAAAATAAGTGAAAGTTTGAAAAATTATTACAAAGATAATATATTTGATCGTGGTGAAGGTGTAAGAAATGCGCTTAGTAAGGCAATTGCTCAATATGCAATAAATGGTGACTTCATAAGAGAATATAAAAGTGCAGCTGAAGCAGGACGCATAACTACTGTTAAACAAAGTAATATTCGCAATGCATTAAGTAATAAAGCAAAAACCGCAGGAGGATTCCTCTGGAAATTCATTCCAAAACAAGTTCCATCACCAAAAGGTGAGTGAGGTTAACTATTATCACATACCCCTCCATTAATTATATTTCCCCCAGCACATCCCTCGTCCAACTGCATATCGTTCGGATCCCTCCATAGAGATAATGCCATTCATCATACATTCGGACCATGCCTTCGTCGGCCCTAACGTCCATTCTTGTTGATCCGCCAGGGTCATGCATACATCATCTATGACAACAATGGTATCCTTGTGAGCCAATGCTTTGCAATTCATGATATCGGCCATTGCAATTTCATACGTATGTCCGCCATCAATGAAGAGGAGATCCTGTGTTGGGCTTCGCCCAACACGTATATTCTCAGGCTTCGCCTGAGAGAGATCCTGTGTTAGGATTTGCTTAGTCATATCGCTTCGCTTAGTCCATTCAGGTATCGTCTGTGTACTATCTCCAATAATCAGCGTATGCCGTGTGGGGTATTTTAGATCCATGAACTTTTTTGCATAAGGTACACTTCCGCGATCCCCTAAATCAAAACTGATTACATGCGCAAGTGAATGAGAGAGAAAGGTATTGGCCGAATGGCCTGCATTAAATCCAATTTCTAGGATGTTGGCACAAGACGGTAGACTTTGTACAAGTTGAGCAAGCCGTGCGGTTTGCGCTGGAATCTGGCCAGAATTACCTTCGTAATCGGTGACGGCGTATTTATACAGATAGGTGTCTAGACTCATATGAATAGTAAATCTCTTTCGGGCTTTAGACCTATACATGTCTCGTAAAACAACTTAAAGCCCCAACGAGATAGAAGGGTGTGGGCGCATAGCTCCTACAAGGCAGCCTCTTTAGTTCAGTGGCAGAACAGCTCTCTTGTAAAGAGCAGACAGGTGTTCGATTCACCTAAGGGGCATTGACTATTTTGATTTCTGGTAGGAATTCAAAATATAAGAAGTGTATCCGATTGATAATTTTATGAAGATGGTGTCAATATAAATAAATTGACTGTATAGGGAGATAGAATGGGCTTCATTTATAAAATTACAAATACAATAAATAAAAAGGCATACGTAGGTATAACCGTTAATGCAGATCCTCTACATAGATGGATATCTCATAAATCAAATAATAGAAATGGAAGAGGATGCCCGCTCTTAATGAAAGCATTTAAAAAACACGGTGAAGATGCATTTACATTTGAAGTTCTTATTATTTGTTTTGATGAGGATGTTTATAAATATGAAAAGGAATATATTATCAAATATAATGCTATGTCTCCAAATGGTTATAATGTAGCTGAAGGCGGAAAATCTGGTAGAAATTTTTTGGGGAAAACGCATTCAGAAGAAACAAAACATAAAATTAGTGTTGCTTCAAAAAAATATAGTAGTCGTCCTGAAGTAAGAGAGAGATATCGACAAACTGCTATTGAATTTAACAAAACACATAACATATCTGATTTACTTAAAAAATCAGAAAAATGGAAAAAAGCACTTGAAGAAGGTAGAATTGGACGAAAAGGTTCTACACGATCAGATGATATAAAAGCAAAAATAAGCGAAGGCCTTAAAAGATATTATACAACACAACTTACAAATGATAATCCTATCAGAGATCATAAAAAACACAGCAATAGTTTACGAAAAGCAAATGGAAGAAAAGTTGTTCAATTCTCTAAAGAGAATGAGCGTATTGCATCATTTGATTCAATTGTTGAAGCATTTGAAAAAACTGGAGTATCTGCGTCAAGTATTAGAAATAATGTATTAGGTTATTCTAAAACCGCGTATGGATATATTTGGAAATATGCAGAAGAAGAACTGCCTAAAGACACTGTTCTACAATAATGTAGGGCCTCTGGCCCTACTAGACCTTGTATTTCAGTGGAAAGAAAGTTCGACTTCTAATCGAAAAGTCACGGGTTCGATCCCCGTCAGGGTCTTAAATTATTCTTTAGATAAGTACATAATTTCTCTAAAGAATATTTCACTATCAACTTTTTACATGCAGTACTGAAGCTATTTGTTATGTATACTTGCTTTAAACTTGCTTTAAACTTGCTTTAAACTTGCTTAAAGCATCCCCCACAGAAATTCATAAGTATTAGCAGTAATGGGATGCAATTGTGCAAAAAAAAACGGCGCTGTCGCGCAGGCCATGGGCCCCAGTGTCGCCCAACTGTTAGATCCAGCCGAATGGGGCCCTATCCTCTGGAAATACCTACATTGCCTGGCAGAAAAACTCGGCACCACCAATAATAAAATCGTCGATACAGACCAGGCCAATTACATGAGCACACTTATTACCATGCTTCCCCTTATTTTACCGTGTGCCGAATGCCAGGGCCATGCAAGTGCCTACCTGGCAGCAAATCCTCTCCCTGTTCTACAAGGCCTCTATGGAACCACATTGCAAACTACGGTGAGAACCTGGATATTTCTCTTTCATCAAGAGGTTCGCCAGACAAAAGGACAGCCAACGATGATCAACACGGTGGAAGAATGCGCTGCGCTGTATGCAGGTTGTGCCGTGCCTAAATGCGAATACACCAGTTTTGTGCAGAGTATTGCGGCGGCGGTTCGGCAAGGCCTTGTGAAGTTGGTGGATTGGAAGAAGTGGTATAGCAATTCGGAACGGCTGAGGATATTGGCTGGGCTCTAATGTGGGGGTCGGCCCCCACACGGCCGAGTTGTTGGCCTTTGGCCAACAACGTTTTATTATATAGTATTTTAAAGTATTATTTTAAAGTATATTAGACAGTTTAAAATAATATTTAGATATTATTGCTCATTTTTATACAATCAATAAATAATAAAATGTTGTTGGCCAAAGGCCAACAACTCGGCATCCCTTCGGGCAGGGCCGATCCCCACTTCAAAGTGCACTCGTGCTAATCCCCCACGACGTCCCAATGAATCCATTCACTTCTGTGGCAACCGTCTGCGAAGCAGTATGCGCCGCAATCGTATGAATGCCTCCATAGAGACGGGACATTCCTGCCGCGGTAGCCATATCATCCCATGCAGAAAAGGACACGGTAACAGGGGCAGCAGGAGCAATGGTCGGTTCTACCAAGGAGGCACCTGCATTCACGACGAAGTCGCCATAGGCTTGCTGCGCGACTGCTTGCGCAGAAAACACCGCCGCAAACAACGGCAGATTTTCATACGTAGATTGATTCTTGACAATGTTCGGTCCAAACCACTTTGCCATGGTTAGTGCAAAGCCTTTTGAGAACCCACTGTGGCCCGAGATAAAGTCAGGGAACGGCGGGGTCACGAAGTTGGCACGTTGGTAGGGCGTCCATTGGGCTCCATCCACCACGCCATTCCAAGACGCAACGGGCGTACCCGCATAGCGCCGACGAATTTCCTGAATCGGCCGATCTTGCATCCACTGCGCCTTGATACCCCAGACCACACGACCGATTTCAAAGAGATGAATCGCCAAATCCATCAGGGAGTACATGATGGTATGGCAGTTAAATCCAGTGGACCGCATGTATTCCTTCCAGAGCCAAATAAACATGTGCGGGGGAGAAACGGATCCAATGGACGATCCAGCCCAGAATTCCGCCTGCACCTTCTGCGCATCCGTGAGGGAGGCAACCATGGCCATCATGTCGTCCATTTCAGCATCGCGTGCAGCTCCTGTAACAGGAGCCACCGTGGCCGACATTTCTTGTTCATTGGCGGCGGTCAAGCATGTCGATGACACGGTATCCCACAGCCAGGTCAAATACTTTTGTAGTTTGCCCTGCACTGTCAGGCGGGCCCAGCCTTGTGGTTGCGGAAAGCTAGCAATTGGGGTAACCGTGGTACCATCCACCACAATCGTGTTATCCCAGTTAGCCGCGCCAGATAAGGGTGTAGCACTAATGGGCATGGTTGCAGTGGCCGTGGCAGTGGGCATGGTAGTAATTGCTGCTGCCGCCCCATCGGCCTGACGCTGCGTATACCAGGCAGACCACAAAGACGACCAGGAATCCCAGTTACCAGCAGCCTTTACGCGGGTCACATCGGTAGCAGAGTAATTATAAATAGAGCGATAGGCAACCGGTACCAGGATAGGTGTTACGTAGTCAATGACCGAGGAGAGCCAGATAATGGCGTCGCAATCAGACAAGGGCGCCCCTATCTTGGCTGACCAGTTCCAGCCATCGTGCGTACCTGTAATGTGGCTCTCGGCAGTAACCCAGTTCCAAGCCTGTGTCACAGAGGCAACCCACAAATATGCAAGTCGCGAAGCAACGGTCGGTCCCATATTGATGGAGGCAGCATACGACATGACCGAGTTGACACCCGCATTCAAAATATAGGTCATGGAAGGGGCTACATCAACCGGTACAGTGGACCCTTGTAGAATCAAGGACAAATTCTCAGGAGGAGCCAAGAAAGCAGAGCTCGTGAGCGCAGGGCCCTGACCAGCACTGTTCATGGCGCACACCGTAAAGGTATAAGGCATGCCTTCCTCCAGTCCAACGAAACGATACGTTAGGGAAGAAGTGGTAACGGAGGGCAATGCTACGCCGTTTAGATAGGGGGTTACTACGTAGCTGAAAGGGGCGACGCCTGATGTAGGAGCCTGCCATGACACAATGATGGAACCGACCGTAAAAACAATACCAGACACAAATCCAGGCAAAGCGGGGTTGCCTTCAATGACGGATTGATTGGTAGCAGCGCACGGGCAGCCG
>Ga0214919_10005176_pt1 | contig 18651 bp, 15 predicted proteins | sample LL1503_MetaG_FD_177994 | JGI IMG/M metagenome (GOLD analysis project Ga0214919, IMG submission 177994) | Freshwater microbial communities from Lake Lanier, Atlanta, Georgia, United States - LL-1503 | ecosystem: Environmental > Aquatic > Freshwater > Lake | place: USA: Georgia | collected...
GTTTTTGACTTGCTAGTGTTCACACACAAAATAGCATCACGTAAAAGTTCAGGAGTAGCCTGGTCATAGAGGGCGTTAAGGTCAGCGTACTTGTTATACGCATTTGCTTTGAACGCTTCCATGTAACGATTTACTTCTAAAGCTTCTGATGTTTTTCCTTTGCACATTCCAAGTTTGCCATCCCAAACTTCGGGCTGAACATATCTTTTTGTGAACATGGCGAGCGATTGACCGTTGATGGTAATTCGCATGTTGATGGGGCAGTCTCCGTTTTTTGTAGGACGAGATCTGTTGATGTAAAACATCAATCTGAAAGTTGTTTTTGACGACATAATAATTTTATCAAATGGCCCCCCATTTTGAGTACAAATTTGATGACAAAATCTCGAGTTGCAAAACGTCAAAACGAGACAGGACGCGACATTGAGCGACATACTGTGACGTAATTGGTGTTTTTTTGGATTACGTCACAAGTTGCAAAATAAATGTGTCGTTTTATGGCGTTTTAAGTCGTTTTCAGAGCCATATTTTCCCATAAAAAAACCCCGATTATCATTGATAATCAGGGTTTTAGCTTATTTCTTGTTAGAAATGATGCGGAGAAAGAGGGATTCGAACCCCCGGACCTGTTACAGTCAACAGTTTTCAAGACTGCCGCAATCGACCACTCTGCCATTTCTCCAATAAGTCGATGCCTACTTGCGTAATGCGGTTGCAAATATAACAACCTTTTTCATTTGGCAAAAAGATTTAGTCTAAAAAATAAACTTTTTTCTTCTTCTTGGGACTATTTGTTTCATCATCTGTGAATTAACACTTGTGAAAAGATATTTTTTCTTTTAATAGGCTACATATTCTGTAATTTCCAAACCATAACCAATCATTCCAACGCGCTTGGATTGGGTAGTATTAGAAATTAATTTAATTTTGGCAATATCAATATCGTGTAATATTTGTGCTCCGATACCAAAATCTTTTACATCCATTTTAATTTGAGGTGCTTTTAGGATGCCTTCGGTTTGTAATTGTTTCAACTCGGTTAAACGATTTAATAAATCTGAGGAGTCCACTTCTTGATTGATAAATAAAATTGCTCCTTTACCTTCTCCTGCAATGCGTTTAAACATATCTTCTAGCTTTTTATCTACATCATTGGTTAGTGTATTCAAAATGTCGTTATTGGCTTGTGTAGAGTTGATACGTGTTAAAATGGGTTCGCCAGTATTCCAGCTGCCAAGTGTTAAGGCTAGATGTATTTGTTTATTAGTAGTTTGTTGATAAGCTCTTAAACGGAATTTTCCAAAACGAGTTTGTATTTCGAAATCTTCTTTCTTGTTAATTAAACTATCATGTTGCATTCTGTAAGCCACTAGGTCTTCAATGGAAACTAGTTTCAAATTAAATTTTTTAGCTACTTCCACCAGTTGAGGTAGGCGAGCCATGCTACCATCTTCGTTCATAATCTCTACAATAACTCCAGCCGATTTAAAACCAGCCAATCTTGCAAAGTCAATAGCGGCTTCTGTATGTCCTGTTCTACGCAAAACACCACCTTGCTTGGCTGTAAGCGGAAAAATGTGTCCAGGACGCGCCAAATCAAATGGTTTGGTGTCTTCATTGACCAATGCTAAAATAGTCTTAGCTCTATCAGCTGCCGAAATTCCTGTAGTAACTCCGTGACCTTTTAAGTCTACTGAAACTGTAAAGGCAGTTTCCATGTGGTCCGTGTTATTTTTAACCATGGAATGAAGCTCTAATTCGTTGCATCTTCGTTCTGTCAGAGGAGCACAAATTAAACCTCTACCATGGGTAGCCATAAAGTTAATCATTTCTGGAGTTACTTTTTCGGCTGCGGCCAAAAAATCTCCTTCGTTTTCACGATCTTCATCGTCAACTACTATAATGACTTTTCCTTGTCGAATGTCTTCTATAGCTTCTTCAATTGTATTGAGTTTTATTTTTTCTATATCCATTACACTTTTGTGTTTGGTGATTTGTCTAATTGGTTAACATAAATTCTATTAAAAATATAAAACAAGAAATAGAAGGGAAACCCACCAGTCACAATAATAAATAGAGGTATTTCTATAGTTTTGCCATTATATTCAGTTATGGTTTTCAGTAATTGTTGTGATTTCCATACTGTAAAAAAGAAAATTAGAGCTATAACCACTGTGATAATTTTTAACAATAAAGTCTCAGGTATTCCGAAATAGGAAACGAAAAGCAAGCCAATATTAGATAGCAAAGCTAGTAAACTATATAGGTTGTATTGTTGAGCTATTTGAGCTATGAATATGTTTTGGTTTTTCTTACTTGGTGGTTCAGAGGTTTTATATTTATTGGTTTTGCTAGAAGAATCTGTTTCGATATAAGCATTTCTATCTTCTATTTTCAACTCCGTAACAAAATTTGTTGTTACAGTTTGCAATCTTACTTGTTGTTCTTCATTTGAAGGTAAAATACTATTAAAAATATTGGTTAGCCAATCAAAGTTGATACTAAAACCTTTGTCATCTGTGGCTCTTTTGGTCAAAATAATTGCTAATGGGGCTAAAACCATTGTAGACATCCAACATCCCAAGAAAGGAGAAATCCCACCTTCTTGTGCTACTTTTTTTCCAAAAGTGTTAATGAAATGAAAAATAATAAAAATTAAAATAGCAAAAACTATGGGTAATCCTAAACCTCCTTTGCGAATAATAGCTCCTAATGGTGCACCAATAAAGAACATTAAAAAACAGGAAAAGGTAATTACAAATTTGTCATATAGTGCAATCCAATGTAGATTGATGTTCTTTTGTTTCTCTTCTATCTCAAATCGTGAACTTTCTAAAGAAAATATAGTGCCATCTATATTACTATTGGCTATTCTAATTATTTGAGTTTTGCTTGTTTCAGAAAAACCTTGAAGCAGATTATTCATGTTCAATGTTGGAGAGTCAGCATTTGTTGTGTTTCCTAAATAGTTGGTAATACCACGTTGGTTAATGTTTTCACTTATTGAGATTAAGTCTTTCTTATAGTTTTTTTGTAAGGAGTCAAGCGTGTATTTTAATTCGCCAACGGTCAGCATGGTATTGGTATTAGTAATTTGCTCGTCATTCATATCGGCACTATTCAATTTAGATAAATCGATATTAATCACATAACGTTTGAATTCACTCTTGGCAAAAGGTAACTTCATTCGATCTTCATACTTGGCAGGAATAATATCTTCATAATAATTTCCATCATTCAGAACCAATTTCAAAACATTTGAATTTTCGCTACTAACTAATTCTCCTTTTTTGGCTTTGATTACTGTATTGCTTCCTGAGCCTAATATCGACTTTTTGTGAATGGTAACCTGACTTAAATATTTGCCATTTTTACCTGATTTTTTCTCAACCTTGATATTGTAGGCACCAACATCACTAAACTGTCCTTCGGCAATAGCCATAGCTGGTTTTACTTGTGCAATGTTTCTTCTGAAGTTTATAAATTTATATTCGGCATAAGGAATAACATTGTTTGCAAAAATGAAAGTAATAAGACTTAAAAAAAGAATGAAAAGGGTAAGACTTCGCATGGTTCTTTTTAATGAAATCCCAGCAGATTTCATAGCTGCAAATTCATAGTTTTCTGCAAAACTACCAAAGGTCATAATAGAAGCTAATACTACGGAAAGGGGTAATACTAATGGAATAACACTTGGCATTTTAAATAACAAGAACTTAATAATCATATAGATATCTAAATCTTTCCCTGCCAATTCAGAGATAAATAGCCAAACGACTTGCAATACGAATATGAAAAAAAGAATTACAAATACCGAAGTAAATGTAGTGAGGAAAGATTTTAATAAGTACTTGTCAAGTATTTTCACCTCGAGGTTAATCTATTTTGTTGATGTAGTAATTAGGGTATCTACTCGACACAAAGGTAAACTGATTTTTTGACAAAGGTTGATTGGTTTTGAAAGAATTAACAGTAAGTGTGGTTTTAGTACCATTTTTTCCCATTTCAATTATTGTATATATGTTTTTGGTTTGGGAGTCAATACCTAATAATATTTCTTTACGTGCATCTTTTGAGCTTGTTGGGATTAATTTTATATATTGTATTTTTCTCCCTTTGACATCTTGTAATATATCCCATGAAAATTTGTAGCCATTATTGAAAAATGTTAACATTTTTGAAGGAGTAATAGTAGTATCATCTTTTTCGTTGATACTGGATATGGTTACTTCTTCATCTTCAGGAACAATAGTATAACTTTTTTTTCCATCAAATATTTTTGTAACGCCTAGGAAATTGAGTACATATTTGTTACTTTCTAATATTACGTTGCCTTTACTTTCTTTATTAATATTCTCTTTTGCATTATAAAGGGTATACTTGAAATCTACTGAAATATTACTAAAAGATTTGATTTTTGCCGTAACTTGATCTAGCATATCTTTTGCTTTTTTGTCTTGAGCATGATTAGTAAAACTTACAAGCACCAATAAAACCGTAGATATCATTTTAATCATTTTATTCATGATTTTGTTCATTGTTTAAAAATTGTTCTAATGAAGTTAAATCGGTAATGTTGACACTACGCGCTTTACTTCCTTCAAACGGACCTACAATCCCTGCTGCTTCTAATTGGTCAATCAATCGACCAGCACGGTTGTACCCCAGTTTCAACTTTCTTTGCAATAATGATGCCGAACCTTGTTGGGCAGTTACAATTATTTCAGCAGCTTCCCTAAACATACTGTCTCTTTCCGATATATCAAATTCTAAGTTTACGCTGCTACCGTCTTCTCCAATATATTCAGGTAATAAATAGGCGCTAGCATAGGCTTTTTGAGAACCAATATAATCAACAATTTTTTCTACTTCTGGTGTATCAACAAAAGCACATTGTACGCGTACTAAATCATTTCCGTTAGAGTATAATAAATCTCCTCGACCTATCAATTGGTCGGCACCTCCAGAGTCTAATATAGTTCTAGAATCTATTTTAGAGGTTACTCTAAAAGCGATTCGTGCTGGGAAGTTGGCTTTGATCATTCCCGTAATTACATTAACAGAAGGACGTTGTGTGGCAATGATTAAATGAATACCAATTGCACGGGCTAACTGAGCTAAACGAGCAATAGGTGTTTCTACTTCTTTACCGGCAGTCATAATTAAATCGGCAAACTCGTCTACAACCAAGACAATATAGGGTAAGAATCGGTGACCGTTCTCAGGATTCAATTTACGTGTTTTGAACTTATCGTTATATTCTTTGATATTACGAACCATAGCGTCTTTCAATAACGAATAGCGATTGTCCATTTCTAAACAAAGCGAGTTTAGTGTATTGATTACTTTATTGTTGTCGGTTATAATAGCATCCTCGGTATCTGGTAGTTTAGCTAAGTAATGGCGTTCTATTTTGTTGAATAGTGTAAGTTCTACTTTCTTTGGGTCAACCAATACAAATTTTACTTCTGCTGGATGTTTTTTGTATAATAAAGAAGTTAATACGGCATTTAGTCCTACGGATTTTCCTTGTCCTGTGGCTCCTGCCATTAAAAGGTGAGGCATTTTGGCTAAGTCTACTACAAAAGTTTCATTGGAAATGGTTTTGCCTAGTGCAATTGGCAATTCCATCTCTGCTTCTTGGAATTTAGCAGACGCTATCACCGTCTTCATTGGCACCATAGTAGGATTTTTGTTGGGCACTTCAATACCGATGGTTCCTTTTCCTGGGATAGGAGCAATGATACGAATGCCTAGGGCAGCAAGTGAAAGTGCTATATCATCTTCTAAACTCTTTATTTTAGAAATTCGAATACCCGCTTCTGGAACAATTTCATATAGCGTTACCGATGGTCCGACAGTAGCTTTAATTTGTGCAATATCTATTTTGTAGTTTTTTAAGGTTTCTACAATTTTATTTTTGTTTTCTTCTAACTCTTCCTGATTGATAGTTATACCTACTGATGAGTATTCTTTTAGTAAATCGATAGTAGGGAATTTGTAATTTGACAATTCTAAGGTGGGGTCAAATAAACCAAAATCTTCCACTAATTTAGCAGCAAGATTTTCTTCCATAATATCTTCATCTGCTGCTTTTTCAATAACAAAAGCTTCATCATTAGTTATAATTATTTCCTTCGCCAGTTCGCTTTTGCTTGTTTCAGGTTGTGGGGTAGGAGTAACGGATATAATAGTTGGTTCCAAATTAATTTCGGAAGCATGTTCAATAGTAGGCTTCAATGCCTCTTTATTGATTTCAAATTGAGAAGTTTTCAATGTAGGTTCCTCTAATTGCTTCGCCAGTTCGCTTTCGCTCGAGTCTTCTTCCTCTTCTATAGCATATTCTTCTAAATTATAATCTGTAGTTTGTTTAATTCCTGTAATAGTGTTTAAATCTTCTTTGATATCTTTGTGTTTCTTTTCAAAGAATGATTTAATGGCATCAGGGGATACTTTTATTTTAAAAATAACATAAACTAGTAGGGTAAAAATAATTCCTAAAAAGGTACCTGTTTTCCCAATGTAGTCTTGCAGGAATTGATTCATTTCATAACCAACTGTTCCGCCAAGTTCTGGTATAGTAGTAGCAAAAAAACCAAATAGTATAGATAGGACAACGATTGAAAACAAATCCCAAAACCAAGTATTTTTAAGTTTCTGGATGGGTAAATCTAACACCAAAAAAATACCACTCAAAAAGAAGAGCTTTACAAAAATAAAGGAAGCAACTCCAAAACCGCGATAAATAAATATATTGGCTATGTAAGCTCCAAATTTCCCTAACCAATTGTCAACGGTTTCATTTCTATCCGTAAATGAATCTACGGCACTTTGGTCTGCTTGACCCGACACAAAGAAAGAAATAAACGAAACTAGAAATGCAATGGATAGTAGGACTAATAGGAAACCAAATAACATTCGATATTGTTTTTTAGTCTTCAGTATTTTCAGCTCTAGATTGGGATCTTTTTCCTTTTCTTTAGTTTCTTTTTTTACTGTTTTTGCCATTGGTTAGTTATAATTGATATTAAAATCGAAAGTTTATAAAAATTTAGGAACATAAATCAATAATCCTACAGCTATGGCTGCTAGAGCGGCAAACATTACAGCACCGGCTGCAATATCTTTAATAAATCCAATTTTTTCATGAAATTCAGGATGTATAAAGTCAGCTACTTTTTCAACAGCGGTATTTAAGCTTTCAACACTAAGCACTAATCCAAATGCTAGGATTTGCATCATCCATTCTTCCCTAGAAATATGTAATACAAAACCAGCAATAATCATTACTACTGCTATAGAAGATTGCACCATAACACTATGTTCGGTAGTGACAAGTTTGTAGGCTCCTTTGATTGAAAAACCTACGCTTTTTAATCTTCCAGATAAAAAGGAGTTGTCTTTTTCAAATTCCATGGATAGTTAATTAAAGAGCTGCTAAAGCCAACTCGTAATTTGGTTCATCAGCTATTTCTGGAACTTGTTCTGCATATTTCACCATTCCGTTTTCATCTATAACAAGTACTACTCTAGAATGTAATCCTGCCAATACACTATCAGTTATTTCTAAACCATAGTCTTTACCAAAATTGCCAGTTTTGAAATCGGATAAATTTTCTACATTTTCTAATCCTTCTGTACCACAAAAACGCTTTTGAGCAAAGGGTAAATCACGAGAAATACACAATACTTTTGTATTTGCTGTAGTACTAGCTTTTGCATTAAAAGTTCTAACTGATGTGGCGCAAGTAGGAGTGTCAATACTTGGAAAAATATTTAAAACTAACTTTGAACCTGAAAAATCAGCTAAAGTAGCAATACTTAAATCGTTTTTTACTAAAGAAAAATCAGGCGCTTTTGAGCCTATTTTTGGTAATTCACCATTGGTGTGTATTGGATTTCCTCCTAATGTAATATTTGCCATTTGATTATTTTTTTAAGTGTCAAAAGTAGTAAAAATAATTAGGAGTTGTGTCTACCTATTTATCATTTTTAGATTTATCGCTAAAGGAAAAAGTTAACTGCTAAAATTTGGTTTATTATATTTTATTATCGTAATATTGCAATATACAAATATATGATGTTATGGGGGCTTCAAAATCAGAATCGTTTTCAATAGCAAACAACGAAATAGCTTCAATTTTTAAAGCATTATCACATCCAGCACGAATTGCAATTATAGATTATTTATTAACTGTAGATAGTTGTATTTGTGGTGATATAGTTAATGAATTGCCATTAGCACAGTCAACTATTTCTCAGCATTTGAAGGAACTTAAAAATGCAAATATTATAAAAGGAAATATAGAAGGAACTGCGATTTGTTATTGTATCAATCCAGAAACTATTGATAAAATTCAACATCATTTTTCTGCGATTACTCATAAGCTAAAAAACAAGTGTTGTTAAAAGTTTAAAAATATAAAAACTAGTAGATAAACTAAATTAATTAAAATTGTTGCTAATGAAGTCTTTTATACTAAATTATAAAAAGCCAATAGTTATCACCATCGGAATAACTATTTTAAACCTCACTTATGGTTTTGACTCTAGATTTACTATAATTAACTTGTTATGGCTTTTAGTATGATAAATATACTTGTACTCTGCACGGGCAATAGTTGCCGAAGTCAAATTGCACACGGCTATTTATCCTATTTTACTAATACAGAAAGAATAACAGTCTATTCAGCTGGAGTAGAAACCCATGGAGTGAACCCTAGAGCAATTCGCATTATGCAAGAAGAAGGTATAGATATTTCATATCATACTTCAAATAATGTGGAGGAATATGATGGCCTTCCCTTCGATTACGTTATTACGGTTTGTGACCATGCAAAAGAGCGCTGTCCTTTTTTTCCAACTAATGCCAAACTATTTCATTTTAATTTTCCTGATCCTGCTAAAGCAACAGGGACTGAAGATAAAATTATGGCTGAATTTAGAAAAGTGAGAGAACAAATTAAAAACTATTGCCAGCTATTTGTTGCAGACAATAAATTATAAATAAGTCCCAATTGCTTGGTACTTATTTTTTTATGTTATAATTCGTTATACGTGCAATGCTCTATTATCTGTCGCGGCTAAAGCAGCTTCTTTGATAGCTTCAGCAAAAGTTGGATGCGCATGGGACATCCTTGAGATATCTTCGGCTGATGCTCTAAATTCCATTGCGGTTACGGCTTCTGCAATTAAATCAGCACAACGGGCTCCAATCATGTGAACGCCTAATACTTCATCTGTTGTTGCATCGGCTAAAATCTTCACAAAACCATCTGTATCTCCACCAGCACGAGCTCTTCCTAAGGCTTTGAAAGGAAAACTTCCTGCTTTGTAGGCAATGCCAGCTTCTTTTAATTGCTCTTCTGTTTTACCAACTGCGGCAACTTCTGGCCATGTGTAAACTACACCTGGTATTAAATTATAGTCGATATGTGGTTTTTGACCTGCTATAATTTCGGCTACCATGACACCTTCTTCTTCTGCTTTATGAGCTAGCATGGCACCACGAACTACATCGCCAATGGCGTAAATGTTTGGTACATTAGTTTGTAAATGGTTGTTTACTTCTACCATGCCGCGATCAGTAATTGTAACTCCTGCTTTATCGGCGTTCAATCCATCAGTGTAAGGACGACGACCAACCGATACTAAGGCATAATCACCTTCAAGACTGATGGTTTCTCCTTTTGCATTTTCAGCTTCAACAGTTACTGAATTTCCTTTTCTTACTACCGATTTCACTTTATGTGAGGTATAGAATTTCATGCCTTGTTTTTTGAAAACTTTGGTTAATTCTTTTGACAAACTAGAATCCATTCCAGGAATAATTCGGTCCATGAATTCCACTACCGATACTTGTGCACCCAATCTTAAATAGACTTGTCCTAATTCAATCCCAATAACACCTCCACCAATAATTACTAAATGTTTAGGAACTTCAGGCAATTTCAAGGCTTCTGTAGAAGTGATAATTCTTTCTTTATCTAGTTTTATAAATGGTAAATTCGAAGGTTTAGAACCCGTAGCTATAATAATGTTTTTTCCTTCTATGGTTTCTGAAGTACCATCGGCTTTAGCGATTGCTACATGTGTTGCATCTACAAATGAGCCCAAACCATTATAAACAGTAACATTATTTTTATCCATCAAAAATTTAACCCCGCCACTAGTTTGGTCAACCACTGCTTGTTTGCGAGCAATCATTTTTTCTAAATTCACTTTTACTTCACCTGTTACTTCAATACCATGGTCAGCAAAGTGTTGTAGTTCTTCATAATGATGGGAAGAAGCCAATAATGCTTTTGAAGGAATACAACCTACATTTAAGCAAGTACCTCCTAAAGTAGAATATTTTTCAATGATAGCGGTTTTGAAACCTAATTGAGCACAACGAATAGCTGAAACATATCCGCCTGGACCCGAACCTATAATGACAACGTCAAATGAACTCATAGTATTGTTAGTGGTTTATTGTTCGTAGTTTTTTATTTTTGCGTCACAAAACTACATTTTTTATTTTATTTAAAAACGAAATAATTTACTTAAAAAAACATCATACTTTTCTTCTCACTAATTTCTTTTTTTTCTAGTATTTTGAATTAAATTAAAATATTTTACAAAAGTTAATTAAACCTTTTTATCTTCAATCAGTCTATTACTATTGAACAAAAATTTAATTACTTATGTTTAGATTTCAATTTTCAATTGTAACCCGGGTTTTTATTTTTTTATTTGGTGTGGGTGTATTTAATACTTCCTATTCCCAAGTAAAATCAATAATTTTAGGCAGGCCAACAGCCACATCAGTTACTGTTAGTATACTATTTGATCAAAATGTAGTTTATTATTTTGAGTATGGAACTCAATCAGGAAATTATTCTTTTACTACTAGTAATTATAATAATGTGCTAAATGTACCTGACGAGATAGACCTCACAAACTTACTTCCTAATGCACAATATTATTACAGAATACAATATAAATTAATTGGTGCAGCAAGTTACACTACAACTCCTGAATATAAATTTCATACTCAAAGAGCGCCAGGTGAAAACTTCACTTTTACTGTGGAATCAGATGAGCATTTATATGACATAAAAGGAAATCGAAGTATGTATCAAGTTACTTTAGCCAATGAGGCTTCAGACAATCCTGATTTTATGCTTTCTTTAGGCGATATTTTTGGTGACGATCATACACCGCTTACTACCACAAGTTCCGATATGGATGCTTTACATAAAGATTACAGACAGTATTTAGGTCAAATTTGTCATTCGATTCCTTTTTATGTTTGCTTAGGTAATCATGAAGGTGAAAATGATTATTTTCTTAACACTACTGGAACTTATACTACTGTAGCAAATCCTTTGCCTGCAGCACCAGATGGTATTGGAGTATGGGGAACTTTGTGGAGAAAATTTTATTATCCCAATCCTTTTCCTAATAGTTTTTATAGTGGAAATACAATTACAGAAAATTATGGTATAGATACTCCTGAGAATTATTATGCATGGACTTGGGGTGATGCTTTATTTGTAGTTTTAGATGTTTACAGAACATCAATTGCGCCAGGATCAAGCCCTGCAGATCCAGGCAAACCTAATAATTGGGATTGGACATTGGGAAAAACACAATACGATTGGATGAGAAGTGTATTAGAAAACAGTACAGCAAAACATAAATTTGTGTTTGCCCATCATTCAAGAGGACAAGGAAGAGGTGGTGTAGTATGGGCACCCGGATATGAATGGGGAGGAATGCAAAATAACCAGTACAAATTTGACCAATACCGTCCTGGATGGGGAAAACCAATTCAAAAAGTATTTGAAGATACTGGTGTAGATGTTTTCTTTCAAGGTCATGACCATATGTTTGCAAAAGAACAACTTAACGGAGTAGTCTATCAGGAAGTTCCAATGCCTAGCGATATTACCTATACTATTGGTTACACAGCAAACGCAGCAGCCTATACAGATCCTGCGGTTGACCCAACATGCTCTAGGTTGGATGGCACAGGACACATCAGAGTTAATGTTACTCCAAATTGTGTTACTGTAGATTATGTAAAAGCATATATACCCGGCACTAATGGTTCAGCAGGACATAATAATGGAGAAATAGGGTATTCGTATACAATAGGTTCTTGCGATTTAGAGACCAATCAAACGCAACTTCAAAACGAATTTGTAGCTTATCCTAACCCAGCTAATAATAATTTGTATCTTAATTTTAAAGATGATGCTTCAGCATTTTCTGGTGTAATAAGAAATACTTTAGGACAAATTGTTTTAAAAGTAAATACAAATGTAATTGATACTTCTACTCTAGTGAATGGTGTTTATTTTTTAGAGATAGAGGGTATCGCTACAACAAAAAAAATAATTGTTAAACATTAATAACCATAAGAACAATGAAAAAAATAGTCAATTGTGTCTTCTTAATTTTAAGTATAAATAGTTTTTCTCAAAACATTACACAAACTGAAATTGTTGGAAGACCCACCAATAATAGTATTACTATTCAAGCATTTTTTGATGCTAATGTTGAGGTTTCCATACAATATGGAACAATCACAGGAAATTATCCTTACAATACTCCATGGCAAAATTTTATGGCAAACGAACCAGCAGAAGTTTTGATAGCAGGGCTTTTATCAGATACAAAATATTATTATAAACTGAATTATAGAACTCCAGGTTCAATACAGTCTACCGCAAGACCCGAACATTCATTTCATACTCAAAGACCCGCTGGAAGTACTTTTACATTTGTAGTTCAAGCTGATCCGCACATGGATGAGCAAAGCTCTATTCCTGTTTATGACAGATGTTTGCAAAATCAATTGGAAGATAACCCAGATTTTATGATTGATTTAGGCGATTTTTTAATGACCGATAAATTAAAAAGAACAAGTGTTACCCCAAATATTATTCCACACGACACAATTCCTTACCGATGTAAATTGTTGCGTTCAAAATATGAAACTATTTGCCATACTGTCCCTTTGTTTATTGCTTTAGGAAATCACGAAGGAGAATCAGGTTGGAATTTAAACAATACAGCAGAAAACATTGCAGTTTGGGATACCAACGAACGTAAAAAATATTTTTTAAATCCTGCTCCCGATAGTTTTTATTCTGGAGATGCCACTAGTTATAATTTCGTAGGACAACGAGAGAGTTATTATTCTTGGACTTGGGGCGATGCTTTATTTATAGTAATTGACCCTTATTGGTTTACTTCCCCAAAACCAACTGCTACAACTGGTTGGCGTTGGACTTTAGGACAAGTTCAGTATAATTGGTTAAAAACAACATTGGAAAATAGTACAGCCAAATTTAAATTTGTCTTTTCACACCAAATAGTTGGTGGAGATCCAGATGGTCGAGGTGGAGTTGAATTTGCTAATTTATATGAATGGGGAGGAAATAATTTAGACGGAACACCAGGATTTGCAACCAATCGTCCTACATGGTACAAACCAATTAAAGATCTTTTAACTGAAAATAAAGTTACCACTTTTTTTCACGGACACGATCATTTTTTTGGGAAACAAGAAAAAGACTGTTTGGTTTATCAAGAAACTCCACAACCAAGTCATCCTAATTTCAATACTTCATCTTATCCAACAGATTATGGTTATTTAGAAGGAACAATTCTGCCTAATTCAGGACACATCCGTGTTACAGTTAGTCCAGATGGAGTTCAAACAGAATATGTGCGAACTTATTTGCCTGCATCAGAAAATGCTACACGACACAATAAAGATGTTTCTGCAAGTTATTTTATTGGTGCTTCCAATTGCTATAATTTAAGTACTAATCCTTCAATGATATGGAATGCAAATTATAACGATGAAATTGTTTATCCCAATCCATTTTCTAGAGAAACAACTATTGAATTTTCGTTAAACGAAACCGAAAAAGTTTCAATTTCAGTTTATAATGAGTTAGGGCAATTGATAAAAACGCTAGTAATGGAAAATTCTGTTAATCCGGGTAAATTTAAAGTAGTATGGGATGGGACCGATAATTCAGGTAGTGAAGCTGCAAACGGAATCTATTTATATTCTATTTCAAATCAAAATAAAGTTATAAAATCTGGAAAAATTATTTTAAAACGTTAAGTTTTAATATACTTTGAGAGAATATTCTATATATTTCGTCTAAAAATAAAAATAGTACAATCATGAAAAAAATATTTCTACTACTAATTTGCCTACTAAGCAGCTTTGTTTTTTCACACACTATCAATTATGATACTATTGTTCTAAGGCATTGGTCAATTCAAAAAGAACATAAATTTATTGATGGTACTTTTATGATGTTTAAAAACGATACAGTTTTTATTGAAGAGGCAAATAATAAAATTTCGAAAGTAGTTTTTACAGATTTATCCAAGGAAGATCAAGAATTTGTATCTAAAAAAAACAACTGGGTTAAAAAATTAAATACAATTGGTCCCGAAAAAAAGAAGAGTATTCAAAGTGTTTTTAATTACAAATTTTGGATAATAGTATTTTCATTACTGGCTTTTGGATATTATGTTTATACTTTATCGGATAGAAAAAAAATAAAATATTTATACCCAGTTTTGTTCCTTGGCGTAGTCATTTCATTTTATAGTTTTACTAAAAAAGCACTTTCAACCACTGATCCAACATTTGTGAATTCAGCTTTTTTACCATTTATTCCCAATGTAGCTACTTCTTGGGATAATCCCAATGATCCTAATCCTTATTTTTATGTTGAAAGTAAAGGAATTCCAAATCATACGATGATGGTAGGCATCTCTAGTGCAGGGTGGCAACAACAAGTACCAATTCCACAATGTTATATTGGCACAAACCATTGGAGTATCCCTTTAAATCCTGTAGTTGCAAGTTCTCCTATTCCTATAGATGCTGTTCACTTTACTCGAGGTGCTATTGCCATAGCAGCTAATGGTGTACCTATTTTTAATTATCATACTAATACTGGTGTAGATTCTTTTATGGATGGACAATTAGACAATTATGGTGGCCATTGTGGTAGAGGCGATGATTATCATTATCATATTGCACCTTTGAAATTATACTCTGAGGGTCAAACTACCACCGATTTGCCTTGTGCATTCAGTTTTGACGGATTTGCTGTATATGGTACTGTAGAACCAGATGGTAGTCCTATGGCACCTCTTGATCTTGATGGTACTAATGGGCACTATGGTAGTAATGGTATTTATCATTATCATGGAACAACTACACCACCCTATATGATTGGAAAGTTTAAAGGGCAAGTTTCTGAGGATGCTAACCATCAATTAATTCCGCAAGCTTTATCACATCCTGTTAGAAATGAAAATTGGACGCCTTTGAGTGGTGCATTGATTACATCATGCGTTGCAAATGCAAATAACAATGGATATAATGTTTCTTATACACTTAATGGAATATCTGGTTATGCAACTAATTTTAGTTGGAGTGGAACGGTTTACACTTTTAACTATGTAACTCCATCGGGTACTACAACAAAAAATTATAATGGTTTTTCTCAATGTACAGTCCCTCTAAACAGCAATGTTTTTTCATTAGATAAAGAAGTTATGCTCTATCCAAATCCTGCCACTGATATTTTAAATATTAAATTAGGTACTACCGATTTAGAAAATGAAGTTAAAAATATTTCGGTTTATGATGTTAAAGGAAGTTTAATTTCTAAAACTTCAAAATTTGTTCCTGCCATGGATATTAAAAAATTAGCAACCGGAACCTATCTTGTCAAAATTCAATTTTCTCATACAGTTGTTACTAAAAAAATAGCAGTGAAGTAATTATGAAAATGCTACTATTTTTATTATGCGCTTCTACTTTTGCTTTCGCTCAATATACAGGAACAGCCTCAGTTACTCAAGGATTAGCAACAACAACAACAGTATCCAATTTATATTCTTGTTCAGGGGGAAGAATTGCTGCTTTAGGAACTATAACTGCTACTAATAATACGGTTTGGACAGTTCCTGCAGTTACTAATTATACAAATGCTAGCTTTCCATTTGCCTCTGATTTAAATAATACTTGTAATGGTCATAATTATGCTAATGATGCCACAGCATTAGCAGCATTAAACGGTTCTGATATAGTTACTATTGATGCAAATGGTGAAATAATAACTGCCTATATATTTGCTGATAATTATTTTGAAATGTACATAAATGGAGTACAAGTTGGTAAAGACAATGTGCCTTTTACACAATTCAATTCAAATATTGTCAGATTTAAAGTTAATCGACCTTTCACAATAGCTATGTTATTAGTAGATTGGGAAGAACGACTCGGTGTTGGAGGAGAAACTAATGGAGGATTTAATTACCATTGTGGTGATGGTGGTATGGTTGCAGTTTTTAAAGATGCCAACAATACTATAATTGCAACAACAGGTTCCGATTGGAAAGCTCAAACTTTTTATACAGCTCCAATAATGGACTTAACTTGTCCAACAGAAAATGGTTCATTACGCTTATCTGGAAATTGTAGTACTGCTGATAGCAATTCGGGTAATAATTATTATGGCTTACATTGGTCACGACCTGCAAATTGGACTCTAGCCATATTTGATGATAGTGCTTGGCCTGCCGCCAGTCTCTATACTAATGCAACAATAGGAGTTGACAACAAACCTGCTTATACCAATTTTACTAATATTTTTGATAATCCAACAAATGATGCACAGTTTATTTGGAGTACTAATGTTATTTTGGATAATGAGGTTATCGTTAGAAAAACAGTTCTTTCAAATTTATCTGTGAATGATAATGATACGAAAATCAAACACATCGATATATATCCAAATCCTACAAAAAGTGAATTTCATTTAGAGGTTGATCCATCTATAAAAAATAATATTCAATCCATAAAAATTTATAATCTATTGGGTGAACTAGTATTCAGTTCCCATCAGTATTTGGAAATAATTTCAACCTTAAATCTTTCCTCTGGAATGTATATCATAAAAGTTAATCTTCCAGAATTTGAAATGTCGAAAAAATTAATAATCGAATAAAATGAAAAAAATAATTTTTCTGTTACTGACTACTTTTTCTTTTGCTCAAAGTGTCACCAAAACTATAAACTTACTTCCAGATACTGGACAAAATACCAGTTATACCGCAATTGTTGGACAAGATAATGATTATAACATTAATGTCCCTTCTTATACCGATAATGGAAACGGAACTATAACCGATAATGTAACAGGGTTGATGTGGCAAAAAGTGGATGGTGGTGAAAAGACCTTTGAAAATGCTATTACCTATTGCGACAATTTAGTCTTGGCTGGCTATTCTGATTGGAGATTGCCTACGCCACTAGAGTCGTTTAGCATTATGAATCTTCAAAATTCAAACCCAGCAATAAATACTACCTATTTCAGTTCGCCAACCACTCCTGGTGCCGATTATTGGTGGACAAGCACTGTGCAAGCTGGTGATGCTACTAAAGTGTGGTGTACCAATGCAGGGGGGGGAATAGGCAATAAACCAAAAGCAGAAACAATGAGCGCTGGTGGATCTTTTAAATATAATGCAAGAGCTGTGCGAACAGTTACAACTCCCACTACTATTATAAATCATTTTACTGATAATGGTGACGGTACAATTACCGATAATTTGACGCAGTTAGTATGGCAAAAAATCCCGAATGCTAATGTAGTAACTTGGGAAGAAGCCATATCTTATTCTGAAGGTTTAACTGTTGGTTCAAATTCAGATTGGAGATTGCCAAATATTAAAGAATTACAGTCAATTACTAATGAATTAACCACAAATCCTTCTGTTTTTTCTCCTTATTTTTCAAATTTAGGAGTACATAATTATTGGTCTTCCACTACTTTAAAACCTAATACACAACACCCATCTAGTGCATGGTATTGGAATACTCAATTTGGCATTACAGCTTATGGTGCTAAAACGAGTACTAATTATGTATTATGTGTTCGTGGAATTCCACAGTTGGGTATTTCGGAAATTGAAAATGAAAATGTCTTGAAAGTTTTTCCTAATCCTTTTTCAACTAAAATTTCTTTTGAAAATAAAACTGGTAATGAGTTTTTTGAATTGTATGACATTCAAGGAAAACTGTTTTTTTTGGGTAAAAATATTGATAAACAAGATTTTACCAATTTAACAAAAGGCACTTATTTTTTGAAAGTGACAGACCACACTACTTCAAATTTTAAACTAATCAAAGAATAATTGTTGGAAACCCTTATACCTTATCTAAAACTAGGATATACCCATGTTATACCGTTAGGTTTTGATCACATTCTTTTTATCCTGACACTCTTTTTTCTAAACTCAAAATTAAAAACGGTAATCCTTCAATGTTCTGTTTTTACCTTAGCGCACAGTCTTACTTTGGGTCTAGTAGCTTTCGGATTATTTATGACCAATGTTAAAATAATAGAAGTTTTAATTGCCTTATCTATACTTTTTACGGCGGTGGAAAACATCGTAACCAATACTATTAATCCTTTTCGTTTACTGATTGTTTTTGCTTTTGGATTAGTTCATGGAATGGGCTTTGCCAATGCGCTACTGGAAACTGGATTGCCAAAAGGGCAATATGGTATTGCTTTGGTTTTGTTCAATATAGGCGTTGAGTTGGGACAAATT
>Ga0214919_10005177_pt1 | contig 18639 bp, 16 predicted proteins | sample LL1503_MetaG_FD_177994 | JGI IMG/M metagenome (GOLD analysis project Ga0214919, IMG submission 177994) | Freshwater microbial communities from Lake Lanier, Atlanta, Georgia, United States - LL-1503 | ecosystem: Environmental > Aquatic > Freshwater > Lake | place: USA: Georgia | collected...
TATAATATTCAAAAATTATTTTAATATAATTATATATTAGAATTTAATGATATACTATATTTAATCATATTACAAATACATGCATATAATTGTAAATTTGATTCCATACTTTCAGAAACATTAATATAATATTCAGAAATTATTTTAATATAATTAATTCTTATATTTTCTTTAATTTTTATATCTTTTAAAATATTTATTAAAAAATTTAATAAATCATTTACACTATAACCTTCTTTTTTTAATATATCTAATATTCTAATTGCTTTCTTTAATTCTATATTTATACAACATTTTATTAACTCTACTAACATATACATATTTGTCTGATTACATATCTTACCAACATTTTCTTCACTTATTTCATAATAACCATTAAATGTAGCTTCTAAATTATTTATTGCAACTCTTATATCTCCATTTGAAAATTTTATTAATGTTTCTATTCCTACTTCCGTGTAATTAATTTTTTCTTTTAAACATATATGTATTAATTTTTTTTTTATATTATCTTCATTAATTAAGTTATATTTAATTATCATACATCTACTTTGTATAGATTCTATGATTTTTGTAAAATCATTACATGTAAATGTAAATATCGTATTAAAATAATATTGTTCCATTATATTTGATAAAGATATTTGTGCCTTCTTTGTTATATTATCTGCCTCGTCAAATATTATTATCTTCTTTAAATTTCCAGATAATATATTTTTTTTTTTACAAAAAAATAATACAGTAGTATTTATAAATTCTAATGTTCTATTATTTGATGCATTTAATTCTAAAATTAAATCATTATAATGAATTCCTAAAATTTGTTTAGCTATACAAATAATAGTACTTGTTTTACCTGTTCCAGGAGATCCAGTTAAAATTAAATTAGGAAGACTATTATTTTTGATAAAATTATTAATTTTATCAGATATACTATTCGGTAATAATATATCATTTAATATTTTTGGTCTATATTTTTCTATATATGGATTAGAATCCGTGTTTATCATTTTAATTATTATTAATATATTATATTTATATAATTTCAAAAAAAAAAATTGTAAAATATACATATTAATATAAATTAATTATTATATATTAATAATATTGATGTTTTATAACGATGATGATGATAATGAACAAAATAATGATGATGAAATTAATGATGATAATGAACAAAATAATGATGAAAAATCAATAAAACCAATTAAAAAACGTGGAAGAAAATCAAAAAATAATTTAATAACGGAGATATTAAGTAATAGCAATAGACACATAATAGATAATAAGATAAATATAAATAGTATGGATAATGAGATAATATTTGAAGATTATTTAGAAAAAATAGATGTAAAAGTAGAAGATAATAATTCATTTATTGAAAAATATAAACCAAAGAATATTAAAAATGTTATAGGAAATCATGATAAATTTATTAAGATAAAAGAATGGTTATTAAATTTTAAGAATAGTGAATATAATTCAATAATTATATCGGGAAAACATGGTATTGGTAAAAATTTAATAATTAAATTGTTATTAGAAGATACACATTTTGAAAAAAAATATATTTATAACTCATTTTTGAAAAATAAAGATATACTTAAAGATATTATTAATAATTATTCAAAAAAAAAAAAATTACATAACTTCATTAACAATAGTAATGAATATATAAAATATGCTATTATTTTTTCTGATGCTGAAAATATTTCATTATCATCAGAAAAAGAAAAAATTATCGAATTATTAAAAATAAATATGATTAAAAAATATTTTCCAATAATTTTTATTTGCAATTCACATCATTCCAAATTAATTAATATTATTAAAAAAAATTCTTTAGAAATAACATTAGATTGTCCAAATGACGACGAAGTTATTAAATATATTAAAAATATTTGTTCCAATGAAAATATTATAATAAAAAATAATAAAATTTATAATATGCTTATTAGCTTTTCACAAAATGATATTAGAAGATTACTTTACATTTTAGATGATTTAAAACATACATATAATAGTGAAATTACTATAGAAATATTAAAAGAATATTGTTCTCTATCAAATAAAAAAAATATAGATATTGGCTTATACACTTCTACTAATATTTTACTAAATAATTATAAAAATATTAATGTATGTATGCAATTATATGAAAATGAAAAAGTATTACTCCCATTAACTATATACGAAAACTATTATAAAAAAATATTTAAACAAAAATATACCACTAACCAAATTTTAAATATTATAACAAATATCTCTAATTCAATTAGTATTGGCGATATTATTGAAACAATCATATATGCCGACCAAAATTGGTTTCTACAATCTATTTATGGTTTCTATACTTGTGTTAATACATGTTACAATATAAATCAATATAATAATCATAATATAATAAAAGATATGATAGATTATAATATTGAATTTAGCGCTGATCTAAATAAAACATCCTCTAAAAATATTAATAAAAAAAAAAATATTGTCAATATTCAAAATATTTTTAAAACTAAAAATATTATGGATATTCTTTACATAAATAAAATATTTTGTGAAGGTAATGATAAAAAAATTAATAATACTAAAAATTTTTATGACCTAAATAGTAAAAATATATCTATGACTCTCAAAATTGACAAAACTTATAATAAATAACTTCAATTTATTTTTTACATAAAAAAATTATAATCATAATTACCATTCATATTATTAACATCATCATATAATAAAAAGCGTAGTCTTAAATTTACTATATAGTATTCAATGGATCAAAGATCAATTGTGATCCCTTTGTATAATTAATATTTATTATATAAATCATATGACACAACTATGTTTCTTCTATTTTAAATTTCTCTTCGAAAAATTTAAAATGTTTTTCAGGATGGAAGAATATATTATGTAAATTTTGGTGTAATTGTTATAATGATTTAACTCCTATACAATAATATTTCAATAAACAATAAACAATAAACAAGAAATAAATTATTTTTTAGAGCAAGATTAAAAATATGGTAATTATATCTTTATATATAAACTCTTTAGTAACCATTTATTTGTTAAAATATCTTTATCTCTCGTTTTTAATGTTATTTTTATATTATTATTTAAATATTTATTTATTATAAAATTATACATTTTTAAATATTTTTTATCTTTTGCTATTGTACTATAAAATATTTCATCACTAAATGATGTTCCATATTTAGTTATTGCTTTTCTTTGTATCGAAATTAAACTTTTATTTAATTTTTTAAATATTATATTTATGATTTCATCATCATATATTAATTTATTTGTATCCTGTTTTACTGATATTATATAATATCCTTCTGATGTTATAACTATAGATCCTTTTGTAATATTCATATTATAATGATCTATAAAATATAATATATCATTTATTGATGGAAATTCGTATAATATCCCATCATTAACTCTTCCTCCAATTGTTGGAGTTGGAGGGTGTGTATGAAAAATGTATTCATATTGGTAAGAGTCTAAAGCTATTTGTGGAAATAGGATATCATCATCATCATAATCTTCTCTTGTAATGTTGGCATTAATAATAATTTTATCAATATATGAGTTTTTAGAACGAAACCATCCTTCATGTTCAGAATATCTAATTTTTTTATTTCGATCAATATATTTTTTTTTAAATCCGCCATCATATAATAATGCATCTAATATAAGTAATTGATTTCTAGTTATTTTTATGTATTTGTATTTATTTTTAAATATAATTTTTCCATCTAAATTTATCATTATATATAATAATAGAATAAATAATTAATAAAAATATATTTTATTATATATATAATGAAATATATTTTAGTAAAAGAAAATTCTTATAATTATTTATATTTATTTATTATACTTATATTTATTATTATTGCTTATTATTATTATTATAAATATAATAAAATTGAAAAATTTTCTTATAATTTAGGTAAATGTTCTAATAAATGTTGTGCTACTCAATGGCCCATTCCTGATTATATACAATCATCTGATGATATTGATTTTTCTTTAGTTAGTACTTCTAATTTAACATGTAATGATGGAGTTAATAATTCCGCTTGTGTATGTTTAAGTAATGATGCTAAAAAATTATTAGATTCCAGGGGTAGTATGTCAATTCCTAAAGCAAATGGATTATTAGACAAAGATAATAAAAAAAGTGCATTGGACAAAGTAGGAACATCATCATTATTACCTATTAATTCAAACATTATATAATTATTGTAAGTCAAGATTAAATAGTTCGTTAAATTGTTCGACAGTGCTCTTAAATTTTATATCTTTGATAATATTAATATTTTTTTCAAAAAAATTTATTTTTAACAAATTATTAATTAAAATATGTTTTATATTGTCATAATTATTAAAATTATCAATAGAACTGGAAGTAATTATTTTTATAATATTATTATACCACAATAAAAGATTGTTAGTAATTAATAATTTTGGTTCTTTAGATGATGTTGGAATAATTAATTTATTAATTTTAAGTATATTAATTATTTCATTTAATTCATTTTCTGACAATATTTTTAAACATCCAAAGGTATTTAAATTAATTAGGTTATCATTTAATGATTGTTTTATTCCTTTAACTATATTAATTATAATTTTTGTATTATATGATGAATTGCTAAGTAATATTGTTTTTACTATAATATATATTGGATAAATAATTTGTACTATTATTGTATTAAATTTAATATTTTCATTTAGACAATTATCACATTTATTACATTTATAATCTTCATTTATAGTTTCATTAAAATATTTTAATATATATTTTTTTCTACAATATGTAATTAAACAATATTCTTTTATCTTATTTAATGCATCAATTTTTATATTCTTGTGTTCTATATTATCTATCTTTAATAATAATCTATTATTTATTTTAAAATCTATATCATTATAATACATATAACACTCCGCTTCACTATTATCTCTTCCTGCTCTTCCTATTTCTTGATAATAAGTTTCTAAATCTAAAGGACAGCCCCAGTGAATAATTAATTTAACATTATGATCAATTCCCATTCCAAAAGCGACAGTAGCAACTATAATATTTATTTCATTATTAATAAATTTATTTTGTATTTTTAGTTTAACATTATAATCAAAACCTGCATGATATATATCTGCATTATAATTATCTTCAATTAATATATTATATATTTTTTCTGTATCATTTCTTGTATTACAGTAAATTATAACAGAATCATTTTTATATTTATTAAGTATATTATATATACAACTTAAATTATTTTTTTTATTAATATTCAATGTTAAATTTGGTCTATCTAAACTTGTTTTAAATATCAATGGATCATTTAATTCCAATGCATTAATTATATCTTTTTGAACATTAATAGTTGCTGTTGCTGTTAATGCTAATATCGGAATATTATATTTCTTTATTATGTTTAGTTTAGTATAACTGGGACGAAATGTTTGCCCCCATGATGATATACAATGTGCTTCATCTATAGCTACTAATATTATATTATTTTGAAGTATATGTTCATTATTAGTAATAAACTCAGGAGTAACAAAAAATATTCCATTACTAATGTTTTTTATTGATGACGATGAATACAAATAAGTATTAATATTCATTTTTTTTAATTTACTATATTGATCCTCTATTAATGATATTAATGGCGACACAACTATAACTATTTTATCCTGATTTAATAAATATGGTAGTATATAACACACAGATTTACCATATCCAGTAGGCAATATCCCAATTACACTCTTTTTATCTAATATATTCTCAACAATCGAATACTGTAATGGCTTAATCGTTTTGTCCGGATAATATCTATTAAATATTTCTATTATTTTATTCATATTATCCTAAAATTAAAAATAACTATTTATATTAATTTATTTTTTCAATTTTAATTAATTATATCAAAAAACTTTTTGATTTTTCCACACAACAAGGAAAAAATAGGCTTCATTGCCCAAGTATGTTGCAAAATCATTGATCCTCCTGTCAATGATGATATCCATCTACACTGCTCACGTCGCTTTCACGTACTTAAGTCCCATCTCTTCCGCCAGTCGCATCTCGCAATCAATGTCTCCATAGAAGAATTTCATCAATTTATGGCAGTCATGGCAATTATGAAAAGTCTCTACTTTCTCATTCGCTTCGAGAAAGTAAATAAGAGTCTCTGTTTGGAAGAATCGAAACGTCTCTTTCAGTGCATCATCATCTGTGTAGTTGGCGTCCTTGAGTAGCTTGTAGCAGAGACGTAAGAAGAATAGTGCATGTTTCTCGTCGAACCTGGAGTATAAGAACTTCCCTGTTGGTGTCTGTTTACAGAAGACATATTCGTCGCTTATTCGATAGGGACGACAATCAACACGTACTCTCACAGCGTCTTTAACTGTGATGATGATAAAATGACAGGAACTATTAGAGCACTTCTCTGCCTCCAATGAAGTCATGGAACACTATCCACAACTTAAATGCCCCCCGATGGCACTTCCTAAAGCTATCCTGTTATCTGATGACCTGAACCAATACTTAAATGCCCCCGATGGCACTTCCTAAAGCTATCCTGTTATCTGATGGCCTAAACCAATACTTAAATGCCCCCAATGGCACTTCCTAAAGCTATCCTGTTATCTGATGGCCTAAACCAATACTTAAATGCCCCCGATGGCACTTCCTAAAGCTATCCTGTTATCTGATGGCCTGAACCAATACTTAAATGCCCCCGATGGCACTTCTTTGAGCCAAAATGGCTACGGTAATGATAAAATATAAAGTAAATTATAAATTATTTATTTTATATTTTATCATTTACATTATAAATTAGTATATTTTTTTCAGATAAATATAAAAAACTTTTGTATATTTATAAAATAACTCCAATAGTTTTTCCAATTTCTACGATTGTTGGAACTTGATAAAAAAGCTCTGAAATAAATAACTGTTCCAGTTCATATTGATAACTCTCAGGAGCAATACTACCATGCTCCATAAGAAAATAAAAAATCTTTTCACCCATAATCAATGATCTTAACTTTTTTAACAACGTCATGTTGGTAGTTGATACATCTTCCAATGTTGATGATGTATCTTTAGTATTATCAGTAAAACACATCTTGGAGTCTCCTGAGTTTTCACAGACAACAGTAAAAACACAATTATTGTTGTTAGAGGTTTGATCGTAAAGGTGATTAAAAACTTCTTGAAGAAAACCGACAAGATGATCTTTGTTGAGTATTACACATGATTTATCATCAACAACAGCATATTTTAAAATGACATCTCCCCATTTCTTATCATAGACAATTTTGCAACTGTTTTCTTCATTTTCTTTCTCAAAAACGTGCACATATGTTCTACCACAGTGCCTTTTAGACACATATTGTGGATTACAAATCAACATGGACACTTCAACAATGCGAGTTTTTTGATGCATGTTGAGATTATGCAACATAACTGAAATCTCTTTGAATATAATAATGCAAAGAGAACACTTGAGTCAAAATGGTCCCTAAAAATCAGAGATTTTTAGGATACCTTGCACTTCAGGAAACCTGAAATGTAAGGCTATGGTAATATTATATATATAATGAATTATCAATAATATTAATTATTTCAATTTTTTTTATTATTGTAATATAAATTAATTTTTTTATTATTGTTCATGAGTAGTAAGTATAAACTGAGATTTACCACTATGAAATCTAAGACGCCATTGAATTATTATTATTTTTCCTCTATTTTCTCTACATCTTAATTCAAATTTATGAAATTCTATACATTCTTCATCTCCTTGAATTTTAGATCGGTAAAATTCAAGTGCATTTTTTGATATGTCTTCTTCAAATATTTGACCTATATGTTTAAGTTTTCTCTTGCCACCATGATTTTTAACAAATTTATTAATCATTTTTTCTCTTGATTTATTAATCTCTTCTATGGTATATTCTGACATTATTATTTATATATAATATTATATCTTTAAATTTATTTTAAAATCTTTTTTATCATATTAATGATTTAAAATATAATATTTATTATTCAACAAGATAAAAAAATAAAAAAGTTTTCCCCGTCATGAAACATATGTCATCCTTGCACATTATATAATAGTGTATGAATACACTATTATATAATGTCTTCATTGTGTTGGTAAAATCTCGCATAGCAATTGCCGTGATCCAATGGCAAAAACTCACTATGAACTTGTAGCTATCTTGGTATCATGCTTTTGAGCTCACCAAAAAGTCTCTCTCGAGGAGTTGATACTGATGCGATATTCTCGTGGCGCCCATACATATGTTGGTAAATCTGTATATTCACAGTATTACCGCCATTATCCAAATCTTCGATGTAGTGATAAAACACTTCGGAACCCGGATAATGACAAAAATCCAAAGACTCAATTGCATCAACTGCTTCATAGATGATAGCGTCTTTTTCTCCTTGAGACATGTCAGAAGATGCGCGAGTGATGCGTGTGATGATCACTTCAATCACAAGCCAGTAGATGAACTGTGAAACGTTATCAATGTGCCCGTTGTCATCGCTGTTGCCATTTACCAAGGCACGAACATCAGAAAACTTCATAAGTGTTACTGCAGATGATAGCTGCCCCATACTTGCTACAACTTAGGAGAGCACGGCTTGAGCCAAAATGGCTACGGTAATAAATAAAATTAAAGAAAACATTATATTATTAATATTTTCAATTTTTTTGTAGGAAAAATTGAACCAATGACATGTGTTGTATTGAGATATTGTATTAATGAAGATGATATAAGACATGAATATTTAGGAACAAATAAAATAATCTATTTACTATATAAATGGACTGTTAGATATTATATTACTAATAAAATATGTGATATTGATTATATATCTATAAGAAATTATTGAATATACTTATTAAATATTATTTTATAAACTTTTTTATAAAATAAAAAGAATATTTTGATTATTATTTATATTTATAAATTATAATTTTATGTAATTATGTTATAAATATTAATTAAATATTAATTTTATTAATGATTCTAATAATATTATTATGATTTTTTATTATAAATAAATATATTTTTTTAAAGAAATTATATATAAAATTATATATAATTTCTTTTCTCATACCAATTGATATTTTCTTGATAATGTCAGAATACTAAAGAAACTCCGTTCCTTAATCTATCATACGACAGCTCTCCCATGTCAGCTCTCCCATGTCAGCTCTCCCATGTCAGCTCTCCCATGTCAGCTCTCCTGTGTCAGCTCCCATGTGTCATCCAGACTCATACAAGGGCTATGCAAGAATCTCATCAAGCTTTATTTTTATGAGCTGAAAACACTGATCCTCGCGCTCCATATTCGCCATCCATGATTCTACGATCACAAGTCTGTGAAACAGATCAGGATCACACGACGATATCAAATTCCCTAACATAATAAAAGTCAGGTCCCTATTAATAAAATTGGCAATACCGGAGTAGTAATTTCGCAGATTTTGCATGTAAATAGCATCAAGATAGTTTCGATGAACTTCTTGAATGTCAGGGGATGAATAATTGTCGGTGTTAGGATTTGGAATCTCTGCCATTTCAGACAGAAATACATACAGATCATGCAGGTCTTTGTTAAGCATCTTTATAAAGGTCAAGTACTCTTTGCGACAACCATCTAAAATGCTTTTGTACATCATATGAAATTCAACTGGTGTGAGAGCACTCGGGGGAGGATCTGTGCCTGCAACAACAACATCAGTCATGATGTGCGCTTCGATTCAACAGAACTACAAAACAACAAAACTACGAAACCACAAAGCAACAAAGCTACAAAACCACGAAGCTATGTCTCTTGAGCCAAAATGGCTACGGTAAAAGTAATAAATAAAAGAATATATCAATATATTTAATTTATCAATTTTTTTAAGAAATTATATATAAAATTATATATAATTTCTTTTTTCCCTCATGCCAAAATTCAGCATCATTGTCATTGATCTCTTACGGAAATCACACGTCATACTCTATCGACTGAGTCCCATAGCTTAGGGTATCCTGTTGAGACCAGTGGTTCAGGGTATCACTAACAAAACCGGGAGTCAGTTCCTGACCTTCCTGAGTCATCCAGAACTTATAATCATCAGTCAAATCTCCCAATTTCTGTAGATCTAATTGCAGATCCAATTGGTTCTGAATCTGCTCAATCTCAACGTTGCACGGGACTTGGGACGCAGCCTTTTCATCTTCAACATCAAGGCGCTTCTTAAGCTTGCAGATATTATTCACAACTATGCGTTCTGTCCATAGAGCCGCGCTAAGCATCTGGCGCATTTTATGAAACATTCTCCGATTGGAGAATGTCATGCCCCGAATGTTGTTCATGACGTTTTCTGGAACTCCTTCGTCAGACGCTTTTTGTGCGAAGATGAAAACCCTCCATTGTAAAAATGCCTGCAAAAGGCATGTCGCACTTTCTGACTTTTTCACCATGTCTCGGAGTCTAGATATGTCCTAAAGCAAAGGAAACACTTCACAATGCTTGAGCCAAAATGGCTACGGTAAAAATAATAAGTAATGGATATATCAATATATTTAATTTATCAATTTTTTTATTTTACTAATTTTACTATAATATTTGTTTTTTTTTTTGAATTAAAACTTGTAACATCAAATAGTTTATTTTTATTTAAATAATTTGGATCATAATTTTCATCATGAAATTTAACAAATTGTGGAATTCCTATTTTAAAGTTTGGCATTTTTTTAGCTCTAAACCAAAATAATTTTTTAGTAAGATCTGTGCTTTTAATTCTATTATTTACAACCAAACAGCCATAATTTGTTGTAACTTGTGAAAAAATAGTTTCAAACATAGAGTAGGAAGGAACTACTCCACACCAATGTTCATATAATTTTTTTCTTGAGTTTTGATTATCTTCTCCCAATAGGAAGATATAATTAAATTGGGTTCTCATTTCAGGTTGAATGCCCATACAATATTGTAAAGTTAGAATATAAGACATTTTATAGTGTCTTCCTTGAAAAAGAATTTCAAGGATAGATTCTTCTTTAGTCCAGCTTGCTTTACTACTTAAACAGTCATCCATAATAAAACATATTCTTGGATCTATTAATTTTTTATTTTCTTTAGTTCTTCTTTCATTTTTTTCAATAATTTTCTTTTGTCTAGTTAATATTCTTGGTATAATTTCTTGCTTGTATTCATGATAAATGTAAGATGTTGGAATAAAATTATCATAAAATTTATTCATTTTGTCAGTAGGAGCTATTACAACACATGTTGGTATATCTTTCATTACATACATAATATTTTTAACAATCCAACTTTTACCACTATTAGATGGAGCAATAATACATATTCTTGGATGTATATAATCGCCTAATTCATCAAAAATTAAAGAATTAATATCAAATTCATTAAGTTGAAGGGTATTTCCAGAAATATTAATATCCATTATTAATAATTTTTATAATTATTTTAAATATTTTTTTTTAAATTATATAGTATATATTATATAATATGAATTATAATGAAAAATTTGAAGAAAATATGAATAAAATTAATAAATTAGTATCACATTATAATCAAGATGGTGGAGGGAAGAAAAATAAAAAATTAATGGAAGAATATTTGATGGAAATTGCAAAAACTGTTTCTATTATTCAATATATACCAAATGTTAATATCGATTTTGTTTATTTTAACGATTTAGTTAAAAATGGTCAAGTAAAAAGAGCTATTGAAGAAATTAAAAAAATTAATTTAATTCTTATACAAACTTATATATATAATAATAATAATGCAGAAAAAAAAGAAAATGCTGAAGAAGAACCTATGAATGTTGATGATATAATAAAAGAAATAAATGATGAATTACATCAATTATTCACAAAAACTTTTCCTGATGGAAATGATACTTATGATGATTTTAAAAAGAAATGTGATGACAGTAAATCACAACAACAACAAACAGATGAAATTTCAGACACAGAATATAATAATTTACGTGATATTTATTATGATTTATTACCTTTTAGACCGAAAGAAATATATTTTTTAAATATAAATATAATAAATATAGATGATTTAAATGAAATTAAGAACCACAATCCTAAGTTAAATAAAATTTATAAAGAAAGAAAAAAATTAAAAAAAAAATTAAAAAAAAATAATATTAGTAAAGAAGATATTATTAAGTTAAAAAAACAATTAGAAAAAAATAATATTGACATTATAAGTGATTATAATATTCAACTAATTAGTAATATGGTTAATATATTACAAGATAATGATAGTCATTCTAATCAATACGGAGGAGCTAATGGAACTATTCGCTTACATGATCAGACAAATAGTTTAATGAGATTTAAATCACAACAACAACGATTCCCAGCAAGACTACCACCATTACAACAACAACAACAACAACGATTCCCTACAAGACTAACACCATTAACAAAACAAGAAATATTACCCCTCGTTCCAACACTCCTTGAACCAACACTCCTTGAACCAACACTCCTTAGAACAGACAGTAATTCACTAAAACAAGAAATATTACCCCCCTTTTCAAAAAGTACTTTACAATACATAAAATCATTACCCCAGCTTACACAACAACAATCACAACCACAATCACAACCACAAGAAATTCTAAGTACCCCGAAATCTAAAAAAACTAAAAAACCCAAAATCAGAATTTTAGATTCAGATTCAGAACTAGAACAAGCAATCAAACAATCATTGGAAGAATACGATACATTATTATCTTATAAAAAAATTCCAACAAATCCTGTTGTTGAAATATTTGATTGTGGTATAGATTCTAAAACAGATTTAGGATTTATAAGATTATATAATCATGGGAATACATGTTTTTTTAATACAGGAATAAAATTATTATATAGTATGCCAATAATACGTATAATATTAAAAGAATTAACTACAGAAAAAATAAACTCTTTACAATTTTGGTTTCAAAATCCCACTACAAGAAATGATATATCTGAAGAAAATGGAATACAAGATATAGATGAAGAAAATATAAATATAAATAGAACAGTACTTTCCCAATTAAAAGAAATTTTTGAAGTTTTTGATAAATATATTGAAGATTTTGAAAAAAATAAAAATAAATGTGTTAGAATACCTAAAGAATATTTTGAAAAGCTTATACAACAATTAAATAAAAATTATGATGCAATACATCAACAAGATTTGGGAGAATTTTTAAATCCACTATTAAGTTTATTTAATAGTATTGATGATGATGAAATAAAAGATTCTCTTAATTCTATGACTATAGAAGAAAAAAATATACATTTTTGTCAAGATAAAGAACTCAGTTCAGTAGGAACTAAAAAATTATTTGTTCAAATACCTTATGATTCCAATAGTGAGGATAAACATAATATTACAGGTTTAATTAAAAATTATTCTGGGGAAGAGACTGATAATGAAACTATTTTTAATAATATTAGATATGCATTAAAAAGTGTTAAACAAAAAAAATTACCAACTAATTTATGTTATAAGGATGATAATGGAGAAAAAATAGTTCCTGATATTATTTTTGATTATGATTTACTTGATAAATATGATGATTTACTTAAAGAATATAATAAAATATTATTTGATACATCTTTAACACCAAGTGAAAAAAATGATAAAAAGGAAAAAAAAAACGTTGAAATAAAGTCTATAGAGGATGTAATAAAGAATACAGATCAATATAAAAAATTAGAAAAAAATGTATTATTATATAAAAGAAAAATTGATTTAAATACAGCAACTCATATAATATTATCAGTGGGAAGATTTAAAAATGATAATGGAACATTAGAAAAAATTTCTGATAGTGTTGAATTTTTAGAAGATATAAAAATTCATGATTCTTGTTTTGAATTTATAGGTTGCTGTATGCATTTTGGTTCTACAATTAGTAGTGGTCATTATAAATATTTAGAAAAAAAACAAAGAGCTGCTGATAAAACAGTATATTATTTAGTTCATAATGATAGTTGGTGTCAAGAAGCTACTGATAATGAACTTAAAATAGATTTTCCAAAAAATTGTTATGTATTATACTATAAAAAAAAAGATACAATAACTAAACATGAAGGAGGTTATAAAGATTTTACACATTTATATGAAAAATACAAATATAAGTATAATTTATTAAAACAAAAATTAAGAAAATAATAATAATATAATAAATTATATATATGAATAATTTTAATGACAAATTAGAATATAATAAAAATAAAATTAGTAAATTAATAATTTATTATAATCAGAAAGGTGGAAATTATCATAATAATAAATTAATAGAAGAATATGGAATAAAAATAGCAGAATTATATACAAGTAATTTATATTTACCAGTTAAATTAAATATTGATTACATTTATTTAAACAATCTTGTTAAAAAAAATAAAATAAAAAAAGCTATAAAATTTATTGATAACTTATTAAATCATATTAAATACTATTTTATGTTTTTAAATTATAATAATAATATTTCTGATATTAAAAATAATATCATTTCTTCTATTGAAAAAACTTCTTACTCTAATATCATTAAACAAAAATTAATATCTATTATTAATTATGCTACCTATATTAAAAATATATTATCAGATTTAATTAATACACCACTTACTAAAGAAAAAATTCAAACTATAATAATAGATCTTGAGAAATCTATGTACGAAATACATGGCGGAACTACAACTACAATTACTGATGATAATTTTATTTCAATAATTACAGACTTAAAAAAATTTCTTCCTGATACTGAAAAAGAAAAAGTTGATACAATTATGGAACTTTTTAATAATTTAAATCATGAAGTTAATCATGATGATATTAATGATATTTACGATGTTGAAGATAATGAAGATGATGAAGTATATCACGATAAAAAAATTGCACATCAGTTATTATCAGACATTGTAAATTCAGCATCAGAAATTTCACCTGTTCCACCTGTTCCTAAGACAGCATCAACTATAGTATCAGATACATCAACTAACGTATTAAGAGACATCAAATTTAATCTATCTAGAACAGATTCAAAACCAGTATCAGAAATAGAATCACAAGCATCAGACGACGTTTTAGATGTCAATAATTTAATTTTAAAAGATATTTATGCTGTTCCACAAGCAGCTGAAGAAGTTGTTGCTTCTGCAAAAGCCACAGAAGAAGCTGCTGCTGCTGCAAATGTCGCTAAAGAAGATGCTGCAGCAAAAGCCGCCTCAGAAGAAGCTGCAGCAAAAGTCGCTGAAGAAGAAGCCGCTGCTGCAAAAGCCGCTGAAGAAGCTGCTGCTGCAAAAGCTGCTGTGGTAGCTGATGCTACAAAAGCTGCGCAACAAGATGCTGCAAAAACTGCTGCGGAACAAGATGCTGCTGCAAAAGTCGCTGAAGAAGCTGTTGCTGCTGATGCTGCTGAAGAAGCTGCTGCTGCTTCTGCAAAAGCCGCAGAAGAAGCTGCTGATGTGGCAAAAACTGCTGCGGAACAAGCTGCTGAAGAAGCTAATGAGGCAAAAACTGCTACGGCACAAGCTCCTGAAGCTCATGAAGCTGCTGCGGTACAAGCTGCTGAAGAAGCTGATAAGGCAAAAACTGCTAATGCTAAAACTAATGTGGCACAACCACAACAACAACCACAACAAAAACAACCACCAAAAAAAGAACAACCAAAAAAAAAACAACTACCACTCCAAGAAGAACCACGACAAGAACAACAACAACAACAAAAAGCAGAGCCATTATCAAAAAAACCACTACAAATAATTGATGTTAATAATTTTATTAAAAAAATAAATAAATCAATTAAAGATATATTAAATGTTGTAAAATCAGAAAAAAATATTGATTTTGATAAATTATATAATGATATAAATGATATAAAAATTAAATTAATTAATTTATTAAAATCATATTTAAAATAAATATAATTAATTATATAATATGAGTAATTATATAATTAAAAATGAAAAATATAAAAAAGAAAATAATATAGATAAATCAATTTTTTTACCTGATGCAATAAAACTTATTAAACAAATTGGAGGTGTCACTTTAAATGATTTAACACAAATTATTACTACTCTTAAGACAAATGATTTAAAAGAGTCTGATAAAAATAAAATTAATAAATTAAATAATGAATTATCAAATAATAATATAAAAGATAGTGCAAAAAATTTATTAAAAATTATTAAAATGATATTATTTAAAATAATTATTGATAATATTAAAGATTATAGTGAAATTATTAATGATATTATTAATGATATTATTAATGAAATTAGTAAATATGATCAAGATCAAGAATATGATGAAAAATTAATATATACTAAATTACAAGAAATTCATGAATTAATAAAAAATAAGAAACAAGAAATATTACGAGATGAAGAAACATTACAAAAAAATTCATCTGATAGTGTCATATCTATATCTCCAAATAATTCAGATGATACCAAAGACAAATTAAGTAATGATGTTATTAAGAAAGTAAATGATGAAGAAGATAAAAAAGAATTATTAAAAAAAAAATTGAATGGAGATAAAAAAATTATTGAAGACAATGGAGTAAATATTAAAAAATACGCAGAACAAATTGAAAAAGAAACTGAAATTATTAAAAATTTTACATTTTTAATACAATCATTTCATTTAATAAAAGAATTATATGAAAAAATGAAAGATGAAGTAGAACAAAATAATAAAGTAGAACAAAATAATGAAGATATTATGAAGATATTAGAAGATACGGAGAAAATTTTTAAAGAATATAATGATATGTATTTAAAAACATTAAGTTCTTTATATAGGAACGAAAAAGAAAAATTTGAAAAGTTAAAAAAATCAAATCCATCTTCAAAAAAAAAAGAAATAACAACCATGAATAAATTTTTAACCGATATATTTACTGAATTAAATAAAAAACTAGGTGATATTAAAAGAGGTGCAGGATTAATTGAAGAATCACATCATGGCAATATTAAAAAAGAAATACTAAATAAATCTAATGAAGAAGAAAATAAAATTATCACTAATTTAAAAGAATTAATAGATGATGAAACAAATGAACTTAAAAAGTTAACAAAAGAACAAGAAGCACAAGAAGCAAAAGAAGCAAAAGAACAAGAAGAAAAAATGTATAGAGATTTTGAAGATCGCCAAGATAATATTGGTGGTGGAAATAATAAATACAATTATTTATATAATAAATATAAATATAAATATAATAAATTAAAAGAAGAATTAAATAAATAATTCATATTATATTATTAATAATATATAATATGAATTATAATGTAATTAACCAAGAAAACAAAAAAAAAGTAGTTGAATTAATAAAAAATTATAATATAATAGGAGGTAATTATTATAATAAAAAAATAATAGAAGAATATGCTATAAAAATAGCTGAACTATATACAAGTAATTTATATTTACCTGTTAATTTAAATATAGATTACACATATTTAAACGATCTTGTAAAAAAAAATAAAATAAAAAAAGCTATAAAAATTATTGATAAAATATTAAACTATGTTAAATACTATTTTATAGTTCTCTTTAATAACCCATATCCAACAGAAAATACCCAAAATAATAATTTACATAATAAAATAACATATATTACAAAAAATATTGATTCAGTTTATAATAAATTATTTGATATATTTAATAATTATCAGAAATATACTAAAAATGAACCTATGAAATTAAAACTTAAAACTATAAATTCATACACTATTAAAGGTGGCTATAATTATGACAAAGAAATAGAAACATTAATAGATATTTTTAATAGAACCGAAAATACTGAAAAAACTAAAAAAGATGAATTTTTTGATATACTTGCCTTTTTATCTGAAAATAATGATAGAAGAGAAAGAACTAAATATATGTTTCCAGCATTATTTACTAAATTTAATTTAGATAATTTATTACTCTCAAAACCCTTTATATCTGATATCGATTCCAATCCTATAAACTTAATAAATGATAAATCTGAAATTCATGATATAGATATTTCAAAATTTGAAGATAAAATAACAACTGAAGAATCTGCAAAAGCTGCTGCAAAAGCTGCTGCAAAAGCTGCTGAAGAAGAAGCCGCACGTAAAGCTGCTGAAGCCGCTAAAGAAGCTGCGGTAAAAGCGGCCGAAGAAGCTACTGTTGCAAAAGCGGCTGAAGATGCGGCAATAGAAACTGTTCGTAAAGCTGCTGAAGAAGAAGCCACACGTAAAACTGCTGAAGAAGCTGCTATTGCAAAAGTCGCCAAAGAAGCTGCTACTGCTGCAAAAGCTGCTATTGCAAAAGTCGCCGAAGAAGCTGCTGCTGCACGTAAAGCTGCTGAAGAAGAAGCTGCACGTAAAGCTGCTGAAGAAGAAGCTGCACGTAAAGCTGCTGCTGCAATAGCTGCTGCTGCAATAGCTGCTGCTGCAATAGCTGCTGAAGAAGCTGCACGTAAAGCTGCTGAAGAAGAAGCTGCACGTAAAGCTGCTGAAGAAGAAGCTGCACGTAAAGCTGCTGAAGAAGAAGCTGCACGTAAAGCTGCTGAA
>Ga0214919_10005178_pt1 | contig 18637 bp, 15 predicted proteins | sample LL1503_MetaG_FD_177994 | JGI IMG/M metagenome (GOLD analysis project Ga0214919, IMG submission 177994) | Freshwater microbial communities from Lake Lanier, Atlanta, Georgia, United States - LL-1503 | ecosystem: Environmental > Aquatic > Freshwater > Lake | place: USA: Georgia | collected...
AAAGATTATGGATGGAGAAGTTATACGGTAAATTACCAATATAGGGACGGTTATCCTGTATGTGAGCAGTGGTCAGAAGATTGGAGCGAGACATGTATACTCCAATAAAAAAACTGAATTTTATTCTGGAAATCTCTATCTGCTGGCTAATCCTGATCTTTGGCAACATGGAAGTTGCAATTGCAGGCAAAAGATTCATCTCAAGTCATCCTTGTAGTGATACGGGTAGGGTTTGCGTAAGCGGCGGCGGAACGCGCAACATAGACGGCTTTGACGTATACCGTGATTGCTGGCAGTGGTCTTATACTAAAACCTGTAATTATCCAAGTAAGAATAACTGCCAGAGTTATAGCGGGTGCTATTTTGTAGCAAACGGTAACTGCCTGCTTTTTGATAGTCAGGGTAATTGCGTTAATCAGGAGCGGGAATTTTCCTGTAAAGCCTGGGAGCCCGGAGTAATTGAAAACAAAACCGTCAGGTATGATTTAACACACAAAGACGGTCAGGAAGGACTGATCTGCAAGGGTATTCCCTGTATGGACGGGAACTGTATAGATAAAAGTTATTTAACAAACGGCGAGATGATGGATTCAATATCGAAGCTTTATGCTTTTAGCAAGATGAAGCCTGATAGGGATGGAAATTTCAGTTTATTTCAGGGATCCGGCTTACACTGCTCTAAAAAAATGGCCGAATATACGAATTGCTGCCGAATAAACATGAAGGGCTGGGGAAAAGAATTTGGAGCAAGGTGTAATAAGGATGAGCAACTGCTTGCAAGAAATAGGTCAAAGAATTTATGTGTTTATGTAGGTAAGGAAAAAATAAAGTCGCTAGGAGTAACTACCGTTGTTAAACATCATTTCTGCTGCTTTGGCAATATGCTCGATAAAGTGGTGCAGGTACAAGGAAGAAAACAGCTTGGGCTAAACTTCGGTAGCGGAGGCTCACCGAACTGTCGTGGACTGACTCTTGAAGAAATGCAGAGGATAGATTGGGAGCAGGTGGATTTTACGGAGTTCATTGAGGATTTCAAAGGAAAGTTTTTTGGTAAATATCAGTCACCTAACCCTGATGAGATTGCAGGAAGAGTCAATAGCTCAATGCCGGGCATTAGAAAAGGTGATGATGATCCTTTAGCCCCGCCGAGTAATACGACCGGCTGGAGTAGCAATATACCTGATGAGCTGGAGGATTAAGAGTAGCGGTGATGAGAAAAAGAACCTGCAATATTGCGATGTTTTTACTGATTGGCTTAATGGTATTGCCTTCTATGGCTTTGGCTGAAGTCGGTTTTTTAGATCAGCGTTACCGTGGCTGGTTATGGTTTGAAGAAAAGTCAGCGCTATCCGATTTAAAGGAAAGAACAAGTACCCAGAACAACGAAGAAGCTTCTGAAGAAATTACGGTAGAAGAGGCAAAGGGCGAAGTTGAAGGCATAATTAAAGAGCTGGAAGATTTGCGTTATGTCTATCTGGCCAGGCCAAATTACAAGACGCAAAAAGCCTACCGGGACAAATTGGGTGAGATCATGGATAGGGGAATAAGGATGCAGCAATTATGGGACGAGCAGAACTTTATCGAACCGGAATATCGTGATCTGGTTAATTCCCCGGAAAATGTATTTGCCGTAAAACTCAATAGAAAAATTAAGGCGGAGGCCGAGAAGGAAATAATCAAGCAATTTGCCAAAGATTATGAACTGGTATTTTTCTATCGTAAATCTTGCCCGCGGTCGAGTGAATTTGAGCCTGTACTGAAATCATTTGGGGATACGCACGCGATTAAAATAGAGGCAGTCAGTGTGGACGGCTCGGAATCCGAATATTTTCCGAGAAGTAGTACAATCAGTCAGAAAATGATTGAGAAACTCGGTATATCGGCAACGCCGACGGTAATAGCAATAAGAAAGGATGCGAAGAAAGCGTTTGAGCTGATTCGGGGATTTGTCACTTTATCGGAGCTGGAGGAAAATACTGTCAAAGCCTGGCATATTATTGAAGAAAAAGGCATTAATGTCGGGGTAGGTAGATGATACGGGATCTGAAAACATTAATTGCCGGCGTCATATTAATTTTAACTTTTACTGCAAGGGACACCTATGCTAGCGGGCTGAACAAGCTGCTTAAATTCATCGATCAAAGCGGCGGCATGTCCAATTATAATGCCCCTGCTATTATCCGGGATCAGCAGGGAGGGTTTATGACCGCCGGTTCTTTGCAGATCCGCGGCGCAAGACCCAAAACATTACAACCGGCACATGTTCAGTTACCGAGTTTTAACTTTGACGCCTGTAGAGGATCGGGTGATTTCAGGTTTGGAGGGTTAAGTTTCATCAATTCTGCCGAGTTCTCGGCTTTTATGAAGAAACTGACGTCCAGTACGGGTGCTTATGCGTTTAAAATGGCGGCAAAGAGTTTCTGCCCGCAATGCGAGAACATCATTGCCGAATTTGAGGCAATAGCAAGAGATATAAACAATTTTAATTTAGAGCAATGCGGGCTTGCCAAACAGCTAGCCGGAGGATTAGTAGGGCAGCTTGAGGCGGGGCAGGGACAGAGCTGCCTTATGCATAATGCGGTAAAGAAAAACGGTAAGGATTTAGCCGAGGCACATAAGCTTTGCGCAAACGGTTCTTCTCCTTACGGTGATCCTGCCGATACGGAGGAACTTGCCTCATTACTCGGGGATAATTTCAATCTGGTATGGAAAGCACTTAGCAAAGGTAGTTCCGATTCGGCCCCATTCAAGGAGTTAATGATGAGCGTTGCAGGAAGTCTGATTGCCACAAAAATTGAAGGAGGATTAAGTCTTAAGCCTCTACCTTCGCTGATTGTCGATTCGTCTTTTCTTGAAAAATATATCGGTACTAAAGGAGAATCGAGCAGGGTAGAGATGTATGTTTGTGATGAAAAGAAAAAATGCCTTGATCCTAAGGTAGTGGTAACAACATTAACGGTGAAGGATACTTTATACGGCAAAATCGGTACTATACTAGATAGCCTTGTTGATAAGGTAGAGGAAGATGCCAAAGATCCCATTTTAAGTGACGAGGAAATGGCTTTAATTGAATATTCCTCAATTCCGATCATTCCTCTTATCCAGCAGGAACTAGCTAGGGCCGGTGATAAGACAAACATTTTCCTGAGAAACGCGGAATTCATCGATGTAATCTGTTATGAGGTGATGAGCGGATTTTTTGAAGGAATCCTGCATAAAACCCTGAAAGAAGTAAGAGCTCTGGAATTTGCCCAGGTTGATAGCGGAAAAATAGAGAGATACCTTGATACGGCACAGGAAGTACTATCGATGCTGCGTCATACTAAAGAACATGCTTACAGCAGGTTGGTAGTGATCATGCAGGCCAAAGAGAGACTACGCCAGCAGGAAGCTGAATTTGATCTTATTTTTGAAAAACTGGGGGCTTGAATATGACACTTGATCTATCGATTTTTACATACGGCTACGGAGATGCCATGTACTATATTTTAAACGGCATTGCGATGATCATGAACAAGAAAGGCTTTATGGTGATGATCAGGAGTGTTGCCGTTGTAAGTATCATGATATCGGCGGTCGTATGGTCAACTAACCGTAGTATGGGCATCAGTGATCGTCCCGTAGTCATCAGGATCATGGCGTTATATTTTGTCATTAACGGCCTCCTGACTCCCAAGATGAGTATAAAGATGGAGGACAGGGTTTCAAAGAATATTGAGGTAGTAGATAATTTACCGTTCCTCTTTATTCCGGTCGGTTGGCTTGAAAGCGTTGGGGATATGCTAGCCGGAGCTTTAGAGCAGGCAATAAGGCCGGTGAAGTCCGATACCTTTGAGTATCGCAATTATGGACTGGCATTTGGGGCACAGATGCAGAGGGAATCAAAAAACTGGCGCATCAGATCGCCGGAGTTCAATCGGAACATGCATAATTTCCTGGATAAATGCGTGAAATACACTGCCGGGATTGGTCACAAATATACGATAAACGATTTACATACATCGGCTGATGCATGGAAACTGGTTAGTGAAAATGCCGGTGGTATGTCAAGGGTAGGTTTTGTTGTCGGCGGTAAATATCAGAGCATGAAGTGTCATGAAGCGGCAAAATTAATAGAAGAAAGATATTTTCCTGAGGAATATGAATCAATAATCGGTAGGTATGCAAATTCATTATTTGCAAGGGCTAGCGGTAGCGAGCCAAGTAAGAGGCCGTATGATAAGGAGCTTGCCAAAAAGACCTTTGCCTCAAATCTGGAAGCGGTATTTTCAGGATTTGCCGAAACCGGAAATGCCAAGGATATTATTGTCCAGCAAATGATGCTCACTGCCATGGCTAACAAAAACAGCGTCAGTAAATACGGAGTAGCAACGGCAAGAGCAAGTCAGGATACGATCTGGGCAATTACGGCGGAATTGGCGCAAGATACGCTACCGATACTGTTTACCCTGGTAAAATGCATGCTTTATGCATCGGTAGTACTTTTGGCACCGATGATGTTATTACCCGGAGGCCTTCGTTATTACCGGACATTTTTGCTCGGGGTATGTTCGGTGCAGTTATGGCCTTTTTTCTACGCAATACTGAATATGTTTGTAGAGATGTATACCAGTATCAGTATTTTCGGTCTTGATAACGGGATAATAAATTATACGACTTACAGTCAGGTAGGTCATAGCGCCGATAGGATAGCGGCAATAGCAGGTAGCATGCAGATAATGATACCCTATATTGCATATCAGGCGGTAGCAGGGTCTGCCGGAGGGCTTATGCATTTAAGCGGTCAGGTAATGGGGCAAAGCGCTGCTTCAACTGCGGCAGAGGAACATGTCAAAGGTCGTATAAGTATTAATACCGTAGCTATTGATACGATGCAACGGGCTACCCAAACTGCCTTTAAAACTGATTTTAACAGGCAATTATCGGCGGGTAGTTCGGTAATCAGTCAGTTAGACGGCTCGCAGGAACGTATTACGCCGGACGGTCATATCCATCATTTAACCGGTGCGGGTCTTAACCTTGGTAGTTATACAAACAAAATAGACTTCCGCGGTGAGAAACTAAGTTCCGATCAGCGTGCATTAAACGAAGAGCAGCGGTATATCAGCAGTAAAGGTATGCAGTTAAATGAAGTACAGGCTACCCAGGAGACCTCGATGGAGAGTTATATTACCCAGCTGGCAAAACGTGTTGATAGCGGTGAAAAAATAAATTTCGGTACTCTCGGTAAAGACGGTCTGGTTCTTGAAAAAGCAGTCAATTATGAACTGACCCATGGTGAGGGATATAGCTATGACAAGGCTCAATCTAATGCGTTAAAGGGTGATATTACGGGTAAATTGGATGCCGGTAACATAGTAGGGAGGGCAATTAATAAATTACCTTTACCGAGTCAATTTAACGAGTATGCCGGTAAGATTCTTTCTAAAGTCTCGCCTTTTGAACTTACCGCTTCCGTAACAGGCAGTGCTGAGCTTAGTAGTACCAATACTCAAGTACTGCAAAAAAACTCTAATGTCAGCGAAGGTGATCACTGGCGCAGTAATAAGGATGCCATAACGGAAGTTGTCAAAAATACAGACTTTAATAAAAGTATCGGTATAAATCATGAGTTAACCGACACTATTACTTCTGCTTCCGAAAAAGTCAAAAACCTAACATCGGAGATCGGGGTGCATCATGAAAGAGCGGAGAATATATCAAATCAGATCCAGCAAGTAGAGTCATTTGGTGAGACCTTTAATATAGACGGTACTCACAAGGTAGAAGAGCGGTTAAAAGCAATGGGTCTAAAGAGTAGAGAGGCACATGATTTAATAGAGAACCCGACATCGACAACTCCGCATCAACGCCGGCAATTAAATCAAGCCAAGAGAGAGGTAGCAGGTCAGTTATTCGGTAGCTTATACGGCGCGCCAAATAGGGTACCTGAGGTAATTAGTGCAAAGGAACAGAACCTCGAAACAAAATATGACAACGAATCTGCTGCTTTAAAGAAAAAAGGAGAACGGGAAATTGCCGCAAGAAAAACTGCAGAACAGAACGCATTAAACAATAGGGCCCAAGCAGAAGGACTTAATAGAAACAGAGTACAGAATCAACTTGATACGAATGAAAGAGCTTTAAACATGAAGCACAAGGAAATGACGCAAGAGGTACAAAGTCAGGCAGGTAAGAAATTAACTCAGCTCAAAGACAGGCAAACTAAACAAGCCCAAGCAGTGCAGGAAGCTGATAAATCAAGGTGGTTTAGAAATTATGTAGGTAAAAAACCACCAAAAGAATAAGAGTTTTATTTACGCATTCGGTGATAAATATTGCTTAACAGGTAACTACGTGAGGGGGAATAATACATCTTTTTATGTAAATCACTACTAGAGGGGGTATGAGAAATTTTTTTATCGTTTGGTGTAAATAAAACCTCATAATAATCCCAGGCTTTGGCATTAAAGAAAGCTGAGACAGGAATGTTATTTTTTATAAAGTATGACATTGGTAACCCAAGGAGAGCAAATATGATTAAAGAAGTAACAATTTCACCAGGAGCAAATACGTTACCTATAATTACCATGATAATGACAGATATAATAAAACAACTTTTAACATAATTAAATTCAAAAGGTAAGTGCATGGAAAGTGATTTTCCCCGTTTATTAAAAACTTTTACTTCATTTAAAGGAGTATCTCCTTTGCTAGAAGGATCAAAATATATGTTATTAAATTTAGCTAGTATGTACGGGACTAAGGTAAAAGAGCTAATAAGGCCGCAAAAACTACCGTATTCAGAAGATATATATACGGATACAGGCATGGCAATCCAAGTCAAGATGTTCCAGAAATTATCGATTGATATTATTGATCTTTTTGGAGAATCACTCATAAGCGCCTTCTATTACTTTAGGTTCAAATTGTATGATTTTATTGTCTCAAAATTTCTAATTTTTTGCAAATGGATTAAGTTTACCTGCATGATTTTTCTAGTTCTGTTGTGTGCTCATTGCGCTAATGCGGATGAGACTGAGCTTATGCCCCTAAAAAATGAGCTCAAACGATTAATTGCCGAGCAGGAAGAACTAAATAAGATCCCTTCAGGATTATTATTTGCAATTGCTACGGTAGAATCGGGTAGCGAGCCTTATGCTTTGAACATTCAAGGTAAGTCTGTAATTGGGAGGAATAAAACGGAAGCAGTAAATTTAATCCACGAGGCCCTTGCTAAAGGAATAACAAATATTGACGTGGGAGTAATGCAGTTAAATGTCAAATGGCACCGGGAGAATTTTAAGTCGATAGAAGAAATGCTAGAGCCGAAAAAGAATATAGAATATGCGGCTAGTTTCCTTTTAACACTCTATAAGAAATACGGTGATTGGCATAAGGCGGTAAGATTCTATCACTCAAGTACGGCGGAGTATCACAGGAAATATTCAAGGAAAATAACTTTAGCATGGATAGGTGGGTAGAGCAGTAGTATGTTAGAGGTATCCCTAATAAAAGAAAAAGGAGTTATTTATGATGATAGATAAGGTACAAAAGACAAAGAAAGTGAATATGAAACAGGAAAAAGCCGGTGAAGCTGGCTTAGAATTAACTACTGATATAGCTAGTATAGATAATATTTATCAACGCATAGCAAAATATTTGCAAACAGTTCAATATACAATATTACAGACTATTAATACAGAAATGGTATTGGTTTATTGTAAAATTGGAAAAGAAATCATTGAGCATGAACAGTATGGTGAATCAAGAGCAGCTTATGGAGAAGAATTAATCCGTAAACTTTCAGAAAAACTTACCAAAGAGTTTGGTAAGGGTTATTCTGTTTCGAATTTACGTAATATGAGGCAATTTTATCTAAGTTATCAGGATGAGATTCACCAGACGCCGTCTGGTGAATTGTTGTTTATTCCAAAAGTATCATGGTCAAAGTACTGTTTATTGATGCAGGTAAAAAATAGGGAAGCAAGAGCATTTTATGAGCAGGAAGCATTAAATAACAAATGGTCAGTAAGGGAATTAGACAGACAAATAGGTAGTTTGCTTTACGAAAGACTGGCAAAAAGCAAGGATAAACAAGGGTTAATGAATCTTAGCATTAAGGGGCAAGAAATTGAGAAACCGGAAGATGCCATAAAAGATCCAATCATTTTAGAGTTTCTTAATATTCCGGAAGCTCATCAAATGGTCGAAAGTAAACTGGAGGAAGCTTTAATAACAAATCTCCAGCATTTTTTACTTGAGCTTGGAAAGGGGTTTGCTTTTGTAGCAAGGCAAAAGCGCATTACTTTAGACGGTAATAATTTTTATGCAGATCTGGTTTTTTATCATACTATCCTTAAATGTTATATAATTACTGATATCAAGACCCATAAGCTTAATCACGGAGATCTTGGGCAGATACAATTTTATGTTAATTACTTTGATGAGCACATAGCTACAGAAGGTGATAATCCAACAATTGGTCTTGTTCTGTGTACAGATAAAAGTGATGCCATGGTTAAATATACTTTGGGAACGCAGAATACTCAGATTTTTGCTTCCAAATATCAATTTCATTTACCTACTGAAGCTGAATTAGCAGCGGAACTTAAAAAAGAAATCAAGGACATAAAATTGCGGATGAAAATCCCGAATTTAGAATAAGCAAGTAATTAAAACGGTTATGAGTAAAGTAGTTGGAAACCTGATCAGCGGCGGTCAAATATTCATCCATCAGATTGCCATGTTCAAGCAGATAGCAAACAAGGCGGTAAGCGTATCGTTTTTATTATCTCTGGCTTTAAGCAGCTGGTTTATCCGGGATCAGTTCAATAATGTTTCATGGCATCCTGCTCTAACATACTGGCGGGGTATTATCATGTACGAAACAGACAAGGCTGTTGATCTGCTATTTCCGGGCAGGCCGATTGGTAAAATTGATATCAGTACCGATCATCGTCAGATAAGAGAGGTAAGGCTTGATCACTTTGTAAGGGATGGATACTACATCAGACATGGAGAGGCATTAAAATCCCTGGTAATAACCTTTGTTATTTACAACCTGATAGGAATAAAGTGTTTTCTGATAATAATTTTCATTGGCTGGGGGAGAATAGGAAAATCAACCAAAAAAACCCTACAGCTAAGTGGTAGTACAATCAAAACGGCTCAGGAAATAGCAAGTATATTAAGAAGTAAGAAAAAGGCAAGTGACATAATAATTGCCGGTATGCCATTGCTGAAGGATTCTGAAACTAAAGGAATATTGATTACCGGTGCCAACGGTTCAGGTAAGACCAACTATTTATACGAGATATTGCCGCAAATCAGAAAAAGGAAGCAACCTGCTATGGTAATTGATCTGGAAGGAGGGATGATTGCTCGATATTACCGCCCGGGATACGATATTATCTTCAATCCTTTTGATGAGAGAACACATTGCTGGGATTTTCAGAAAGAGGTGCTGGAGAAGGAAGATCTTGAAGCAATTGCCCATTCATTATTTGCCGGTGCCGGCAAGGATTCATCGGAAGTAAATAAATTATTTGCCAACTGGTCTACGGATTTATTTATCTGTAGCGTAGAGCATTTAAAAAATAATTCCAGACTGACTACTAAAAATCTTTATGAAATGATTCACCTTGATACATCTTCGGCACTCATGAAAAAACTGAAGGGAACATCTGCTGCTACCATAATGGATTTAAATAATGAGAAGAATGTTACTGCTCATAATATCAGAAGTACGGCTATGGCATATACCAAGTGGCTTGAACTTGTAGATGAGAATGTAATGCCCGATAGAAAGATATGTTTCAGGGATTATTTCAGGAATCTTGATAGGCAAGGTGACCGCTGGATATTCTTAACTGCCGGTACAAAGCATGCAAGGGTACTACTTCCCTTGATTTCGTTACTACTTGATGTAGCTGTAATGTCCCTTATGGAACAAGGAGAAGATTTAAAACGCAGGTACTGGTTTGTCATGGATGAACTAGCTGCATTAAACAGATTGCCGGCTCTGGAGATTTATATTACCCGTCTTAGAAAATATGGTGGCTGCTTACTGGCAGCTACTCAGAGCTTCAAGCAGTTTTATACAAAATATGGAAGAGATGCAGGTAACATAATGCTCTCACAGTTTAATACCAATATTGTCTGCAGGATTAATGACCCGGAAGAAGCAGCAATGATTATGAAACAGGTGGGTAATATTGAATACAGCAAAAAACAGAAGAATATATCATTTGGTGCTCATGAACATAGGGATGGAGAAAGCTATACCGATCAGGAGCGTACCAAGCCGCTGATTGATATTAAGGATTTCAAGCTTTTGAATCCTTTGGAAGCGTATGTACTGCTTCCGGAAGCAGAAGTTGCAATCGGTAGGATCAAGTCTGAAATACAGGCCATACCTAAAAATCTACAACCGTTTTTTATCCCAAAATCAAATGAAGGGAAAATATTACCCGGTTCTAAAACTGCAAAAAAAGCTGTAAAGAAAAAGCTGCAAGTAAAAAAAATAAAGGTATCAAAGTGATTTAATTTAAGTACCCGTAATAGTAGTCAAGAAATTTTTATTTAACAAATTACAAACTGCTTGAGGAATAGAAAATACTCTAATGTTCCAATAACCAACTTGTTTGTTGATAACTGTTATTTTTCTCTCAGGTGCAACTATTTTTTACTTGTTTATATCTTAATTTGGCATGCTATAAGTTATGAAATTTCTACTACTTGGTGGCTACTAGAAAAAATAGAAAATTCTGAATACCAGAGTAAATTCTCAACAAAATTGTTAATAACCTTGTAGAAAAGCCTGGTTAAGGGAATTCTTATAAGTTCAAGAAGCATTTCTTATCTTTTGGGTAGGTAAAAAATATATTTGTAAATTCAATTTTCAATATTCTGTATATTTTTAATTTTATTAGTCATAATTTACAGAATCTGTTTAAGAACTATACTGTAAATTAGCCCGGTTAAGAATTTTTTGATTTTTGGTCATGAAAGTCATTCATAATTGTAACGTCTTGCTTTTTTTCTATTCTGCCTTTTACCTCATCAAACAATACAGTAATTAATTGATGGAGTTCTTCTATCTCCTCACGCATTAACTCAACAGAGGTTTTAGTGGATTTTAAATGAGCAGTTACTAATATGTTAAAATCTATAGTACTATTTTTTTTTATATAGTTTTCAATCTCTTCCTCCTGTTTTCTTACCTGTTTTCCCATATCTTCCAGTTTACTTAAAGTAAAAACTAGAGAATCCTTGAGTTGATCTACTTTCTGGTTCATAAGGACCTCCTGTTATCCCTTTATATTTTCTTTAATGATTATCCCTTTTAACAACAATCTGGTTAGTTATGTTATTAAGGCGTATAAAATTATGGATTGATTGGCCTTATACTTTAGTTGTTATAATAATAAATAAAGTTGATAATTTTCGTATTTACATTAGCGGTAATATCATAATGTTAACTCCGGTAATAATCAGCGTAGGTATTAGAACCGCTATAAAGACTTGTCTGTAAAATGAACTCATATGCCAATCTCCATTAACCAGCAATCCTTTTTAATATAGAACTTAAACGAATGCTGATAGTTGTTTAAATTAAATTTATTGCAGAAATAATCGTAGTCTTTTTGATGCTCTTCTTGTCCAGTGGAATGATATAAAAACCGTGAGCAGGATAACAAAGCAATAGTATCGGTTTTACTGACAATATTTAGTATCTTTCTATACAACCAATTCGGTACAGTATTACCAACATTGATATCAATTGATTCAAAAAATTTAGCACTTGCAAACTTGTAATTGTAAGTTGAAGATTTTTTTGTTATCATACACTTATGCCTATGTCGTTAAACATCAGATTATATAAAGCGGTTAACCAAGACTTATTGGTTTTCCTTAACTTTATTTAGTTAGTAAGTATTTATTCATTTTGGCAAAACGATACTTACTGAATTATCCTTTTATTATCGTATAAAATCTTATATATTCTTGCTAAAAGAATAGTGATACGATATGAAAGTAAAAAATAAAGTCTTTGGTACTACTTTTGTATATTAAAACTCAATTTACGAGTTTGTCAACCCTATTTATAAATGTATATTGCTAATGTCTCACTCTACAATAAAAAATAACATTAATAAATTACTCAAAGAAAGAGACTGGAAAGTTGCTCATCTCGAAAAAAAGCTTGGTTCTACCAGAGCTGTTACAAATATACTACGAGGAAGTTCAAAGAATCCTACTATTGATGTATTACATTCAATCGCTCAAGCTTTTAATGTTGAAATTCAAGATCTGCTAATTGAACAAGAAAATATAGATCAGGTTAATTTGCCTCTGTTACGTGATAGTTATACTAAGGTTATACAAGCAATTGAACCAATATCGAAGTCCGTATCATTTACTCACACTAACGTTATATCACTCGTAAAAGAAACCTACGATTACTCATTAAAATTAAAGTTGAATAGTGCTGATGATAATTTTATAAAATGGTTAATTACTCAATACTATAATACAAACTAAATCTCCTTTTAATTACATATTTTTTATCTGTAAGCTTCTATGGTGATTCACTCCAAATAACTTAACATGTAGTTGATAATAGTAGTCACGTTCTATACGGTTTTCTTCTTTAACAGGCATATCATGCCAAGCCCTAGAAAGGCAGCTAAGTAAATAACTTACGTTGTCCATTTGTTTTAAATTTTTTGTTTCATAGATATTCCAGTAAATATTTTTAGCAAGTTTATAATTGCTAATTGCTTCATCTATTCTACCTAAAGTATGTAATACTTCTCCTTTTGCTACTAAAGCAGAAGCTAGAAAGATATCAGTAGAATTATCTAGATCTTGATTATTTCTTTCCTGATCTTGTATTAATATATTAACGGCTTCTCCTGAATGTATTAAGGCTTCTTTTGTTAATTTTAGTCCCAATTCCGCTCTTGAAAGCTCTGTTAAGTTATATGCTAAAGTTGAAGAAGTTATTTCTTCTAAATTTCTATTCTTAATTACAAAATACACTTTTTTGCTTATATCATAAGCCTCTTGAAACTCTTTTAAATAGTTTAATATTTCGGCTTTTAAGGTATATATTGGAGCAAGCCATGCACTTTCTTGTTCCAAAGTGGCATTTTCTTCTATTGGATTACTAGATGCTTTTGATTTTGTAAGCTGAGATAATTCTTTTTCAATCATTAATGTTATAGCATCTAAAGCCTCACTATAATTTCCTTGCGCTAAAAATATTCTTGCTTTTCCATAATCTATCATACTACTTTTATGAGAAAGTTCTGGCCTTGTTATCATTATCTTTTCTATTGTGTCTAGATTATTTTTGGCCGCTTCTATATCCCCAATAAATACTTGTATTTGAAAAGCTTCGTAGTGAACCGAAGTTTTTGCCCCTTCATTATTACTTAGTGTATCTATCAGTCTTCTTGCTTCTTCTAAATAGCGCATTACCACTTCGGCAGGTTGATTTGAAGTAAAATATTCATACCTTCCTATGCGTCCTAAATATCTACTGTAAGAAACCTTTTCTTCATCACTCATATTCTTTGTATGAAGCTTGTCTTTATTAGCTTTAAACCACTCTACCATCATTTTGGCCTTAAATGGCTCTCTCGAGCGTAAGTAATACCCAAGCAAGTCATTTCTCAGTTCCATAATTCCCAAGGTGTTTGTTTTGTATTTTTCCCCATTATTTAATAATACTTCTAAGTTACTTTCAAAATCTGAATCATTTCCTATTTTAAAAAACTTATTTACCATTTCTTTTGGCATACGGTTATGTAACTTCATTATCATATAATTGGTATTACTTTCATTAACTTCTTCACCGGCAAAATCGAGTAATTCATTTTTTATAGCATCGTGTATTCTATATATTTGGTGATCCCTGTCCTCACTAATTTGTTCTATAATTCCGAATCTCGTCATTTCCCTAAATATGTCAGGTAACGTTTCTTGATTATCAACAACTTCTTCTATTAACCACTTAGGAATCCTCTGGTTATTTAATAAAGCTAATTTAAACAATAGATCCTTTGTTCTTGTATTGAGCTGATTTAAAACAAGGCTTAAGTGCTCTTTAGTTTTATTATCATTATTTTTCATATAATTTATATACTCTTCCATTGTTATATAGTTATTATTTTGTAAAAAAATTGCACTGTGAGCTAAGATATAAGTGGGATTGCCATCTAACGCATTAGTTAATTTTATTGTAAAGTTATTGGATGCATTTACCATTATTTTTTTTATTAGTTCAGCAGCATGCTCTTTACTTAAAAAAGGTACCGGTATTTTGTGTAGTAAATATTTGTCATCTTGGGAACAAATAATTATATGTCCATTATGCTTCCATTCTATAATATCCTTGATCTTATCATTTTCGTTAACATGTAAATTATCAAAAATTAATAACCATTTTTCCTTGTCCTTTAAATAGTTCATTACACTTTCTTTAGCAAAATTTATGCTTTCTTTTATACACTTTTTTCTAGGGCACATTCGTAGATTAATTTCTTTTGCTAAAGAAGTAAATTGTGGATTAAGATCAATATTAGCATCAAAAAATGCTATTATCTCGTATTCTTGGCTATATTTTTGAACATATTGCCTGGTTATTTCACTTTTTCCTATACCAGAAATACCGGTAATTCCTACTATCTTGCCTATTTTTAATTTTTGCTTTAATTCCTTTATTGGTTTTTCGTTATTAGTATAATACTCAACCGGATTTTCTTTATTCAAGATAAACGCATAGCTAGGGTGATGAAACACAAGCAAAAAAAATAAAAAAAATAATTTTATCATTTATATAACTTCTCCTTTTTATAATTATTTAATCTAATGACTTTGTTATCAGTTTTACTATTTTCACTAGCAAATTTGGGCTTATTTTGTAGCTTTACTTCAAATATTGTTTCTTGATTATCATGAGTCGTAACCTCGTAACCTATATCGTATATTTTAAATAAGATAAATATTTGCCTTAAATTCATTAAATATGGATTCCCTATATCATTAAATATTTTCTCGGAATATTTAATTGCTAACTCTTGGTTTAATAAGAAACCATTACTGGAACAAGTTATTGTATTTTCTTTAAAAAATAGTTTTATATACTTAGACTTATCTGCTCCTTTATTAAAATGCAATATATTCAAAAAAAAGCTAGTGATAATCTGGTTGAATTCTTCATATTGGAACGGCACTATAATTTTTTCTACACTTGTTGTAATTTTTAGGTTAATTTTTGTATCATAAAAAGCCTTGTAGCCATAAAAATAATCTTTTATATCATTAATCATTGGTTGTGTTAATATTACAGTTTTGATCCATTTTTTTTCCTTGGACATTATAGGAAGAGGCAAGTATTCTTGGTTTTTATTATCAGTATCAATCGATTCTTCTAATAAGACTATACCCCTATTTTTGAATAAAAGATTTTTAGAGTATCTATAACAACTCAAAATAAACTCTTTATTTTTTTTAGTATAATCAACAATTTTTTTATTGCGTTTGTATGATTTATTTAGTCTAAGCTCTACTTTTTCTAATTTCTCCCTTAATTTTTTTTGTCTGTTAAGATAGTAACAAATTACGAAAAATAAACTGAGTAAAATAAGATTTGATACTGTGATAATATATATTATTTGCTTACTACTTCTCTTTTGAAGTTGCTTTGCATAAATGGAGTTAGGGTTAACTGCAACTATAACATTACACATTAAATCCTTATCTATTTTATATTGTTCAGATGTAAGTATGCTTAGCGAGTCACCTAAACTTATATTGCTATTACTGATTATTTTATGATTATTGATAGTTATCATATAGTTAAAAGTCGATGCAGCAGTATCATTTAATAATTCTTGTAAGTTAACATATCCTGAAGATATATTTGATAACATACTATTATCGGAAGGTTTAGAAATAAATATTTGATTTTTTATATAATCCTTTATAAGAGATATTTTAATATTTTTATCATGAATATCCTCCAACTTTACCTGCTTAAGTAATGTAATATTATCAATTATCATAGACTTTATTATTCTTTGAAATTCTGTTGTTTTTAGCAAGTTATGGTACTCATTTTCCTTTTTAATATAAACTATACAAACAATATTAATCAGTATACTCAAGCATCCTACCAATATAATAGGTAAAATGTATATTTTATAGTTTTTTAAAAAGCATAAATACTTGTTCGTATAAAAATTATCTATCTTAGGTTGAATATTCATTTTTCATTAAGGTTAAATTTAACAACATATCTTTTCTTTTCCTATGTTATTATTAACACAATAAATACGTAGAACAAAATTTACCTATAGCTAAGCTAAATTTTGATTATTAATGTAATTTTATACCAACAAATCTATTTACCATAAATAATCGTAGCAAATCTACTTAGTATTCAGCCTAGAAGAGGTTTATAAGTGTCATCTCTGAAAATCCAATACTGTCTTACATTAAATTATAGTTAATTTAAATTCCACTAGAATCATAACAACTTTAATAAAACTTACCGTGATATTTCTTTTTGGTTAACTACTTGTATATTTTGTAATTTCTTAATAGTTATATTCTCACTTAAAGTTTGTATTTTTATGTAACTTTAGCAGGAGTTTCGTACTTGATTGATTAAATTAGCTTAAAATCAGAGATTGTAATGGTTACAATAAGCAATCATTTATCTTATAACATAAGATATGACCATTTTGGTCATATCAAAATTAGACAAATTTTACTTTAAAAAAACAGTGCAAAACCCTGTTGAATTTTTAACTTTTTTAAGATATTAAATTATTACTCCTTCAAGGGTTTACTTACCTTGGAGGAGACACAGAAGCCTCATTTATTATAACCCCAACTGTGTTTAAGGATTTAATTTTAACAACTGATCTAACGAAGGTTTATCATCACGGATTTGATAACTAATAAGCCCTGCAAACAAATGGGTGAACGCATTAACTGGCGACCTATGTCTATGATGTATTAGCGTACCCAAGAGCTTGATGGACGAAAATATAGTCTCAATAAAAGATCTTTTCATTAGCATCATTTTGTCGGTCATGTCCATTAAGCAATTTTTCATTTTTTTCTTAATTTTGGTAATTAAGGTAACGTTTTGGTTAAATAATTCAGCTGATAATTTTTTAGAGATATAGCCTTTATCGCCAATAAGTTTGGCGGATATATCTTTCATCAAACTCATAACAGGCGAGCGATCATCAATGTTACCGCCAGTAATTTGCATTCTTACTATTTCACCGTAAGTATTAAAAATAAAATGAAGTTTGAACCCAAAGAACCAACCTGTAGAGGTTTTACCTTTTTTAGCTAACCCTTTAAAAACCTTATGTCTTTTCTCTCGTAGATTATGACACACCGCCATTGGTGTAGCATCAATAAAAATGTATTCTGTAACTGCTCCTTCAAGCGTTTTTAGTAAACAAATCACAGCTGGAAAGGCAAGCTTAATCAAGGCTACAAATCTATCATAATGTACTAAATAGTTGAATAAATTTCTATAATTTCTCATAAGTTCAAGATAAAAATATTTAAAGCAAGCCATACCTGATTGATGGAAAGCTATCAGAATTGTTATTATTTCTGAGAGACTCATTTTACATTCCCTGTTTCGTTTCTTTGTGCCACAGGTAAGTAGAGATTTTTTATACCATGGCTCAAAGCCTTTGTAAAAATCATCGACAAAACAGAATAAACTATCGTAATCTATATTCATTAGGGTAATCTTTTTTGGTGAAAAATTTCAGAATACCCTAGTATCCTTAGCTATTCAGCTACTTTCTTAACCACAGTTGGGGTTATTATAGGCTTTATTACAGGATAAATTATTTAAAAACCCGGTCAAAGCTTTATCTATCTCTATAAACTCCTGTGACTTCCATTCAATCTCTTCTAAATCATTTTTACAATCCATATATAACTTTTTTCTATAGTCGGTTGAATTAGGGATTTAAATAAATCTGTTCTATTGGGTAAAGACGTTTATCCATGATTTGTACTGCTTTTTATTACAGTTTATTCTCTTTTTTTTCCTATTTATAATCTTCGTTAACAATACCTAATCTCTCTTTATATGACTTAGGTTAAGAAATAGTTTTCGATTCATTTAATACAGGGGATTTGGGATGAATTTACATTCATGCAATAAGGAGTAGATGTATTCTTTAGTAATGTTTGGTAATGGTGTTGTTGCAGCCTGAGGTATCAAGTAAGTTTTCTGACCATACTCTTCACCAAATTCTGCAATTTTTATGCCTTTCCATCCTGTTTGTATAATGGTATCAATTTCAGCAAGGGTAATTAGAAACATATCATTAGGATCAGCATTATTTTTTGCAAATAAAATTAAAAAATTACTAGTAGGTAATAATGTATTTGCGCAAAAATCTTTCATGTTTTTGTAAACAGGAATAATATCAAGATAAAAACTTAGGCATCCATAATTAGGAATAACGGACCCAATTTTGGTAACTCCTCCCCTAAGTGTTTTTCTAAAAATTCCATCATCTTTAATTTTTAATTCAATAAATAAAAATTTTCTTTCACAATTGGATAATGCACATATAAAATCCGGGCAACCTTTAACCCA